>Ga0209541_10002380_pt1 | contig 35663 bp, 29 predicted proteins | sample RifCSPlowO2_01_FD_184027 | JGI IMG/M metagenome (GOLD analysis project Ga0209541, IMG submission 184027) | Groundwater microbial communities from Rifle, Colorado - Rifle CSP2_plank lowO2_0.1 (SPAdes) (version 2) | ecosystem: Environmental > Aquatic > Deep subsurface > Groundwater | place...
TTATTATTATTATTAGAACGACGCCTTACTAATATAATATCATTCTCAACACTTGAAGATTTGTAAGAATCGAAAGTTTGAGAACGACGCCTCACTAATATAATATCATTCTCAACATCAACATCATAAATCTTTCCTGAATAAGGAACTTTCTCAATTGATTTTATCTTAACAGGTTTGTTATCAGCATCTAAGAAATAAACTTCTTCTCCTTCTTTAAAAGAAGAATAAACTTCTGTTATTGGCTGTAGACTAAACTGACTTAAATCAACTTCTCCTCCAACTACCCCTCCCCTAGTATTATTATCTTGAGTTTCCAAAACATAATTATTTGCAGAAGTATTAACAAATTCAGAAGTCTCATCTAAGTTTGACATAACATTATTATCCTGCACCGAATTCACAATATTATCACCAGTTTGAATCTCGTCGCTAATTTGCATTGAAGTTTTGTCCTGTGACAAACTCACAATATTTTCTTCAACAGAAAGATTTTTATTTTCAGAAGCATTATATAACATTGTGTCTTGGCATGAATGGGAAGTCTCATTTTGAGAGAGTACTAACGGGAATTCAAGGGCCTTAAGAGTCGATTTCACACCCGCAAGCAACTCAGGCACACAATCATTTATTACCACAAAACTTAAATAATCCCCATAACTAATATTACCTGATAAAATGGAAGATGAATTATGTATTAAGCTCGATGTTCCACCTGAATATAAAGAAGAATTCAAGAAAGCACTGGTTAATGCCATTGAATCATTCAAAGAAGAATTAGAATTCTCAATAGCAGAAAGTATAGCTTCAAAATCAAAATTAACAGAAGAGCAGGCACTTGAGTTAGGCGATAAAATTAAAGAAGGAATGTGGAAACGATATAAAGAAAAGGGCTGGTAAAAAATGTTATTAGTGGTTGATACTAATGTTCTTGTTTCATTTTTCAGAGAAAATCCTGTTAGAAGAATTATTTTAAAGTCAAAATCATTATCCCTAGAATTATACTCGCCCGCATATGCGTTAGAAGAATTAAGGAAAAACTTGCATAAATTAGTTAAATATTCTAAGTTATCCCAAGAGGAAGTATTGTTCATATTGAAAGGATTAGAAAAGCACATTAAAGTAGTTCCAGACGAATATTTTAAAGAGTTTGAATCTGAAGCCAAACAATTAATACATGATAAAGATGTTCCAATATTTGCGCTTGCATTAAAACTCAGATGCTCTATATGGTCTAATGAGCCAGGATTCAAAAGACAATCTTCTGTCGAAGTATTTAACACTAGAGAATTAAGAAATTCTTTAGACTTAGCATAAACCCTATGCTCCTCGCTGACAATACTATCAGTTTGAATCTCGTCGCTAATTTGCATTGAAGTTTTGTCCTGTGACAAACTCACAATATTTTCTTCAACAGAAAGATTTTTATAATCATTATTATTAGCGTTATTACAATGAGAGTTGAGATTGATGAGCATATTGTTGCAGATGATGATATCTGTGGTGGAGACCTCACATTCAGAGACACTAGAATTCTTGTCAAAGATGTCATAAGCCTTCTCGGTGCTGGTGTTACAATTGAAGATATTCTCAAAGAATATTATCCTGAGCTCAATAGGGAAGCTATTCTTGCAAGTCTCAGACTGGCTTCTAAGAATATTGAAAATGAAAGATTCATCACAAACTAAAGTTTCATTTATTGCTGATGAAAATATTCCAGTAAATTTAATTAACTCTTTATCTAATAAAGGATTTAATATCGTTCGAGTTAAATTAAGATCTAAAGACCCAGGAATATTTGAAAGAGCCAAATCTGAACAAAGAGTAATATTAATCTGAGATAAAGATTTTTTAAATAAAGACAAATTTTCTCCAAAAGATTCATTTGGGATAATATTTTTTGATATAAATCCTCCATTAATTGATTCATTGCAATATTCTCTTAATAGATTATTCAAAAGTGTCAGATTTTCAGAGTTCCAAGGAAAACTATTCATCCTATCATTATCAGGGTTTAAAGTTTTTCCAAGAAAATAATCATTTGCATAAACCCTATGCTTTTCTGAAACAACTAATTCTCCAGTTTTTCCCTCGCTGTCAACAATTTTAATTTTATACATCTCCTCATCATGCTCAAACTCTTGCCTTTCCAAAGGCAGTTGCCACTCTCCTTCACCTGTCTCCTGATTTAAAGTCATAACCTTCTCCCCATCTTTTAAATCTTCAAATAATTTCCATTTTTTAACATAACATTTTATATCCTGCTCCATAGCCAACTCTGTTTGGCTATCCTGCAATTTATTGTGAGCTTCCAAAACATTATTATCTGCATTCATATCTAAGTTTGCACTGTTCACATCTGAACTTGACATATCCTTTTTATCTTGTATCACCTTAACAATATTATTAGAATTTTCAATAGACACGGCAGGAGTGGGATTCGAACCCACGAACCCCGAAGGGCATTGTGTATCAAGCAATTGCAATAACCACTCTGCCATCCTGCTGCCATCCTCAGAACCAACCGAAATATTTAAATACTTCGACATATTATAATTATCATAATTGTGTATCAAACAATTGGGTTCAACCACTCTGTTCGAATCCTTTTTATTTGTTTCATTGTGAACTTCTAAATTATCTTTATCTGCAAAGCTGACTTTGTCAGGCTTCTCTGCTAAATTATTGTGAGCCGACAAATCATTATTATTTGCAGAAGTCTCAATAGATTCAAAACTCTCTTCTAAACTTGTACTACTATCGCTTAACTGAGAACCACTTAACTTGTCCTGTGTAACACTCACAATATTATCATCATCTTGAACCTCGTCGGTAATTTGCTCAGAAGTCTTGCCCTCTGTAAGACTCACAACACTAACATCTGAGTTCTGCTCAGCATTTTTCCCTGTTTCAATTTCATCAGAAATTGAACTTGCTGTTTCACAATAATAATTATCAGAGTTGCAGTCTGCAAGACTGCAATCAATTTCTTCAAGTGTCAATATCTCAGTCTCCTCATCATAACAATATCCAGAAACATCAACACTCACATTCGCACTTGTCCCCTCACCTAAGGCAGAAACATTATCAAAGTTCATCATCAACACCAGACTATCATTATACAAAGTAAAATTAGTTCCATTCCAATTATATTTAACCTCATCTAACGAACTCTCAATAATCGAAACATTCACAATAATTGAACTATTTGCCGTCGATGTTGCATTTGCAGGAGTTGGTGAGGTGAAATTAATATCAGGAGGGACACTCTCGCTCATCTGCAAATTATCCGCAAGATTGTTCAAACTTGCAGAAACATTATAATCCTTTCCATAATCAGCATAACCTGTTGCAGTAGCATTAATTGTATAATTTGAATAATAAGTTCGAGTTCCTCCAACATTTACATACTCAGTAATAGTTGTGATGTTTGTCCAACCCGATGAGTTTGTCATTAACTCACTAAACTCCAAATCTCCACTAACATTAAATGCAGAAACATTTGCATTTGCAACCGCAGTTCCAGTTGAATCATTGACATAAGTTTGATAGTAATATTTTCTTATTAAAGAGTTTCCTGCCATAACCCGCTCTTTTGTTAAATTATAAGAACAATTTAAAAATATATTACCTAATGAAGGACTGGCAGTTGAATTCAAAAGATAAGTGTCATTGTTAATTCCTCTTATATCAACACAATCACTGATATTATTATACGACGCATTTTGCAGAACAATTCCATAACTTCCAGTCAAAAACCCAGTTGCATTTTGATTTATAATAGTGTTATTATTTGAATTCAACAAATAGACAGCATAACTTGAATTGCTTGTTCCTGTGTTAGAAGTTAGAGTATTGTTTGAAAATGATTGAAGATAAATCCCGACACTTGAATTGCTTGTTCCTGTGTTAGAAGTTAGAGTATTGTTTGAAGATAAATAAAGATAAATTCCAGCATTTGAATTGCTTGTTCCTGTGTTATTAGTTAAGATATTGTTGTTTGAAGCTGAATTAAGACGAATTCCATGACTTGAATTGCTTGTTCCTGTGTTAGAAGTTAGAGTATTGTTTGAAGATGATTCAAGATGAATTCCATAACTTGAATTGCTTGTTCCTGTGTTATTAGTTAAGATATTGTTGTTTGAAGATGGATAAAGATAAATTCCAGCATATGAATTGCTTGTTCCTGTGTTAGAAGTTAGATTGTTGTTTGAAGAGTAACGAAGATAAATTCCAGCATTTGAATTGCTTGTTCCTGTGTTAGAAGTTAGATTGTTGTTTGAAGCTGAATTAAGATAAATTCCATATTCTGATAAAGTTGTTGCATTGTTATTAATTAAAGTATTATTTGAACTTCCGCTTAAATAAATTCCTGTTGTTGCAATTGCAGTTCCTAATGAATTTCTTGCACTTACATTAATTGTGTTATTTTCTATTAATGAATTTTCAGGACCATTCTCTCCAGGAGCCCACGAAATTCCATATCTCATTTCTCCTATTATTGTGTTGTTAATAACAGAAGAATTATCTGCTGCATCTGTCATTTCAATTCCTAATGCATTTGTATTTCCATCTGTTCCCATTGAAATATTACAATTCTTCACAGTCGTATTAAACTGATTAGAATAAACTCCTGTGAAATTATCCTCACTTAAGATATAATGTCCTGTACAATCTAAAGTAACATTCTGTGCTGAGATGATTATACAATCTCCTATTAAAGTATTATTAACAATATTTGCTGTTAGTGTGTATGTAGTGTTTTTAACAGTTAAACTCTGGCACCAGGCGATATTATTGCTGACATTTGCAGTCAAAGCCCTCACACTTGAAAACAAAACAGGGCTGAACATTGGATTTGTCTGATTGCCTGCATAAAATGTAAAATTAAGTGTAAGGTTTGTAGTTGTGGCAGTTATCGGGAAAAGGTTATTCCCATTAAACTCCTGCACAGCAGTAGATTTCCAGCTTGTATCATAATAACCAACACTTAAATTAATAACACTTCCAGAATAATTAATATAGTCTCCTGCAACTAAAACACTGTCATAACCTATTGAAAAATTTAAAACAGATTGATTATTAAAGCTCTGCAGACCAGTTGTCACAAACCTTTTAGACTGATTATTATAAATATCTGTTACTTGTGAAGAATTTAAAGAATGGTTGAATATCATCAACTCATCTATTGAACCGTTGAAATAACTTGCATAAACATTATCATAATGTCTTACTCCTATGACAAATTCATTATTTGGATAACCTGTCGTAGTGATTGTTCTTACTGAACTGTTTTCTAATACTCCGTTTAAATATAAAGATAAGTTTGTAGAATTATAAACAACAACTCCATGATACCATTTGTTATCTATTACTGGTGTTAAAGAATAAATTGTTTGTGATGATTGACCTGAATCATCCAAAGAAAACGCAAATTTATTATTTTGAACTAACGTGGAATATCCAAATCTATCTGTTCCACTTGCCCTCATTTTTGTTGTAATCCATTCTAATGTTGAAGTATTAGTCTTAAACCAGACAGATATTGTAAACCAAGAATTCTGGCTAAAATTAAATTGAGAACTGCTATTTCCTAAATCAATATAATCATCTATTCCATCAAAAGTATAACCATTCCCATAAATTCCAGAACTCCAAGTTGCATTATAAACAGTTCCGTCATTATTATTTGCAGTATAATCATAAGTTTTATTTGCTAAATTAGAAGCATTTACATCAAAAGCATCATAGTAAACAATTCCATAAGCACCCTGATTATAAGGAGCATTAGTTGAAATATTTAAATGAGTAAAATTATTTTCAGCAGTTATATTATTTAAATTAGTATTAACAGAGACATCGGGGATTGTAATCAAAGTAGGATCAAGATAAATAATATCTCCAATAGAATACTCGCTTTCATTAAACTGCTTTTCAATATAAATACTAACTGTATTCTCATATTCCAAATCTGAACTAATAGAATCAACAATAAATCCAGTCACTTTCCCTGTGATTCCTAAAATAAAACCAATAATATTTCCTGTAATGCCTATGTTCCCTGTTTCACCATAGCCTGTTTGTTCTGCCTCTTCTTTATTATTTTTTTTCTTTTCTTTGGCATTTTCTTTGCTCTCTTTTTTCTTTTCTTCTTTCTCTTCTTTCTTCTGTTCTTTCTCAATTTCTTTACTCTCTTTTTTACTAACCTCACTTTCATTCACTAGAATTTTATTTTTTATAGATTCACTTTCATTAATATCTGTGACACTTTCATTAATATCTACGGCACTTTCATTAATATCTGCAGCACTTTCATTAATTTCAGTCTCATTGCTTATCACTGAAGTTTCATTAATATCCATTTCAATAGTTATATTTTCAACTTCAGTTAAATTTGTTTCAACTTCAGTTAAATTTTCAGTTATCCTACTTTTATTTTCTTCAATTTCCAGACTTGGAACATCTATTTTTACTGAATAACCTTCATCAACTAAATCCTGGAATGATAAAATTCTATTTCCAATCCTTAATGAATAGTTATCCCACGTTGAAATATTCTTGTCAGAGGTAATATCTATCTTCGCCATGAACTGCAAATCTTTCAGTTCAACTTTGTAACCCCATTTATAGTCCACTCCTGATTCTTGTGCTTTTGTTTCATTAACTTCAATATTAAATTCGTCATCAGAAAGTTCTAAAACCGCCCCATCTGCAATATCTGAAATAGTTTTAGAGTCTATCTCACTTATTTTTTCTTTAATTTCAGATATATTTGCAGCAGAAAAATTAGAAGAAGTGACATTAGATATATTTGCAGCAAAAACATTAGAAGAAGTAACATTAGAAATATTTGCGACAGAAATATTATCAACAACAGGAATATTATCAGTTAAATTATTTTCAGGCTCTATAGGTTCTGTAACTCTTCCAATTAAACCAAAAAAACCTCTGAATAAACCTAAAAAATTAGTAGTAATCCCTGGTAAAAACCCGCTTGTTTCTCCTGAATCAATTCCATAACCTGTTTCAATTTCCTCAGGAATTGAATCTGCTATCTCAGAACTTACTGCATCAATCAACCCTTCATCAACCATAAAATTATTAGTTTTTAAAATAAATCCTGAATAATTAACCAAATCAAAATACAGCCTAATATGTTCATCCACGCTCTCAAAATCCATTCTCTCATTTTTATTATCTGCAAGGCTAAAACCTGCAGAAGAAGGAGCAGTTTTTATAGCTAAACCTATCTCTTTATCATAATTTTCTAAAACATTTTCTCCCTCTACAAAAGTCTCTGAAGCCACAAACCCTGAAATCTTCCCTGAAATCCTTGCAATCGGCTCTATAAAGCTTTCAGAAACACTCTGAAAATTATTCCCAGATACACTTGCCTTAGAAATCCCTGCAAATCCAATAGCAATCTGTATAAGAAATAACAGAGCAATAATAATTAAAAAAGAAATAAAAAAGAAATTCATAATTTTAATGCTATTTTTTTCTATAACCTTAATATTTTTATCTAGAGCATTAACACCCCCTCCAAAAGAAGGGGTGTGTTTAAAGAGTCGTTCCACTTTTCCAGAATGTCCAGCTTCAGAAGAAGCTTTTCCTTTCTTTACTCGGTGAATCCAAGAAATCTTTTCGCTGTTTTTTGCCTTCCAATCCTTATATTCCTCTTCCCCGCCAATATAAACTTTTTTTACCTTGCTATTAACCTTATAACTTTTATAATAATAAGGGCCAAAGGTTTTACCATCTCTTTTTATATATTTTTTATAGACCATTAATCAATTTTATCAGATTACTTAAAAATCTGAGTGGAACAACTCTTTTTACTAGTATTTATATGAAAAACCCCTTTAAAAATATATGGTTTAAATAGTATCTCAAATAGATATAAACAAACTCGCTCTTGCTTAATCTTCTGATTTATACCAACTATCAATTTTGTGAGCTCACAATAATTTTATGAAGGGTTGGGGAAATCAGATTTGTTAGTGTTAATTAACTGAATAGTAATAAAGTCTTCTCAGATATACTGTTAAAATAGAGAGAAAATTTCATTAAGGATAGTTGTTCTACTATCGTCAATTCTGTTAATTAGAGCATTAAAAAAGAATTGACGTATTAGATAATTCTGATACAATTGTTGCCGTAATCATCAGAATTATCTATAAAGGATTAATTTAAATTTCGTCTTCTAATAAATTCAACCGCTCATATAATTATTATCTCTCCTAATATAGCCTAAATATATATTCTAATCAGCAATTTCTAAAACCTCAATCACAATTAAAATTATAAACCTTAATTCTATACTAAATCTATGGAATTTAAAGGGGGATTTAGAGAGGATCTTAAAACAGGACTTAAAGAAGATGTTAATATATTAGAACTGTATAAAAAACATCTTGAACCAGAACTAAGCATTATTCTGCCTTGCAGGAATGAAGAACAAGCCCTTCCTTATTGCTTAAACCAAATAAAACAAGTAATAAAACAGCACAATCTAAACGCAGAAATAATTGTTTCAGATTCTTCAATAGACAAAAGCCCAGAAATAGCAAGAAAAGAAAAAGTAATATTAGTCAAGCATGACAAAGAAGGATATGGAATAGCATATTTAGAAGCATTCAAACATGCAAGAGGAAAATATATTTTTATGGCAGACTGCGATGGAACTTATGACTTTAATGAAATACCCAATTTTCTAAATTCATTAAAACAAGGCTATGATTTTGTAATTGGAAACAGATTTGCATATTCTCATGAAAAAGGAGCAATGCCCTGGTCTCATAAATATATTGGGAATCCAATCCTTTCAGGATTGCTAAGGCTTTTTTTTGGAACAACAATAAAAGATTCTTATTGTGGAATGAGAGCAATAAAAAAACAAGCTTTAGAAAGAATTGACCTACAGACAACAGGAATGGAATTTGCATTAGACATGGTTATAAAATCTCTTAAATACAAACTAAGAATAAAAGAACTTCCAATCCATTATCACAAAAGAATTGGAAATTCAAAATTAAAAACTCTTTTAGATGGGTGGAGAAGTATAAGGTTCATGCTCCTTTACTCACCGTTATATCTTTTTTTCATTCCAGGATTTATTCTATTTTTCATAGGAATAACAACTTTAATCTGGTTTAGTTTTACAGATCCTGTTTTGTTTGGAAAAACATTTTACCTGCATCCAATGTTTCTCTCAGCAGGACTTGTAATTGTAGGTTATCAGCTTATAACTTTCTCAGTTTTTGCAAAAACCTATGCAATATTTCATTTAAATGAAACTTCTCCATTAACAAAATTCTACAAATATATAACTATTGAAAATGCAAGTATTACAGGAATCTTGATAGCAATAGCAGGGGCAATTATCTATCTAACAGTTTTAATCAAATGGATAAATTCAAATTTTGGATATATTGAAGAAACAAAAACCCTGATTCTAGGACTAACCTTAGGAATAATCGGCATCCAAACAATTTTTTCATCATTTATGCTGAGCATATTAACAATTAAGGAGAGATGAAGTTGAAAGCAAGCATATTCATTCCGACAAAAAACGCAGGAAAAGGGTTCTATCGAACTCTAAACCAAATTTCAAAACAAAAAGAAAAAGACTTTGAAGTGATAATCGTAGATTCCGGCTCAAAAGATAATACTCTGAATATTACAGAGGATTTCCAAAGAAACTTAGACTTAAAAATATACAAAATATTTCCTGAAGAGTTTGGACATGGAAAAACAAGGAATTTATCTCTAAAATATGCAAAAGGAGAATTTATTGTCTTCCTAACACAGGACACAATTCCCTATAACGATGAATGGCTATCAAGTCTTTTAGAAAATTTCAAAGATGAAAAAGTAGCTGGAGTTTTCTCAAAACAGATTCCTAATAAAAACGCAAGAGAAAACGAAAAATTTTTTTACAACTTCTATTTTCCAAATAAAAAAATTATTGTAAACTCAGATAGATTATCTCTATTAAACACAATGTTCTTCTCAAATGCAAGTTCAAGCATTAGAAAAAGTATCTTAATAAAATATCCATTTAATGAATCTCTAATAATGTGCGAAGATCAAGAATGGGCAAAAAAGATAGTAGAAAAGGGTTATCAAAAAGTCTACGAACCTCGTTCAAATGTGATTCATTCGCATAATTATTCATTAATGAAAACATTTCAAAGATATTTTGATTCTAGCTATTCATTCAATCAGATTTTAGGGAAAAAGGATTTTATCAAATATCGTGATAAAGCCGGGCCTTATCTCATCGAAGAACTAAAATATATTTATAAAAATAATCCTCTACTTTTGCCGAGAATTGTGATAATAGATTTTATTAAAATGTTAGCAACAGATTTAGGAAAGAATCATCAAATAATCCCATTATCACTAAAAAAGAGATTTAGCATGCATAAATATTATTGGGAAAATAATTCACATTAATCCCCTTAAAAACTCCTCACAAACTTTCCTGCTTTCAAAAGTTCCTGCATCAGACCAAAATCCAAGAACTAAATAATATCCTGCTCTTCTGTCTTTAACATAAAGATTATTTACATCTGTAATTTCTAATTCACCTCGAGCAGAAGGTTTTAATTTATTTATTTTTTCAAAAACATTTGAATCATAAAAATAAAGCCCTGTAACAGCATAGTTCGACTTTGGAAAAGAAGGTTTCTCTTCAATCATGACAACTCTTTCGTCAAAAATATCAGCAACACCAAATCTTTCTGGATTATCAACTTGTTTAAGGAAAAGCATAGCTCCCAAATCAGATTCCTCAAATTTTTCTTTAACATCTCTAAAATTTTCATCAAAAATATTATCACCTAACACAACTGCAATTTTATCCAACCCTGCAAAATCTTTGACTAAAGACAACGCCTGCGCAATTCCTCCTGCTTCTTTTTGGCAAAAAAAAGCAAAATCAATTTCAGGGTGAACTTCAACTAAATATTGTGCAATTGCCTGAAAATGTTCTCCACCTGTAACAACTGCAATGCTCTTAACACCTAAATTCTTTAAAGTTCTCAAAGGATATTCTATCATCGGCAAATTACAAACAGGAATCAAATGTTTGTTTGTAACTGCTGTCAATGGATAAAGCCTTGTTCCTTTTCCTCCTGCTAAAATTACTCCTTTCATTTTATTTTAAATCCCTTCTATTGATTTAAATTTTTCATTTTGTTTAATTTTTTAGTCTTGAATTTTTATCTTAGTTTAATTTTGTTAATTGTAATTGTACCTATTTTAGATATTCACAGCGATCTATTATCTTTAACTTCCAGATTAATAATATTATCAATCACTTTTTAACTATCATATCTACAAATATTTCACCTTTTATACTCTTTATATTTATTTAAACATTCCTGCACTGCTAAATGAATTTCAGGAAACTCTATTCCTTCCTGTCTCAATTTTTCAGAACTCAATCTGCAATTAGAGCGACGAGCAACAGTAACTTTCTCTAAATCATCAAGAGTAAAAATCTCAAAAAAATGAGAAGAGTCAACAATGCCCCTATACATTTCCATTATTTCCTTTGCAGAAGCAACCCCAGGATTAACCATATTATAAATTCCATCGCGTCTTCTATTAATCAAAACTTCTAAACCTCTAATCATATCAGGAACAGTTGTCATAGAATTCTGAACATCAATAATTTTTTTGTAACTTAAAAGTTTGTCAATAAGATTTCTTGGATTAGGCCTGTCATCAATAGGCATTCTTATTCTTAAAATCAATCCAGGAAATTCTCTAAGCAATTTCTCAGAGATAATTTTAGTTCTTGAATAAAACGAATCTCTGAAATTAGGCTCATCATCTTCAGAAAATCCTTTTCCATTATTATCTCCTTCATAAACACACCCGCTTCCTAAATGAACAAAGTAAATTCCTCTTTCTGCGCATTCCATAGATAAATTAACCGCAGCAATAACATTTGAATAAACTGTTTCTGTTTTATGTGTCTCACACCAGTCAATATTTGGCCTTCCTGTTTTTCCAATTCCATTAATAACCACCAAAGGTTTTTCCATTTCTAAATAATCCCTCAGATTCTCGAGCTCGAGAGGATTTGTATCATAACCCGCTTGTTTATAACTTAATTCCTGAGCAATTCTTGTTCCCAAAAAGCCTTTTCCAAAAACAACTCCTTTATTCTCCATCTTTTAATTTCCTCCACCAATTCTGATTATTTTCATACCATTCACAAAGTTTTTTAATTTCATAATCAAGATTTAAATGTTCATATTCAAACCCAAGTTTCATTAATTTCTCTCCTGAAATACTATATCTAAAATCATGCCCTAATCTATGAGGAACTTTCTCAATCATATTTTCATCAACCCCAAAATAATCCAATAGCATTTTAGTAATCTCAATATTTTTCTTTTCATTTTTTCCAGGAATATTATAAATCTCTCCACTCTCTCCATTAACAGCAATAAACCAAATTGCTCTGCAATTATCTTCAACATTCAACCAATCCCGAACATTTAACCCAGGGTTTTCACTGCTCCACATCAAAGGAACTTTCTTTTTATCAATTAAATTTGTAATAAACAAAGGCAAAAGCTTTTCAGGATATTGATAAGCCCCATAATTATTTGCGCTTCGCGTAACAATGACAGGAATACTATAAGTATGATAATAAGACAGAGCTAAAATATCAGCACTTGCTTTTGAAGCAGAGTAAGGACTTCGCGGATTTAATTTATCATCTTCAGTAGAACTCGATGAATCCTCTTTCAAGCTTCCATAAACTTCATCAGTTCCTATCTGAACAAATCTCTTAACATTAAACCTGCGAGCACATTCAAGCAAGACAAGAGTTCCTAAAACATTTGTCTTGACAAAATCAGAACTATCTGTAATGCTTCTGTCAACATGGCTTTCAGCAGCAAAATTAAAAACATAATCTGGCTTAAACTCATTAAAAATCTTTTCAATTAATCTCTTGTCACAAATATCCCCATAAATAAATTTATAATGAGAATCTTCAAAAAAACCCATATGCTCCAGATTACCTCCGATTCCAGCATAAGTTTGTTTGTCTAAATTTAAAATCTCAACATTTCCAACTCTTTTAAGGAGATATCTAATAAAATTGCTTCCAATAAATCCGCATCCTCCAGTGACTAATATTATCATAAGATTAAAAAGAATGTAGAAGTTTTTAAGGATTGTTGAGGTTTGAAGGATCAGGATTATACAATTTTTTCCAAATCCTTTCTTCTTTTCTCCCATAATTCAGCCAATGCTGTCTAGCTTTCTCCTCATTATCAATCCCATTTTTCCTTAAATCTGGATAATTGTCTAAGTAAGTTTGATAGTCAAAGTCTTCTGGAATATTTTTCAAAAAATTTGCCTCCTTTATAGGGTCATTAGTAAAACTCTTTAAATCAAATGTCATTAATATTTTATATTCTTCACTCATATTCTTAAATTCCTTATTCAACTCTTTTGCATAATTATAAAGTTCATAATCTAATTTGCACTTTAATGAAATCTCTCTCTTAAACTTCTCATAGTCTTCGGGTACAAAATATTTTTTAGATACATTTTCTTTTTTAGAAATATCAAATTTTTTAATTCCTAAGAGCTTATAAATAAACAGGAAATCTTGCGGGTTTTCGGTTAGTCCTACAAAATAGAACTTATTAAGATTCTCTTTAGATATCTCTAGTTTCTCTAGGGAGGTTAAATTAATTTTTGGATTTTCTGGACTTCGATAAATACAGTCCACCTCAGTATTTTTAAACGCATTTGTTCCATCAAACCATGCTTCAAAAGGTAATATCTTATTTAAATCTGAAAAAATTGATTTTGCGGATACAACATATTTTCGTTGATTAGAATTTAAACCCAAAAAAAAGTTATAATAAGAGACTACTAAACTCACCGGATTTCTTAATATTGTGATATATCTTGGTGTTTTCTTATGGAAAAATCTGTGAATACCATAATAAGCGAGATGTCCATATATGACTTTTATCTTATCCTTTTTTGAATCTGTAAGAAGATTAAGATAATTCTTAAAATGAGACCATACTTTATAATAATTATCTTCGGTTTTTTCAATATTCAAATTTTCAAAGATATCTTCAGGGTACAACCTTAGCAATTCTTCTTTATCAAAATTCGTCATTAAATTACTTGCTAAAGTTGTACCTCCCGTTTTTGGAACATGTAAAAAGATGTATAAAAAATCATTCTTTTTATAGTTCCTTCCCTCTTTTCTACCATAATTCAGCCAATGCTGTCTAGCTTTCTCCTCATTATCAATCCCATTTTTCCTTAAATCTGGATAATTGTCTAAGTAAGTTTGATAGTCAAAATCTTTAGGAATTTCTGAAACTAATTTGCTATTGCTTTGCTCTTCAGTTTCAGGTTTGTTTACATATTCTGTATCAAAATCTAAATTGTTTAACTGGTTTCTTTTTCTCCTTTCATTAACAACTCTCTTCACATATCCAGAAGCATGTTCTGGGAGTATAACCTGAGGGTCATTTAATTTCCAATCATCACAATACCTGTATTTCTTCATGTACTCTTCAAAAATAGGTTTAAAATGTTCAACATCTTATTTAGTAAATCAGTTCTTCCAATCTCCTTTTGATTTAGTTCTTTCAACACTCTTATGCTCTTCTAAAACTTCTGAATTCCCCTCTAACTTAAACCCAAGATATTCTTCCAGTTCATCAAGTTTTCCATCTACAAAATCTTCATATCTTAAGATGAATAAATCTTCATTTTCTCCGTAAAGATTAGATAATTTTCCCAGAGGGTCCTCTTCTTTTATACTAAGTTCTATACTCTTCCAATTATCTCTCATTTTTAGAAGTTCAAGAATACTAATAGATTTCGGATCTTTTTCTTTACATTCAACAAGTTTAACATAATGTATTAGAAATTCATAGTTGGAAATAAAAGGTTTATTAAAAATAAAATAAAGAAGCACACTAATCAACTTATCTCTTGGATATCTTATAATCAATATTTTTTTATCAAAATCCTTAAAACTAGAAATATTATTATTAAGAAAAGAATCTATTAGAACCTTTGCAAGAACCGGGACTTCACCATCTCTAGGTTTATTAACATACTCTGTGAGTTCAAACAACACTCTCGTTCCTAAAGGTAACGGATTTAGTATTTTATAGTAAAGAGCAGTTGTACCTATTTTTCCTAGACCAAAAATGACAATTTTCATTATACTGATTTATTCTATTACTTATTTTAGATTATTATCCTATATAAACTTTAATAAACTTTAATACAAGCGTTTTTCCTTTTTCCCATAGAGATTATAATGCATTATTGCCCTTTCTGGAGAACCCCAATCTTTGCTTAGATCTGGATTTAATAGTAGATAAGTTCTCCAATTAAAAGTCCTTTCATCAGGAGTAATTTTACCTTGATTTTTATTATACCATTCTAAGTATGATTGCTGCGATGGCTTTGTTTTAAAAGGATCTGGAAATATCGTTTTAAGCCATTTTGAAACTCTATAGGTCTCTCTATGAATAGGGGTTATTAATTCCTTGTTGTCATAAAAAGAATAATTCCAGGGAATTTTCATATAGTCCTTATCTCCTTCATGATTACATCTATTTACATAATAGTCAAATAACTCAAAATAAGCTGAATTCTGGGACTTAAATCTTTCCCTCATCCAGGATTCACCATGCGTTCCTATTCCTGAAAAATGAAAAAAACATATTTTTTTTCCATTAACAAAGAAACCCTTATTAAAATCTCCGGAAATATCTCGGTTATAAAAATTCCATGCTGCAACATTATAAATAGGTTCTCGAAGTATGTAAAACTCTTTAAAGAATCCAGGAACAAAATCTATCCATTTTTGGTCAACAAACAATCCCTGAGAAGTTTTGTCGTAACAAAACTCTAAGCACCTTTTTTTCCAGAAATAAAGGAATTTTAATCCTTCTACTGAGCTCTTAAGTCCAATAAATCCAAGGTTGAATATTCCTTTTTTTATAAACTGGAATTCATATTCAATAATATTATGAATTTCGTTGGCAGGTTCTGTTGAATGAGGAGTTAGGAGAATACTATTAGAGTCTAATAACTTAATTAGTGTGCTAAGATCTGATAGAATTAAAATATCTGGGTCAAAGTAGAAAATCTTATTGCAACTATATTTTTCATATAGATATTCAAATACAAAAGGCTTTACTGAAGTACAGAGTTCAGCAATATCATGACAAAATATGAATGACTGTTTATTTAGTATTGGTAAATCATTGAGAGTTATAACTGAATCAAAGATATTATTATCAAAATTAATAAAATCCGGGATTTTATCTGAAACCATCAAATGAAACTTGATTTGAGGATGATATTTCTTTATTGATGCGGCGAGAACCTTTGCCTTTGCAAGATAATTAATTGTTATACTTGTAAACATATGAACCTCATTGTTTAAGTAGCCATTATTAGATATCTTCTGGGTTAAAGCTGTTTTCTTTAGTTTTATTAGATCATCCCGAAGTTTTTCTTTCACTAACCTATGCCTATCAGGTTTCTGTAGACTATCCCCATCAATTGAAAAATAGCTTTTTGAATGAAATCGCCAGGATAGCTTTTTATCACCTAAAAGATAGAAATTGCCCCTTAGACTTAATAATCCCCATAGATACCAATCCAACCATACTCTATACCCCTCACTTATGTCTTCAGGTTTTAGAAAAGCTCTTCTCACCATAACACAAGAAAAAGTAGGAATAACATTTTCATTTTTTAGATAACTAAATGCATTAAATGGCTTATCTTTTTCATTTACAGAATTTATAGCATGTCTTATTGCTCCTATTTTTTCTTTTATTAAATCTTTATCCCCAAACATCTCTGCATCATTATAGACTAAAATCACATCTTTATGCCTTTCAAAAATAGGAATCTTTGAAGACAAATAATCAGGATACCAGATATCATCTGCTTCAATAAATGCAATAAATTCCCCGTCGCATTTTGTCAATCCCAATTTGTATGTTTCAGCTAATCCTCTATTCTTTTTATTAGGATGAAAAAACAATTTAATTTTATCAGGGTATTCTCTTAGATATTTTTCAATAACCTCAACAGAATTATCTGTTGAGCCATCATCAACTATTATAAGCTCCCAGTTTTTATAATCCTGTGCTAAAACAGAATCAATGGCCTCATTTATACACCATGCATAATTGTAACTAGGGATTATTATTGAAACCTTTTCTTTATAAGATTCTTCAATTAATTTTAGTTTCTCACCATTGTCTGATTTAGCAACCACAAGATTATGATTAGGATTATAATAAATTTTTTCCTTATTCTCCACTTGCCTAACTTCAGACTCTATCCTTTGCACAGGAACCTTGTTCACAAAGTTTTTTTTTAATCTTTTCTTATTCTGCCTCCACTCTTGATTTTTAATCAAATAAGGAAAAAGAGTTTTAATAACAGGGCTAAACTTCTGCACAGTTGTCCAGATCCTGCTCTTCTTCATTATACTAAATTCCCTGAGTAAATGTTCATACTTAGCATTTTTTTCTGTTATCTCTCCCTCTTTTGCCTGAATTATTCTTTCTTTCTCTCTAACAATTTCATCTTTCTCTCTAACAATTTCATCTCTCTCTCTAACAATTTCATCTCTCTCTTTCTCTTTCTCTTCAAAAAGTTCATTTTTTTCTTTAATTAATCTCTGTATTTCTATCTCTTTTGATTCAATCAAATCATTTTTCAACCTCAGCTCTTCTTGAATTTTTACAATATCTAAATTTAACGAACTAATCTTCTTTTCTTCAGAATCAATTTCTTCTCCAATCTTTTCAATAAAATCTGTATAATTTAGATTCTGATGTTTAAGATTAGGATCCCTAAAATTTGTAATTTCCTTTTTAATAGATTTATAGTCCCTAAAAGGAACCTGAAATTCTTTACTTATTTTTTCATAAATCTCCTGAGGATGATTTATAAGAAATTCATAATCTACATAAATCTTCCTATGATTCCTAGTATATTTTTCAATGCTTTTTGTATTCTTCTTGTACAATTCAATAGAATGCTTTAAAGAAAGATTATCTCTTGCTTTTAAAGATTCTGCAACTTCAATCTCACTTCTTTTTGTTATAATAAATAATAGCTTAATCTTTAGTTCTTTGAAAATATCCAAGTACAAAGGCAAAAGAACAGCTAATCGCGGCTCTTTTAATCCAAATAAATCTAATTTTCCAAAATCATCCTGTATAATTTTTTTTATTCTATCTTTATATTCAACAAGCCTTTTTGATTTATGCCAGTTTTTTGGAAGCTCCTTAACATCGTCCCATGAAGAACCTAGTTCAGCTAGTATCTCTTCATTCATTCTGTATATTTTATTATGCTCAAAATGTCCGCGGGCATTGCTCCTGTCAAATGAGCCCATTAAATCCCCTCCTAAATAAATACCAAAAATCTGAAGCAAACCTGTCATCAGTGACGTCCCGCTTCTATGCATTCCTAAAACTACAATACATCTTTTCATAATAAAAAATTCTTAAAAGACTATTTAAGGATTTATTTAAAAGATTATATATTACAAATTAAGAACTTTGTCGCATGATCATAAATGAACAGCAGATTTCATTTTCATTAAAAGCAAATTTTTAAGTAACTCGCCTTACGTTGGGGTAAATTATATAAACAGTTCAGGCATGATTATTTTGACAAAGAGGTAAGAATGAAATATATAAAAATAAAATGAGAATCCTGTTTGCATTGCTCAAAGAAAGAGGTCATGAGGTAAAGCTTATCCACTATAATGAAAACATCAATATCAAATTTGATGAAAAAAGATTAAAAGAGGTTATTGATAATTTCCGACCGGGGGTAATTGGAATATCAACAAATACAAATCAGTTTCAAGTGTCAATTATGATATCAAAAACTATCAAAAAGATTAATAAAAACATCCCTATAATTTTAGGGGGAATTCATCCAACGCTGAACCCCTTAGAGAGTTTATCAGAAGAGTCAGTTGACATGATAATTCTAGGTGAAGGAGAAGAGGCAATTTTGGAAATAGTAGAAAAGCTAGAGCATAAAGAAGATGTATCACAAATCAAAAATCTGTGGTTAAAAAGAGACCACAAAATTATCAAAAATAAATTAAGGCCGTTTATTAATCTTGATAAAGTTCCATTCATGGATGTTAGTATATATGAATATCAGAAAATTCTTGATTTAAGAAACGGGTGGGCAGATGTTATATTGAATCGCGGATGCCCCTATGATTGTAGTTATTGTTTTAATAATTCTTATAAAGAGTTGTATAAAACAAATTGTGAAGAAAGTCAGAAGTATATAAGAAGTGGTGACTATAAAAAAACAATTGATGGAATAATAGATTTGACTAAAAAATATAATAATATAAGATGCATAAGCTTTGTAGATGATGATTTCCTAATATTTCCAGATATAACAGAATTTCTTAGGTTATACAAAGAAAAAATAAATCTGCCATTTGTTGTAAACACAAATTTTAATTCAATAACCTTAGACAAGGTCTTAGAATTAAAAAAAAGTGGATGTGACTTAATTAGAGTTGGAATAGAGTCTGGAAACGAAGAGCTTAGAAAAAATATTCTTAATCGTTCAATATCCAACCAAACCATGGTAGAAAAATCTAATCTTATAATTAACAACTCTATAAGATTGTTTACTTATAATATGATAGGATTACCTAATGAAAAGAAAGGGAATGTCATAGAAACCCTAAAGATTAATGCTAAAATAGGTCCAGACGTAGTAAAGATTAGCACATTTTATCCATATCCAAAAACAGAAATATATGAAAGATGTAAAAAATTAGGGTTAATATCTGAAGAAAATGGTACAAAAAGTTTAAACTATTATGAAACTAGTATACTTAATTTAGATGATGAATTTAAGCTATTTATTAAAAAAGTTCAGAAACATCCTGATATTTATTTAAATTATTATAATTATGAAATATCCTCAAGATATAAACAGTTGATTGAAGAAATTGAAAATCTTTCTGCAAAAGAGTTAGACAACCCCGGTGTACAAAAAAATATTCAGAATAAAAAATTAGAAATCTCAAAAAGACTCAATTCACAAAAAATCCCTCACTATAAAATAAAATATGCTTCTTATTTTGCCGTAAAAACACCATTCAATCATTTTAATCAATCTGGGAGTGATTAGCAAACAAATCAGTTACCACTAATCTTTTCAGCAATAATCTTTTCCATTTTTGCATTCTCCACCCCAATCTTCATCATCTCTCTTTTCTTTTTTCTCTCAACATATCCTTTAACACTTCCATCATCGCTGTAAGTTTTTACATAAGCATCAACAATTTTTTTTGAATCTCCCTGCATAACTATTCCTCCATTTTCAAGCCAGATAGCTTCATTACAATATTTTTCAATCTGATCCAGACTATGCGAGACTAAAATAACACTTGCACCTCCTTTAATCAACTCTTCCATTTTATCAAGTGCTTTTTTCTGGAAAGTTATATCAGCTCCTCCTCCAATTGCTTCGTCAATCAGCAAAATATCAGGATTTTTATGAACAATGCAGAAAGTTGTAATGGAAAAATTCAAGCGCGTCATCATTCCAGCAGAAAACTGATAAACTTTTGTATCAATGTATTCTCTTAATCCTGAAAATTCAACAATTTCCTCAAACCTGCTGTCAATTTCTTTTTGAGACAAGCCCATTATAGAGCCGACTAAATAAATATTTTCTCTCATTGTAAGTTTTGGTTTTAATCCTTGTCCAAATCCTGCCAAATAAACCATGTTCCCATTAACACTGACTTCTCCTGAATCAGGTTTGTAAATTCCTGCAATAATCCTAAGCAAAGTAGATTTCCCTCCGCCATTTTTGCCAATTATCCCCAAGTTTTTCCCAGAAGCTAATTTGAAAGAAATATTTTTCAGGGCATCAAATTCAACTTTATGAGTGCTGCCAAAAATAAAACTCAGAGTTCTTGACAAAGAAGTCTCATGTCTGCTATAATCTCTTGTAAACTTTTTTGACACGTTCTCGACAATTATTCTAAAATTTTCCATTATACTCTTTCTGCAAATTTACTTTTATTCTTTTCAAAAACAATAAAACCTATAAGAAAAGTAACAAGACTAAAAAGTATCATAATAGCAGTCATCCATGTTTCAGGAAGCGTCCTGTAAATAATCATATCTCTTGCAATACTTAAAAAATAAAACATAGGATTAAAAAGATTTGCAAGATAAACGCTATCCCCTGGATTAGCAGCGTAAAATATTGGAGTTGCAAAAAACAAAAATTGCATCAGCACGCTCCAGACATTTGACAAATCATTAATAAAAGTTCCAATTGTAGATAAAAGGAATGACAATCCAAGTATAAACAAAACAAAAAACAAAAACAAAAAAGGATAAAATAAAAGTCCGAATAAAGATTCTCTGAAAAAAATCATAAAAACAATAATCAAAACTACTTCAAATATATGTGAAAATACAGATTGTATGATTCTAGAGCATACGAGTGATTCATAAGAAATTTTCATTGACTTGACATAATTCGAATTGCCGGAAATATCAGTTATAGACGTTGAAGTCGTTGCCCTGAAATAATTAAACATAATCAATCCTATAAGCAGATAAACGGGATAATCAGGGATACTGCTGCTGTTTATCACTCCTCTGACAAAAAGTATTATAAGAAACATTGCAAGAGGAGTCAGCAAATACCAAAAAATTCCAAGATAACTTCCTTCGTTTCTCAGCTTAAAATCAGCCCTGGCTATTGAGTAACTCAGCCCCAAAACACTTTTTGCATTATGCAGACTTTTCTTAATCATAATTCTGAGAACCATCCAAAGCTTTTAAATATTATTAAATGCTATCAAGATAATGCATGTAAAAAAAAGAGATGAAAAAGAGCAGTTAACAAAAAAACAAATAATCTTAGTTGCGATAATTTCAGTTTTTATTTTTCTTTTAGTCTACACCCCTCATCTTGCAAATCCTTATCCAATTCATATTGATGAGTGGCGCCATATCACTGAAGCAATAAAAATCAGGCAGGGTAATATGCCGAGCGGAATGGCAGGAGCAGAATCAGGGCTTCATGTTTTCCTTGCATTTATTTCATTCTTCATAAAAGACATTGTCCTATTTTACAAATTTTTTCCAGCAATCTGGGCAGTTGTTTCAGCAGTAACTTTATTCTTCATAACAAACAAACTCACAAAAAATTTCACAGTCTCTGTTTTTTCAATGCTTTTTTTCGCTTCAATTAAATCAAACGTCAACGTCCTAGGAATCTGGTTTTTCACACCTCTAACGTTTTCAATTCCATTTATATTTCTTTATATTTATTTATTCACAGAGGGGGTTCAGAAACAAAACAAAAAAATGATTCTGACAAGCCTGCTAATTATGATTATTCTTGTTCCAACTCATTCAATTTCTTTTCTTTTTTCAGTTCCTTTCTTAATAATCTATGCTCTGACTCATTACAGATATCTTCTAAAAGAATACAAATTTTTCTCAATATTCTTAATAATTCCTTTAATCGGAGTTTTATTTTTCGCGTACTTAATGGATAAAACATACAAGCAGGCATTTCTAACTCTCACAAACCTGCTCAATTTCAAATATGGATTTGGAGTCGTAGAACTCAACAATTCATTCTTTGAAATTTACAGCGCAATAGGATATATCCTAGCTATATTAGGGTTTATTTACATTGTCTCAAATAAACAGAGATTCAAAAGATATTTAGCTTATGTACTCTGGCCAGTATCAGTATTAATCATGATATTCTTTTTCAGGCTAACAGGATTCTCTCCTTTATCTCCTTATCAGAGAAATTTTTATTATTTTGCACTCTCACTTCCGTTTTTAAGCGCATTGGGAGTTTTCATAATCCTAAAATATCTAAGAATTAAAACAAGCAAAATAAAAGATACAGAAACAAAAGAAAGAGTTTACACCGCTCTAAAAATAATTTTAATAATCTTAGTCATATTCCTTGCTTTTATGTCCTACTTTTCAATTCCAAAAAATATTAAGCTCTACAAAACAATAGATGAAAATAATTATGAAACACTGATATTCTTAAAAACTCTTGAAATTCCTGAGGAAACAAAAATAATGGCTCCTGCAGCATTTTCAACAGCACTATTCCCAATAACAAATAATGAAGCAGTAGGAACTATATTTTTCTATGGAAACAAAACTGCAGTAAAAGAATTTTTTGAACCAAAGAATATTACCAACGACAATTGTAAAACAAAAAACAATTTAATAAAAGAGCATAGTGTGTCCTATATTGTCTCAGAAAAAGAAATCAATTGTTCATGGCAGATGATTTTTAATATAACTAATAATACTGTTTACAAAGTGTATTAATACGAAAGTTTTATCAGTATCTTTAATAGTTATAAACCAACTTGACCTCGCTTAATCTCTTGACTAACACCAACATTTAATTTTGTAAGCTCACAATAATTTTATGAAATGATTTGGAGGAATTATATTTATTAGTGTTGAATAACTGGAAAGTAAATAAATCTCATTGAAAATACGGTTTTATATTATTCTCAATATCTTCTTACAAAATATAACTTTATATATATTCTATAAATAGTAAAGTCATGATAAATAGAAAAAGAGTTTTATTATTAGCACTCATCCTTATTCTAACCTCTACAATAGTCTATTCTCCTCATTTAGTAACTCCATTTCCGCTTCATGCAGATGAATGGCATCATATTGAACAAGCACTGAGACTCAAAAACAGCGAATATAAATTTGGAACACAGAGTGTGGAAATCGGGTTTCATATTTTCCTGTTAATAATCTCCTATCTAACAGACTTAGTTTTATTTTACAAATTTCTTCCAGCAATCTGGGCAGTCTTGTCCTCGATAATATTGTTTGCAATAATTCTGAACAAAACCAGCAGATTTTACATCGCCATCCTGGCTATAATTTTTTTTGCATCAATTAAATCCAATGTTAATATCATGGGCTTGTGGTTTTTCACACCTTTAACCTTTTCAATTCCTTTTATATTCCTATATATTTATTTATTCACAGAAGGGATTCAAAAACAAAACAAAAAATACATTTTAACAAGCCTTGTAATTATGCTTTTCCTCATACCTGTCCATTCAATATCAGTCCTGTTTGCAATTCCCTTTCTTGCAATTTACGCCTTGATTCATTATAAATATCTTTTAAGAGAATACAAATTCTTCTTATTATTCCTGCTAATTCCTGTTATAGGAATTTTTTTCTACTCGCAAATCTTCAACTTAACAATAGTAGATTCATTAGCAGAAATATTCCAAAACCTTCAGTTCAGACAGGGATGGGGGGTTTTAGAACTTAAAAATTCTTTTGCTGAAGTCTATAGTTTAACCGGATATTTATTAGCATTCTTAGGATTAGTTTTTATTATAAAAAACAAAACAGCAGAAAAATACCTTGAATTTATTCTCTGGCCTCTGACTCTCTTGATTATGATATTTATATTTAAGACAACCGGAACATCATATTTTTCTCCATTTCAGAGAAACCTTTACTATCTTGCAATCTCTCTGCCATTTCTCAGTGCATATGGAACTTACTGCCTAATTGCAGAAATAAAAAATAAAATAAAAAACTCCAAATTTGTAAAATTAATAATAATTTTTGTATTAGCATTAATTATCATCCTGACATTTTTTTCTTATCTAAAAACCCCTGAACAAATCCAGTTGTATAAAATCATTGATAATCAGGATTATCAAGACCTTAAATTCCTTTCAACACTGCCGAAATCAAAAATTCTTGCAGAACCAATAATCTCTACGGCAATTTACCCTGTTTCACAGCAAAATATTACGGCAGATATTTTTCAAAGATCTTCAAAACAGAAGGATGTAGAGAAATTTTTTGAAACTGATAATTGCACAGAAAAAGAAAAAATAATAAAAACTTACAAACCCGATTATGTCTTGTCTGAATATCCAATAGACTGCAATTACACAGAAATCTATAATAAAAATAACTATGTTTACAATGTAAAAAAATTAAAATGGGAAAAAAAATAATAGCAGTAATCCCTGCGTTTAACGAAGAGAAATATATCGGCGAGGTAGTAAAAGAAACAAGACAATATGTAGATGAAGTCATTGTGGTTGATGATGGTTCTTCTGACAAAACCTCGCAGCTAGCAGGAGAATTCGGAGCAATAGTTTTAAAACATAAAATAAATCTTAAAAAAGGTGCTGCATTAAAAACCGGATGCGAGGGTGCAAAGCTTCTAAATGCAGATATTATAATTCTATTAGACGGAGATGGACAGCACGATCCTAAGGAAATCCCATTATTTTTAAAAAAACTAAAACATACTGAAATTGTGTTTGGTGTAAGGAACTTCAATAAAGAAATGCCATTAAACTCAAGATATGGAAATATTATTTTAACAACCCTTTCAAAAATCCTGCTAAAAAATAAAATCTCAGATCTTTTAACAGGATATAAAGCCTTCAACACCAGAATTTACAATAAAATTTTATGGGATTCCAGTGATTATTCTGTAGAAACAGAGATAATAAAAAATATAAAAAAATATAAAATCCCTTGTTCTGAAATTAGAATAAAAACAATTTATAACGACCCTTACAAAGGAAGTTCAATATCCGACGGAGTTAATATTGCAATAAACATGGCAAAATGGAGATTAAAATGATTGAAACATTTGAGATAATGTCTATTTTATTTTTTATCTTAATGATCTATCTAACTTTCCTAGCATACAGAAGAGGACAGTTTACAAAAATTCATCTTATATTTTGGTATGGTGTTTGGATAATAGGCATAGTTGCTATAATAATAAGCAACAAACTAAATAAATTTTTAATAAGTTTAAATATAGCCAGGGTTTTTGACTTATATGCTCTTCTTGGATTTATTTTCCTGCTCTTTATGGTGTTCCATTTATTCAGGGTTGTAAAGAACAATGAAAAAAGACTTGAAAATCTTACAAGAGAAATTGCTCTTAAACCCTTAAAAAACTATGAGAACAGCAATTTTTCACGATTGGATTGATCCTATGGGCGGAGCAGAAAGAGTAGTTATAGAATTAGCAAGAGCAATTAAAGCAGACATTATAACTTTAAATTTGAATCAAGAAACAATAAAAAATCTTGAATGCCAAGACATAAATTTCATAAACCTAGGCAGCACAATTAAAATTCCTCCTCTAAAACAGCTTCAGGCATCTTATCTGTTCTCAAGAGCAGACTTCTCAGAAAAATATGATTTTTTTATTTTTTCAGGATGTTGGGCAGTGTTTGCAGCAAAAAACCATAAGCCAAATCTATACTATTGCCATGCACCCGTAAGAGTGTTTTATGATTTGTATCAGGAATATAAAAAACAACTCTCGTCATGGAAACGTCCGTTTTACATGATTTACATTCCTATTCATAAATCTTGGTATGAAAATTCAATAAAACATGCAGATAAAATAATAACAAACAGCAAAAACACTCAAAAAAGAGTTAGAAAATATTTAAACAGGGAATCAATAGTTATCAACCCTCCAACAAACACAAACCGATTTAAATACAAACCGCACAAAAACTTCTGGTTTTCAGTAAATAGAATTTATCCTCATAAAAGAGTTGAAATGCAAGTGGAAGCTTTTCAAAAAATCTTAGATGAAAAATTAATTGTCGTCGGAGGAATCGTTAAAGGCGAGGGTGTTGAAAAGTATCAAAAAAATCTGATAAAAAATGCAGCAAAAAATATTCAGTTCAGAGGGAAAATCTCAGATAAAGAACTAAGAGAAATTTATTCAGAATGCAAAGGTTTTATAACAACTTCTTTAGACGAAGACTTTGGCATAACGCCTGTTGAGGCAATGGCATCTGGAAAACCAGTGATTGCACCAGATGAAGGAGGATATAAAGAGACAATTATAAACAATAAAACAGGAATATTAATTAAAGATATAAATCCAGATAAGATAGCTAGAGCAATTTTTACTATTAACAAAAATCCAGATAAATACAAAACTGCCTGCCAAAACCGAGCTAAAAAATTTGACACCAGAATCTTCATTAGAAAAATAAAAAAGGAGATAAAAAATGAAAATAGCAATTTTTCATGATTATTTTAGAGTTATAGGAGGTGCGGAAAAACTCGTGCTTATTATGGCAAGAGCATTAAATGCAGATATAATAACTTCAGAGTCTAATCCCAAAGTTATTGAAAAAGCAGGATATAAAGATTTAAAAATAATTAATCTCGGAAAACTCTCAAAGTTTTCAATTCTTCTGCCAAATATCTGCAGAAAAAGATTTTCAAAATGTGACTTTTCAAAAAAATATGACTTTTTTATTTTTTCAGGAACAACATGCATATATGCTGCAGAAAAACACCAGCCCAACATGTGGTATTGCAATTCCCCTTTAAAAGGAATTTATGAAAAAAAGGAAACAATTAAAATAGAATAAGAAAAAAACTAAAATGTCAAACAATAAAACCCTCTTAGCAAAACTTGTAAATCAGAAAAACAAAATAACAGACAGACAAATAGTTCCTTCTAAAGTTGCAAGAATTTTAGATAATCTATCAAATTCATTACATAACGCAAGAATCATCACTCTCGCCCATACAAGAGAAACCTTAGAAGAAAACAAAAAAAATCTAAGGTTTACAGTTCAAAAAAATTCAATATTAGAAAAATTATTCTCGCCAATAAAATTCACAATAACTTTTATCACTCTTTTATTAATATCTTTGTCTTTAAGAAAATATACAATCACAAAATCCTCTGATCAAGAAGCAATAAGAAATATCAATCATATAATATCAAACAGCAATAACATAAAAAATAAAGTCTGGAAAACTTACAACCGAGATTCAGTTGTAATATATCCTCCAATAAATACAGCAGATTTTTATTTTCAGGAGCATGAAAATTTTTGGCTTTCAGTAAACCGGCTTTTTCCTGAAAAAAGAATTGAAATGCAAATTAAAGCATTTAACAATATGTTAGACGAACAATTAGTTATTATAGGGGGATATGACAGCCATAATCAGGAATATATAAACAGTTTAGAGCAGCTTCCAACAATCAATACAATTTTCCTTAAAGAGGTTTCTGAAAAAGAACTTATAAAGATGTATTCTCTATGCAAAGGACACATAACAACGGCAAGAGACGAAGACTTTGGCATAACACCTGTTGAAGCAATGGCATCTGGCAAACCAGTGATTGCACCAGATGAAGGAGGATATAAAGAGACAATTATAAACAATAAAACAGGAATTATTATAGACAACATCAACGAGGAAAAAATAATAAATGCTGTAAGGACAATAAATAAGAATCTAAAGGAAAATCTAAACAAGTATATAAGCGTTTGTCAGGAACAGGCAAAAAAATTTGACACAAAAATTTTTATTAAAAAAATAAAAGAACAGATAAACAGAAATAAAAATGATAGAACTGCAAAAGATAGAATAGGATATTCTGAAATATGTAAAACATATCCAAAGATCTTAGGAGTTGGATTAAGCAATCGTTGTAATATAAACCCTCCGTGTGTAATGTGCTCACAAAGAAACTTAAAAAATATTGAAGAAAAAGATATGCCTGAAGAAATATTAAAAAGGTTAGAAGATTTAATAAAAAAATCAGAGGTGTTATCTCTTCATGGAACAGGAGAGCCTCTTCTAAGCAGCAGATTATTTGATACAATAAAATTAACTGAGAAAGACTGCTGGATTAATTTTAACTCAAACGGACTATTGCTGACAAAAGACATGAGCAATAAAATAATAAACAGCAATATAAAACTTATTAATTTTTCAATCGACGCAGCCGCTCCTCAAACTTATCAGAAAATAAGAAGAAACAATCTTCAAAAATTAAAAGAAAATATAAAATATCTCCAAGAGCTGAAAAAACAAAAAAACAAAACTTTTCCGATAATAAGGATTAACATTGTTTTAATGAAAGAAAATCTTTCTGAACTCCCAGAGTTTTTTTATCTTGCAGAAGAATTAGGAGCAGAAGGAGTCCATGTGTATTTATTAAACAAAAAAAACAAGACTTATGCTGTAAAAAATAAAGATTTCAATTTTGACTATTTCGAACAGATGATTGATACAGATTCTCCTTTGTTCAAAAGAACAATAAAAAAGTCCCAGGAAATATCTGAAAAAATAAATATAGGATTCTATTCACACTATAAAGAGATATCAGACCTGCTCAAGAAAAAACAAACCAAAAATAAAAAACTTCAAGAAGACATAGTCTTATGCAAAAAACCCTGGACATCAGCTTTAATAAAGCAAGATGGACAAGTAAAATTCTGCTGTTTTTCAAGTGAAATAGGCAACCTTAAAGACCAAACTTTTGAAGAAATCTGGAACAGCCTTAATGCAAGACAAATAAGAAAAGAAATTTTAAACAACAGGCTTCCTGAAAAATGTTCAAGATGTCCTAGGATAAAAATAAATTCTTAAGATGATAATCAGCAGCAAATACAAATACTTATTTATTCAAAACGAAAGAGCAGCAGCAGTTCTATAGGAAAAGAATTGTGTAAATTATATGGGGGAGAGCCTATTCTTTGGAAACACGCAAGGTATAATAATTTTTTAAAAATAGCAAACCAAGAGCAGAAAAAATATTTTGTATTTGCAGGAAAAAGAAATCTCTTAGATTCATTTGTAACTTTATATTTCAGGTCAAAAACACTCTCCTTTAATTCCTAAGAAAAATGAATTCAGCGGGAATATTAATCTTGCAAATCCAAAAATAATCAAAATGAGAAAAATAACAGGAGAAAGGAATTTATCTTTTGAAGAATTTTTTAATATTTTTTTGCTGATAGTATTAATAAATTTTATAAAAAAATGGACATTGAAAATGCAGACTTTATTATCAAATATGAAAATATTCAGGAAGATTTCAGCAGAGTTCTTAATATCTTAAATATAAAACAAATGAGGGCTCTTCCATGGGATGTTAAAACCACTGAAAAAGACAGAAATTTCTTAAAATACTATACTCCAAAAATCCAGCAAAAAATTCAGTTTATCTTCGGTGATGCAATGAGATGCTTAGGTTATGAATTTCCTTTTTCATGGAAAATGAGAAATCTGCTAAGAGAATTTGGTTTAACTTATGAATAATTTTTTATAAGCTTCAAAACAACATCTCTTTTATTTTTTTCCCGCTCTTTTTTATAACCCAGTTTCTTCATTGTCTCCCCTGCTTTTTCCCAAAATAGTTTTTCATCTTCCTCACTAAACAGTTCGTTGCCAAACTCTCTTTTTTTAGGATAAATCTCAACAAGACTTCTAACTTCTGCAAAAGTTTTTTTCAAGGGCTTTAAATTAAATTTATCCTGAATTATCTTAAGAAATTCTTTTGGATTTGATATTAAATCCTCATACATAACAAAAAAAACTTTGTTGTAGCAATTTTCTACATGAATCACCCATCTATGAATAGGCTCGCTGAAAATACCAGCATTAATATCCCTCTGTCCAAGCCAAGGCCCTTTTTTAGGAGTATAATTCTCAAGTCTAATTCTGCCTCGGAGATAATCGCTAAAGCTCAAATCACTGAAATACTTCTTAATTCCAATGCTCTCACTTTCTTTTGTCTGTTTCCAAAAATAATAATTACCGATTAAAACATCTCTGCCGTCTCTTGCAATATAAATAATTTTTTCATTTTTATTTCTTAAAAGATTAAGAGAATCTGAATAATCCAAAGAGCACTTGACATTAAAATTAAGTTCTAATAGTCTGGCTAAATAACTCGAGCCACTGCATCGATACCCTAAAATTGTAATATTTTCAAGTTCTTTTTTTAGAATAATTTTTTCATAATTTCTGTCAAATTCCTCCCACTCAGGTATTTTCTCCCCTAAAAATTTGTATAAGCTGTCATTAAAAGGCTTATAAAGATTATACAATTTTTCAATCACTTTTGGATAATTTTCAGAAGAATAATCAATAGGAGGATAAGTTTGTTTTTCAGTATAATTATAGTCCCTGAAAAACTCGCAATTAATATTATTAACCCCCAGAAATTCAAAAATTTTCTTAACTTCATTATTAACATCTTCAAACATTCTTTCTTGAATGACAAAATAAATCTGCTTCCTGTCAAAAAACTGCAAGACATTTTCTTGGATATACTTCATATAACAATAAACAGAATTCCAAATGCCTTTTATTTTTAAATCTTCAAAAACTAATTTTTCAAAACTTACTACATTAGGATTAATACCAATCGCTCTGCCAAGAATATGTTCTCTTACTCTCCAATTATAAAAAGAATGAAATGCTTGGATAGGATGCCGAAGACAAATAATCAGTTTAATATCTGGATATTCCATAGATATTTTCTCCATAATTGTCCTATCAAGAATATAATGCGGAGATTTCTCGCCGTTTAGTTTATTCTCCTGTAAAAGTTCAAATGCCTCTTTTTCTTTTCCTTTTCCAAATAACCATCCCTCTTCAGGAAGACAAAAAATATCTGAATGTAAATTTAGATTCAAAACTAAAGAAGTAGTTCCGCATCTTGGAAATCCAATTATTAGAAAATCAGGCTTTTTCATTTTCTTTTTCTACTTTTCCATCACTATTCACTATGTTTTTGCAGCCTTCTCCTTTAATCAGCCAAGAAGAACTCTGAATCTTCTCACCCAATCCATCAATAATTTTTATTCCTAATTCCCTGCAGATTTTGGCTTCAGGAATTTCATAAGCAAATCTATCTCCTCCTTTGGCAAAGATATGAATAGGCCCCATTTCTTTATGAACCTTTTTAATAGATTCTATTATTGGGCGATCTTCATCAATACTTACAAAAACTTCATCAACCATTTTAAGAGATTCTAAAATACTCTTTCTTTCTTCAAGAGGCATAAACACTTTATCTTTTTTTAAAATAGTTTGTTTATCATTATTCAAAATAACAATTAATTTATCTCCTAATTCTCTGGCTAATTTCAAGTATTCTATATGTCCTGCATGCAAAGGGTCAAAATAACCGCTGGCTGCAACAATTATCTTCTCATTATCATCCTTTCTTTCATTTTTCATACACCTTAAACAAAAACCAGACATTTAAAGTTTATGAATATGAAGAATATAATTATATCAATCATCCAAGAAATAACTTCAATTTTTCTTAACTTCTTTCTGCTCAGGTTTCCTAACCTCTTCTTCTGCCTTAACTTCTTGTAACTCAGCAACAGCCTGACTAATTTCTCTCTCGCCTTTTTTCTTTTTCCTTACCCAATTAACTTTTCTTCCATCTCTTCCAAGCTTGCTATTTCGCCTGCACTTCGAAGAGCAGTAGAAAATACTTCTTCCATCATTTGTAAAAAGAGTTAATCCTCGAGGATTTTCAAAATGTTTTTTGCAAAATGAACATGCTGGCATTTTAATTTCCTCCTTCAGAATATTGATAAGGATTTATACAACGATTTAAATCTAATTCTTCCCTTCTATGTTGACAATAATTTCCCGCAAAAGAATCTTTTACATTATTTCCATTTTCAATTAATCTAAGTTCTTCAGCAACAACTTCGCTAAAAATAGCATTTTCAACAAAAGTAAAACCTGTTCTTGGCATTTTAATTTCCTCCTGAAGGAATTATTCTAAAATAAAACCCTCCGATATCTCCGACTAAATCCACAAAACCTCTTGTAAGATATTCTTCTCCATCTCTCAAATCTTTTTTTATATTTTCAATTAGTCTATTAAATTCTGTTGCATAATTTTTAGCTCTGAAAAAGGTATATGCTTCAATCACACCTTCGTCTCCTTTTATTCCTAAATGCAACCTATTTCTTGAGTGTTCCCAAACATAAAAGTCTGATAAATTAATCTTTTGGCTAAATTCTTTTTCAGCTAACTCTTGAGGATTAACCGATAATTTTTCCTCTGATTTAACACAAAGTTCTGTTACCATTTACGCAGTCCCCCTTGAATATTTTGACCTTAATCTTCTAGCCTCAATTTGTGTTTCACGAAGCATTAAAATATCTTTTTTTCTCACAGGTCCTTTAACATTTCTTCTCATTGATTTTCCCTTGTCAAAACCCTGCAAGATTATAACTTTAACCTGAGTAACTTCGCCTTTCGCACCTGTTCTGCCAATAATAGAATCAACAACAGCAGGCACAGCAGTTTCAGTCAAAAGAGCTTCAGCTCCTTTTGCACCACTTCCTTGCCCTTCTTTGGTTCTTTGTGTTTTGCTTCCGCCCATTTTTATTCAGGACCCCTAAATGGATTTAGGTATAATCCTTTTTCTTTTAATGCTTCAACCAATCTAGAATGTTTTGGATGTCCAATGTCATATCTTACTAGATGTGCTTTCTCATCGTCTAAAATAGCTATATTAGATTCAGGGTTAAATATTACTCCATCTCGAGGGCATCTCCAAGAATTAAGCAATCGAGTTGGATAACCTCGACTATATTGCTGAATAACAAAAGAATCTTCATCATTTACAACACCTTCATAAATAGCAGGATGAAGTGGATTAAAATCAAGACTAAATTTAACTTCTCCTTCTTCTGTTAACAGTTGAAATTGTTTTGTTTCCATTTTTTATTAAAGTGCTTGCATAAGAAATAATTCTTTGAATTATTTCTTTCCAGTTTCCTTAACTTCTTTACTTAAGCCTTTTACAAAACCAGCTAAATCGCTTTGAGAATCACCAGCGTCGATAACTGCAACAGAGGCGCATCCAACACTCAATCCAGCAGCAATTCCAAGTTTTTCTTTTTTGTCTGCTTCAACACATGGAATTCCTTTTTCCTTGCACAAAATCGGCAAATGCTGAACAATTTCTTTTGGTTCAACATCAGCGCCATAAGCAACAAGTTTTGCAGTTCCTCTTTCAATTGCCTTGGTAACTTCGTTAGTTCCTTTTTCAACTTTTCCAGTTTTCCGGGCTTTTTCAATCAGTTCATATACAGAAACCATTTCAGTTTCTCCAATATTTATTTATCATAAAGTTTAATAAACTCTATGTAACCAAAACTACAGAAAGATTTAGCCTCCCATAGTCATTGGCTTATTGAATTAGATAGAAAAAAAGGGTTTTTAAATCTTTTTATGATGGATGATGTCAGTATCTCCGATAGTTATAAAGAAATCAAACCTTGTTTATAGTCAACGATTTTAATATTTTCCAAGTTTGTCGTTGACTACCGGAAAAATCTTTAGACGATTTTACGGCCCAAAAAATCAAAAGATTTTTTATGCGCGCAAAAACTTTATAGTTTTTCTGCACAGAAAATTCCCATAAAAGAATTTTCTTGTGTTTAGTGAAAGACTTATGTCTTTCACTATAAGTTCGAACAGGCTTGCGGGCAAAAATCTCAAGTAACTTACTCCAACTTAAAATTCAACCACAAGAATTGAAGATTATTCACCCTCAACTTTATAAATTCCAAATTCTCATTAATTCTATGGCAAAACAAAATCTACAAAAAAAATTTCGCATCCTTGCAGCATCTGATTTCCACGGAGATTCAAAAATAACAAAAAAGCTTGCAGAAAAAGCAGAAAAAGAAAATGTTGACTTGGTTGTTCTTGCAGGAGATATAACAGGATTTCAGGAAACTGACAATATAATAAAGCCATTCACAGATAAAGGAAAAAAAGTTGTTTTTGTTCCGGGAAACTGGGACACTTCAGAAACTTCTGAATTTTTGTCAAAACTCTATGGAGTGAAAAATGTAGGAGAGCATTATGTAAAATACAAGGACATAGGAATTTTTGGAATAGGCTCTCCTGACTGGCAGATGTCTCTAAACGAAGGAAAAACATTCAAAAAATTAAAGTCAGAATTTGAAAAAATAAAAGATATGAAAAAAAAGATAATAGTGAGCCACATTCATGCAAAAGGGACAAAATCAGAATTCTCAGGATTTGAAGGAAGTTCTGCATTAAGAAAAGCAATTGAAGAATTTCAGCCAGATATATTTTTATCAGGGCATATTCATGAAGCAGAAGGGCTTGAAGAAAAAATCGGAAAAACAAAAGTTATAAGTGTTGGGAAAAAAGGAAAAATAATTGAGATTTAATAACTACAGTGAAAGACATAAGTCTTTCCCTAAATAGTCAACGACGAACTGGGGAAATACTAAAGTCGTTGACTATAAGCAGAAATTATCTCCTTAATCTAGAAAAAATTTAAAATCCTTTAACACCAAAATTTTAGTTTTAATATAATTTGAGCAAGTTTATATGCCTTGGATTTTTCATAATCTTCTTTTATATGATAAAGATATTCCTGAACACCCTCCCTGCCGAATTTCTCCTCGATAAAAGAAATAAATTCAGGAATTTTTATGATATCATGCCTGTCTTCTTTCTCTCTTTTGGTAGAATGAAATCCCTCTATCCATTCATGCAGTTCTCTATATTCTTTTCCTGTTCTTTTCAAACTCAGTTTAAAGTGTTCATTAATAGTTGGCATTTTACCTCTCTTTCAAATCAATTTCTCTGAATTTTTTTAAAATTATTTCTTTTTGTTTAGCGTCGAGATGCATGTCAGCCATCATAAACAGCATATTGTTTTCTTTATCTATATGTTC
>Ga0209541_10002381_pt1 | contig 35650 bp, 39 predicted proteins | sample RifCSPlowO2_01_FD_184027 | JGI IMG/M metagenome (GOLD analysis project Ga0209541, IMG submission 184027) | Groundwater microbial communities from Rifle, Colorado - Rifle CSP2_plank lowO2_0.1 (SPAdes) (version 2) | ecosystem: Environmental > Aquatic > Deep subsurface > Groundwater | place...
GAAGCCCGTTGCCGCCATATTTTGATTCGGACAAAAAGCGAATTGGATTTTGGCCCACGACCGGACGAATGGATTTATACTGGTTTAACCGGCAAACAGCTAACACGCGCCCAGGTGATCTTTGACCCCAATACTCAAATTCCTCAGGTTAGTCTCCAGTTTAACGATGAGGGCAAAAAATTATTTTCGGAAATTACCGGTCGCAATGTTGGTAAACCGGTCGCGATTTTTCTCGATGGTGCCGCAATTAGTACGCCAACAGTCCAAGAACCAATTAACGATGGCCAGGCCGTCATTTCCGGACAATTTACAATTAGTGAAGCAAAGCTTCTCGCTCAAAGATTAAACGCTGGCGCTTTGCCCGTACCGATTAATTTAATTTCCCAGCAGACGGTCGGCGCGCAATTAGGCAATGAATCAATGACCAAAAGCCTATTGGCCGGCATGGTAAGTTTTATCATTATCTGTCTTTTTATAATTTTATATTATCGACTGCCGGGTTTGACGGCATCGCTGGCCTTAATTTTTTACGGCTTAATTGTAATTGCTTTCTTTAAAATCATGAACGTGACTCTGACTTTAGCTGGGATCGCGGGATTTATTTTGTCATTAGGCATGGCCGTTGATGCCAACATTTTAATTTTTGAACGGCTTAAAGAAGAATTAAAGTGGGGCAAACCATTAAGTATTGCCATTAACGAAGGCTTTAAACGCGCCTGGTCATCAATTTTTGACGGTCATGTCTCAACTCTCATTACCTGTTTTATTTTAATTGGTTTTACCACCAGTTCGGTCAAAGGTTTTGCGATTACTTTAAGTATTGGGATTATTGCCAGTCTTTTTTCAGCGATGACGGTAACTAAATTAATTTTAAAAAAATCAGTTAAGATAAAAGGGTTAACCCACCCCTGGTTTTTTGGCGTTAAAAAAATCAACTAATTCGTCAATATGATTTCGATTATTAACACAAGGAAAATTTGGTTTACCCTCTCCGGCAGCTTAGTTTTAATTAGCATCATTTCATTTTTTATTTGGGGATTAAATTTGGGGATTGATTTCACTGGCGGCAGTCTTTTAGAAGTTGAATTTATGGTGATGCGGCCAAATCAAAGTGACGTCAATCAAGCCTTAGCTGAATTAAATTTAGGCAACATTGTTTCCCAGCCAGTCGGCGAAAAAGGAATGATTATTAGATTTAAGGACGTTAACGAAGAAATCCATCAAAAAATTCTCCAGACTTTGAAGGAAAAATTTAAACCCAGCGATGCCCTAAATCTTCCAGAAGGGCAGGGGATTAATTTTGAAATCAAAATCATTGAAGAAAAAAGATTTGATTCCATTGGGCCAGTGATTGGCCAAGAACTAAAAAATAAAACGATCTGGGCAATTATTATAGTTTTAATTGCGATTGTGATTTATATTGCTTGGGCTTTTCGTAAAGTATCCAAGCCAGTGGCTTCCTGGAAATACGGTTTAATCGCCGTTTTAGCTTTGTTCCATGATATCACGATTACCGTTGGCGTTTTTGTTATTTTGGGAAAATTTTATAATCTGGAAGCTAATGCCCCGTTTGTCGCTGCCTTATTAACGGTTTTGGGTTATTCGGTTAACGATACGATTGTTGTTTTTGACCGAATTCGCGAAAATCTAATTAAGCATTTGGGTGAAGATTTTGACAAAATTGTTGATCAAAGTATTAATGAAGTTATTGTCCGCTCAATTAACACTTCTTTTACCGTTTTGTTAGCTCTCTTGGCTTTGCTTTTATTCGGTGGAGCGACAATTCGTGACTTTATTTTAGCGCTGATTGTTGGTATTAGCGTTGGAACTTATTCTTCAATTTTTCTTGCCAGTCCCTTACTTGTGATTTGGGAAAAATTTAAAACTAAATAAACAAGGAATGGTTAAAAAATTAACGGCATTTGCTAGTTATTTTTTATTTTTAATAAAGATCAAGGTAAGACACAATTTAATTTTAAAATCAAGACTTGACGCTATTGAATTTTTATGATATACTTAAAATGTTAAAAAATAGAAAAATTGATTAATTAAATTAATCGGTTAAATTTAGCTAAATTTTAAGCAAATTATGAATAAGCAAAACTCAATTTTGGATAAAATCATTGAAAGTCAGGAAAAACAGCAAGCTGCTTCCTTTAATCCAGGCGAGCTGGTTTCAATTTTACTGCGAAGTCTTTCCAATAAAGAAGGGGATATTTTAGCTCGACGTTTTGGCTTACTGGGTAAAGAAAAGGAAACTTTGGAGCAAATTGGCAAACATTACGAAATCACCCGGGAACGTATCCGCCAAATTGAAAATGCAACCATTAAAAAAATCCACGAATTAAAAGAATTTAAACAGCAAGTTGAAAACGTTGAGCAATACATTACCCGTCTTTTAGAAAATTACGGCGGAATTATGGAAGAAAATTTTCTTTTAAACGAAATTAATTTAACGGAACCAAATGAAAGTAATCTCCAGTCCTCCCGATTTATTCTAAACCATCTTTTAAATAAAAAGATTGACCCAATTAAATCTGATTCTGATTTTTTGAGCGGTTGGCGTTTGCCGATAATCTCCATTGATTCCGCTAGAGAGGCGGTTAAAGTCTTAGCTCAAATTATTGCCGAACAACAAAAACTTCTAAAAATTGAAGATTTACTCAGTCATTTTTTAAATTCCGACTATTATCAAAAAAATAAAGATCAAATTGTTGCTGCAAAATTAGGCATTAAGGAAGAAAATTTAGAACAAGAAATTAGAAAACTGATTCATTCTTACCTTAAAATCAGCAAAAATATTGAACAAAATATTTTAGGCGAATGGGGTTTGGCCTCTTGGCAAACAGTCGTACCAAAAAGAATGAGTGATAAAATCTATTTAGTTTTACGCAAAATAAACAAACCGCTTCATTTTAAAGAAATCACTGATTTAATCAACCAATCTAAATTTGATAAAAAAATTGCTTATCCACCGACGATTCATAATGAACTGATTTTAGATAACCGTTTCGTTTTAGTCGGCCGGGGAATTTATGCCTTAAAAGAATGGGGCTATCAACCGGGCACGGTTTTAGATGTTATTATTGAAATTTTAGCTAAAGCCGGAAAACCACTGACTAAAGAAGAAGTTGTCCAGGCGGTTTTAAACCAGCGCTTAGTCCGCAAAAGTACCATTTATCTGGCTTTAACTAATAAAGAAAAAATCAAAAAATTGCCTGACGGCAATTATATCCTCAATCAATCATAAACGCTTTGATTAGGTTTACTTTTTACGCTAAAATAAAAACAAGGGGTTAAGTAAGAAAACAAAAAGAAAATTACTATGGAAATTTTTTTTGACTTATCGGCCATTCCGACAAATAGCCCACTCTTACTTGGTTGGTGGTTTTTTAAAACTATCGGCTGGATTTATCCAGTTTTTTTGTTTGTCTACGGCCTGTTGCTTTATTGGCAATTTTGGATCAGAAATAAATATCGCCATGACCGAAAATACATCCTTTTAGCCATTGATGTCCCGAAAGATAATGAGCAAGGGCCAAAAGGCGTAGAAAATATTTTTAATCAGTTAGCCGGAGCCCATCAACCGCTTGGTTTTTTGGATGATTGGTGGACGGGTGAAATTAAAAACAGTTTTTCTTTTGAAATCGTCAGCCTCGGCGGCTACATTCAATTTATCATTCATTTAGTTGACCGTTATCGCGATTTGATTGAAGCGATGATTTATGCCCAATACCCTGACGCCGAGATCACCGAAATTGAAGATTACACCAAAGATTGGAATTTAAAATTTCCCAATAATCAATACCAGCTTTGGGGTTCAGAATTAAAACTGGCTAAGTCTGAATTTTATCCGATCAGGACTTACCCGGAATTTGAACATGTTGAAGAAGGCTTTAAAGACTCAATGGCGTCATTGCTGGAAGGGATGACCCGAATCGGCCCAGGTGAACAGATTTGGGTGCAAATCGTGGCGACACCGGCCGATAATAGCTGGGGCGATGCCGCCGAACATCTGATCAAAAAACTGGCTGGCGGTAAACCTAAAATTAAAAAAAATGCCTTTGACTATATCTATGGCGCGCCCAATCTGGTTTTAGCTGGTTTAAACCCGGTCGAAACTGCGGCTTCAGTGGTAAAAAAGGATGAACCGCCGACCCAAATGTTATACCTAACCCAAGGCGAAAAAGATCGAATTAACGCCATTGAGCGAAAAATCGGCAAATTAGGTTTTCATTGTAAAATTCGTTTAATCTATTTTGCGGAAAAAGCTAAATTCAAAAAAGCGGTTCCGAGCGCGGTTTATGGCGCCTTTAAACAATTTAACACCTTAGATTTAAATTCATTGAAACCGGATAAAAGAATTTTAACCGCGAGCATTTTTTGGCTGAAAGAATTTCGATTAAATATTCGACGGCGAAAAATTCTTTACCGCTATAAATGGCGGGGCTACTGGCTTGACCCTGGCTATGAAGGTTATATTTTAAATAGCGAGGAATTGGCCTCAATTTATCATTTTCCGGTAATTACGGTGAAAGCGCCATTGGTCAGAAAAACTGAAGCCAAAAAAGCCGAACCGCCCATGGGTCTGCCGATTGAACAAATGGCCCCACCGGTAAAAATTCCCTCAGCACCAAAAGCCCAACCACCGGAAAATTTGCCAGTTGGCTAATATTATCTTATGGAAAAAAATGAAGACCAAAACCAAATAGTTTATTTTGCCCAAACTAATTTCCGTAATCAAAAAGTAAAGTTTGGCATTAAAAAAGACGACCGCCGCCGCCATATGTATTTGATTGGCAAAACCGGTATGGGTAAATCAACCGTGATGGAAAATATGATTATCCAAGATATCGCCAATGGCGAAGGCGTGGCCTTAGTTGATCCGCACGGCGATTTTGCGGAAAAAATTATTGATTATATTCCCAGTCACCGAATTAATGACGTAGTTTATTTTAATCCATCAGACTTTGAATTTCCGATTGCCTTTAACGTGATGGAAGCCGTCTCTCAAGAACATAAACATTTGATTGCCTCCGGCTTAGTCGGCGTCTTTAAAAAACTTTGGGCCGATTCCTGGGGCCCGCGCTTGGAATATGTTTTGCGTAATGCCATTTTAGCCTTGCTTGATTATCCGGGCAGTACGTTGCTGGGCGTAATGAGAATTTTAGTTGATAAAAACTACCGCCAAAAAGTCATTGCTAAAATCAAAGACCCAGTGGTTAAATCTTTTTGGGTTGAAGAATACTCTAGATATCCCCAACAGTTTCAGACCGAAGCCATTGCCCCAATTCAAAATAAAGTCGGCCAATTTTTATCAACCGCATTGATTAGAAATGTCGTTGGCCAAGTGAAATCAACGATTGACCTGCGTAAAATAATGGACGAACAAAAAATTCTGATTATGAATTTATCCAAGGGCCGGATTGGCGAGGATTCTTCGGCGCTGCTCGGCGCGATGATGATTACTAAAATTCAACTGGCGGCGATGAGCCGAATTGACATCCCGGAACGCAAACGTAAAGATTTTTATTTATATGTTGATGAATTCCAAAATTTTGCTACCGAGTCGTTTGCTAACATTTTATCGGAAGCGCGGAAATACCGTCTGGATTTAATTATTGCCCATCAGTATATTGAACAGCTCGATGAATTGGTGCAGGCGGCGGTTTTTGGCAATATCGGCACCTTGATGTGTTTTCGCATTGGCGCCGCTGACGCGGAATTTTTAGCCACTGAATTTGCCCCTTATTTTGTCGAAGAAGATTTAGTTAACCTGACTAAATATGATATTTATATGAAACTGATGATTAACGGCGTTTCCTCTAATCCTTTTTCCGCGACCACCCTGCAACCGCTTGGTGATGAATTTCTAACCGGAAATAAGGAAAAAGTCATTAAGGTTTCGCGCGAACGATTTGCTAAAACCAGAATTGAGGTTGAAGATAAAATCAGCCGCTGGAGCGGCGTAATGGATGACGAGGAACAAGATGAATTCAAAAATAACAATAAATCGGAAGATAAGCCAAAAAGGCCAAAAAGGGAACCGGAACGTTTTTCCCAAACTGAAAAGCAAACCCAAAAAGATAAGGCTTTATATACTGTGAATTGCTATGAATGCGGCAAACCAACAAAAGTCACCTTCAAACCAGATGGCGTTCGACCAATATATTGCCAAACTTGTTTTCAAAAAATCAGAGAAAAATTGGTTCGCGGTGAAATTAAAGAAATCAACGTTCCGGAACAAAACCAAAATGAAATTAGTCTAGAAGAAGCTTTAACCAAAAAACCACAACCCTTCGAAGCTAAGAGGGAATCACCGATAAATTTTAACGTAAAATCAAAGCAAAACAATTCAGATACCGAAAATTTGACTTCGCCGCCAGTGACTTCTTTGCCAAAAACCGTCAAGCCGGGTCAAGTTATTAGATTTTAATCTTTTAACCCGCCTAAATTTTTATGAAGCAAAAATTTAGCCGGGTCAAGGCAAGGCTATTGAAGGCTAAAAAAAATAATTTCACTACGGTGACGATATTAAGGTATAGAGATAATCTTTGACATAACTGAATTTTTAAATTAAAATTGAATAAGTCTTAAAACTTATTTTTTTATTTAGTTAATACTTATGAAAGTCGCAATTATTGGCAGCGGTTATGTTGGTTTAACCACCGGCACCTGTTTGGCTGATTTTGGTCATCAAGTTATCGGCATTGATAATAATCCAGAAAAATTAGCCAAATTAAAAAGCGGAGTTTCACCAATTTATGAACCCGGCTTGCAAGAATTAATCACAAAAAATATTGCTGCTGGAAGACTTAGTTTTAGCGATGACATTAATTTAGCGATTAAAGAATCAGAAATTATTTTTATTTGCGTCAACACACCACCTAAAGCTGACGGGGCGGCTGACTTAAGTTTTGTTGAACAAGTCAGTCATCAAATTGCCAAAGCTTTAAACCATGACCATAAAATCATTGTTGATAAAAGCACCGTACCGGTAAAAACCGCGGAAAAGGTTAAGGAAACATTACTCCAACACAGCGTTAGTCAAGCGAAATTTGACGTTGTTTCTAATCCAGAATTTTTAAAAGAGGGGACAGCGGTTAAAGACACATTAGAGCCAGATCGCATTGTCATTGGCGTTGATACGGAATTAGCCAAACAAAAAATGCTTGAATTATACCAGCCATTAATTATTAAAACCAAAGCGCCCGTAAAAATCGTTTCCGTCAGAAGCGCGGAATTAATCAAGCATGGGGCGAATACTTTTTTAGCCAATAAAATTTCATTTGCTAATTTAATGGCTCAAATCTGTGAAGAGGCCGGAGCTGATGTGGTGGAAGTTTTAGACGCGATTGGCCTAGATGACCGAATTGGCAGTCAATTTTTAAATCCGGGTATCGGTTTTGGCGGCAGCTGCTTTCCCAAAGATATCGCTGCTTTCAAAAAAACTTTGGAAACTTTGGCGGTTGATAACAGTCTAATTGAAGCCATTGAAAAAATTAACCAGCAAGCCGTCAACCGCTTTATTCAAAAAATTAAAAAAGAACTCTGGGCGCTTGATGGTAAAAAAGTGACAATTTTAGGTTTAGCTTTTAAACCCAGCACCGATGATATTAGAAATGCCCCAGCGCTAAAGGTGATTGACGCTTTACTTAAAGAAAAAGCGCAGATTATCGCTTATGATCCTCAAGCCATGGAAAATACAAAGAAAACATTTCCGCAAATTCAATATGCTCCCAGCGCCGAGGCGGCAATTCAGGGCAGTGAAGCCTTGATAATTTGTACCGAGTGGGATGAATTTAAAAAATTTGATTTAGTCAAAGTTAAACAATTGATGACTGAACCAATAATTTTTGACGGCCGAAATATTTTTAAACCAACCGAGGTTGAAAAATTAGGGTTTAAATATTTCAGCGTAGGCAGATAGAAAGAATGAAAATTTTAGACTAAATTTAAATTGGGTCATCCCTTTTTTATGGTCTAAACAAGTTATGCTATAGTAAAATCATGAAACAGTATTTCTATGCTTTAGCAACTTTTAGCGGAACGATCATCGGCGTTGGTTTATTTGGTCTACCTTTTGTCACGGTTAAAGCCGGAATTATTCCGGTTTTATTTTATTTTTTCTTGCTCGGCGGTTTAATTTTAATCAGCCACTTAGTTTACGGCGAAATCAGCTTGCGGACCAAAAAACCGCACCGCTTACCCGGTTATGCTAAAATTTATCTAGGCAAGAAAGCCGGCTATCTTTCTGTTATTTCTAACGCCATTGGCTTATTTGGCGCTAATCTCGCTTATATTATCATTGGCGGCAGTTTTTTAGCCAATTTAGCCCTACCCCTGTTTGGCGGCAATGTCTTCGCCTATATTTTAATTTACGCTCTATCGGGCGCTTTTTTAATCTATCTTGGCTCAAAAACCATTGCCCGCTCTGAATTTTTTAGCCTCATTATATTTTTTGGCATCTTGCTTTTTATCGTTATTAAATCCCGGCCTAGCATTAATTTAAACAGTTATTACCTCTTTAATGCTAAAAATTTATTTTTGCCTTATGGCGTGATTCTATTCTCCCTTGGCGGCATATCAGTGATTCCGGAAATTCGCGAAGTTCTGGGTGAACGGATAAAACTTTTAAAAAACGTGATTATCGTTGGCACTCTAATTCCAATTTTAACCTATTTAATTTTCATTTATGCCGTTGTCGGCGTTTCCGGCGCTCAAACCACGACCGATGCTCTGACTGGCCTAAAAGAAATTTTAGGCCCAAATATAATTTTAGCCGGTTATTTTTTTGGACTTTTGACGACTTTTACTTCATATTTAACCATTGGTTTAACTTTAAAAAAAATTTTTTGGTATGATCTTAATTTCAGTCATTTTAATGCCTGGGTCATTGCCTGTTTTATTCCCATCATTTTATATTTCCTGGGTTTGAATGATTTTATTAAAATTATTGGCTTTGCCGGCGCTGTCGCTTTAGGCGTTGATGCGATAATAACCTTTCTAATTTACTTGGCGGCTAAAAAAATCGGGGAAAGATATCCTGAATACCAAATTAATTTACCAAAACCTTTTATTCTAATAATTATTTTTCTTTTTATCTTGGGCGTTGTTTTTGAACTATTATCCTTAATTCTTTAATGAATTAATTCCGTTCATTTTCTTGACGCTATTATTTAAGGGCTATCTCCTTGACACGCCTTTTTTTTATTGCTATGCTTTAATTAGCACTCTGATAGCGAGAGTGCTAATATCAAAAAATAATGCCGCCGGAGGCGGTGATGAATTTTGATTTTTGATTTATTCTATTTATGTTTAATCCGCAAAAATTAACCTTTAAGGCCCAGCAGGCTTTACAACAAGCCATGGCAATCGCTTCAGAAAAAAATCAGCAGCAAATCACGCTGGCTCATTTTTTGCTGGCTTTAATTAATCAAGAAGAAGGTTTAGTCTCTTCAATCTTAAAAAAACTTGAAGTTAATGTTTCTGATTTGAAAAAACGCCTTGAAATTAAAATAAGCGGTTTAGCCGAAATTAGCGGCGGCGGTTTAATGCAGCAATTTTTAGAACCATTATTCCAAAAAGTCTTTGGTCAAGCCGAAAAGGAAGCGAAAAAAATTGGTGATGAGTTTATCAGCACTGAACATTTTTTACTGTCTTTAATTGAGGTTAAATCGGAAATCAGTGAAATTTTAAATTCACTTAATGTCACTTACGATCAGGTCTTGAAAGTTTTAAAAGAAATTCGCGGCAGCCAAAAAATCACTGATCCTGAGCCAGAAAGCAAATATCAGTCTTTGGCGAAATATGGGGTAAATTTAACCGCTATGGCCCGGGAAGGCAAATTAGACCCAATTATTGGCCGTAACACTGAAATTAGGCGGGTGATGCAAGTTTTGTCCCGTCGGACAAAAAATAATCCGGTTTTAATCGGTGAACCGGGAACCGGTAAAACGGCGATTGCCGAGGGTTTAGCTCAACGGATTGTCGCCGGTGATGTTCCAGAAAGCATTGCCGGCAAGGAAATTATCGGGCTTGATCTTGGCAGTTTAGTCGCCGGGACAAAATTTCGGGGCGAGTTTGAAGATCGCTTAAAAGCGGTTTTGCGTGAAGTTGAAGCCGCCGCCGGAAAAATTATTTTATTCATTGATGAATTGCATCTGGTGGTTGGTATTGGTGGCGCGGAAGGTGCGGTTGATGCCGCCAATTTATTAAAACCCGCTTTAGCTCGGGGCACGCTTCATGCCATTGGCGCCACCACCCTTAAAGAATACCAAAAATATGTGGAAAAAGACGCTGCTCTAGAACGCCGATTTCAACCCGTCTATGTTGGCCAGCCAAGCATTGAAGACACAATCGCGATTTTGCGTGGCATCAAGGAAAAATATGAAATCCATCATGGCGTGAAAATTACCGACGGAGCGATTGTGGCCGCGGCTAATCTATCTTCACGCTATATTACGGATCGATTTTTACCGGACAAAGCCATTGATTTAGTAGATGAAGCGACTTCCGCTCTGAGGATGGAAATTGATTCCATGCCAGATGAGTTAGATATTTTAAAAAGAAAAATCACCCAGTTAGAAATTGAACGTCAGGCTTTAGTTAAAGAACCAAATGCTTTCGCCAAAAACCGCCAAAAAGAATTGGAAAAAATCATGGCCGATTTAAAAGAAAAAAGCAATCAAATTGAAATCCACTGGCGAAATGAAAAAACCCTGATTAAAAAAATTCAGGATTTAAAAAATAAAATTGACCAATTAAAAAATGAGGCGGAGATTGCCGAGCGAAAAGGGGATTTAGCCAAAGTCGCAGAAATAAAATATGGCCAAATTCCTCAATTAGAAAAAGAAATTAGCCAGACGACAAAAAAAATGATTGAATTGCAAAAAGACAAAAAAATTCTCAAAGAAGAGGTGACCGAAGAAGACATCGCCGCTGTGGTTTCCCGCTGGACCGGAATTCCGGTGACAAAAATGCTTCAAGGTGAAAGCCAAAAATTAGCCGAATTAGAGCTGGTGCTGAAAAAAAGGGTGGTGGGTCAGGACAAAGCCATGATGGCGATTGCTAATGCGATTCGCCGTTCCCGAGCGGGTTTGGCCGAAGAGAGCCGGCCGATTGGCTCTTTTATTTTTCTTGGTCCAACCGGCATAGGGAAAACCGAAACGGCTAAAGCCTTGGCCGAATTTATGTTTAATGATGAAAAAGCGTTAGTCCGCATTGATATGTCCGAATACATGGAAAAACACAGCGTGGCAAAAATGATTGGCTCCCCGCCCGGCTATATCGGCTATGAGGAAGGCGGCCAGCTCACAGAAATTATTCGCCGCCGGCCCTATGCGGTTATTCTTTTTGACGAGATTGAAAAAGCGCACCCCGATATTTTTAATATTTTACTTCAAATTCTAGACGACGGCCGCCTCACTGATGCTAAAGGCAGAACGGTTAGTTTTAAAAATTCCATTATTATTATGACTTCTAACCTTGGCGGTGAGGTGATTAAAGAATACGGTTTAGGCTTTAGCGAAAAGCGCCGGACGGAAACCGTCAGTCAAAATGAAATGGAAGAACGAATTTTGGAAATTTTAAACCGATTTTTCAAGCCGGAATTTTTAAACCGCATTGATGACATTATTATTTATCAGTCTTTAAGCAAACAAGATATTAGACAAATTGTGGAAATTCAATTAGCTAATGTTGCCAAACGTTTAGAAGATAAAAAGATCAAAGTGGAATTTAGCGTCAGCGTCAAAGATTTTTTGGCGGATAAAGGATTTGATCCTATTTTTGGCGCTCGGCCTTTAAAACGGCTGATTCAAAATCAAGTCTTAGACCCATTAGCTTTAAAAATTATTAGAAATGAAATCAAGTCTGGGAAAAAAATCATCATTGAGGCCGCGAAAGAAAAAATAATCATTCACTAAGAAAACGAAATATTGAATGAATACAAAACCCAGCCGCTCGCGAGCGGCTGGGTTGTTTTTTATAGTTTACATTGAATCGTCATCGCCTTCGGCAGCATCGTCATCGCCGCCCGTGGCATCATCATCACTACCCATATCATCGCCTTCATCCATATCTTCATCCTTTTCTTCATCTGGGGTAGTGGTCATATCGTCGTCGAAAATCATTTTGATTTTCTCCTTTATTGGCGCTGGTTAAAAACTATAATTTCAGGCAAAAAAAACAAGATAACCATCGCCTTAATTATTAGTTATCACAATAGATCCAGTCTATCATACCCAAAAAAACTGTCAACACCCCCCCCTTCTTCTTAAATTTTCTCAAATTGTCAAAGGCCACTAACATAGGCCCAAGGCCAAGCGTCAAGGCTTGCCCGCGCAGATCTAATTAAAAAATGTGGATAGGTAAGTTATAATTCAAAAATCTTTTTGTTCGTAGCGCAGTTCGATTTTATCGCCATCGCGCATGGCATAACTTTCCAATTCACTATTTTCTTGCCCATTCACCGTCATTATCACGGTTTTACCAAAGCCGTAAAAGTTTTTGCCCCAATTCTTAAAAAATTGACCAAGAGTTAAATTATGCTGGCGAACCGCCCCTTGAAACTCAAGGTGAATTGTCCCAGTGTCATCATGAGTATGCATCGGTTTATGAGTTATGCCGATGCCGATATTTTCTGGTATCTCTTGTTTTACTCCATTAACGTAAATGGTAAGTTCTGGGTGCCAATGAAGGCCACTTGGTGAAATTATTTTACTTTCCGGTATTGCCAATTGCATCGAGATATACCAAATAAAAAAACTTAAAACGATAACAAGAATAAGTGTGCCAAGAAACCACTGAACAAAATTTTTAAAACGTTTATGGCGCAACGATGTTTCCTCAATTCCTCTTTGTTCACGGTGACGAAGTTCTCGACGCTCTCTTTTGGTAAGCTGTTGATGATGTTGTATATCCATAATTATTTTTTTAAATATCTTTTACGTAATAATTTAGGTTGCTACTTTCAGGGCTGCAACTTTGATATTTTCCTACCCGGCTTCATGTTTTTCCATCAATTTTTTCTTGGCAGACTAAAAGCTACATTCCTTATACTGATATATTTTGGTTTGATAATTTGGTATTCATATTTTACAAATCAATGGGGATTGCAATTTACGAATAAGGAAAAACAGATTAGTCAATAATATGAAAATGCTTGCCAAACCAAACTCCAGGCCACCCAGCGGTAAGATAGCCAAAAAGCCCGAAGCTGAAGTTAAACCTAGTAATGAGACAAGTAGTACTGATCCGCACGAGGCACAGCCAATGCCAAGGAAGCTGCCGGCAATACCCAAGATGCTGATGCCGGCGGCTTTTTGGACACTGGCACGTTGCCGGAGTAAAAACACCAATAGCGCCATATTAATTCCAGTCAAAAAACTTGTCATTAATGTTATCAATTGCTCAACAGTTGAAAGATTTGTCTGAAACGAACCCAGCGTACTAACAACAATGCGTAGTTTGGCGCTAAAATTAAAAAGATCTGAAGTAAACACGAATCGCAACAATGGATGGTTCATTAAAACGATTGTGATAAGCAACATTAGGATAGTAACCACCAAGATAATACTCAGGGAGACGGGCTGAAGCACAACCTCCCTGAGTATTTTTCCAATCGATTTAGACATTATCTTAATCATTATTACTTCAATAGTGGATCAATGACGGCTTTGAATTGTTCGAATGGCACTGCCCCATTAACCGGGATTTTTTGGTCGCCGGCAACAATGACGTTATATGGTGTGCCAGTTCCGCCAGCGGCCACGGCATCTTGGGCGTGAGCTTGGACTTTTGCCGCATATTTTCCGGAATTGAGACACTCGTCAAACTTTGTTTTGTTTAGGCCAATATATTCGGCGATTTTTGGCAATTCGGCTGGATCCAGGCCGTTATTGGCGGGAGTAATCTCAAAAAGACGATCGACATATTTCCAAAAAGCATCATTACTACCCTGTTCGCCGGCGCATTCCGTAGCTTCGGCTTCTTTCGGCGCTTTAGGATGTAACGAAGTTAAAGGAAAATGACGATAAACCCAGTTAACCTGATCTCCATATTCGGCAATTAACTTCTGCATCGTTGGATGATGACGTTTACAGAAAGGACATTCTAAATCGGAATATTCAACAATTGAAATTTTAGCGTTGCGATTGCCACGAATCCAGTCTTGGTCGGTAATCGGCGCCATCGCGCCGACACGGGCTGTCGGAGCCGTCTGAGCAGGAGCTATTGGCCCAGCAGCCGCTCCGGAAACGTTAGTTGATGATTGTCGGGTCGACAAGCCATTGTTCTCTTGTTTTAAAACAATGCCTAAAAGTACAAAAAAGCCGATAATAAACATTATCACTACTGCCCCGCCTAAACCCAGTAAAAATCCGATTTTGGGTGAAATTCTAATAAGAAAGTGGTTATTGGTTGATTCGTGATCCATATTTTTATATTTACTAATAAGACTTATAATAATATAAAACGAGCGGTCTTTTCGCCTCATTCTCAAAATGAATAATGATGATGAAAAGATTAGCTCGTTTTTAGTGAAATTGATTGATCTATTCGAGGGTGGAGAATACCTTGAGAAAAAAGTTCAATTAAATAATAGTTAGGAAATGAAATAAAATAATTTTTTCCAATTCGGCGCGTGTATTCTGGAGCAAACAATAATCCAACAACAAGTAATGACCCATAAACACGAAAAGCCAAAGCGATATTTAGAATGATTAAGGAATTATTTTCAACGGTAGTTTTTAATAAGGCGACTGGCGGATATTGTTGTGTTGGCTCCACGCAGCATTCAGTCACTATCGTCGCTATACTAACTATGCTATTGGTAAAACTTGACATCATTTTCGAATCCATTACTGTAGAATGATGAAAGCTGGCACACGATAAAATTGCACCCATGATAAAAATACCAAGGATTAAAAGGACGGTTATTTTATAATTTTTACTACTAAACGCCATGGTAAAAGCATAGCACGAAACTAAGTGTTAAACAAATATTTAAATGACTACACAATTTAGGCGTTTGCCCTTAAAAAATAAACGGGGTAAAATAAAACCAGTTTTGGAGGAGGTTTACACGAAGGGAAATTTCATGAGAGAAAAATTTTGTTCTTTGATAATAATGATTGCTTTCTTGAGCTGCCAAACCACGCCCACGACTAGCGGATTATCATCGACTACCAACAAAGTAGACCAACTGCCCAAACCCTTATTGGCGGAAGCGGAAGAAAACTGCATCTTGAATCTAATGGTGAATAACGATGAACTGACCGTTGTCCCAATTCAGGGAGAAAAACCGCTGGGTAAATTTAATTCAGTTAACTTTAAACTCTACGTTCTCTCAAGTCCAGAGGATAAAACACTAACCGTTGTTTTCCTTAACCCGGACGAAGAAACGCCAAAAGAACTCTTGAATTACCAAATTAGCCAGGAAGTTTTTACTGAGCTCGCCAAGTACTTTGATGTCATTCACCGGCGACATTTGGTGAATAAAATGGAGCCAGAGATATTCCTACCAAGCGAGTCTCAGTACGCCAAACTGGCTAGAAACAATCATTTTTAACGGCTTGAACTGATTTTAAATCAATCCTTTAGAGAAGATCAGTTCAATTAGACTTAAGCTAAGCAAAGCAGGCAATCCCACGGGATTGCTTTTTTCTTGAAAAAAAACCAAAAATATAATAAAATAATAACGATGATAACTAGCGAACAACTCAAAAAAAAATACCTAAAATTTTTTGCCGAGAGGGGACATCAGATTATCCCTTCCGCTTCTTTAATTCCGGAAAATGATCCAACCGTGCTTTTTACGACCGCCGGCATGCATCCTCTTGTACCTTATCTTTTAGGCGAGAAGCATCCGGCCGGCCAAAAACTGGTTGATGTCCAAAAATGTATTCGGACTAGCGATATTGACGAAGTCGGTGATAATATTCACTTGACCTTTTTTGAAATGCTTGGCAACTGGTCATTGGGTGATTACTGGAAAAAAGAAGCGATTAATTTGAGCTTTGAATTTTTAACCAAAGAATTATTGATTCCACTGGAAAAAATTGCCATTAGTTGCTTTGGTGGTGATCAGGATGCGCCGCGCGATTTCGAGTCTGCTGAAATTTGGCAGAGCTTAGGCCTGCCCAAAGATCGAATTGCTTTTTTGGATAAAAATGAAAATTGGTGGGGGCCAGCCGGTCAAACCGGTCCCTGCGGACCAGACACGGAAATGTTTTATTGGGCTGGGGAAAATCCCGCCCCAAAAATTTTTAATCCAGAAGATAAAACTTGGGTGGAAATCTGGAATGATGTTTTCATGCAATATAATAAAACCAGTGACGGTAAATACGAGCCTTTAAAACAAAAAAATGTGGATACGGGCATGGGTGTTGAGCGCACCGTTGCTGTCTTAAACAATCAGGACAATGTTTATGCCACTAATGCTTTCAAGCCGTTAATCGATAAAATCCAAACTTTGGCGGATAATATTGATGAGAAAACTATTCGGATTATCGCCGACCATAGCCGGACTGCGACTTTTATTTTAGGCGATCAAAAGGGGATTCAGCCGTCTAATTTAGGCCAAGGTTATGTTTTGCGTCGGCTGATTCGCCGAATGATTAGATTAGGGAAAAAAATCAACATCACTAAACCATTTACCTTTGAATTGGCCGAAATTATTATCAATGAATATGCCTCTGGCTATCCTGAACTAAAAGAAAATCGGGATTTTATTATTGAACAACTGGTCCGTGAAGAAGAAAAATTTTCAAAAACTTTAGAAAAAGGTCTAAAAGAATTTGAAAAAAATTCTAGCCAAAATATTTCCGGCCGCAATGCCTTTATTTTATTTTCCACTTATGGTTTTCCTTTGGAAATGACCCAAGAATTAGCCGCAGAAAAAGGCTTAAAAGTTGATCAAGCCGCTTTTAATCAGGAATTTGTCCAGCACCAGGAACTTTCCCGCACGGCTTCAGTTGGTAAATTCAAAGGCGGCTTAGCGGATCACTCCGAACAAACCACTAAATTACATACTGCCACCCATCTTTTACTTGCCAGCTTATGCCAAGTTTTAGGCAACCATATTTACCAAAAAGGCTCAAATATTACCAAAGATCGACTACGTTTAGATTTTTCCCATGGGCAAAAATTGACTGTTAAAGAAATCAAACAAGTAGAAGATTTGATTAATCAACAGATTAATAAAAAACTGCCCATTACCTGGCAGGAAGTTAGTTTGGCGGAAGCAAAAAAACAAAACGCCATGGGAGTTTTTGAGCATAAGTATGAGGATAAGGTTAAAGTCTATAACATCGGTGATTTTTCCAAGGAGATCTGCGGCGGGCCGCATGTGAAAAATACCAATGAGCTCGGTCATTTTAAAATTACCAAAGAAGAAGCCAGTAGCGCTGGCATCCGCCGAATTAAAGCCATTCTGGAAAATAATCAATGAAAAAAATTTGGAATCGGTTAAAGTGAAAACCAAACCATAGCGACAATCAACAATTATTTTAAAATTTCTAGACCTCAAATCCATGCGGTCTTTTTTGATAGACACTTGACAATATTTTTCCCCCATGATATAAGAATTAGACCAAACTAAACCAATACCAATAAAAGGAGGTGAAAAAATGTTATGTGATCCATGTGGTCTTAGGGTTATTGCTCTTAATCCAATGACTTGGCAATTCATCTTTGAGGATATGGGCGAGAGAAGAATTTTCCAAGGTAACCTTTTCTCCGAGTTAGAGCCATCATCAATCACCCATGAAGTATTGGACATATTATTGAAAGACGGATTTAAGCAGGTAGAGCACTCACCAAACGACAATCTACTTTTATCCGGCCACGCAAGTGGCATTAGCGAACTAAGAGGAAAAGTATTTTGCGACTTAATACCTCTTCTGCCTAAAAAAATCCCAGCCCCAGCTCTTTGCTCCGTCGCCGCTTGAGCCGAAGTTTCAAGCGGCTTTTTTTATAGTTACTGGCTAAATACTCCAGATCGCCTTAGACAACCTGACTCGGATTCATTTTAAATTAGCAAAACCTCAGTGCTGAGATTTGACAGGTTTAGGTTTTTTAGTTAATATAATATAGTCTTACTGCAAAAATTGACAAATGAGTTAATTTAACATATAGTAAAAACACTAATTTTAGATAAAATTTACACTGTTTTTAATAAAATTCTGGCTTAATTAATATAGATTTCCAGCCGAGAATTTTATTTTTTTCTACTAAATTTTTTGCAATTTAGCCAAATTATGGTCAAAAACCCAACCGCGATGCCGAGTAAAGACTTTATTGAGATCAATGGAGAAGTTTTGGAACTGCTGCCGGCGGCTTCATTTAAAATTAAGCTGGAGAATGGCCATGAAATTTTAGCTCATCTTTCGGGAAAAATGCGGATGAATAAAATCAGGCTTTTGCCCGGTGACCGTGTTAAAATCCAAATGACCCCTTACGACTTGACCAAGGGTCGAATAATTTATCGTTTTTAAAAAATGAAAGTTAGAGCTTCAGTAAAAAAAATTTGCAAAGACTGTCGAGTGGTTCGCCGAAAAAAGCGCGTCTTGATTATTTGTAAAAACCCAAAACACCGCCAGCGCCAAGGCTAAAATAGCTTTTAGCCCGCCTAAATCTTTCAGATTCCAAAAATAAATAAAAATAATATCTAATTACTTTTTAATCAGCCCGGAGCAAGATTTAATAAAATTTTGGCGGGCTAACAACTAAAAATTGTGGCTCGTATCGCCGGAATAACATTGCCCAAAGATAAAAGAATTGAAGTCGGCTTGACTTACATTTTTGGTATTGGCAAAAATCTGGCAAAAAATATTTTAGATCAAACGAAAATTAATCAAAACACACGCGTTAAAGACTTAACTGACGAACAAGTGAATCACTTACGTGAAATGATCGAAAAAAATTTTAAAGTGGAAGGCGAATTAAAACGGGAAGTTTTGATGAATATCAAAAGATTAAAAGAAATTGACAGTTATCGCGGCTCACGGCACGCCAAACATTTACCCGCCCGCGGACAACGTACTAAAACTAATACCCGAACTGTTCGCGGCAATATTCGTAAAACCATGGGTTCTGGTCGCAAGCCAGCCGCACAAAAAACCTAACCTTGATTAGCTTGATTCACTTAATTAACTTGATTTACTAAAAACATGGGACAACAACGAGTCAAAGACATGGCTGAAACAGAAAACGAGGCAAAAAATAAATTAACCTCGGAATCCATCAGTCCACAATCAAAAACTAAAAAAGGAGTTAAACGGCAAGTCACTACGGGCCGGGCTTATATTAAAGCGACTTACAACAACACCTTAATTACTTTTACTGATAATGCGGGAAATACCTTAGCCCAAGCTTCGGCTGGCGGTGTTGGTTTTCACGGTCCGAAAAAATCAACTCCTTATGCCGCCGGGATAATTATTTCTAATGCGGTGAATAAAGTCAGACCTTATGGTTTAAAAGAAGTGAACGCTTTTATTCGAGGCGTGGGCGGCGGCCGGGAAGCGGCCATTCGAGCCCTTAATGCTAATGGCATTAACGTTTTAAGTATTAAAGATATTACACCTATTCCGCATAACGGCTGTCGACCGCCAAAAATCAGACGCGTTTAAAACTCTTAATCTATGAAACGAAATTCTCACAAAGCCTGCCGGCGCTATGGTATTAAACTCTGTCAATCAAATAAATGCCCGGTCCAACGCCGTAATTATCCACCGGGTGTTCACGGTCCAAAAGGTACCAGGCGCTTAACCGAATACGGCACGCAGCTGGCAGAAAAGCAAAAAGCGAAAATCGTCTACGGTCTACGCGAACGACCATTTAGAAATTATTATCTCAAAGCCATTAAACAAACTGGCGACACCGGTTTAATTTTGCAGCAACTTTTGGAGATGCGGCTTGATAATGCGATTTTTCGTTTAGGCTTTGCCAAAACCCGCGCCGCGGCGCGGCAAATGGTTTCCCATAATTTCTTTTTAATTAACGGCAAAACCGTCAATATCCCGTCCTGTCAGCTAAAAATTAAAGATGAAATTACCATTAAACCGACCAAGACAAATAAAAAAGTTTTTTTGGGCCTAGAAGAAAAACAAACCAAGCAAAAACTCCCCAGCTGGTTGAATTTAGATACCGCGACTAAAACCGCGAAAGTCATGACCAAACCAAGCGTTGACGACTTTGAACATCTTTTTAATCCACGGTTGATTGTTGAATATTATTCGAAGTAATTGAAAATTTTAAAAAAATAATTTTAAATTTATGGAAAATATTTCCTTGCCTCAAAAAATTGAAATTCAAACCGGCAAAAATCCGAATTTAGCTATGGTCAGTATTCAGCCCTGCCATCCCGGTTATGGCACCACTTTAGGCAATGCCTTGCGTCGAATTTTGCTTTCCTCACTACCTGGCGCCGCCATCACCGCCTTTAAAGTCAAGGGCGTTGGCCACGAATTTACTAGCATTCCTCATGTCAAAGAAGATTTAGTGGAAATCACTTTAAATTTAAAACAATTGCGTCTAAAAGTTTTTTCCGCCGAACCGGTCAAAATCCAATTAAAGGCCAAAGGTGAAAAAAAAGTGACTGGTGCTGATATCAAAGCAACAAGCGACGTCGAAATCATTAACCCTGACTTACTTATCGCTACTCTGACCAACAAAGAAGCGGAATTAGATATGGAATTAATAGTCAGCCAAGGCCGCGGCTATGTGCCGACTGAAGCCCAAAATAAAGAAGGCTTGGAAACCGATATGATTTTAATTGACTCAATTTTTACGCCCTTAAGAAACGTTGGTTTTCAAATTGAAAATGTCCGCGTTGGCCAAATGACTAATTATGAAAATTTAATTTTAACCATTGAAACTGATGGCACGATTACGCCGGAACAAGCGATTAATCAAGCCACCCAAATTTTAATTGACCATTTCCAACTTATTTTAGATGAAACTAAAACGACCGCCAGAAAAGATAAAAAGATAAAAGCGGAAAAAACCGAAGAAAAATCAGAAGAAACCGCCAAAACAGAAGTAATTGAGGAGCAAAAATCGGAAAAAGAAATTAAGGAACCAAAAAAACGCGGCCGCAAACCGAAAAAAATAGCTGAAGAAAAATCAGAGCCAACGCCAGAGCCGGAAAAGACCGAATAAGAAAAAATTCTAAAAGCTGGAAGCTAACAAGCTAATGAAGCTAAAATATGCGTCACCGAAAAAAGGGGAAAATTTTAGATCGAAAAAAAGCGCCGAGAAAAGCGCTGTTGCGCAGTTTGGCGACGAGCTTAATTTTATATGAAAAAATCAAAACAACTAAAGCCAAAGCAAAAACGGTTCGGCCGTTAGTCGAGCGCTTAATCACCGCCGCTAAAAAAAATGATTTGAATTCAAGGCGCAAATTACTTAGTGTTTTGTACCACAAAAAAGCGGTGGCTAAAGCTTTAGAAGTCCTTGGTCCTCGCTACCAAGAACGGGCCGGCGGCTACACCCGAATTATTAAATTAGGTCGACGTCAAGGTGACAACGCTGAAATCGCTCAAATCGAATTAGTCTAGAACTAATCAAATATGATAAAGTTAGAACGAAAAATCCATAAAATTGACGCTACAAAACAAATTTTAGGCCGCTTGGCGAGCCAGATTGCCAAAATTTTAATGGGAAAAAATAAACCTCAATACCAGCCAAATTTGGATTTGGGCGATTTTGTTCATATCGTTAACGCCGCCAACATTATTACCAGCGGCAAAAAATTAAGCCAAAAAAAATATTTTCATTTTTCCGGTTATCCGGGTGGCTTAAAAGAAAAAAAAATGAGTGAAGTAATGGCGAAAAATCCGGCTGATGCTTTAAAGCGGGCAGTTTGGAATATGCTGCCAAAAAATAAAACTCGGGTTAAAATGTTTAAACGATTAATCATTAAAAACTAAAAATTAAGCCTCTATGGTGGCGAGAACCAAAAAAACTGAAGAAGCAAAAGAAATCAAAAAGGAAGTTAAAATTGAAGAACCGGAAAAAAAACGGGTCCGGCATAGTTATCTATACGCTGTTGGCCGCCGGAAAAAAGCGATTGCCCGCGTCCGCCTTTTTAAAAAAGGAGAAGGTAAAATTATTGTTAATGAAAAACCATTTGACCAATACTTTTCCAATTTTGAATTTCGTCAAATTGTCAGCCAACCGCTGACAGCTATTGGCAAACTAAATGAATTTGATTTTACCATTAAGGTTATCGGCGGCGGGATCCGCGGCCAAGCCGAAGCCGTCCGCCACGGTATTGCCCGCACCTTAGTTATTTTTAATAAAGATTTTCGCCGAGTTTTAAAAAAACAAGGTTACCTCCGGCGCGATCCACGGCGCAAAGAAAGAAAAAAACCGGGCTTGAAAAAGGCAAGGCGCGCCCCGCAATTCAGCAAACGTTAATTTGTTATCCTGCGTTAAAATGTCATCTTGAATTTATTTCAGGATCTCAAACCCCGCCCTTGGCGGGGTTTTTGTTTTTTTATTTTTTTATTTGACAAGTTTTAAAAAAAATGTTAAACCAAGAATAATTGGAGGGATTGCCCTTTTAACATGTTGAATAATCAATGAGGAAAAATCAGGAGGAATAGTGATGAATAAGAAAAAATTGACTTTCTCTCTTCTGTTGGCAAGTTTACTGATAGCTGCCTTTACTGGTTGTCCAATTCCCAGCGAATCTGGTCAACCGGAAATAATACTTACCCATGTGCCATTTTATGGCAGTTTCATTGATGAATACCTTGCTGGTATTGTTAGGGGAGTCAATCCCTTAGAATACCGAGTGGCTGTTTATTTGAGAATTGGCCCGGGTGCCGGTTGGTACAACAAACCAACATGGGCTAACCCCTTAACACCGATTGGTCCGTTTAGTAACTGGGTTTGCGATGTCGTTACCGGCGGCAATGACGATTGGGCAAGGGCTTATGCCACCTTTCTTTTACCGAATGGAGTCAAGCCCCCTTATTGCGACAACTGTTACAATTTGCCAGAAATTCCCCAAGCCGTTGCTTTAGCTCAAGTCAGCCGGGGTGATGGTTATGTCAACTGGCCGCCGGAAATTTCACCATCCATTCCGGAAATTATCGGCGGCATTGAAAACCAAATCACCATTGACTTGTCGGAATACAAAGAAGACGATTTAGCTTCTGGACCGGAAGTTTATTGGCAGGTTAATTATGAATACTATGATGAATTGATTTCGTTAGTCGAAATCAATGGCGACTTACTGACCATCTTCTTTACTGGTCTCTCTCAAGGCTCAACAACAATCACGATTTTTTTGGTAGATTCAGACCTCCTCTTTGATAGTCAGGAAGTCAAAATTTCCCACCCTCAATCCTAAACAAAAGCGGGAAAGCAACCATCGGTTTAAAAGGTGTTTTAAGTCTGCTAATCCTAATGGCTTTAGCAGACTTTTTAATTTTATTATCCCTTGATAACGAAGCCAAAGGGGAGTAAACTAAAGATAGAGTTAAGACCTTTGAAAATTTGGCGTTGAGACCTTTAAAATAAGGTGAGAGATAAAACCAGAAAAAGGAGAAGAAAGATGAAAAAAACTAAATTGATTATTTTATCAGCGACGCTTTTAGCAATTCTGGTTGGTTGTCCGTTTGCGTTAATCTTACCTTTTGGACCACGTCTGGATGCCGTTTATTCACCTTATGGCGAAGTTTCCTGTGACACCGCTGCTTTCTCGCCTAATGGTAAATATTTCGCAATGGAACCTTGTGATGAACCAACCATTAATTTAGCCACCTATGAAATTGCCAACGGCGAGGAGATTCAAAAATGGGATTTGTTTTATAACACTCTAAAGGGCATTGCCTGGTCACCAGATTCCAAAAAAATCGCCGTCATGTATCACTGGGATTATTCAACTACCGCTGTTTATATTTTAGAATTAGGTAGAGAAGGAATAGTCGCCCAAGGCTGGACCGATGATAATTTCTACCATTATATGGTTTTTTCCGCTGACAATCAGACTATTTTACTATCAAATGATCAACTATTTGTCACGGCGGAAATTGTGCCCGAGGAAACAAAAAATGAAAAGAACGAGGAGGAAAACGATAATGAAATATATTAAAAGTACTTCCAAAAACTTACCGGCCAAAGCTGGTATTGACGACCTTTTACTTGGCTTTGAAGTTTTCACTTTTTTAAAAGGCTTCCTTGGCTTATCGGTTGATCTATTTCAACAGAATTTTGGACGAATTTACAGTAAAATTTACGATGGCGGCAGTTAATCAACCTCTTCGCTTTTGCTCTTTTGAGATTCCTTAACTAAAAATTCTAACCTTCTGAAAACCTTTTTAGTTTTCAGAAGGTTTTTATTTTCCCGTTCCGCCAAATACCCTTACCCACTTAAAACCTTGTTATATTTAAATTGCACTCTGGAGGAAAATATAAGTTACCAAAAAAAATGTTTTAGGTACACACTTTTGGCGGTTTTAGTTTGTTAATATCTTCAGCATTTCGTTTGGCGTTTTGCCGTTTAGTCCGCAGTGCTCTAAATCATTGATAAGCAAGTTGGTTATTATCTAGCTCTGACCGTTGATAACCGGATCCATTTGGCTTACAATCCAAACAATGGCGATTTAAGTTATGCTCGAAAAGTCGAGGATTAATGGTGGGTTAAAAAAATTGGTATGTGGAACGTCAGACCCCGCCTTAGTTGGGTATACTAGGGATAATGGAACAAGAGTAGAATATAATTGGCTAATAATTAACTCTCTTGTTCTATGATCGCTTTACTCAATCAAATCCCCTCGGAAGCTAAAATCAAAAAGCTTTTAAGGAAAATTATCCTTGGCGTCAATATCTTTTGTCCGGCACTTGACTTAATAACCTGAAATTGTCTTTAAGAACCTTTTGGGCACTCTTGTGGTGTTGGACCCAGAAAATACCAGTTTTACAAACCAATCAACTATGCCATGTCAGCGAGAAGACAGTTTACTATTGGTTTAGGCAGTTTTGTTTACATTTGCCTGATTTAGAGCCAATTTTACAGGGTAAGGTCCAAATGGATGAAGCCTACTTTAGAAGTTTGTCTCTGATTATGGCTAAACAGGTTGGCTCTAAAAAATTGGCTCATCAGATGATATTTAAAAACTCCGTGGACAAACAAGAAGCAGCAAACTTTCTTTTCCAATATATCCAACCTAAAAGTGTTTTACAGACTGACGGGGCAGGGATTTACCAAGGCATTAACCAATGGTGGCAAGTTAGGCCCAAGAAGGATATTCATAAAAGATGGGAATTTGAGCTGACCTCGGAAATTGAGGGCATGTTTGGCAATTTACGGACTTTCATTAGAAGAATGTATCACCATGCCACCCCAGAATACCTGCCCGAATACGTGAGTGAATTTTGCCTCAGATTTTCCTCACCGGAAATCTTTGTTTCGCCCAATAATTACTTGGAAAAAACGCTTAGACCTGTTCCAACTTGTTAGGATTACCCCGCTAATATATATAGTTAGCCTTGCCAAAATAAAAAATTTCTGGCAAAATTAATGAGCCCTAAACAATTTAAAAAATGCCCCAAAAAGTTGAGATTATTAAGGAGGAATAAGACAGAGGAATAAGACAATGGATATGGATAAAGATAAAACAGGAAGAATTGAATGGCAAGAAAAAAGGGGAAAAAATGTTTCTTAATTACCACTGAAAATAATGGCGGGGTTTGGCAGTTCTTTGAAAGACCTAATTGGGAGGTCGCCTGGTATTCCGTAAAATCAACTCCGGCATTGATTGCCAAAGCTGAAGGACTACTGGCAGCCAAGGAGTGAATAGCGTTGAATCTTAGTCGGAGCAACCCTGTCTTATTGAAGGCAGGAATTTTTTTGACATAAAAGCTAAAAAATGGGAAACTTAAATTAGTTTAAAAAATGATTCAAGATTTAACTTAAATTATGAATCTATTTATTATCGGCATCATTGAAATGTTAATTATCACCGCCTGGACCAAAGCGGTTTCCGACACCAAAGTGATCGCCAGCGGCATAATCACCTTTATCAACATTTTGATTTGGTATTATGTTTTGCAAGCCATTGTCCAAGACATTAACAATTGGGGTTTAGCCGTTATTTATGCCCTAGGTTGTTCTCTGGGCACGGTTTTAGCCACGGCTTTTTTTCGCCTCCAAGAAACAAAAAACAAAAAAATCGGCTGGCTAATAAAACTAAAAAATCGCTTGCCTTGGTAGAAAAAATTATTAGTTTAAAAATAATTAACTAGAAAGGAGGCCATATGCCAAATAATCATTATCCTTTTGAGTTGCCGGCTTTAGGCTATTCTTATGATGCTTTAGAGCCATTTTTTGATGAGCCAACTATGAAAATCCACCATGCCAAACATCATCAGGCTTATATTGATAAACTAAACGCGGCGCTAGAAGGGGAGAATAAACTCCAGGGTAAAAGTCCGGAAGAAATTTTAATGGATTTAAAAGCCGTGCCGGAAAATATCCGAACCGCGGTTAAAAATCACGGCGGCGGCCACGCCAATCATTCGCTTTTTTGGCCACTTTTGAAAAAAGGCGTGGGCATTGACGGCGAAATTGAGTCGGTTTTAAAAGCCCGTTTTGGCACTTTGGATAAATTTAAAGAAGAACTCAGCCAAGCGGCTTTGGGTCTATTTGGCAGCGGCTGGGCTTGGCTCGTGGTTAATAAAAAAAGGGAGTTGGAAATTACAACCACGCCAAATCAGGATTCACCATTAACTGAGGGGAAAAAGCCGATTTTAGGCATTGATGTTTGGGAACACGCTTATTATTTAAAATACCAAAACAAGCGGGCTGATTATATCACGGCGTTTTTTGAGGTGATTAATTGGGATCAGGTTAATCAAAATTTTTTAGCCGCTAAGTAATTATCATTCCAATAAGATTGCTTCGCTCTCCCTCGACGCCACTCGGGATCGCTCGCAATGACACTGACCTAACCGCGTTGTCCTTGCGAGGGAAGAGATCCCTCGCTGGAGTTTATCCTGAACGAAATTGAAGGACTCGGGACAGGCTCCGCCATCTCTGACTAATTTAAAGCGACACCGCTATGACCTGAAATTTAATATGCTTAAAGTTGGCCAAAAAGCATCAGTTTTCAATTTACCCGATCAAAACGGCAAAACCCACCAGCTAAAAGACTACAAAAACCAGTGGGTTTTAATTTATTTTTACCCGAAAGATGACACGCCCGGCTGCACCAAAGAAGCCTGCGGCATTCGCGACGCTTGGGCGGAATTTGAAAAAAATAAAATAATAGTTTTAGGCGTTTCCAAAGATAATATTTTAAGCCACCAAAAATTTATCCAAAAATACCATTTGCCTTTCACCCTTTTAGCCAACGAAACCAAATCCGTTTTAAAAAAGTATGGCGTTTGGCAAAAAAAGAATTTTATGGGTCGGGAGTATCTGGGTACGGTGCGCACTTCATTTTTAATTGATCCCAAGGGCAAAATCGCAAAAATTTACAAATCAGTCAAGCCGGAAATTCACGCCCAAGAAGTTTTAGCTGATTTAAAGCAAATGAAAAAAGCCCAGTAGTCAAAAGTGGGCTTTTTGGTGAAGATAAAAAATCATTTTTGCTATTAGTTGGCACTTGACGACACCTGACCAAGCGATGGTATAAGCCGCCAAAAGCAAACCGGGCAGACATTAATCGGTTGATCACAATAGACTATAGTCACGTAAACTTCGCTTAATTTCTGCCGGCAGCCAGGCGCTTGGCATTGACAAAGCTGATCGCTCATTAATGACCCCTCCTTTTACAAGGAACAAACTAACTTGAAACTTGTAACGTTAAAAGACCTTTATTATAATTCTAAAACCAAGGATTTGTCAATGATTAATTCAAATAAAAAAACTTACAAATCCCTTATAATTTTTTTAACCGCTTTTGCTTTAAATCTAGTTTGGGAGAATTGGCACGCCCAATTTTATCTTCATTATCAAAGCGGAAAAATCACGGAACTGATTTTAATCCGCGCCGCAATCTTTGATGCGGTTTTTATTTTTATTCTCGCCTTAATTTTTAGTCTTGTTCCGGCTTTAAACAAAAAACACTGGCTGGCTTTAATTATTGGCGTTGCTTTCTCAATTATTTTAGAAAAATACGCTTTAACTACTAATCGCTGGGCTTACAATGATTTAATGCCAATCATTCCGTTTTTGAACACCGGCTTAACCCCAACTGTTCAGCTTGGCTTAATTAGTTATCTGATTTTTATAATTTTTGATCAGAAAAGGTTATTTCACTAATTACTAAATCATATCTTTGGCCGTGATGATTGACATTAGCAGCACAAAAGTTTAGGCTAAAATTAAGGAGGAAAAACTGAAATAATAAAAGGAGGACGGAAAAACAGCTTAAATTAAGAGTTGAACTAATTGGAGGGAAAGACGTGAATACCATAAACTTCATCTTGGTAATCGGAATCTTTGTTACCGCCGTCATTGTGGTCATTACTGCTTTTGCGATCTTATGCCAAAAATTCTCTCATTGGCTAAATGCCGGCAATCAAAAACCTTTGACCAATAACTGGCCGCCGCCAAAAAGATAGGCCAAATCCTGAAAATAATCCAGACTCACCTTCGCACCCAAGCAGAACCTTGCTTGGGCTTTTTATTGGAAACAGACAATCTTTAATTTAATTGACAAAATATTGGCTTTATTGTAATTTTAAATTAACAATTGTTCTTTAGTGTTTTTGATCATTGTCAACCAAATTTTTTACAGAAAAGGGAGATAAAGCCATGAAAAGGATAGTGATATTAGTTACCGTTTTTTGCTTAACCGCGCTTGTTGCCTCTGCCCAAGGAAATCTGCCGCCAAACCTGATCCGGATGAATCCGCAACCGCAAACCAATTATGATACTCACAGCACCCAATTGCCGCCGAATCTAAACCGGATGCCAATGCAACCGCCTAATTCCAGTCCGATCATGCCACCCCGACCGTCAGGCAATCAAAATCTACCGCCCAATCTGACCATCGGATCACCTCAAGGCCCACAAGCGGGCATTGCCCCTGGTTTAATCCGCCAAATTCAAAGCCCCAATAATCAAGGCGGCGGGATTATGATCGGCAATCCCGATGGCCATCGAGTCGTCATCAGACATGATGCCGAACACATCCATCCGGCCGATGTCTACGGTCCAAATAACGAAAGGATAATGAACCCGCACATTAAAAAAGACGATGTTCGGGCGGCGGGAAAGGCCGGCAGCGCTTTGGGCGCGGCTGATATGGTGACGAGCGGTCACTTTCAGCAAATTAACGAAATGGCACGGCATAACGCTGAAGCGCAGCGACTGCGCGAAGAGCAGGAACGTTGTCGACAGCTTGCCCGACCCGGAGCCCCGGTAATTTGTCCGAATAATTCCGAACAGATTAGATACCATCAGAACCAGGTTCAGCGCTATAACAACCAGGCTCAATTTCGGCCATAAGTTAGGCTAAGTCAAATTCAAGTCAGCGAGGCTTTCTTCGGAAGCCTCCTTTTTTTATTCCCTGTCATCCTGAGCCTCTCGAAAGATCTTATTTTCCTCTCCTCGTACGGGAGAAGGCGGGGGTGAGGGGAATTTACCATATTGTGAATATTTGCGATTGGCAATAATTTAATTAAAAAAAGCTTGGACAACTGATGTCCAAGCACTATGATCTTCCTCTCGTTCCTTTTTTTATTTCAATCCGGCATTGAGTTAATTGTTAATTGTTTATAGTTAATTGTTATTTATCAGTTATTTATTAGTTTGACTATTTAACTAAAAAGTGGGAAAATAAATTAAAAATTAATCAACATAGCGCGCCAGATTTATGGGGCGTTTTAATTTTTTGACTTTTTGGATAAAAATTGATAAAATCTAAAAAATCTTATACAATTGAGATATGTATCTCATTCTCTAGCGTGCATAAATAATTTACTTCCTATGAATGGACACACAAAATCAAAAATCAATGATCTAAATCTAAAGGATTGGAAAGAATACAAGGATATTCTGACTGATAGTTTATGATTGATTGGCGAACGAGACAAGTCCGGCGCGCATAATAATGCTTACCACGGTAATTTCATTCCACAAATTCCGAATCAGATGATGCGGAGGTTTACTAAAAAAGGTGATGTTGTCTTAGACGCTTTTTTGGGCCACGGCACAACTCTTATTGAATCAAAAAGATTAGGACGACATGGTATAGGAATTGAACTTTTACCGGAAGTCGCACGTTCGGCGATACAAAATATCAACCGAGAACTTCCGAATGGCGGAAAAGTTTCTACGGAAGTTATCATTGCCGACAGTACGACAAAGGACGCTCGCGAAAAAGTTTTAAAGACTCTTAATAAAATTGGCAATTTGGATGTACGAAAACCAAGGTGAGCAACGCTTCGGTGCGGATAATCGCTTATTTGTAATTCTTGCTGATAGAAAAAATTTGGACCAAAACTGGAAACTCAAAAGAGATTTTGATTTCGTCTTTGGAAAAATTGACCAATTTTTTAACGAAGCGACAGTTTCATCCAAAGATGAAATAGTTTTCACCTTCAAAAAAAGACTTATGCTACAATTTCTAAAGTCTTAATAATCACAAAATAATATAATAAAGACCAATACGACCAAGCAAAAAATTACGGCATCGCTTTAGGCATTCCGCCTTATCAAGTTGATTTCCATCCCGATATTATTGAATAGAAAAGATAAAAATTAAATATTCTAACATTCTTGAGAATATTAGAATATTGTTGTATTATTAAAACAATGGAAAGAATTAAAACGAGCAAACAATTAGAACGGCATTTTAAAGGTATTGCTAACCACAAGCGGATTGACATTTTATTTTTAGTCAAAGACTTTAATGATATCACCCTTGAAGAAATTGCCGAAAAAATGGATTGTAATTTTAAAACCATCTCGGAACACACCAGACGTTTAGTTCAAGCCGGTCTTTTGAATAAAAAATATCAAGGCCGAATGGTCGCTCATTCACTTTCACCTTATGGCAAAAAACTTCTCAAACTAATAGAAACATTCCAACATTCTTAAGAATATTAGAATCTTACTAAATTATGTCCCAATACTACAACGCCAAACGAACCACAAATATTTTTGACCCAAAGTCCCTTTTTCCTTTTAAACTTAGCCGGAGCAAAATTGATTTATTTTTAAATTGCCCGCGCTGTTTTTATTTAGACCGCCGGTGCGGCATTGCCCAGCCGCCGGGATTTCCTTTTTCTTTAAACACTGCGGTCGATACTTTATTAAAAAAAGAATTTGACATCCATCGGGCAAAAGGCGAATCGCATCCATTAATGAAAACTTATGGTGTTGACGCCATTCCATATGATCATCCTAAACTTAATGAATGGCGTGATGCCTTGCGCGCCGGCATTCAATTTTTGCATAAAAAAACCAATTTATTAATTACCGGCGGGGTTGATGACATTTGGATTACCCCAAAAAAAGAATTAATTATCGTTGATTACAAAGCCACGGCCAAAAGCAGGGAAGTCAATTTGGATGCAGACTGGCAGATTGGCTACAAGCGGCAAATGGAAATTTACCAATGGCTTTTCCGCCAAAACAATTTTAAAGTTTCGGATGTTGGCTATTTTGTTTACGTTAACGGCAAAACTGATGCTAAAGCTTTTGACGCCAAACTGGAATTTGACGTTAAATTAATTCCGTATACTGGCGATGATTCTTGGGTACAAAATTCCATTATTGACGCTCACAAATGCTTATTAAGTGATAAATTACCCAAGGCCGCGATGGACTGCGATTTCTGCGCTTATCGCACAGTGGCCAGAAAAATTGAGTAATAATAATTTAAATTTATAAAAAAATATTTTTTTGCCAATCAAAATAAAAATTTAATAAACTGCTTATCTTAAACGCCAAACTAATAGTGATTACCTAGGCCTTAATATTTATTAGGGCTGTCAATATTATATATTATAAGTAAATTATGTTATAATATTATGTAATAATAATTAACAAAATAACCAATTAAATTCCAAATTCCAAATAAATTCCAAGAACTAAATTTCAAAATCGAATAATTAGTGCTTGTAATTTTAATATTTGAATTTATTTAGGATTTGGTGCTTAGGATTTAGGATTTTCTAAATCTATTAATTTCTACTATTATTTTAATGACAAAATGAAAATTGAAAAACAAAAAACACCATTTGTTTTACTCATCTTAGATGGTTGGGGTTTGGCGCCGAAAAGTCCGGGCAATGCCATTGAACTTGCCCAAAAACCGAATTTTGACAAACTTTGGAAAAATTATCCGCACAGTAAACTTAAGGCCTCAGGCAAAGACGTTGGCTTGCCGCCTCAACAGGTTGGTAACTCCGAAGCCGGCCATATGAATATCGGTGCGGGACGAGTCGTTTTGCAAGACGCGGTTTATATCTCACGCGCCATTAACACCGGCCAGTTTTTTAAAAATGCCGCTTTTGAAACCACTTACAAACAAGTCAGAAGATACAATTCAGATTTGCACTTAATGGGCATGCTTTCCAGTGGCCAAAGCGCGCACAGCGATCCAGATCATTTATTGGCGCTTTTGACTTGGTCGCGCTTAAAAAAAATTAAAAATGTTTATTTGCATATTTTTACGGATGGCCGGGACTCGCCGCCGCACAGTGCTTTAAAATTAGTTGAGGCTCTTTTGCGCTCGTTGCACAACTCGGAAGTTAAAGGCAAAAGAAGCGGGGAATGGATTGCCACAATTATGGGCCGGTTTTACGCCATGGATCGCAAAAAAGATTGGCAACGGACCCAGGCCGCTTACAATGCTATGGTTTTAGGCAAAGGTATTTTTGCTAAAAGTCCGCAAGCGGCGATTACCCAATCTTATAATCGCGGCGAAACCGATGAATTCATCCGGCCATACGTCATTAAGCGCGGGGGCAAGCCAATCGCTCAAATTAAAGATAAAGATGCCGTCATCTTTTTTAATTTACGGTCAGACCGGGCGCGGCAGTTGGCCAAACCCTTTGTCCAAAAAGATTTTAACGGCAAAAATGCGGAGAGCTTTAAGCGGAAAAAAGTTTTGAAAAATTTAGCTTTTGTGGCAATGACTGATTTTGGTCCGGATTTAGACTCGGTCTTAACCGCTTTTCCGTCTATGGATTTGACCGGCACTTTACCCATGGTTTTGAGCGGAAAAAAACAGCTTTATCTTGCCGAAAAAGAAAAATACGCTCATATCACTTATTTTTTAAATGGTGGTTACGCCGATCCAGTTGGCGGCGAAGACCGGATTTTAATTCCATCGCCTGATGTGGCAACTTACGATTTGACACCGGCGATGTCGATTCATAAAATAACGAAGCAGGTCTTAAAGATTTTAAATCAATACGAATTTATCGCCATTAATTTTGCCGTGCCCGATATGGTTGCCCATACGGGCAATCTAAAGGCCGCGATTAAATCGGTAGAAGAAATTGACCAATGTCTGGGTCAAATTATGGCCGCGATTAAAAAAAATAATGGTACGCTGGTCATTACCGCTGACCACGGCAACGGCGAGAAAATGCTTGATCTGGAAACCGACGAAATTGACACGGAACATAATGATAATTTAGTGCCCTTGATTTTGGCTGAAGGCAAGAAGACTAAACGGCAATTAAAAAATGGCAGATTAGCCGATGTCGCGCCGACCATTTTAAAATTAATGGGAATAAAAAAATCAAAAGAAATGACGGGGAAATCATTGTTTTAAATCTCAAAAATCAAACCCGCCTGCCGCGCCCGACTTCGCTTTGACGGAGTTAAGGCGGGCGGGCCATCGCCTTGCTTAAATATTTAATAATAAATTTCAGTCCGAATAAACCTAAATTGTTTCACTGAAATTTTTTGGGGCAGGCATTGACGGGCAGGTCTCAAATCTCAAAACTGTAATTTAAATCCTAAAACTTTAAAGTTTTAATTTTTGAGATGTAATTTTGAGATTTGAGATTTAAGATTTAATTTATTTTATGGTATCTAGACGACCAAAACCAGTAATCTTGGCGATTTTAGACGGCTTTGGCATTGCCCCGCCGTCTAAAGGCAATGGCGTGACCCTAGCCAAAAAGCCAGTTTTTGATTATTTGGTGGCAACTTATCCGGTAATGACGCTTCAGGCTTCAGGCGAAGCAGTTGGTTTGTCCTGGGGCGAGATGGGTAATTCAGAAGTCGGCCACATGAATTTAGGTTCAGGGAAAATTGTTTATCAGACTTTACCGCGGCTTAATAAATCAATTGAAAATGGCAGTTTTTTTGAAAATAAGGTTTTATTAAAGGCGGTTAATCAAACTAAAAAAAATAAGTCCCGACTTCATCTTTTAGGCCTGGTTTCTAACGGCGGAGTTCATTCTCATCAGAATCATTTATACGCTTTGCTTGATTTATGCAAAAAGCAAGGCTTAACCGAAATTTACATTCACGCGATTTTAGACGGCCGCGATACGAAAAAAGACGGGGGTCTTGATTTTATCAATCAACTTTTGGCAAAAATTAACGAAGTTAAGGTGGGAAAAATTGCCAGCATTTCCGGCCGTTATTACGCTATGGATCGGGACAACCACTGGGATCGGGAAGAAAAAGCCTTTAATGCGATTGCCGCTGGGAAAAGTCCGGTTAAGGCTGAAGATCCAAAAAAAGCGATTAGCCAATCCTATCAGAATAATATTTTTGATGAAGAATTTTTGCCGATGGTGATGACCGAGGGCGGCAAACCAGTGGCCACGATTGAAGACAGCGATGCCGTCATTTTTTTTAATTTCCGGGCGGATCGTGGCCGGCAGCTAACTGCCACTTTTTCCGTCCCTAGTTTCAATAAATTTAAACGAGCCAAAAATTATCGCAATTTATTTTTTGCCACCATGACGCAGTATGACAAGGATTTGCCGGTAGAAGTGGCGTTTCCGCCGGAAACAATTGATCAGCCATTAGCCAAAATTATTCAGGATAATAATTTAACTCAATTGCATGTCGCGGAAACCGAAAAATATGCTCATGTCACTTTCTTTTTCAACGGCGGCAAGGAAGATCCTTTTAAAGGGGAGGACCGAATTTTAGTGCCGTCGCCGCCGGTCCCTAGTTATGACCAAAAACCGGAAATGAGCGCGCTTGAAATTAATACTCGCTTGCTGCCAAAAATTAAAGAAGGCAAATATGATTTCGTGGTGATTAATTATGCCAATCCGGATATGGTTGGGCATACTGGCGTCATTCCGGCCACAATTAAAGCGGTTGAAACGGTTGATAAATGTTTGGGTGAATTGGTCAATGCCGTCTTGGGTCAGGGCGGAATTTGTTTTGTCACCGCTGACCATGGCAATGCCGAAGAGTTGATTAATTTGCAGACCGGCGAAGTGGACAAGGAGCACAGCACTAATCCGGTGCCGTTTGTGATCGTCGGTGCGGACTGGGAAGGCAAAAGTTTAACGCCGGGTTTAGACAGCGTGGCTGGTGATTTGAGCATTTTAACCCCGTCAGGAATGTTAGCCGATATTGCCCCGACGATTTTAAAAGTTTTAGGCGTGCCAAAGCCAGACGAGATGACTGGGGCGCCGTTGATTTAAATCAAACCCGCCTGCCGCACCCGACTTCGCTTTGACGAAGTCAAGGCGGGGC
>Ga0209541_10002383_pt1 | contig 35636 bp, 41 predicted proteins | sample RifCSPlowO2_01_FD_184027 | JGI IMG/M metagenome (GOLD analysis project Ga0209541, IMG submission 184027) | Groundwater microbial communities from Rifle, Colorado - Rifle CSP2_plank lowO2_0.1 (SPAdes) (version 2) | ecosystem: Environmental > Aquatic > Deep subsurface > Groundwater | place...
ATAATCAATCTCTCCAACAATGCTTGCGTTTATCAAATGCCTTATTGGCGTTTCAAAAGACGCCCTTGCCAATACGCTCTCTTTCTCTCCTGTTATCCCCGACCTTGTTATTCCTCTCACCCTCCCGGTTACAGTCATCAAATCTGCTATGAGCATAATGTGCCTTATGTCTATGTCAAGTCCCTGGTCCTTTAAAACCCTCAATGTCTCATGCATTATCGCGTTTCTTGCTGCCTCTATTCCAAGAACCTTTTGCACTTCCATGATGTCATTGGATATAGTCCTTGTTTCGTCAACTTCTTTTAGCTCTAGGACATCTGCAAGGTTTGTTCCAGTGGTTAATATTACATATTCATTCGCCCTCTTTACAGGAAGCACATTCTTTACTCCGCTTATCCCCCTAACATAGATATCCTTGGCTCTTTCCTTTAATTTGTACAATTCCTTTAGGTCAGTTTCCTTTGATGACGGCCTTAGGATTATTGCATCTTCGCTTTCCTTAACAGAATGGCCTTTAAGCTTTTTAGTCAGGTTCTCGATCATGGTCTTTTCATTTACCTTAAGCTCGCGAATCTCTTTCTTGTTCAAAACAGCTTCAAGCTGCATCTTCATTACATTTATCGAGAATTCAGATGTTATGTCATTCAATTTCGTTTCTTTTATCATTGCAGCTATTTTCTTTACCTCTTCCTCATCATTCCTGTATTCCTTTTTCAAGTATATCTCCATCATTGGAGTCTCTATAGTTAACCTGGCATCAAACAGCTCTATGAGCCTTGGCAGTCCTAGTGCTATGTTCAGCTCTGCAACCCCTGCGAAATGGAAAACATTAAGGTTCATCTGTGTTCCGGGCTCTCCAAAAGACTCTGCTGTAACAACACCTATTGCCTCTCCAGGGCTTATGAGGGCATTATGGTAATCATTTAGTATTCTGTCAAGTATTTCCTTCTCTTGCGCTTTTGTGAGCTTGAAATTCTTTGATTCCTTCTCGTATTTTTCTATTATGTCTCCAGGAAGCTGGTCCCTGTACTCCCCTATGACATCACTCATGTTTTGTTACCTCTTTGATTATGTTTAGCACGTTTATTGTCCCGCCCTCGCTTTTTGAGACATCAATTCCATCCTCTCCATACTTAAACTGCACCATCTTATTGTTTGCATCCCTTACAGTATGGTCATATTCTATCTTCAAATCCTGCAATGCATTTGCAAGCCTTCTGTACAAATATCCAGATTTTGGTGTTCTCAATGCAACGTCCATCAAAGCATCCCTTCCAGTCATTGCTCCAAAGAAAAACTCCCTTGGGTCAAGGCCTTCTTTATAGCCTCTTCCAATGAATCCTTTCGCCTGTGCCGACAATTCTCCAGAGGCAAACGATGAAAGTGTTCTTCCTGTATAACCCTTTTCTATTCTTCCGCCTTTCAATGCCTGCTGCCCAACGCATGCAGCCATCATAGCCAAATTGAGTATGTTTCCCTTTGCCCCGGACCTTGCCATTATTATTGTTGGGTTAATGCTTGAAGCAGTCTTTGCTATTAAGTCCCCTATTTTGTTTCTTACGTTGTTAAGCACATATGTTATCTTTAGCTCAAGTGTCTCTTCCAAGTTTCTTCCTGGAAGCAAGTCAAGCTTCTTTGCCTTGTACTTCTCAATCAGTTCCTTTACCTCATTGTCAGTCTCTTGCAATATTCCCTTTATTTTGCTAGTTAATTCCTCTGGAAGGTCAGCGTCACTTATCCCTGTAGTAAATCCCTTCTTAAGCAGAATTATAGTCCCAAGCTTGAACAAGTTTGACAATATGCCTAATGTCCTGTCATTACCATATTTCTTGTGCAACTCCCTTATCAATGATCCGCTTTCCTCTCCAATTAAAGTCCCATCAAGGTAGCCTGAAACTATCTCGCCATTTGTTATTACAACCTCTGTGCCATCCTTTGTCTTCCCTATGAAATTGAAATTCTCTGGCAATATTACACTATAAAGCTTCTTTCCATCTACCTTCTGCTTGAATTTTTTTATTCTTTCATCCTCTATGCCAATTGAAACTAGCATGGATATCGCATCTTCCTTTGATATTGTCATGTCCCTTGACAGTAAATAGTTTCCTGTAACAGAATCTTCAACACAGCCTATTACATTCATTCCATGCTTCGGGCTTATCATTTGAGTTTGTACCTGCATAAGTATTTCTGCTTCTGCCCTTGCCTCCTCAGTCTGAGGTATGTGCAAGTTCATTTCATCTCCATCAAAGTCTGCATTGTATGGAAAGCATGATATTGGGTTCAACCTGAATGACTTTCCTGGCAACACCCTTATCTTGTGGCACATCAAGCTCATCCTATGCAAGCTTGGCTGCCTGTTGAATATAGATATGTCACCATCCATTATGTGCCTTTCCACAACATATCCTGGCTGCAGTTCTTCAAGCAATTGTTCCCTTGTTTCATCTGTTATCTTTTTCTTCTTGCCGTCAGGTCTTATCACATAATTGCTTCCAGGATATTTTTCAGGGCCATTCTCAACGAATTTTTTCAAGTATTTCATGTTCCATTCTGTTGCCATCTCAGGTATTGTAAGGTCCATCGCAACATCCTTGGGTATTCCAACCTCATTTATTTCTATCTCAGGATCAGGGGATATTACTGTTCTTGCAGAAAAATTAATCCTCTTTCCAGCCAAGTTGTACCTAAATCTTCCTTCCTTGCTCTTTATTCTCTCTGTCAATGTCTTCAGTGCCTGTCCGCTTCTATGCCTAGCAGGCGGTATCTGTGTTATTGTGTTGTCAAAATATGTTGTTACATGGTACTGAAGCAGGTCCCAAAGGTCTTCTATTATTACTTCTGGAGCTCCAGCGTTTATGTTCTCGAAAAGCCTTTGGTTTATCCTTACTATGTCCCCTAGCTTGTGAGTTAAGTCATCTTCTGATCTTTCTCCTGTTTCTAGTGTTATTGATGGCCTTATCGTTACAGGAGGTATCGGCATTACAGTCAGTATGAACCATTCAGGCCTTGCAAATTCAGGCTCAAGCCCTAGAAGCAGAACATCATCGTTTGTTATCTTTTCAAACCTTGTCCTTATGTCTATTGGCGTCAGCTTCTTATCATTTTCAAAAAAAGTAAGCGGCTTCTCAAGCTTGAAGCTGTGTCTTTTCACATTGCAATGCGGGCATTTTTTCACTGCCTTTGCCGTATTGAAAACAACCTTTGATATCTTTCTTCTCTTGCTTATCTGGTTCTTTTCCTTTGCATGGTTTATTGTGTTCAAGTACTCTGCAGCCTTGCCCTCATCTATTAATATTCTGTTGCATTCGCTGCATATGGCCCTCAATATGTTCAAGATGTATGTTGAGAATTTTATGTGGTATACAGGCCTTGCAAGCTCTACATATCCAAAATGCCCTATGCATTTTTTCAGCTTCTCATTGCACACTTTGCATTTTAATCCAGGGTCAATTACCCCGAGCCGTACATCCATTAACCCACCGTCAACAGGATATCCTTCCTTGTCATAGAGCTCAGGCGTAACTATCTTTACAGATGACATTTTCTTTATTTCTTTAGGCCCAATTATCGCAAATTGTATGTAGCTTATTTTTTTGTATATATTTTCCATTTCAATCACTCTTCATATTTGCTTTTTAAGTATAATCTAGAGCTTATCCCCAAGGCTTTAAGCTCGTCAAGCAATAGCTTGAATCCATAGCTCAGTTCAATTGCTGAAACCTCAACATTGCTTCCGCATTTCTGGCAGAAGCTTTTTTCTCTGTTGCTGTCATATGTAGCAATCCCTCCACATGTCTCGCATATATGCACTATAGTCCTGTCTGAGTCGAATCTTTCTTTTAGCAGCAACGAGGCCCCATGTGCTACCAAGCAGTCTTTTTCCATCTCACCAAGTCTTAAGCCTCCGCCCTTTGCCCTGCCTTCTATTGGTTGCCTTGTCAGCAATTGTATCCTTCCTGATGCCCTTGAATGAAGCTTGTTTGCTACCATGTGCTTGAGCTTCATATAATACATATTTCCAACATAAATCGTTGCTTCGAATTCCTCTCCTGTTATTCCATTGTACATTTTTTCAGTTCCGTTTTCCCTGAATCCTAATCCGAGAAGTTCTTTTCTCAATTCCTTTTCAGGCTCAGAATCAAACGTTGTCCCATTTACATGCCTGCCGCTTAAAGCCCCGACCTTTCCAGCCATTACTTCTATCAAATGCGATATTGTCATCCTGCTTGGAATGCTGTGTGGTGAGAATATCAAGTCAGGAGTTATCCCTGATGCAGTGAAAGGCATGTTGCTTGCAGGAACTATCGCACCTATTACACCCTTCTGTCCATAGCTAGACGCAAACTTGTCCCCTACCTCAGGAATTCTTTGTTCCCTCATCCTTACATCAACATACCTGTTTCCTTCCTGATTCTCAGTTATTATTATAAAATCAACTATTCCTTGTTCCCCGTGCTTTATTGAGGTGGAGCTTTCCCTTCTTACATTTGCAGCCATGCTGAACTCTTCTAATTCTCCAAGAAATCTTGGCGGGCTTACCTTTCCAATTATTACATCCTCTTCCCTTAATATTGCTTCTGGATACACTATGCCATCATCTTCAAGATGCTTATAGTCTTTCTCTGACTTGTACCCCTTTACATCCTTCGTGGGCACGCATATTTCATCAACAAACCCGCCTGAGTACCTGAGCTCTTCAGCTGAATAAGGCCTGAAGAATGTTGACCTTCCAAGCCCCCTATCTATTGATGCCTTGTTCAATATTATTGCATCTGACATGTTATATCCCTTATAGCTCATCAATGCTATTGTTACGTTCTGCCCTGCAGGATGCTTGTCTAAATTTATGACATCAGCCATGAACGACCTTACTATAGGCCTTTGCGGATAATGCAGTACGCTTACATCAGTGTCCATTCTTGCAAAGAAATTTGAAGCATACAATCCTAATGCTTGTTTCGGTGCTTTGCTTCCTCTGTTCAGCCTTGCGCTCTGCCCAAAGTTTGCATATGGTATTAAGGAAGTAACAGGACCAAGTATTACTAAGGGGGATATTTCAAGGTGTGTATGATTCTTTGTTATTTCATCCTCGTTCAACGCCACTAGAAGGTTGTCTTCCTCCGCAGCATCAACATATTCTACTATTCCCTCATTTATCAGGTCCTGCCATTTCATTTCATTCTTTTCAAGTTTTTTTATGCGGTCATCTGTGAGCCTGCTTTTTCCATTCTCTACTATTATTAATGGCCTTCTTGGCCTGCCTTTAGAGGTGTCCAAGTAAATCTCATCCATCTTTTTGTCATAGTGCATGTTAAGTATGCCTGTTACCTTGCCCTTTCTTCTCTCTTCCTTTATCTTGTTCATGAACTCCTCAGGATTTTCAACGTTTCCAATGAATTTTTCATTTAGGTATATATCAGTCATTTTTTCACCATGCCTATTTTAGCATCAGCCCGTTTGATTCCAAAACCTTCTTTATTTTGTCTTCAGAAGCATCATCCTGGGTTATCTCGCACATCAATGCAAGGTTCTTCCTCAATCCTATCGAGGTTCCCTCAGGAGTTTCTATGCTGCAGATTCTTCCCCATGTTGTTGGATGCAGCGCCCTTGCTTCGAAGTTTTCCTGGGTAGAGCTCAGCAAAGAAACAACCCTTTGCAAGTGTGACAATGTAGCAAGGAAATTCATCCTGTCTATGTTCTGGCTTACACCCTTTCTTCCGCCTACCCAATTGCCTGTTGACATCGCGCTTTGTATCCTTGATGTTAAAAGCTTGTCCCTTATTATTATCTTCAAGGATGAAAACTTTCCCCTCTTTATCAGCCTCTGGAAATTGTACAATATGTCGTTTATTAGTATCCTCAAGTTTATCCTGAACAAGTCAGCCATTAAATCCCCGTTAAGCCTTAGCCTCTTGTTCATGTAATGGTCCTTGTCACTTGTTGCGCTTCCAGAATCTATTGATGCATGGAACACCTTTCTCATAAGCTTGCATAGTGTGTATGCCTTGTATATCCTGTCTTTCTGCGTCAGACCTAGATGTGGCAGCAAGTACTTGTCAAAGTTTTCTTTTACCTTGTCATGCACGTCCTTGTCCTGCTGTATTCCAGATTTCTTTGCCAGGAATTCAAGGGCATCATTCTCGCTCTTTAACTCCATGCAATTGTACAGGTTTATGAACAAATCATCAAACTTCTCGTCCTTGCCGAGAACAAAATTGCTTATGTCCTGGTCCTTTACCAGGCCAAGTGATTTTATGACAGCCACAAGCGGCACTCTCCTGAATTTTGTGAAGGTTATGTAGACAATGCCATCCCTCATCTGCTCTATGATATGGGGTATTCTGTAAGCCCCTTTTTCTGAAAAAACCTTTGCAGTATATTTGCTTGGCCCTGTCTTGTTTGCCTGCACAAATACCTTGTTTGATGCCAAGTCTTCAACAATTATCAAGACCCTCTCATTTCCATTCAATATGAAATAGCCTCCTATGTCTTCAGGATCCTCGAAGTTTTTTATCAGCTCATCCTGCTTTATATTGTGCAGGTGGCAGTATTTTGACTTGAGCATTATTGGAAGCTTCCCTATTTCTGTTGTGAAAGTCTCTCTCTGTATTCCATCTATGTATGCGCTTACTTCCAAGTACATCGGGGCAGAATAAGTCAGTTTCCTTAATCTTGACTCTATTGGGTATACGTTTCTCTTGCTTCCATCAGCCTCGACAAGCTGTGGCTTTGTTATCCATATCTTGTCAAATTTTATCTTGAACTCTTTTATATCTGGCGGTATTATAGTAGGAACTATGTCCCCCATTTCATTGACAATGTTCTGCATCTCTACATCAACGAAATTGTTGAAGGAATTTATGTTTGACTCTACGAAAGACCTGGATTCAAAATACTTTTTTATCAGAATGTTTTTTTTATTCATTTACAACAACCCTGTAAAATGCAGCTTCCTTGTTTGTCTTGCTTACCCTTATTATCTTGAACACATCACTCTTGCTTGCTTCTATGTCCCTTATCGCAGGGTCTTTGCTAGAAATTTTTGGCAGCTGCTTTAATGTTATGTTATATATTTTTAGCAGCTCTTCAACCTCTTCTGGCGTAAGTTTTGTGTGTTTTGGGACAAACGAATGTTTTGTTATTTCTGCCATTTTGCCTTATGATTTTTTTGGACCGGACGGGACTTGAACCCGCGACCCCCTGATTTCTTCGCCGGATAAAAGTGTCACCTCGATGAACAGGTGCTCTGATCCAGGCTGAGCTACCGGTCCGACGCCCCAGGCGGGAGTCGAACCCGCGTCCCGGCCTAACTGCGGTGATATTTTGAGCATAACATGCCCACGACAGGGCCGTATAATAAGCCGTTATACTACAAGGGCATTTCTGCTTTTTTTCTTCCTCCTAAAGACTTAATAACCAGTATTTTGGGCTGAAAATAAAAATCCAGACCTAATCAGGCTATTATTTATAAAAAGGCATCTATTTTGCCTTTTTTCAGTTTTAGAAGGATTATTAAGCATTTACCATCCAACATCTTATTGATTTATAAAGCTTACTCTTTTCATTTTTACAACTTAGCAGTAAATAAAAATAGAAAAATTTATAAGGCCTTGTTTTTGATTTATAGTATGGTAAAAATAACCCGTACTGCAATATCCAACAGTATTGCATATGAAACATTATACAAAGAAGGCTGGAGGACAGTAGCAGATCTAGCAAGGCAATCAGGCCAATTAAATAATGGATATGGAGCAAAAAGGTTAGAGCTCAGCATGTTGCAATATTTAAGGGAAAGGCCTGCTATAATAAATGGCATAAGATTGCCTAGTGATAATAAAATGTCCAGAATGTTTTACAGTAAAGATTTGGAAAGATTAGAGTCTGCTGCAAGGGAATTGTTCCCTGGCTGCGAAATAAAGACAATATTAGAAGAAAGAGGGCCAGATAATAATAATCCATTTTCAAACATAAGACAACTTGGGCCTTTTTTGCCAAGATACTATGCCTATGCAGAAGTCTTGTTAAGAAAGTCATGCAACAGCCCTAGCAAAATGCCTGATAATATATCTTTTAGCAATATTGAAAGATTAGTCGAGAAAGCAAACAACACAACCAGAATTGTTGACAGGCCTTCTCTTGAAACAATCAATACTCGGTCTACGTCAGATGATGCATCTTGTGATGAGATAGAATTAACTGAGCAAGGTAACTTGCTTGATTATCCAGAAGGCATTGACCCAAACGAAATTGGTTTTGATCAAATTGGAACTCCTGTGAATGGAACAGACCTCGGAATAGGCGATTCATTAGAGCGTGACTCATTTAGGATGAGTGTGAAATCAACATAATTCTAAATATTTTTATAGCATGTAATAAGTCGCTTATAAATGAATTTTAGCCTTTAACTTTTTTCTAAGACATCAACTGGCAGGATACGGCTAATAACTGCTGATTTTTGTAGTTAAACAAATCTGTCACTTAAGACTGATGCTGGTCTGACTTATTACATACTTTTTATAATTAGCTTGATATACAGGCAATTCCCATCCCATGGGTTCTTCTTGAATGATATTCATGAAAAATCCCACCGGCAAGATTCGAACTTGCGACGTCCCGGGATCAGCTATCTATTTCTCATTCTTAGCTTATGCCATGTCAAAATAGCGAACTTATCTACAGCCGAGTGCTCTACCATTGAGCTACGGTGGGTTATTAATTATGACTAATGGATTGTTTAAAAAGGTTTTTATAGCTTGACGAAATGCAATCTACATGGACGTTGCAGCACTATTCTCTGGCGGAAAAGACAGCACTTATGCTTCATACATGGCAAGGAAACATGGTTATCAAATAAAATGCCTTATAACAATTGTTTCAAAGAATCCAGAAAGCTTCATGTTCCATACACCAGCAATAGAATTAACAAAAAAGCAGGCAGAGTTGATGGGCATCCCAATATTAATCAAGGAAACCAAGGGTGAAAAAGAACTCGAGCTTGATGATTTAAAAATCGCAATAAAAGAAGCAATAAAAAAATACAAGATAAAAGGCATAGTAACAGGTGCCATAGAGAGTGTTTATCAGTCTTCAAGAATACAGAATATCTGTAATGACTTAAAAATAGAGTGTTTTAACCCATTGTGGCAGAAGAATCAGCTAGAATTGCTTGAAGAATTGCTGAAAAATAATTTTGAGATAATTTTAAGCGGAGTTTCTGCTTATCCCTTTAGCAAGGAATTTGTAGGCAGAAAAATAGATAAGAGGTTCGTTGAAGAAATGAAATTGTTAAGCCAAAAATACTTCATAAACCCTGCTGCAGAGGGTGGAGAGTTTGAAACACTTGTCCTCAATTGCCCCCTCTTCAAAAAAAAGCTATGCATAAAGTTAACTAGCATTTTAGGGGAAAATTATTCTTACAGGGGTTTATTCGAGTAAAATGATTCTGATAATAAGCATTTGCATGGAGAAACTGCATTATCTAGAGTTCGTAAAGCCAATCGAAGATATAATAATTAATGAAGGCAGAAAATTCCTTGCGAAACACTATAATGAATTAACCGAGGAAGACATCAAATCCACCAAAAAAATAATAATCTGTGGCACTTCATTAAAGGATAATGAATTTATCAAGGACATCAAAAAATTTCAGTGGATGAAAGAATACGAAAAGCCCATTTTAGGAATATGCGGGGGCATGCAAGTAGTATGCAAGGTTTTTGGATCGAAGATTAGCAAAAAAACCGAAATAGGGCTGTTTAAGGAAAAATTCATAAAGGATTTTCTTGGAGTGAAGGCTGGAAGCGAAGAATATGTTTATCATTTGCACAATTTTTTTGCAAAAATGCCAAAGAATTTTGAAAAGTTGGCAGGCAAGAGTATACCACAGGCAATCAAGCATAAACATCTTCCAATCTACGGTGTTTTGTTCCATCCTGAGGTAAGGCAGAAAAAAATGATAAAAGAATTCTTGAAAATATAATCAGAGTATGTGCATCTCATGAACGGTTTTGTATGAGTGCAATTCTTTTTCAGAGAACCATAATTTTATTTCATTCTCTGAGTCTTCCTTGTTTGATGATGCATGTATCAGGTTCTTTACAGCAATGTTCTTATTGTCAGCATACTCATAAGTTACATGTGCAAAATCCCCTCTTATTGTTCCAGGCATTGCCTTCCTCGGTTCAGTGTCTCCAACAATCTTTCTTATGTTCTCTATGGCATCAACACCCTCCAAGCACAATGCCAAAACAGGGCCTTCTGTTATGAAATTTATCAGCTTGTCCCTTACAAACTTGCCCCTTCTCTTTTCTATATCCTCTGTGTAATGCAGCATTGCAAATTCCTGGTCTATCCAGCGCATTTTCATTCCAATTATTTTGAAGCCAGCATCTTCAAACCTGGAAATTATTTTTCCAATAAGGCATCTTTGTATGCCATCAGGCTTTATCAAGACTAAGCTTCTTTCTATCATCGTTCTTTTTTCTTGTATTCCATTGTCCATTTAAAGTCTCTTGGCCTTCTTTTTAGTTTGAGCATGTTCTTTTGGCATTTGTTTGAGCAGAAGTTAAGAACCTTGCCATCAGTCTGCACATAAATGGTTCCAGTACCCCTTTCAACGACCCCCGAACAGAAAGAACAATTAACCATATTAACCTCGTCTTGTTTGTGTCAGTTTTCTTGCTTCAATTTCAGTTTCTCTTAGCATCAATACGTCCTTTACTCTTACAGGACCTTTTACATTTCTTCTTAATATCTTGTTCTTGTCATATCCATCAAGAATCTTGCACCTTACTTGTATTACCTCGCCCCTTGTTCCAGTCCTACCTACAATCTCCTCAACTACAGCAGGGTTTGCATGCGAGAACGTAGTGCTTTGTCTCTCAGCAGGCTTTTGCTGCTCTTTTCTAGGTTGTTCCTTTTTTTCATTGCTATTTTCTTTGTTATCTTTCATCTTTTGTTTACTTAGTCATGTTTGACAGCAATTCTTTGAGCTGGTTCTTTGCTTCGCCTTCATTTATTATCGCTATTACTGTAGTTGACCTTTGCAACCCTGACAATGTTCCGAGCTCTTCTTTGCTCTTTACCTTTATCACAGGAACTGATTTTTCCTTGCATAATGGCTCTATGTGCATTATTATCTCTAGCGGGTTTACATCAGATGCAACAAGAACTAGCTTGACTATTCCCCTTTCAATGGCTTTTGTTACCTCATTGATTCCCTTTTTTATCTTGCCTGTTGACTTGGCTAATTCAGCTACCTCATAAGCCTTGTCCATCAATTCCTTTGAAACTTCCATGTTAACCTCCTATTAAATCATTGGTTATGTTTCTTATCTCTTCAACATGCCTTTTAAAGCTTTTGTTTTTGTTCCCAGGGGCTGGCTGCTAAGGCTGATTTTAGTGCTAAAATTATGCACAAAAGAAATCATTGTATTAATTGGCAGTTTCTACATCACTATTCATTTTAATGCTTTAAGAAAAAGTAGCCTGCATGGGTTATTGTCTTGTTTGTTTTTTTATCTTTGGTGTTATACTCATACTTTCTGATAGAATGCAGATATAGCTCACATATTTTTTACACAAACTTCAGCCCATAGCAAGATATTTAAATGGCTCTTTTTTATTAGAATTTATGGCTGATGACAGAATAAGGATGCCTTCCTCAGGTGGTGGCCTAGTAAGGTATTTTGAGGATTACAAGAGCAAGATAGAGCTAAGCCCCATGCTTGTTGTGATCTTGATAATTGCAGTGATAATCATAGAGGTCTTGCTTCATTTTTCTGGTTCAAGCCTCTTTGGATTGTAAAACATAGAAATCTTTTTATATTGTATTTTCTGAAATGCATAACATGGAAAGAAATTATTATCATGCATCAAGCGCCAATGGCATTGAAGGCAAGTTTGATAAAGCCCTTACTAAAGATAATGAACCTGAATTGCAGCACGAAGTAAATAGATACAACATTCGAGCCAAGCAAATAGACTTAGCAAAGTTGGCCAATGATTCTGGAATAAATGTGCCTCAAGAGACTGATCAAATTTATATTGAATATTGGAATATACGCAACGGAACTATGCTGCTTGAGGCCAGCATATATTTCAAGAATTATAGGGAAGAATTTGTTGCCCCTGGGATAATAACAACACAACATGACAAGGCAAAATACTTTGAAAGACAACTTAAAAAATTGCTTGGCATAGAAGTGGGTAAAGATACATTTTAGGCCTTCTTTTTTACTTAAAATATCCTAAAAAGTAAATCAATAATATGCCTGCAATGAATATAATTATGCTCAAAAAAGATTTTCCCATGTTTGTGTCCTTTCTTATTTCAGGTATCAAATCACTGGCAGCGATGTAAAAAAATCCTCCAGCCGCAATAGGCAGCAACAGGTTTACCGTGTATTTCGAGTATGATGAAAGGAAATATCCTATTAGTCCACCAAGAATTGCCATTAGTGCTGAAATGAAATTGAACATCAAGGCCTTTATTCTTTTAAAGCCACCATAGATAAGGACCCCAAATTCCCCAATTTCTTGTGGTATTTCATGCAATGCCACTGCAGCAGTTGTAATGATTCCAAGGCTCGTGCTGGAAACAAAGCTTGCAGCTATAATTGTTCCGTCTATGAAATTATGGACTGCGTCACCAAATAAGTTCATGTAAGCAAACGGGTGTACATGGCATTTGTCATCATGGCAATGCCTCCATTGCAGCACTTTCTCTACCAAAAAGAACAATACGAAGCCAGCAAGGACATATGAAAATGTTCGCATAGCTCCCAATTTAGCTATAGATTCTGGCATCAAATCAAAGAATGACGCCCCCATCAGCACTCCAGCAGATAAGGAAATCAGTATGAATAATATCCTTTGAAGCATGCTTTCCTTGAACAATAATGTTAATGCACCAATGAAAGAAATGATGCTGACAAAAAATGTGCTTATTAGGATTAAAAGCAGAATTTCCATTTTTCACCTCGCCAGGCGTTACGTCCAAAACACATCAACATCATCAACCCGTTCATTTGGATTTATGTCCAAAGTTTTTATTTCATTCTTCCTGCCACGCTTGAATTCCAAGATCCCTTGCCATGCAATGTTCACAGCATTGTCTCCTGCATACTTCAAAGGAACTGCAAAGAACCTTGCTTTCCTTTCATTGCACATAATGTTAAGCATTTCTAAAAGCCTCCTGTTTGCTGCAACCCCCCCTATCACAACGCATTCCCTTTTCTGTGTGTGCGCTAATGCACGCTCAACAACTTCTGCAAGCATTGCAAAGCATGTTTCTTGCATAGAGTAGCATAAATCTTCTTTTGATGCCCCCTTTTTATGTTTGTTTATGGCTTCTGTGACTATGCCTGAAAAAGCCAAGTCCATCCCCTTTACAGTATATGGAAGTTGTATGTATTTACCTTTTTCTGATAGCTCCTCTATTTTTGGCCCTGATGGGAATCCGAGCCCTATTCCTCTGCCAAATTTGTCCAATGCATTTCCTAACCCTATGTCCAATGTCTCACCAAATATTCTGAACCTGTTGCCTTCCAATGCTATGATCTGCGTGTTTGCCCCCGACGTAAAGATATAAATCGGATCCCTTGTCTTTGTCCAGAACAATCCCGAGCTTAAATGTGCTATGCAGTGGTTTACCCCTATTACGTTCTTCTTGTGTTCCAATGCCAAGTACTTTGCCTTTTCTTTAACCACAAGCAAGCAGGGAGCAAGACCAGGGCTTCTTGAGAAGGATATTAAATCTATGTCTCTGAATGTTATCTTAGCTTGTTTTAATGCATCATTAATTAGTTTGTCTGCTACATTGTGATGGTGCTTCGCTGCATCCTGCGGAATTATGCCTCCCTTCTCATTCGTATAGCCATCTCTCAAATCAGCAAGTATATTCTTGTTTTCATCAACTATTGCAACTCCGAATGTATGCGCAGTTCCCTCGATGCCAAGGCATATCATGCTTTAAAATCAGAAGATTGTATATTTAAAATTGATTATTTCCTTGAAAGGTTTCTTGTTCTCTTTGCCTTAGCGCTAGCATCCTTGAACTTGTGCTCCATTTCATGCCTCATGTTTTCAAATGTTTTGTTCAACGCCTTTTTTAGGTCCCACTCAGACTCATGCGCAGCCAGTATTATGCTTGGCGCTTCCAGCTTCGTATGTATCGAGTATTTGCATTTCATGTTCTCAGATGGCTTCCTTGCATGCTTCTTCACCGTTATTAGAAGTTTTGGCTCTGGCTTTGAAGATGCATAAATGCTGCCAGCAATTTTCTCATAAAATTTTGAAGAATACTCTTCTATAGTTGACAGCTCTTTGTCGCTAAGCTCTTTTTTATTGACTATGAACACACCCATAACATATTTAAGCACAAGACCTTTATAAATCTTTATATGGACATCAAGGCAAAATGCATGATATGCAAAACAAAAATTGCAAGCTTTGTTTGCAACAGTTGTGGCTCTCCTGTTTGCGTTGGCTGCTATAACAAAAATAAAATGCGGTGCCTTGACTGCAGCAATAGGATTGAGGTGTAATTATTTATAGGCAAGGCTGCTTGATTTATTGTTATCAGGGGTTTTGGCATATGGATTTACTCTAGGAAATACATACTGCATAATTTTTTCCAGTTCTTTTTTTGAAAAAAATAGAGAATAATCTTCCAAAAATTGATTCTTTTGCATCTCAACTACATCTTGTCTTGTTTTTGTATTAACTGATATATCATCAATATACACGTGCTCTGTATCAACCAATACAGGGACCTTGTATTCTCCATGTATAATTATATCCCTTGGCGCAAAATCTAAATGAATTATGTGTTCATCTAGAAGCGTGGATAAATAGGACCTTAATCTATTAAAGATGTGTTCGTAATCTTCTGCTCTATTATTCTTCTTATTATCATCAAGTTGTTTTAGTAAATTTTCACCTTCAATATAGTCTGATACAAAATATGCCTCGTTAATGTTGCCAAAAAGATAGTCGTTTAGGTTTCCTTTGAAAATCAATGCTCTTGGCCGTGGACTTTGAAAGATAAGACTATTATCTTCAGATGGATATACGGTCTTATACCAAATATAAAGACTATTACTGAACCTTCTAATTGGAAAGTCCCTTAATTCGATTGCATCTAAACTTTTTACATGCAAGTCATTAATTCGATTGCCTTTAAAGTTGAATGTTGGCTTCAAACTATTTAAATCCAATTTGGATAACAGGGTTCTGTGTATTATACCGGATAAATTGCCTTGTTGTAACTCTTCAAACCCTGTTTCCAATAAAAAAATTTTACTAACATGTATATTTTTCAATTCCATTTTTTACCTACAGCAAACACCTTTTTTTTAGTTCACACTTTTTCTAAGAAAAAATTACTTTACCTTTATCGCGTACTCGCCCTTAACAGTTATGCCCAGCTGTTTTGCAATCTCTGACTTGTTTGCATCAAGAACAAAAATTCTGCCCTGCCAGTTCTCTGTGAATTGGTTGCCATTGCATATTGGGCAGTTCGTGCCTTTCACGAATATCCTACATTTTGAGCACACTTTTCTCATTTCTTTCCCTCAGATAATTTCTTTTTCATGTCAGCCTCTATCCACTGCAAATTGCCAAGCCATGGCTGCCTCATAGTTAGCCCTATTTTTGGGTTTGTTGGCTCCTTGTAACTTATCGCTATTGTCCTTGCCCTGCATACATCCCCTATTTTTAATGTCCTCTTTGTTTCCTTTCCTGTTAATATGTTGTTCTTTGAAAAGCTGACAAAATCATCCATGGTCTGGCTTACATGTATCATGCCATCTATTATTCCCATGTTAAAAAATGCGCCAAAATCAGTTATGTCAGTTATCTTGCCAAGCACTACTTCCTGCATATCAGGCTTGAACGCAAACAGCTTGAACGTAGTTTCATAATACGCAGCCCCGTCTCCCGGTATTATGACACCCTCGCCAATCTTCGTTATCCCAGAAACAGCTATTACTAACCCAATGTCCTTGGATATAAAGCCATCAAATTTCTTGTTCAGGCTGCTAAGTATTGCCTTGTCTAAATCCTCTTGAAAAAGGCTTGGTGGCAGCCTTATGTGGCTTTTGACTTCAGTTTCATAAAACATTTTAATTCACGAATTTTAGGTATTTATTTTGCCTTATTGTTATTGTTTTTATACCTTTCTCTTTCAACAGCCTTTTTAAATCTATGTCTTGCGTCACCACTATTGCGCTTTTTTCCATTTCGACAAGTTCAAGTATGAGATCATCCACACTCTTGTCCATTTTCGTCTTTATTATCCCCACCCTTTTTGCAGTTATCAAATTCAATGCAAGTTTGCTGCCTTTCTTATTCTTGAGCTCTTCAAGAGTCTTGTCCAGCACGCACAACTCATAATTGAAATCACAAATCCTTGAAATCTCAGAGAAAATATCTATTTTATGCTTTGACAATAATATGTTTGTATCAAGTATGATCTTAGTCATTTTTTAATGCTAAATTTATGTGCTTTTATAAAGCTTTTCCAAGCCCTGTGGAGGCATTTTACAGGGGTCATTTTCGATGCGTTTTTAAATCTCTATTTTGCCTCTATAAAGGCTGTAATGCCAAAATTCAGGCGTTTTTACTTTGCAAACCTTTTTAAAGAAAAGCCCTCATAATTTGGATTGAAAAATCTGGTTTTTTTAACATGGCAGACAGCTACACAGCAGAATCAATCAAGGTACTGAAAGGCTTGGAAGCAGTTAGACTAAGGGCCCCAATGTATGTCGGAGACATTTCTTTTAGGGGCTTGCATCATTTGATTCAAGAACTTGTTGATAATTCTATTGACGAAGCCCTAGCTGGTTTTTGCCATAAGATATTGGTGGTCATACATAAAGATAATTCTGTTACTGTTACAGATGATGGAAGGGGCATTCCAACAGACATTCATTCAGGGGAAAATAAGTCTGGAGTTGAAGTTGCGTTGACAATCTTGCATGCGGGCGGCAAGTTTGACAAAAACTCTTACAAAGTTTCTGGTGGTCTGCATGGAGTAGGGGTTTCAGTTGTCAATGCCCTTAGCAAATACCTAAAAGTAGAAATCAAGCAGCAAGGCAAAGTATTTGTTCAGGAATACGAGCGAGGCATACCGAAATATAGCTTAAAGGTTGTTGGAAAATGTGATCAAAACGACACAGGAACTACAGTTACATTTTTGCCAGATGATTCAATATTCACCGAAACGGTCTTTGATTTTAATGTTATAGCAAACAGGCTTAAGGAGCTTGCTTTCTTGAATCCAAAAGTCGGGATAACAGCAATTGACGAGAGAATGCAGCCTTGCAATGAAAAGCATTTCTTCTATGAAGGTGGTATAAAAGAATTTGTTAAATACCTAAATGAAGGCAAGCAGCCTTTGCATAAAGAAGTTGTTTACATGAACAAGCAAAGCAATGGAACTAATGTTGAAATAGCAATGCAGTGGAACGACAGCTACACAGAAAGCATTTTCAGTTTTGTAAACAACATTAATACCCATGAAGGAGGAACCCATTTAACAGGATTTTCAACAGCATTGACAAGGGTCATTAACAATTATATTAAAAAAGGAAAATTAAGCGATGTAAGCTTAAGCGGAGATGATGTCAAGGAAGGTTTAACTGCAATACTATCCCTAAAAGTACAAGAGCCGCAATTTGAAGGCCAGACAAAAACAAAATTAGGCAATTCTGAGATCAAGGGTATAGTTGATAGTTTAACATTTGATTATTTGACAACGTTTTTTGAAGAAAATCCAGGCATAGCAAAAGCCATAGTTGAAAAATGCATCAACGCATTTAAAGCAAGGGAAGCCGCAAGAAAAGCAAGGGAATTAACAAGAAGAAAGGGCGCTTTAAGTGGAAATGGTCTGCCTGGGAAATTAGCTGACTGCCAGGAAAGAGATCCAAGCAAATGTGAGTTGTTCTTGGTGGAGGGAGACAGTGCCGCTGGAACAGGAATTTCTGCAAGAGACAGAAAATTCCAGGCAATATTGCCCTTAAGGGGAAAGATACTAAACGTTGAAAAAGCAAGACTCGATAAGATATTCAAGAGCCAGGAAATTCTAAATATTATAACTGCGTTAGGAACCGGAATTGGAGATGAATTTGATGTTAACAAATTAAGGTACCATAAGATAATCATACTGACTGATGCTGATAGTGTTACCTCTGATACGCCTTTGCTATTGATGAATAATGAAGGGAATTTAGAATTTAATTACATTGGCGATTTTGTAGATGGGTGTGTAAAGCCTAATGATTTTTGTATAAGCTCTTTTTCTATAAATCCTGGAGAACATAAAATAAAAAAGATAACAAATATTGTAAAACACCCGCTAAAAACTTCATTGTACAATGTTAAAACTTATTTGGGCTACAATGTTACGATAACACCTTACCATAGCATTTTTACCTATTCTGATGGCAAGGTCAATGTCAAGAGTGGTAAAGATATAACAACAAAAGATTATATATTGATCCCTAAAATGTTACCAAGAACAGATAAGAATATTACCATAGATCTATCAGAATACGCAAAGAATGATGACATTTATGGTATTGCAGATAAAGAAAATTTGATTTCTATACCTGATGAATCATATGTAGAGCTGGATTTAAAACAATGGTTTAAATTAAAGAGCATTAGACTTAAAAAAGGAATTTCGGTTAATGAAATGGAAAAAAATATTGGTTTGTATTTCATGGGACTTGAGCAATGGGAATTTAAGAGGGACAATGTAATGCCCCAATACAAATTATTTAAAAAGTACTTGAAAATCTTAGAATTTGATGAATCTAAACTTAAGTTTAAATTGCATATTCCATTCAACAAAATAAAAAACATTGAATGCAGGGATTACTACTTGAAAGACATAAGAACTCCTTTAAGATTGCACCTTAAAATTGATAAACATCTTTGTTATTTTTTGGGTTGGTATATTGGAGATGGCAATGCATCTGCAGGAAAGAAAAATCCATATAGGTTTTGTTTGTCAATAGGCAAGGATAAAAAAAATTATCTAAATAGGATCATGAAATCAATTAAAGATTCTTTTGATGCTAATATAATAACAGATAAAAAGAAAAATTGTCTTGTTGTTCATTTTAACTCTTATACGTTTGTCCTTTTACTAAAGCATTTTGGTCTGTATAAAAAACATGCACATGAAAAATTTATACCTAATATTGTATTCAATTTAAAAGAAGAGTTACAACAAGCATTTTTAGAAGGGCTATTGCATAGTGATGGATTTGCTTTTGTTGGCAAATCTCATGGTGTTGAAGGCAAGATTGTCTTTGGGCACTCCATTGTTTCAAAAAAACTAGCTGAAGGTATTGTATTTTTGTATAGGCAGTTAGGTATGCTACCTTCAGTAATTGTACAAAGACCAAGAGAGCATTATTATAAAAACAAATTAATAAAATCCAACTATGATAAGTATGATATATTAATAGGTTCTATATGGCAAGTAAAAAAAGGCTATAAAATCTGGATTAATCATAAAAATGCAGATCAACTTAAAAGATTTATAGGTAAATCAACAAAATCAGAGAATAGGCGACACATTATAGATGTTAATAATGACTTCCAAGCAATTAAAGTATTAAATGTTGAAGAAGTAAACAGTAATGATAAATTTGTTTATGACTTATCTGTAGATTTAAATAGAAGTTTTGTTGGTGGCTTGGGTGGTTTAACATTGCATAATTCTGATGGCAACCATATTTCATGCTTATTGCTAACATTTTTTTATAGATTTACAAGGCAACTTATAGAAAATGGAAATGTGTATATTGCACAGCCTCCATTATTTAAGGTTTTAAAGGGAAAAACTTTCCAATATGCCAGAGATGAAGTTGCTTTGAAGGATTTAGTAAAGGAACTCGGAGACAACACTGTTGTGCTAAGATTTAAGGGCCTTGGAGAGATGGATAGCCATGAACTGGAAGAAACAGTTATGAATTCTGAAAAAAGAATCTTAAGAAAAATTAAGATCGAAGATGCTATTGAAGCAGACAGGTATTTTAGCATTTTAATGGGTGATGATGTCGAGCCTAGAAAAGACTTCATAATTGCGAATGCAAAGTTTGCAAAGAATTTGGATGTATAAAATGGAAGGTAAAGTTTAATGCCTGAAGAAAATAAAATAATGATTGTAGAAGACCAACTTAAAGAAGCTTACTTAGATTATTCTATGTCTGTTATAATTGGTAGGGCTTTACCAGATATAAGAGACGGTTTAAAACCAGTGCATAGAAGGATCTTATATTCAATGGGTGAAATGGGCTTAACAAATAACAAGCCTTTTGTTAAGTCTGCTAGAATTGTTGGTGATTGTTTCAAATACCATCCTCATGGTGATGCTGCAATTTATGATTCTCTTGTTAGAATGGCGCAAAATTTCTCATTGAGATATCCTTTAGTTTCAGGACACGGAAACTTTGGTTCTGCAGATTATCCGCAACAAGCTAGTCTAAGATATACAGAAGCCAAATTATCTAAGATGGGCGAAGAGCTTCTTTTTGATATAGACAAAGATACTGTGACATTTGTGCCCAATTTTGATGGAAGCATGAAAGAACCAGAATTATTGCCGAGCAGAGTTCCTAATTTATTGATTAATGGTTCTAGCGGAATAGCCGTAGGGATGGCGACAAATATACCACCTAATAACCTAACAGAGCTTATCGATGGCATAGTTAAATTCATAGAAGACCAGAATAGAAGCGTAGAAGAACTAATGCATTACATCAAAGGACCAGATTTTCCAACCGGCGGGATCATAGTCGGAACAAGCGGTATAAAATCAGCTTATAAAACAGGAAGGGGCAAGATACTGATAAGGTCTAAGGTTGAAGTTGAAGAAAGAAGAGTTATAGTAAAGGAAATACCTTACCAAATAAACAAGCCCCAATTAATAGAAGGCATTGTCGAACTTGTAAACAACAAGGTCGTAGAAGGCATTTCTGACATAAGGGATGAATCTGACAAAAAAGGCATGTCTCTAGTAATAGAAATAAAAAAAGGTTTTAATCCAGAAACTGTCCTAAATCAACTTTATAAGCATTCCCAGCTTCAAACTACTTTTGGAGTAATAATGCTTGCATTGGACAGGAACCAGCCAAAAATATTTAACCTAAAAGAAGCAATATCATCTTATGTTCTGCATAGAAAAGACATTGTAACAAGAAGGACAAAATTCGAGCTTAAAAAGGCAGAAGACAGATTGCACATACTTGATGGTTTGGTGATCTGCTTGAAAAACATTGATGCTATAGTTTCTTTAATTAAAAAGTCAAAGGACCCGGGCATCGCTAAGCAGGGGTTGATAAAAAATTATGAGTTGACAGAAATACAAGCACAGGCTGTTTTAGATTTGAAACTGCAGAGATTAACCTCATTGGAGCAAGACAAGATAAACAAGGAGCATGATGAGCTTATTGATGTGATTAAGGAACTAAAAGACATCTTGTCAAAAGAGCCAAGGATTTATGCAATAATAAAAGACGAGTTATTAGACATAAAAAACAGGTTCGGGGATGAAAGAAGAACCGAAATAATCGAAAGCAATCCTGATGAAGATATTACAGAAGAATCTTTGATAAACAAGGAAGATGTCGTTGTTACAATCACTGAAGCAGGCTACATAAAGCAAACTTCTCTAGATGAATACAGGCAGCAGAGAAGGGGCGGCAAGGGAATAATAGCAACCACAACAAAAGAAGAGGACATCGTAAGCCACTTGTTCATAACTAACAACCATAATTACCTATTGTTTTTTACAAACAAAGGCAAGGTTCATTGGCTTAAGGTTTACCAGATACCAGAGGCATCAAGGTACAGCAAGGGCAAGGCAATAGTTAACCTGCTGCACTTGGCTGATGAAAAGATAAACGCTGTATTGCCTATTATTGAATTCAAAAAAGAACTCTTCTTGCTGTTCTCGACTGAGAAAGGAATATTGAAAAAAACATCCTTAGAGGAATACTCTAGGCCAAGGCAAGGTGGAATAACAGCAATAAACTTGCGAGAAGATGATGAGCTTGTCCAAGTAAGATTAACCCCGGGAAATCTTGAGATGGTACTAGCAACAAAGAAAGGCCTTGCTGTAAGGTTCAATGAAACAGATGTAAGCACTGTTGGAAGGACAGCAATAGGGGTCATTGGAGTAAGATTAGAAAAAGATGATGAAGTCATCGGATTGGAAGTTGCATTGAAGACAGGTACATTGCTTACAGTTACCGAAAACGGCTATGGAAAAAGAAGCAAGATAGACGAATACAGGCTAATAAGGAGGGGGGGCAAAGGCGTGATAAACATGCAAACCTCTGAAAGGAATGGAAATGTTGTTGGCATCAAGACAGTAAAGGACAATGATGAGATAATGCTTATAACAAAGAACGGGGTAATAATCCGAGTTCCAGTCTCTGACGTATCTGTTATTGGCCGTAACACGCAAGGAGTTAGGATAATGAAGCTTGACGAAAATGACAAGATCAAGACCGTTGCAAGGGTAATAGCAGAGAACAACCATAACAACAATGACAATGGAAACAACACAAACAAAAATGGCAATGGAATAAGTAATTGATTAACCTATTTTCCTTATCTTTCATAATTTACAGAGATAACTGCACTTTCATTGTGCTTCTTATGGCCAGAATAAAATGAATATCTGAATTGCACACTGTAAATATCCTGCCCATCTACCTTTGAAAAAGACTTATTTCCAACATTAACATTTGAAAATTCTTTTAAAATTTTTGAGATAAAAGAATTAACCATATTCTCAAGCATAGACGATGCATTCTTTGGCAGCTCGCCCTTGCTTAATTTTATGATCTTGCTCATTCTTCTAGTATTCTTTGAGGTGTTAATGTAATGATTACTCTATTTTTGAACAAATGCCATAACTTCTTTGGCTTTTTTTGATCTCTTCTACAATCTCTTTTCCAATGTACTCAATTATAGATAAAGTATAGCCATCTTTCTTGGAGTTTTTTGCATCGCTTCTATGGGTCTTGTCCTTATACCAATTGACCCTTGTGGCAACTCCCATTGGTAAAATTTTCATGCCCATCATGGAACAAGCCTTCATTAGGTTTGGCGTTACACTGTCCCCTTCCTTGCTGCAGTTTATGAAAGCGCACAATTTTCCGAAGAGCCTTAGCTTATATTCCACTTTTGGATCTTTTGAATATCTTATTGAATTTTTGAGGTTTTTGCCATCACCCCATAATTTCTCCACACCACCATCAAGGGCGCATAGCCTGGAAAGCATAGTTTGCAACAAAGGTGGCCTGCTGTAATATTGTGTTGATGAAGCGAATATAACCCCGTCTGCTTCCATTAGGGCTTTGTAAACTATCCACATATCATCTCTTTCACCAAAGCTCCATTTATCATTGTAGATTTTAAAGAACTCTTCTTTGCTTAGCATGTCATATGCAGTTTCTATCGGTACTATTTTATCGCCTACAAACATGTGGTCCTTTTTAAAATAATAACAGTCACATTGGTTGAGCTTTTCATTAAAGCGGCATTGTGCAGGGCATGTGCTGTAGCATTCTTTGCACACCCCTATTTTTAAGTCCCTTAGGTCGATTAGCATGGTTTTGGCACCTGCCATTTCTGCTGCATTTAGGGCAAGCCTAAGGTAATAAATGCTTGTAGGGTCTTCCCTTGCGCATTCAAATTTGCTTCGCTTTCCACTAGAAATACCAACTATCAATATTGGTTTGTTTTTGTTAGAATATAATTTTTTCTTGCAAGGTGACTTTATCTGGCCTTTTTTCATTTACTTTGCTGAATCTCCAGGTCTTTTAAAGTTTTGCAAAAATTGTTTTTGTATATTGATGTTCAGTTTTTCATCAGCCCATATCCAATCAATCTGAATCTTGAGCCAACAAGCCTTGAAAGTGTTATCCTGTCTGTTGGATCTGCGCATACCGGCCTCTTTAGCTTTACATATACGCTATTCTTCGCTAGCTCAGTTACTATTCCAGTAGTTGCAGCTGAATTTACATTAAGCATCAGTATCTCGCTCTTTTTTATTGGCTCCACATTTATCTCATTTGCAGTTCCAACAACTCTTTTTAGCAGCTTTGGCTCAATCTTCAGCTCATAAAATACATTTGGAAGCTTTCCAATATGCCCTATTATATTTCCAGTCAAGCTGTCTGATTTCACTATGCTAGGATCAAGTTCTGTCAATATTGCTACAGAACCCCCAGGCATTGCAGAATCTATCTGGTCATTTCCTGTTCTTAGTTCTATTATCTTTGTTGTTATTGGCTGGTATATTACCCTGTTTTCCTTCTCAACTCTAAGCCCTGGCCTTATCTCTATCTCATCATTAATTTTCAATATCCCTTGTTTTATTGCCCCGCCTACAACGCCCCCAGAAAGATTCTTTATGTCTGTTCCAGGCCTGTTTATGTCAAAAGACCTTGCCACGAACATCAATGGCTCTTTTGTCAGGTCTCTCTTTGGCGTAGCGAATCTTTCTTGTATTGTGTTTATTAATACATCAACATTTATCCCGTGCTGTGCTGATACAGGTATTATCGGCGCGCTTTCTGCTATAGTTCCCTTTACAAAATTCTTTATCTGCTCATAATTTTTCAATATCTGCTCCTCTGAAGCCAAGTCAATCTTATTCTGAATTATTATTATGTTTTTTATTCCTATCATATCCAAGGCCATTAAGTGTTCCTTGGTCTGCGATTGTGGGCATTCCTCATTTGCAGCTATCAAAAGTATCGCAGCATCCATTATCGCTGCTCCGCAAAGCATGGTTGCCATCAATGTCTCATGCCCTGGCGCATCCACGAAGCTGATATTTCTTACAAACTTAGCATCAGAACCGCACTTTTCGCATTTTGAGTTTATTGTATACACAAGCTTATCACATTTTTCGCACTTGTATATGCTTGTGTTAGCATACCCTAACCTTATTGTAATTCCTCGCTTAATCTCTTCAGAATGCGTATCAGTCCATTTTCCGCTTAACTTTTCTAAAAGCGTGGTCTTTCCAGAGTCAACATGGCCTGTCATTCCTATGTTTATGTCAGGCTGAACCGATGTTTCATGAGATATATTCTTAACCACTAAAGCAACCTCCAAAATACATAAGGTGTTTAGAAAAATGTGATTTATAAATCATTCTGTTCAATCTTGCAATTGTGGTATCTGGAAATTATTTCGTACAATCAATCAAAGGGTTTATATACAAAGAGAACATAATATACAATGAGATAAAACATGCCTAACCGAGATATAATATTTGGCAATTTTGGACCCAAGAAGCAATATGAAATTCTATGGGATGAAGAAGACTTTGAAGAAGAGCAGCAGTAGCATATTTTGAAAGCACCAACTTTTTAAGCAATCTACCTTTTAATAGCCTATGGACCATGAAATGCAGAAAAAATCTTTGGTTGAATATTGGCTGAATAACAGTATAGTAACTGACAAAAATGTTATCGATGCTTTTAACAATATTCCAAGGGAAAATTTCATTCTTAAGGAGTATATTGAACAAGCCTATGGAGATTTTCCCTTGCCAATACCAGCAAATCAAACAATATCCCAGCCCACTACTGTCATGATAATGACACAGGAGTTGGAGCTTAAAAAAAATGACAAGGTTCTTGAGATTGGAACAGGTTCAGGATACCAGTCAGCAATAATATCTAAAATCATTGGCAGCAAAGGAAAGGTTATATCAACAGAAATAATTCCTGAGCTGATAATATTTTCAAGAAAAAACATATTTTCGCTTGGAATTAAGAACATTAAAATCATCAAAGTTAATGAAGGTGAAATAGGCTGCAAGAAGTACGCAAAATATGACAGAATAATAGTAACATCCGCAATGCCATCAATACCCAAGAAACTTTATGGGCAGCTAAAAGAATATGGAATATTAATTGCGCCTGTCGGCGATGAATACAGTCAAGAAATGCTAAAGATAAGGAAGCTTCCATACAATAAATATGATGTCAAGAGACTAGGCATGTTTCAGTTCGTTCCTTGCAAAGGAAAATTTGGGTTTTAGTGCAACGTCCCGAAGGGTCGAGCCTTTAGGCAGGAGAGGAGGTCACTACAAGATTGGAAGTTGGAATAATTACTTCTAGTGTCGCCAAGTAATATTGAACATCACAACTATTCAACGTAATATTTTCCTGGAAGCCTTGCTATTGCATAACTAAGCGCGGATTTTGCAGATTCAATGTCCTTTTTGTCTATGCCTACGCTTATTATTGGCTGGTCTTTTTTTACCTGTGCTGCCGTCCCTACAGCTTTGCCGAAAGCCTGCGACATCCCAGGGCTCATTCTATCTGCCCCTGCCCCTGTAAGCATCTTGTGCTCTCTTAAAACATGATGTGGATAAACCCTGACCTTAAGATGGTAATTGTTTCCCAAAGTATCAGCTAAATGCTTGTGTATTACCTGCCTTGCTGACTCAAGTGCATTATGCCTTAACTGTATGTCCTGCCTTGTATACAAACTTACTTGTGCATCAAACTTCTTTTGAAGGTTTCCTTGGTCAAATTTTACTATCTTCAGTGGCGGTATTGCCTTTATGTAGCCCTTTGCCTTGTACTTACTTCTTCTTGTGTAGGCCCTCACTATGTTCCTGTAACAGACTCCTTTTCTTAACCCTGCCATTTTAATCTACCCTTGCCTTCGTTCCCAATGCTTGGCCAGGCAATCCCTTCTCGAATATCGTTCTTAATGCCCCAGAATTTCCATGCGGCTTTACTATTTCTCCTTTTATTTCTATTCCAGATTTTGTTTTCCATGTTATTTTCTTGCCTACAAGCTTTGCTGCCTTTTCAGGAGTATTTATGTTGTTAACTTTTATTATTATGTGGTTTCCTTTCTTTGTCCTGTAACTTCCCCGAAAATTTACTATGGTTGCTTCCATGCTCTTTTCTCACCAACACGTATTTTTAAAGGTTGCGAAATGCTTGCTGTAAAGTTAGCGTCTGATATAACATCCGAATTTAGCGAAGTTTTGACCCATCGAAAATTTCGACCTCGTGAGGATTTGAGGCAACACCAAAACCTGTCCTTTCTGCCTTCACAATCAATCATAGTTTCATCTGCATAGAATTTGATCCTAAATTATAGCCTTGATTTTCAATGGACTTATGAACTTTCAAAGTGTACCTTCTAACCCAATCTAAGATAGAAACGTGGCTTATCTTATAGTCAAAATGCCTCTTCAGTTGGTTTCTCATTTTTCTGCTCGATAAAAGTGTAATAGAAAAATTGAAGTGGAAAGAAGGTCAGGAATTGGAGGTGGAAATTAAGGAAAACTCTCTGGTGGTCAAAAAGAGCTAATTTTTTTATTCAAAATTCCAGACGTTTACGTTACAGCTCACGAAATGCGGTTTCTTCTAACTTTATAGGCATAAAATTTGCAATGGCAAATATGCCAAGAACAATTACAACTATAAAAATTGAAAAATACAACCCTCTTTTCATCTTAGCAACGATCAATAGCTAACACAAACCTCTACGTCAGTCCCAAAAAGCTTTCTTAAATCCTCGAATATAGGCTCCCTGATGAATGACCTTTGTGGTATCTTTGCAGATGTTAACGCCTTGTCCATCTCTTCCAAGGAGCTTTTTCTTATGTTTTTCAAGCCCCCATTTACTATGTCGGCCATATTTATGTTCTCCTTTTTATCAAGGTCCTCTATTATGAAAGCTGTTTTTTCAAGCAGTATTATCTCCCCAAACTTGTTGTGCCCATACTTGAACCTTATCTTTGCCCTTTCTATTTCAAGACCCCTGGATCTTTGGATGTATTCGGAAACAAACTTTATGTAGTTCCTTGCCTCCTTGGCAACCATCTCAACCTCTTGTTTTGAAGGTTTTTTCTTAGAGTCATAATCCTTCTTTATTTTTATTACAGTTTTCAATGTCCTTGCCATATGGCTTGGAAGCTTTCCTGTATCTATGAGGTTCTGCTTGAATATCCTTTCTATGTCATTTATGTTAACATCTCCAAGGCCAGATGTATACAAGGCATCCTTTGTTACCATGATTATTGCATCATAGGAATCGACAATGCTGTTTGTCCTTGCCTTCTTTTCAATCTCAACGAAAAGCTCCTTTATTCTTTTCAGGTACATGTCTGTTTCCTTTAGCAGCTTGTCTATCTCAGCTCCGCTGACCTCTTTTATCTTGTTGTGCTCCACATCCTTGTAGTACTTTCTTATCTTTTCTAGTATGTCAACGTATTTCTTCTCAAGGATCTTTTCCTTTTTTACGAACACCTCTTCCATCATTGCAACTGTTTCCCTTGGCGTTGTTGGTGGTATTCCATACAGCATCAATGCTGCCTGTGCAGAGTTCAGCGTTGCATAATACAAATCCTCTCCTACAACACTAAGTAGTTTCTGCTTTGTCCTCTCCAGCAATCTATCTCCAATGTCCATATTCATATCTATTGCCTCTGGACTTGGCTTTATCCTTCCCATCTTAAGCAACAGTTTCCATGGCATGAAAACTCCCCTGTCATAAAGCGGAACCCCATCCCTCAGGAAAGTGAATATCACAGGATTCGCATCCTTAACACTATCCCAGAAATCAGTCAATATGTATGTTTGAACATGAAAGTTTGCCTTCACTCCTGCAATGTCAGCAGCTTCATTGCCCATGCCCTGTATTATTGACCTTAACTTGTCCTTTAGCTCTACCCTCGGCATCTTTTTTACATCAGTGTCATCTATTACTATGAAAACGTCTATGTCATTCGGGTTTGCATCGCTCCTGAACAAGGAACCAGCTCCAACATAGCTTAGCACATACTTCTCAAACTTCTTTATGGACATGGTCTTGTGTATCTCGCTTACCTTCAGAGCGCTTAATATTCCCTTGTCATAGATTATCGCTGACATCCCAATCATCTGCAGCAGTTCATACTTGCCATCGAAGCATGATTCTTTTAACTCTGAAAGGAACATTGACTGTGGCGCAAGGTTCTTGTTTATGTCCTTTGCAATCTTGCTTATGTCATCAAATAACTTTTCAATTGGCTGCTCATTTGGTATCTTGGAATTATCAGAGTCATTTAGCAATACAAGGATGTTTATGTTGTCCTTTTCTTCTTTTTTGGCTTCCTTGTTTGGAGGCAGAAGAGCTAGCCCTATTAAATCCCTGTCAAACCTCTTTAATAATTCATCTTTCAGCTTGTCAAGGTTGTTTTTTATTGACTTGAACTTGTCCTTTACCTCTTGAGGTATTTCATTATCCTCAAAAAACTTCTTATCTTTAGAATTATATTCATCCATGCACCATTCCTGTTTTGGATTCTTTATAAACATTTCGTTGAGTTCTTAAAAAAATTGATAGAAAGTGTTTTAAATTATGGTCTAATGGTATATTGGCAGAAAATGGAAGAATATTTTCTCAACGCCAAGTTCGATGACATACTTGGCCAGGACGAGGCAAAGAAGCAGCTGAAGTCAGCATTGCTTATGAAAAGAAACATAATAATAGCAGGCCCTCCCGGAATTGGCAAGACTACAATTGCGAAAAACATAGCAAGGATTCTTCCAGATGTAAAAGCTAACAAATGCCAGTATCATTGCGACCCAAATGATCCCTTATGCCCTGAATGCAGGAATGGAAAGCTAGGTTCTATTAATGTAAGCGGTGAAAAGAGGTTCATAAGGATACAAGGCTCTCCTGATTTGACTGCAGAGGATTTGCTTGGCGACATTGATCCAATAAAGGCCTTGAAATTCGGGCCATTAAGCATAGAGGTATTTACCCCTGGAAAGATATTTAAGGCCAACAGGGGCGTCTTGTTCTTTGACGAGCTTAACAGGTGCCCTGAAAAGCTTCAGAATGCTCTTCTCCAAGTCTTGGAAGAAGGCAAGGTAACCATAGGCAGCTATGACATTGAACTGCCAGCTAACTTCATATTTATTGGCTCGATGAATCCAGAGGACTTTGCCGGCACTGAAAAGCTTTCAGAGGTTTTGCTTGACAGGTTTGACATAATATACATGAATTATCCAGAAAGCACAATCATAGAAAAGGAAATAGTAAAAACAAAAGGCAAGAAGATAACAACCATAAATTTCCCAGACCACTTGCTCCAGTTCATGCTTGATTTCATAAGGTCGTTGAGGGGCAACAAGGACTTGGAGCGAGCACCTTCAGTAAGAGCCTCTCTTGGCCTATACGAAAGGGCGCAAAGCAATGCCCTTATTGGAAAAAAGAAAGAAGTTGATTTAAGGGATTTAAGGGATGCAGTAAAATCAGTATTGTCTCACAGGATAAGGCTAAAGCCAGGGATAAAATACCTTAAAACTCCAGAAACTTTTTTAGAAGAAAGCTTTGACAAGCACCTAGAGGAATCTGAGTACAAGGATTCTGAAAAAAGTGGTGATTTTCTTTAGCCTTGATGAAAAAAAATACATTGAAGAGCTTTCAGGTCTGATGAAAAGGCAAAGCGAAGAAGACAAGCTGATGAATTCTGTTCTTGAAGGCAATAACAAAAAGGAAGGGAAAGTAATAAGGAACGCAATAAACCAGGGCATATTTAGCTTTAATCCAGACATGATGTTCCAGAACATAACCCAGAATTATTCTTTGGCAAAAAACATATATGGAGACACCTTGCTTAGGGAGCTTGTTGGAGAGGTTGACAACCCAAACATTCCTGAAGTAAAGAGGAAGCTTAAGAGCACTATAAAAAAAAGCATTGACTCTTTAAAGGAAAAAGGTTTTCTCTCAAGCGAATTTGAAATCAATGAAAAAGGCCTGAAGCTTGCAGCTCTTTCATTGTACACAGAGGAACTGAATCATCTCATATCTAAAGGATTGATAGGCGAGAGAGTGAACAAGAAGCTGTCTCATTACGGTGAAGCAGAAGATTTTAGGAGTTTCAAGAAAGGCGACAGGTACAGGGACATATCACTTAAAAGGTCTGTTAAGAATGCAATAAGAAAAGGCCATTTCGAGATAAATAAAGATGACTTAAGCGTTATAAAAAGGGACAGCAGGGGCCAAATATGCCTGATATATGCTTTGGACGCCTCTGGTTCTATGAAAGGAGATAAGATAGACTCTTGCAAGAAAGCAGGCATAGCACTTGCATACAAGGCAATAAATGAAAAAGACAAAGTTGGTTTGTTGGTATTTGGCTCAGGCATAGAAGATGTAGTTCATCCAACCCACGACTTCATGCTTCTGCTTAATAGTATCTCCAGGATAAGGGCTAAAAAAGAGACAAACATAGGGGATACTATACTTAAGTCTATAGAAATCTTTCCAAACGAGGATTTGACAAAACATTTGATATTAATAACTGATGCTGTTCCGACTTTTGGAGAAAGCCCTGAAAAAGAAACCCTTGATGCAGCAAACAAGGCAAGCGCAGCAGGAATAACTATGTCAATAATCGGAATAAACCTTGACGAAAACGCAAAAAAGCTTGCAGAGCACATTGTTGCAATAGGCAATGGAAGGCTCTATGCAGTAAAAAACCTTGATAATCTAGATACTGTAATGCTTGAGGAATACAATACAATTTGAATGTTAAGGTCCCATGTCAAGCGCAGAATCATTTGTAACACCCTTTGTAACATCTTTTCTTTTCACTATCATCTCAATGTCAAAAAATCTTAGAAATACTTCTATTTTTAAATATGGAAAAATTGTAATGAAGCAAAAAGTTTATGAACATCAAAAAGATTTACTCATCCATGAAGTACAAATACTTTGAGCATACAGCAGACATAAAATTCCAGGCTTTTGGAAAAACTCTAGAAGAAGCATTTGAAAATTCAGCATTAGCTATGTTCAATGCAATGTATGGCAGAAATATTAAGGAAAAAATAAAGAAGAATATAAAAGTTTCTGGCACGGACCTGGAAAATCTGCTTTACAATTTCCTTGAGGAATTCCTGTTCCTTATGGATTCAGAAGGCTTTTTCATGTCATCCTGCAAAGTAAAGATAAAAGAAGGCAAAAAATATGAACTTGAGGCAGAAGTAAAAGGTGATGAAGCCAAGAATTATCCAATAAGCCTTGACGTAAAGGCTGTAACATACAACAGCATGTTTGTCAAAAAAGAAAAGAACAACTGGATCTGCCAGGTTGTCATTGATGTTTAACAACTGTTTCTACTTCTGTTTAAGAACATAAAGTCTATAAATCAGTACAATTTATGTTGGCACATGGAAATAAAAAAAATAAACGACTACACATGGAAAATTGAAAAAACTGGCGCCATGAGGGTGCCTGCAATAGTCTATGCATCCGAAAAGCTATTGCAAAAGATAAAGGAAGACAGGAGCTTAATGCAGCTTCAGAATGTTGCAACACTAAAAGGAATTCAAAGGGCAGCATATGTAATGCCAGATGCCCACGAGGGATACGGTTTTCCAATTGGTGGTGTTGCTGCATTTGACATGGAAGAAGGCATAATCTCGCCCGGTGGTGTAGGATTGAGTTAAATTTCATTTGGCTCCCTAAGACGACATCAATTGTGGCGTGAGAATGCTTCGTACCGATTTCACAGAAAGAGACATACTTAGTAAAAGGAAACAATTATTGAATGAAATAATGAAAGAAGTTCCTGCAGGCGTTGGAAAGCCAGGCATTACAAAATTGCAGAAAGATATTCTTTTGGAAATATTGCAAAGCGGTTCTAAGTGGGCATTGAAAAATGGGTATGGCTATAAAGAAGACATAGACAGGACTGAAGAATATGGCTGCATGAAATCTGCTGATCCTCAAGTTGTTTCTGACAAGGCTTTGTCGAGAGGCATGCCACAGCTTGGGACCCTTGGAGCAGGAAATCATTTTCTTGAGATACAAAAAGTAGACAAAATATATGATGTGGAGATAGCAAAGAAATTTGGAATTGAAAAAGAAGGTCAAATAACTGTAAGTATTCACTGTGGTTCTCGAGGTTTAGGACACCAAGTAGCATCTGATTATATTGCAAAGATGGAATCAAAATATGGATTTAAAGATCTGCCTGATAGGGAATTGATAAACGCGCCAATAAATTCAGAGTTAGGACAGCAATATTATAAGGCTATGTGCTGTGGAGTAAACTATGCCTTTGCTAATCGCCAGATGATAGAACATTGGGTAAGGGATGTTTTTAACAAGTTAATGGGTACATCCGATGGCATGTCACAGATATATGATGTTTGTCATAATATAGCTAAAATGGAAAAACACAAAGTAGACAATGAAATCAAAACAGTTTGCGTACATAGAAAAGGTGCCACAAGAAGCTTTGGCCCTGGTCGTGATGAAATTCCAGAAATATACAGAAGCATAGGCCAGCCAGTAATTATACCGGGCAGCATGGGTACTGCATCATATTTATTAGTTGGAACTAAAGAAGCAGAAGAAGTTTCTTTCGCTAGTACGGCTCATGGTGCAGGTCGTGTAAGTTCTAGGGCAGCAATGTTAAGAAGCATCAGGGGAGAAGATGTTAAGAGAAAACTAGAGGGAAAAAATATAGAAGTCATTTCCAATTCCATGAAAGGGCTAGCTGAGGAATCACCAGAAGCATACAAAGACATCGACGAAGTGGTTAAGACCAGCCACCAAGTTGGCATGGGTAAAATGGTAGTTCGATTGGTCCCGTTAGGTGTTATGAAAGGGTAGCAAAATCTCCCCATATCAGCTATAACTAACAATCACTTAACAAATTCTACGTTCTGCATATCTTTGAATCCTTTATCTCCAGTAAGAAACTTTGCATTGTGTTTTAATGCAATCACATAGCCAATAACATCAGGTATGGATAATTGTTTATTTTTTATTTTAATATTCATCGCCTCTTTAACATCATTCAAAGTTACATCCACAAGAAATATGCTGTACTTTTCAGTAATATCATCAGCAATTTTTTTATCTTTTTCCTTTTTTAAGCCATAATTTAGTTCAGCAAGATTAAAAATCGTCGTAATGATATTAGCTTCTTCATATTTTTTATAATTTGAGTTGCCCCTTATGATCTCAAAGAATGCATATGTGTCAAAAAAATAAATTTCACTCATCCCAAGCCTCTTTGTCAATTTCTTCTAGAATTTTTTCAGTATCCTTTTTAAACTTTATAATTCCGAACGTTTCTTTCAAAGGATTTTTCTTTTTGTTTAGCAATATTCTCACAGTATCTCCTACCTTGATCTTTTCTTTGATAACGGCGCCTTTTGGAATTATTATTCCAATAGACCTTCCCCATCCTTTTACTCTAGCTTCAGTTTCAATCATTTTTCAAACTATAGTTATATCAATATAACCAAATATATAAACTTTTGTTTTTTTGTAGACCACATAACTTAATAGTACATCCCCTATAAAACAAAAAAATAAAAAGAATTGGTAATGCAGCCATTACTGCTCTCTATTATTTATGCCGAGTATTGTATGCAACCCACACCAACCAATAAAGCTCTCTATTAATGCTATAATAGCTAACACAAGTATAATCAAATTTAGCCCTAATGAATGATATTCCGGCTTCCATGGACCTAACCACCAAAAAGCTAGGGCAAACCTCAAAATTCTATCAACCCTACCCAAATTTGATTTCACCAATTTATATCACCTCTTTTTTTATACGCAATGTAATGCTTCAATGCAAAAGCTACGATTAAGTTTAATATAGCAATTATCAGGCTGTTAATAAATATTTCGCCGAATGAATCATAAAAAAATTCTTCAGGAAACATCACAATCAGTTTGTCTGTTTCGGGGTTTAGCTGCCACAACTCGTTTGTAAAGAATGCAAAATGAAACTGCAAAAACATTACTGGAAAGTTAATCGATGCAATGGCAAGCATCAGCCCAATAATGGCAGCCGTGGCAATACCACCATAAATCATGCCATTCAAAGCAGTCCTAAAATCTTTCCTTATAAGAAAGTAAAGCAATGTCAATGCCAAAATAAATGTTAATGCATAAAGCAAGTATTTGGCTCTTAAGATAAGGTTCTTCACATCCTTCATATGCCATTTTTCCTTTTCATTAAAGAAGCTGTCTTTCAGGTTATTCTCATTCTTGAAATACCCCATAAGCAAGTCATAGTTCTCTAAAACCTGCTCTTTCCCAATTTCATCATAAACCCCATTCTTTTCAAATTCAGAGAAATAAAAATCTTCATTGTATATGTGTACGTTTAAGCTTACAAAGACAATAGTTAAAGTAACTATAACAGCAAGCAAGAATGACAATGTTCTCATTTTATTTTACTTTTGTGCCATAGGTAATTAGCCCACAAACATTGCTCCTCTTTTGTTTTATGTTATCAAACCCATTAAGCTCAAACATTTTAATGAACTCGTTTCTATTGTTTATCCTTACGCATCCAGGCTCAAAGATTTCAAATATCCTGTGGAATATATCAAAGAAAAAATTGACATCAGCTATTATCAGTTTGCCGCCATATTTTAGCACCCTTCTCATTTCATTAATTGCCTTTTCTTGGTTGATATAATGGTGAAATGCCTCTGATGTAATCACATAATCAAAGTCATTGTCTTTGAACGGCAATGATTCAACATCACTAATTTTTAACAACGCTTTGCCACCTAATTTTTTTTCTGCTACCATAA
>Ga0209541_10002385_pt1 | contig 35613 bp, 35 predicted proteins | sample RifCSPlowO2_01_FD_184027 | JGI IMG/M metagenome (GOLD analysis project Ga0209541, IMG submission 184027) | Groundwater microbial communities from Rifle, Colorado - Rifle CSP2_plank lowO2_0.1 (SPAdes) (version 2) | ecosystem: Environmental > Aquatic > Deep subsurface > Groundwater | place...
AAGCTCCTCTCCGGGATTTATTGGTATTCCCCTTATATCTGGCTCAAAAGCTTCAACAACAAGAGCAGATGAGGAGGATGACTTGTTCTCGCCGCCGACACAGCCGGAAACAAAAACAAGTGAAAGTATTGATAAAAGCAAAATTACTTTTGATTTAGGAAAACCTGTCACGAACGATAGCATAATTAGAAACCAGTTGATGATTTAAGGACAGTAATTGGCTGGGCTAGTGGTTGTAAAACTTCATAAGTATATTGAAGTTCAACTTCGAGGCTTACTTTTTCTGCAGCAGCACCTCTTTGTGGAGGACTGGTTACTCTCAAAATACAGGTTGTGTCATAATTTGTTCCCCTGTTCAAGTTTACTATTCCGTTCTGGCACAGAGGGTCAGAACCTGTGTAATCTAAAGAAAGTCTGGATGGCCATTTTATGTTTGCCCTAACAGGATAGGTGTAATCCTGACTCTGAGCCAGACCTTGAGTGACATGAGCAATTGATGGCTTACCTAGTTTATCAGTTATCAGTATATGGACAGGCACTAAAAGATCGTAGGTTGTTCCTTGAGTTGTTGTCCTTACTTCAGGGACGTCTATTTGTATTTGCAAAGGACCGCTGTCAGATGTCCCGAAGTCTGTTGTTAATCCCTGACCAGAATCTTTTCTCTGTACAAAGGTGTCTGCATCAACTAGTGTTATTGTGCCTGAACCTTTGAGGACATTATCATATTTTATGCTGAGTTTTGGCTGGACAGTCTGCTGGACTCCGTATGAAGGTGTTCTGGAATTGAATGTTATTGTCCGTACAGGACCCGGAAGGTTTTGTTCCTGATTAAATCCTGTTAAATCGCCTAAGAATTGTTCTGTTATGCCAGGCCATTTTTCCCTGTCTAAAAGCTCAACAACATTAGCTTTCACATTTTTTGCTTTTATTGTGCCCTGGTTCTGGATCCTTGCAGTAAACTGGACAGGCTCATTGGATCTTAATTGTGTGGCTTCCTGATTTGACCTGAATTCTAGGATAGCTATCCCATTCCCTAAGCCTGCAGGGGCATTTGAACCGCTTGCGCAGCCAGAAATTAGGATGACACCAACAAGAAGGGCTGATATAAGGTACAGTTTAGGGCTTTTTTTAGTTAGCATACAATAGTAGAATAGATATTATTTGCTATTACACGTTTATATATAATTGAACCAACAGATTTCCAGTAAACTAAGTGGCTGGTTCTATTGTCACCTGGCTTTCTTTCCTGAACTGGTAGCTGTATTCCAGTGAAGCTTCCAGCCTGCTTGTTTTTTCTGAAGCAACTTCACTTGGTTTAGGAACTTTTAACTTACAGGCTTGTGGTGGGGATTTCTTTCCTATTAGGGTGATATCTTGGCTTTTGAAATCTGCTACAGTCCAACAGTCAGAAATATCCCCTACGCCTTCTAATTTTGCTACAACTTTATCCCACTTCATGGATTCCAAGAACCCAGAACCTTTATTCTCCACATACAAGGATACAGGCATTGCCGCCCTTGCGGCTGTGAACACAGGTTGCCTGACATTTTTATCTGGCTCAATATAAGCAACTATTGGGCCTTCATTCTTCTGGACAACAGATGTCTTTTCCCTGAAAGTCCCCTGCTCTTGCTGCCTTTGGCCTTCTTCAGCATTGACGAAATAGATTTCTGTCTGGGAAGATGTATCATATTTGTAGGTTACAGAGACCTTTAGTTTACAAGAAGATATTGGCACTTTAACTTTCGCAGGATCTGGGGTTAAGATCCATTTGATTTCTTTCACTTCCAAAGGAAGGAGTTTGAGATCTTTACAACCTACCCCTTCTTTTGCCTCGAGACTTGTGCAAGAACTTGGTCTGGTGACCTCAGTTTTTCCAAAAACATTGCAAGTGTCATAAAGATTTACTGTCACTGGAATTTCTTTTCTCTCTCCCAAATTCTGGACATAGGTGACAAGGCTTATTTCCTGGTTTGCTTTCACGCTCTGTGGGAAGACGCTCTGGTCTTTGATTACAACAACATCGTTCTCGTATTGGCTTTGGACTCCGCTGCCGCCGAAAGAAGGTAGTCCGGGAATACTGCAACCTGAAACCAAGACTACAAAAATTAGTGGTATGCCAAGGATTAGCTTATTCATATGTTATATTGTCAGTTAGGCCATTTAAATTCTGATATATAGAGTTAAATAGGGTTAATCTGGCGCTTCCTGAATTGCCCTGGCAATAGCTAAAGAATCTTCATATCTGTCTCTGCATCTTTCGCAACCAGAAGCATGTTCATAAAATAGTGATATTATAACTTTTTCTGAACGTCCGTAATCCTTTAAGTCTTTTGGAACAAGAACACGCTTATACCCGAGCTCTAGTTTAGCATCCATTACTGCAATAAAACTAATCTGTCTGCCATTTAAACCTGCCCGCCGGCAGATGTAATCGTTTTCTTCTGCCATAAAATCAGTCAGCTAATTCAAACTTTATGCCGTAATGGATCACGCCGCCTTCCCCATCTTCGTACATTTTCCTAAAAACAGGCTTGACCTGTTTTCCTATTTCCAGTTTTGAGTTGTCACCGACTATCTGACCAGAGATGGTCGCGCCTTCTGCTAATTTTATCAAGCCTATTGCATATGGCGCGAATGCTTCGAAACCTTCCGGCGGCGTCTGGATAACTGTGTAAGAGATTATTTCCCCTTTTCCTGAAAACTGGAATTCTTCAAGATCTCCTTTTCTCCTGCAATTTGGACAGAGGGTTTTTGGAGGGAAAAATAGCTGGGAACAAGTCTTGCATTTTGTGCCGATTAAACTATACTTGGATTTTTTCAGCCTCCAAAACAATGGTATTGATCCGTTTGTCATATTATACACTCACTTCCTTAGATATAGGTGCTACCTTCCATTGATAATCTCTATCCAATCCAGATACCTCAACTTCTACATATTGAGGCTTATCAGGACGAACTTTAGCAAGAATCTCACAACAATCTTCTATTGCATTCACAAGTTTTTCAGCAATGGTTCTTGCTCTGTTATTATCTCCCTGTCCGTCAACATAAGTTCTCTCTACATACCTCAAAAAATCTCTTCTGTCAGCAAAACCTGAAATAACTTTTGCCATATTATTCAACCCCCAGAATACTTACAACAGCTGTTGCGCCTGTTCCGCCGATGTTTTGGGCCAGACCGATTTTTGCGCCGTTAACCTGAAGCTTGCCAGCTTCCCCTCTTAACTGTTTTACTAAATCAGCTATTTGCCTTATGCCAGTGGCGCCTACTGGATGTCCGATTGATTTCAGGCCGCCCATTGTGTTAGTTGGCCTTTCGCCATTCAAAGCTATCTTGCCCTGCTCCACAAACTTCCCTCCATCCCCTTTTTTGCAAAAGCCTAGATCTTCTAGCGCAATTATTTCATTTATTGAAAAGCAATCATGAACCTCTGCAACATTTATTTTTTCGTGGGTCAAACCTGCCTTTTCATAAGCTGCTTTGGCAGCTGCTTTTGTTGCAGCCATCTCTGTGAAACTTTTCCTGTGGTGAAGGGCTAGAGTATCAGATGCCTGGCCTGAACCTAAAATCCAGACAGGTTTTTCTATCCCCAGTTTTTTTACCATTTCTTCTGAAGCGAGAATTACAGCAGCTGCCCCATCTGTAATAGGGCTACAGTCATACAACCTCAAAGGGTCTGAAATCATTGTTGCCGTCAAGGCATCCTCAAGTGTGATTGGGAATGGATATTGTGCAAGTGGATTTAGCGCGCCATTTTTGTGGTTGTTTACAGAGACCATTGCCATCTGTTCGCTTGTTGTCCCGTACTGTTTCATGTGAGCCCTTGCAATCAGCGCGTAAAGCCCTGAAAAAGTCAGGCCAATTGCAGATTCCCATTCATGGTCTCCAGCTCCCATTAAAGCAGCTACTGCGTGCTCACCTTTGACATCAGTCATCTTCTCTGCGCCAGCTGCCATTACTATATCGTGCTCGCCTGCCTGTATGGACATCGCTGCTTTTCTGAAAGCTAAAGCGCCTGACGCGCATGCGCCTTCTAGCCTGACTGCAGGTATTGGTGTCAGTCCTGCCTGATCTACAGCTAATGCGCCCAGGTGCTCCTGACCAATAAACCTGCCGCCAGACATGTTACCAATGTAAAGGGCCTGCAGGCTGTTTCCTTCAAGCTTAGCATCGTGCAAAGCTTTCCCGCCTGCTTCTGTAGCCAAATCCCTTAGCGACTTTTCCCAGTGTTCGTCGAATTTGGTGTAGCCTGCGCCTATTACCGCAACTCTTTTTTGTGTCATAATTTCAATTTCTTCCTCAACTTAACGTACTTCCCGTAATCGACATACTCTTTGTTGTTGATATAACTTGAAGTTTTTGGCGCCAGATCCCTTTTCTCAAGAATTTTGTCTGTGACCATCCAACTAAAGGAATCAGATCCTGCTCCAGATCCGTATGAAGTCATCAAGATCCTCTGGCCGGGTTTTGCAATATCCAGGACATGTGTCAGGCCTAGAGGGCTTGCGCCTGAATAAGTGTTTCCAATATGCTGGACCAGAAGGCTATCCTTTATTTTTTCATGGGGAAATCCCAGATCCTTTGCAGCTTTTGTCGGGAACTTTCCATTAGGCGTGTGAAAAACAACAAAATCAAAGTCAGTTGGTTTCAGCCCCATTTTTTCCATGAAATTTTTTGTTGCTGTTGTGACATGCCTGAAGTAAGCTGGTTTTCCTGTGAACCTTGCTGCGTGGGTTGGGTAGTCCTCCCCTTCCCTTCTCCAGAAATCTGCGGTGTCTGTTGTGAAGGAATATGTTCCTTCAAGTTTTGCGACAGGATCTTTTCCAATTATGAAAGCTGCGCCACCTGCAGCTGCTGTGTATTCCAGCGCATCTCCAGGCCTTCCCTGCGATGTGTCTGCTCCAATAGCTAAACCATACTTTATTTCTCCAGCCTTTACAAGGCCGTAAGCGCACTGTATTGCAGCTGTTCCTGCTTTGCATGCAAACTCAAAATCTGCAACCATTATGTGATTGCTTAAATTTAGCGCATCTGCCACAACTGTTCCGGAAGGTTTCACTGCATAAGGGTGGGATTCTGATCCTATGTAAACAGCGCCAATATCCAAAGGATTTATCTGCGCGCGGAGCAAAGCGTTTTTTGCGGCTTCTACTGATATTGTGATAGTATCTTCGTCTGTATCAGGCACGCTCTTCTCAAGAACCATGAGGCCGTCTTTTATGTCCTCTGCATTCTTTCCCCAGACCCTTGCTATTTCCTCTACCTTAATCCTGAATTTAGGGATGTATGCGCCATAACCAACTATACCAATGTCTGACATAATTAAAGTATAATAAATAGAGTAGGATAGGTTTTTAAAAGGTTAATTCTGGTTCGACTGGTGACTATTATTAGCGAGAAGCAATAGCAATCCCTTAACTGATAGATGGTTACAAGTTTTTAAAAAGAATTTGGTATCCAGTGTATGTTTTCTTAAATTAAAATATTTAACCAATCGTAAAAGTATGCATTTTCTTGGGTACAGTAGCCTTCTTTTTTAAAAGAGGGACGTTAATTGTTTCTAGTGCAGGTCTTTTGTATCAACAAAAGAAGTGCTAATTCTGGAACTTCCCTCTCAAAATAGCCACAGTGAACTTTAGAATATGGTTGAAAAACTTGAGTTTGGATTGGCCTGCCCTTTCCTCATAAATAATTGGGATCTCTTTATACCTGTAGCCTAGTGTGATTGCGCGGGCAGTAAATTCGGCTTCAAAGTCCAGCCCTTTCGCTCGTATAGGGCAGTTTTTTATTATGTCCTTCCTGAAAGCCCTTAAACCAGAAGTGATGTCCGTGAGCTTCCTTCTCAGCAAAATGCTTGTGAACTGCGCGCCAGCCATGTTTGCGAGGGCCCTGTGGATTGGCAGGCCTTTTGGAATTCCACCTTTGAACCGGGAGCCCACAACAATATCATAATCTTTCAGGTACTTCATCATTTCAGGGATATATTCTGGAGGGTATGTGCAATCAGCATCTATTGTTACCAAAACATCATTTTTTGCGTTTTCGAAACCAGTCCTGAGCGCAAATGCTTTGCCTTTATTCTGTGGATGTTTTACAACCGTGACTCCAGTTTTTTTTGCAATCTCGTATGTCTTGTCTTTTGAACCGTCATCTACGACAAGGATTTCATCCCCTTTTTCGCACACTTTTTTACAGCGGTCGATTACAGCTTTTATCCCCTGTTCTTCGTTAAATGCTGGGATTATAATTGTTTTGTTCATATACTACAGTTTTTCCAAAAGTCCAATCACCTAAATTATAAAAAATCAAATTAATTAATTTTGTACACAACAGTCTCTGCGTTTTCAAATTCTTTTGTGAAAGCCGGGTTTGAGGCAATCCAATTCACAAAAGCGTCTGGATATCCCTGATAATAATCGCCCTGATATATTGACCATTTCTGGACAAAGATATAGTCTAGCCCGTATTTTTTCATTGTGTCTATGCCTGTCTGGTTCCTTGATGCCAAAACAATGCCCGCGTCTTTTGGGGTAACCCAATAAGTTTTCCTTTCAGTTGTATAGGCTGTCTGGTGGCCCCAGAGGGAGAGCAATATAGAATCCTGTGGCGTGTTTGCTTTTATCCAATTTGAGGCTTCATAAAATCCTGCAGAAAATTTTTTGACAGATATCATAACCTCTCCCTTTGCTTTTGCAGAGGAAAAGGAAATAAACAATACGACTAGGATGACTATCACACCAATATGCTTGTGGTGCTTGTTTGCTGTATTGATTATTTCATCTATGAAAAGGAAGCTCAGGAAGCCGAATGCGAGTATGCTTAGCAGCATCTGCCTGGAGAAATCTTCAACCCTGTAGAAAGCGACATCAGCTGCGAAATAGGTTAACAGTAAGCCAAATGTTATGAACATAAGGATTGCAAACCTGTCAAGCTTGTTTCTTCTGACAAAAACAAGGAACAGTCCACAAACTGCCAAGAAGAAAAGGATCAGAGAATAGGAAAATTCTATGTAGTTTGTAAGCCCGTATTGGAGAAGAGTCTGTTCTGTGCTCCCTACATTAGGCAACCTGTCCAGCCGCTGGCCTGTCTCACCCGGTTCTATTTTACATGCCTGATCGCTGAATACCGGGAACCCGCATTCTACTGTACCGAACAAGCTCAGGTTCCTTGCAAACCAAGGGCCTGAGATAACCAGAGCAATAACAACTGCTAAAATAGTGGATCTGAAAAGAAGTGGGGATTTCTCCTTACTCCTGAGATAGAGATACCAGAGGATAATCATTGGCAGCAAAATAAACCCGGATTTTTTTGCCAGCATGGATAATCCAGTAAAAATGCCTGTGAGGATGAAGTATTTTTTATCTGATAAAAAGGATGATACAGATCCCGAACTATCGGTTTCCTGCCTTTTCTCAAAAGCCTCGTACATAAAATAGGTTGCAAGGGATGCGAAGAATAATAGGAAAATATCAGCATAAAAAAGCACTGAATAAGTTGCTATTGCAGGGAAGCCTAGGAAAATAGGTATAATCAAAAAAGCTGTTTTTCTGGGGAAATGTTTCCTTGCCAGAAGGTAGAGTATTATTGCTGTCAATAAACTAAGCAGCGGCATTATTAATTTTACTAAAAATTCAGAAAAGCCCAAAACTGAAAAAAGGCCGGCCATGAGTATGTGCGAACTTACATATTTTGTATAAGCTTGTTTGTGGATGTCTGTCTCGTAAAGCGGTATATATTTTGGGATCTCACCTGTTTTGGCCATCCATTTGCTGGAATGCGTGTGGAAGGCCTCATCCCCGAAAATTATGTTGCTGGAAAAAGTTACCCACAAATTTATGCCGAAAAAGACTGCTATGACTGCAATTAGCGCTATTCTGTCCATGTTTTTAATCTGGAATTTTATGTCAATTTCTTTTTCTACCATATTTAATTTATATTCCGTGTATAGCCTTTTGGATACTGTGTCTAGCTTTTAGTTTTTTCAAACAGAAGGGCAAACTGCTCATTCAGGTTATACGTTTTTTGGAGTGATAGCTTAAATCCGTACTTTCCGAAGGCATTCTTGAAATCTTCGACAGAATATGTGTATTCCTTTACAGCTTCTCCAACTGTTTTTCTTATAATCTTATTCCAGAGGGAAAAATGGTTTGGCTGCAAAATCAGGACATATTTTCTGGATATTTTGGTCATCTCTTTTATGAAAGGGTCTATGTTCTCAAAATGCTCTAACATCCCATCAGAGAAGACTAAGTCAAATTCCTTCTTTAATCTGCCTTTTGTTATGTCTTCTAAAAACACATCTTTGCCTTCAATTAAATTGAATTGTTTGCAAAGGTTCAGAGCGCTTTTTGAAACATCTACGCCCATGCTTTTAGTATAGCCCGATGACCTCATGAAATAAAGCAATTTACCTGAACCGCAGCCAACATCTATTATTTTAGAGCTTTTTGGCAGGGATATTTTTTCAAGGACTGACTTTATTGCTTTTTTTTGGGCTTTAGCTAACCTTTTCCCAAAAAAATTGAGGCCTTTGAATTCTACCCATTCCTCTTCCCAATCGTGGTTCATAGTTCACGGATTTGCCGTCCCAACGGTCATCTTTTTCTAAATATCAGAATATTGTGTGATGTCTTGTTTTTCAATAAAGGCAGGTTTGCCATATAATAATCAATTGGTTTTGACAATTTTGTCGCAATCTTAAGGCTTGCTTTGTAAGCTGATAATGTTTTAGGTGAAATTGATTCCTCAACAGAAACTTTCCCAGGGAAATCTTTAATTGGCTGATTTTTATACCGGATTTTGGATCCTAATTTATTTATCAGGTTAATAAAAGGACTTAGGTCAACTCCTACCCTTTTCTCGAGAACGCACCCATGTCCAGAAAAAACACTCCCCCACATTTCCAGTGTCCATGGCTTGACATGGAATTCCCCCGAATCCTTGCCAACCCTTTCGAGAAGAATCAGTTTTCCACCAGGTTTCAGGGAGTTTACAAGATTTTCTATTGCTTTTAGTCTCTTCTTCTCATCTATTATGTGCTGCAAGACAGTTACAGAAAGGGCGTAATCATAAAAATTTTGTTTTAATTCGAGTTTGTCGGCGCTGGAAATTTTAAAGTCGATATTGGCATTTTCTTTTTTTGCGTTTTTCTGTGCTATCTTAACCATCTCTTTACTTATATCGATGGCTGTCACGTCCATCCCTGCCTTGGCCAGCTTTATGCTCCATCGGCCAACTCCGCATCCAATTTCGACTATTTTTGAGTGAGGCGGGATTTCTGCAAAGATTTTCGACATTATCCTTTCATGGAGCAGGTTATAATAGAGGTTTTTGATTTCCAGATCTCCGGGAATGAGGATTGCAGAAAATTTGTACTTTTTGGCCATCGAATCCCAATAGTCCTGGCTTTTCCTCTTGTACTTCTCCCTTACAAGCTTGTAGTGATCTGTCATAACTATTTATTTTTGTATCCCTTTATTATGCCTTCATAAACATCTACATATTTTTTTGCAACTGACTTCCAGGAATCTTTCCTGTACATTTTCTTGCCTTCTTCGCCCAACCTCTCGGATCTTTTTTTATCTTTCAATACCTTTAGTATACCTTCAGCTATGCTTTCAGGATCTTTTTTGGTTATGAGCCCATTTTTGCCGTCAATAATCCTTTCTGGATGCGATCCCTGGTCTGTTGCTATTATGGGAACTCCGCAAGCTGAAGCTTCGCCCAAAACAAAGCAATAGCCATCTGAAAGCGCAGGGCAGACTATTGCATTGCACATAGAGTAAAACTGCGGGACTTCATTAAAAGGCCTTTTGCCAACATAGGCAACATATTTTTCCAAACCCATTGATGAGATGTGTTTTTTAATGTCTTCAAACCCTGACCCGCCCAAAACTAAGCGTGCGTCTGGAATCTCTTTTACAACCAGTTTTGTTGCTTCCAGCAAACCCAGAAGGTTTTTTGACTGCCCTGTCCCCTTGATAGAAAGCCTGCCTGTATAGCCAAATAACTTGTGGTTTTCCAACCCATATTTCTTGCGGAGGGGGAGGCCAGAAACATCTTTTGTAAATATTTTGTCTATTCCATGTGGTATTACTGTGATTTCGTTTTCCGGGTAGCCTGCCCTCGCCAATGTCATTTTTGAATATTCTGAAGGCGTTAAGGCGCATGTGTAATTCTGTTTTGCTATATACTTTTCAATGTGAGGGAACAGGTTCCTTTCTAATTTACTTTGGCCAATTGTTTTCCATAACTTTCCAAAAAATTCGTGGCAAAAAAGTATGCTGGGCTTTTTTGCAAATTTCCCTACTTTCGCCCCTATTGTCCCTGCCAAAAAGGTTGTGAACTGAAGGACATCCATCTTCTTTGATAATCTCACTAGAGGGATAAAGGATGTGAATGGGAATGTGTGTCTTCCTGGAAAAAGATAGCTGTTTGGAAAGAGGATTCTTAATCTGTGGATTTGTATGCCCTCATAATTTTCTTTTTCAGAAGTATTTCCTATCCTGCTTGTTGCCCAGTGGACTTCGTGGCCTAGATCTATCAGAGCTTTTGATAAATTGATTACATAACTTTCTCCGCCGCCGATATATGGGTATCCCAGATCTGATGTAATTAAGATTTTCATAATTATGAACTTGCTAAGATGGATGGAAGTTGATTTCAGATCAATTGGAATTCAGCTGGAGATTGATTTCAGATCAATTGGAAACGAAATCAATCTCGTCCCTTTAAATCAACTTCGTCCCTTTAAAACATTCCTATAAACACTTTCTACCTTATCAACAAATTTCTCTTCTGTGAAATTATCCAATACTCTATTATATCCGTTTATTCCTAATTCTTTTGCTTTTTCAGGGTTTGATAACAGGTAGTCTATTGCGCCGGCAAGTTGTTGAGGATCTTTAGGCTCAACAATAACTCCTGTTTTGCCTTTTGGATCCTGATTATCTATATTCTGCATTCTTAATCCATTATTAACGAATGTGACCCCACTGTCTTTTATATTAGTTGTTATTACAGGTTTTTTGAAGTACATTGCCTCGATTATGCAGATTCCGAAAGCCTCCCCCCTGTTAATTGAAGGCAGGACAAAAATTGTTGAGAGGGCCCTCAACGAATTCATTGTATTGTCATCGACATACCCTGTGAAAATAACATTTTGAAGCCCTGATTTTTTTGCCTTATTTGTTAATTCTGCAAAGAGATCGCCATCACCTACCACCACTAATCTGAAATCGTTTCTTTTTCTGTTCAATATTGAGATAGCATCCAGAAGGTATTCCACACCCTTATACTTCACCAGCCGCCCATTAAAAAGGATTATTTTTTCTCCTGCATTTATTCTGTATTTCTGTTTTGTTTTTTCAAGGTTCTCCTTATCAATAAAAAGATTTTTTATGTTTATGCCTATTGGGACAACGGTTATTTTTCCCCTAAGTTTTCTGAGATGGCAAGACCCTTGAATATAATTTGAGCTAGTTGGCAGGACTGCATCTGAATAAAATCTGAATAGCGGATATGAAAAAACTGTTCTAAAATAATCCATCAATTTATGGAATATTGTATAGTGGGGGGCATCTGCATGGTATGTCACAGCCAGTTTTTCTTTTTTCCCATAGAACAGGAAATATAACAGGAGATTAAGTTCCAGCCACGGGTTTGGGACATGTAAATGGATGATATCAAATCTGCTTTTTTTAATATAACCAAAAGGGAATTTTGAAAATGGGGCATGGAAGAAATCCAGATACCTGGGCAGTCTTGTTACCTTAACCCCGTTCATTATCTCAGTTTTTTTAGAATTTTCTTTATTATTAACTATAATTTCAACTTTGGTTCCTTTCAATACAATAGCTTCTGCAATCGTTTTGGTGTACGTCTCAACACCACCCATGTGCGGATAGTAATATTTTCCCAGATGCAATATTTTTTGCCCTTTCATAATGTGGTAAAACCCTTATATTCTATTGTTTTAGTTGATATAATTAGCGGTATTCAATATAGTATATTTATGAAGGTTTCCCATAATCAGAGACTGAAAGTTTTGCTGGTTTGCCCACATATTAAGCTCCCTGGGACAGGCGGAGCTGCAACACATCATACTGAATTTTCAAAATCAATGAGCAAGAAGGGGGTTGAACTTCATATACTTGCAGACACTATGGATAGGAAGGAAAACAACATTTACTATCATAAAGCTGTTCACTCTGCTTTGCAGCCAAAAAGGTTTTTTGGTTCTCTTTTTAGCGCCAGGAAAGCCAACAACATTGTAAAAGAATATGGGATTGATATTATTCATGACAGATCTGATCCAGGGCAAATAACAGCATACCTCTGCTCAAAACTGATGAAAATCCCTAGGGTAGCCGAAATTAATTACAACTTCCTTTCATATGAGATAAAGATGAACTTTTTTAAAGATAAGATTATTTTTCCTTTTCTTCAGGCAATCAAAAAATTCTGGATCAAAAGCATTGTAAAATCAGCAGACTTTATCGGCACTGTTTCAAGCTCGGTTAAAAGGTCTCTGATTAATTTGGATTTACCAGAAAACAAGATTATAGCAATACCTAACGGAGCTGATCCTGAAAGATTTGCTGTCAAAGGGGATTTTAGGGTGAAATACAGGTTTAAAAAAAATGATTTTGTGCTTGCTGTAATAGGGGAGCTTGGCCCGAGGCAGAATATTCTCGAGATTATAAAATCAGTTGAAAAGTGCAAAAAAACTATTCCTGATATAAAGCTCGTTTTGGTTGGAGGCGATGAAAGGTATAAGAAATATTTGGAGGGGATGAAAAACTATATTAAAAATAATAGTCTTGGAAAAACAGTTATCTTTGCCGGAAAGATCAGTAATGATAAAGTGCCTGAATTTCTGTCCTGTGTGGATGTTGCGCTGGCTCCCTACGCAGAATCCTGGGGATCAGAAAATTTCGGGTTTTCGCCGATTAAAGTGTTCGAATACATGGCTGCAGGAAAGGTTGTGGTTGCCTCAGACACAGAGTGGATGCGGGAGATTATAGAAAACTGGAAAGATGGGGTTTTGTCAAAGGATTTTGGTGATCTTGATAAAATACTTTTGAGGATAAAAAAAGATAATAAACTCAGATCGATGGTGGAAAAAAATTCCAGGGAAAAAATCATTAAGAAGTTTACGTGGGACAGGAATGCAGAAGAATATGTTAAAATTTACAAGCTACTCCTTCACCGCAACCACATATAACTGGTTCCTGAAGTATTTGGTGAAAAATGGGAAGAGTTTCAGGAAAAGTTTCTGCGAAAACATCACAAAAGCGCTTATCCGGGGGAAGTGTTTGAAAAATGGCGGGTCTGCTTTCTCAATTATTTTCCTCACAGAGAGATGGCGGTTAATTGTTTGGTAAAGATCTTCTGTTAGATACTCTTTTATATGCTCTTCCTGCTCTGATTTGAATTTCAAGTAGATGTGCAGGATTTTTTCCCAGATGTTCAAGGGGTTGGAAGTGCTGAGAATCAGTTTTCCTCCGGGTTTCAAAACCCGTTTAATCTCCTTTAGCATTGTTTCTGCGTCTTCTGGGGTCAGATGCTCGATTATTTTGCTTGTTGTGACAAAATCAACTGAATCTCTTTTTAGAGGTATGGAAATCGCAGAGCCTGTGAGAAGTTTTAGATTTGGATAAATGGATTTTCCAAGTTTAAGGGCTTTTTGTGATATGTCAGTCCCTATCACATCTGATTTTTGGGAAATTATGTTTGTTATATAACAATCGCCGCAACCAAGGTCGAGTACAGTCCCTTTCTTATCAATAAATCTTATTATCCTTTTTACATGCTCCAGATATGTCCTGTTTTTCAGGGCGGCCCATTTGTGGAAATATGCGCCTCTCCTTTCAAACAAATCATTATAGAATTTTTTGTATTCCATTTCTCCCCTATAGTATGTTTTTACCTGCTGCCCTTAAAATTAATCCAATCCAGAAATAAATTGTTGTTATGATCTGCCTGAAAAGCCTGACAAGGACAATTGATATTATTATTGCAGGATTTTTTGTTTGCTTCCTCATTTTTGATCCAGCATTTAAAAATAGCAATAATAAAACACTTACTATTGCTGATAACGTTAATGTCGGATTATATGCAACAACTAAGGGGAGACCGGCAAAAACAGCTGTCCAGAAAGGTATATATTTTGGCAAGTATCCTTTATTTTTTAATGTCAAGTAGAAAGCATAACCCCAGAAATATCTTTGCCTTAGCAAAGCTTTTATCGAAGTCTTTTGGAAATGGTATCTTTTGCTTTCAGGTTCAAAAACAATTTTATATCCTGCTTTTTTCAGGTCATTCCCGAGGAGCACGTCATCAAAAAGCCATGTATTTTCAGAGAAGCCGCCTGACTTTTCCAGGGCTTTTTTCCTTATTACCCAAGCTGTGTAAGGCTTGTAGTTTTTGTATTTGTAATCAAATTCGATAAGCCTGCACCTGTCTAAAAAGGTTTTCACGTCCATTGGGTATTCCCTGCCGATTACGCCACCAACTTTTGGGTCAGAAAAATCCTTTACTGATTTTTTAAGAAAGTCTTTATCATGATAGGCGTCTGCCTCAACTATCCAGATCAAATCACAGGAGATTGTTTTGATGACATCGTTCAGCATGTTGCCGCGCATACCTGTGTGCGGCCTTTTTAAAATATGGACCTTTATTTTCTTTGAGGACTTTGCTATTTTTTCAGTGATTTCAACTGTATTATCCTTTCCACCATCGTCTATCACATACACCTCTTTCACAGGATAAGACTGTTCAAGAACAAGATCAAGGCTTTTCTTTATAAACTTGCCGCTATTATAAACTGGAATTAAAGCTATAACACTGAGTCCCATGGATGTAATTACAATAAGATAATATTATATAGCTTTTCCAGAGTTATGATTTTATGAAGGTGCTGGTTACAGGCTGGAGGGGATTTTTAGGCTCTCACTTAGTTGAAAAATTAAAAAAAGAAGGGCATGATGTGATCCTGTTTAAAGGTGACGTTAGAAATTATGCGGATTGCTTAAAAGAATCAAAAGGCTGTGATCTCATAAGCCATCTTGCAGCAATCTCTTCTGGCGAGGAAAAAGATATTTTGGGAACAAATGTTGTTGGGACATTAAACTTCCTGAAAGCCGGACAGGAAAACAAGATTAAAAAATTCCATTTTGTGAGCAGTTCTGAAGTTTACAGGGATTTGGAAAATATTGGCGAGAAGGCAGATGAGGGTTATCCAATCGATTTTACAAATTCAGCATATGCGACGAGCAAACTTATAGGAGAAACTCTTTGCGCTAACTACTCAAAAAACTTTTCTGTTGTGATTAACAGGGTTTTCAATGTCTATGGCCCTGGGCAAAAAGAGGGGTCGAGGGGCTCGATGATCATCAAATTTGCTAATGCAATTAAAAACAGCAAACCTCTCACAATATGGGGAGATGGCCGCCAAACTCGTGACTGGACTTACGTGGATGATATAGTTGATGGGATTTCCCTTTCGATAACAAAGGATGTTTCTGGGATTATCAATTTGTGTAGCGGAAAGCCTCTGAGCACTTTGGAAATTGTTAAAATTTTGGAAACAACTATTGGGGAAAAAACAAAATTAGAGTTTAGTGAGTATGAGGAGAAAAGGAGATTTTCTTGTGGTGATAATACAAAAGCAAAAGGGGTTGGATGGACGCCAAAAATCAGTTTTGAAGAAGGTGTGAGGAACTTGTTAGCCAAATCAGAGTGAAACCTGGCAGCCGTCACCTATAACCAGCGCAGTAAAATCCTTGCCCTTGGTTATTCTCGTGTTCTCACCTATCAGGCTATTTTTGATCAGATTCCCAGAATCAATCACAGAATTTTTCATTATTATCGAAGATTCTATTTTCGAATTAATTTGGGAATTATCCCCTATGCTGACATAAGGGCCTATTACTGAACCAGGTCCTATAATGCAATTTTTACCTATTATGACAGGGCCTATAATTTTTGCGCCTGCTTCTATTTTCGAGTTTTCCCCTAAAACAATTTCTCCTTTAATCTTAGCTTCTTTGCTTATAGAACCGTTAACTCTTGTTCTTATTTCGTCTAAAATAAACCTGTTTGCCTCTAAAATGTCTTCTGGCGCGCCTGTGTCTTTCCACCATTGATTGTCAGCAATCCAGTATTTTACTTTATACCCTCCACGTATCATCTTGTCAATTGCATCTGTGATTTCCAGTTCATTTCTACCTGAAGGTTTTAGTGTTTTTATAATATCGAAAACTTGGCTTCTGAAAAAATAAATTCCGCTCTGGACAAGGTCTGTGTCTGGTTTTGTTTTGGGCTTTTCTATTACACCAATAAGTTTCGTGCCCTCAAAAACAGGGACACCATATTTTTCAGGGTTTTTGTAGTGGACAAAGAACTCGCCTAAATCATAATCCCCTGACTCGAATTCCTGCGCATACTTTTTTATTCCGCCTTTTATCAGGTTGTCACCAAGATACAAAACAAATGGCTCGAGACCCAAAAAATCTTTTGAGATCCAAACACCGTGCGCGAGCCCTCTGGGAGCGTCCTGTTCTATATATGTTATTTTTACCCCGAATTTTGAACCATCGCCAACAGCATCTTTAATGTTCTTTATTCTTTCTTGAGTATGACCTACAACTATGCCGATATCTGTAATACCGGAATTTTTGAGGTCTTCAATAACGTAAAAAAGGATTGGTTTATTGGCTATCGGGATTAGCTGCTTGGCTAACGTAAAGGTTAAAGGCCTCAACCTTGTCCCGTGCCCGCCTGCTAATATCAATCCTTTCATAAAATCCTAACTCATATAGGAAAAACTATATAAATATATACCAGTATTAGCACTTATGTTCAAATCATATGTTTACTCTGAGTTCAGGTCAACCTACCACAAAAAACCTGGGGACAAGGAGAACGGCTGCGTGTTTTGCAAAAGGCTGAAAGAGAAGGATGTGATATTTTCCACAAAGTTTAGTTTTATTGTTGAGAATGAATACCCTTATAATTATGGGCACATGCTTATCATGCCGATCAGGCACGTTGAGGATATAAGACAACTAACACCAGAAGAACTTTCAGATTTGATGAACTTGTCAATACAGTCCATTGATTTACTTGAAAAAGTATATGATATCAAATCATTTAATCTGGGTTTAAATCAGGGCCCTGGTTCTGGCGCTACAGTAGAACATCTTCATTTGCATGTTGTCCCAAGATGGCTAGGCGATTCTGGTTTTATGGAGACTACAGCTAGCACCAGAAATATAAAAGAGACTCCAGAAGGGACTAAAGAAAGGATGAAAAAAGCCTTCAATGGAAAAATTGAGGAGTATAAATAAGCTCGTATTTTATGGAAGGTAAAACTGTTCTTGTAACAGGCGGCCTGGGCTTCATGGGGTCTGAGTTCATAAGGTTTATTTTGGGCAAATACAAGGAAATAAAAATTATAAATCTGGACAAGGTAACTTATGCCGCAAACAAAGATAGCCTGAAGGCATTTGAAAATGATATTAGATATAGGTTTGTGAAAGGGGATATAGCAAACAAAAAACCTGTTGAACCTCTTGTAAAAGAGGCTGATGTAATTGTCAACTTTGCTGCAGAAACCCACGTAGACAGATCAATTAAAAATCCTAAACCATTCATTAACACTAATATTTATGGAGTCTATACTTTGCTTGAAGCCTGCAGGAAATTTACTGACAAATTGTTTTTTCAGATATCAACTGACGAAGTTTATGGGAGTATAAAAGACGGCTCATTTACAGAGAACGATAGACTTGATCCCAGAAACCCTTATTCAGCTTCCAAAGCTGGAGCAGAGCATTTGGTTAACTCCTATCACAATACTTATGGGATAAATACAATGATTAGCAGGAGCTGCAATAATTTCGGTCCTTGGCAGAATTCAGAGAAACTCATACCAACCATAATTAAGAACTCCTCGAAAAACAAAAAAATACCTGTTTACGGGACAGGTGAAAATATCAGGGAGTGGATTTTTGTCAGCGATCATGCATCTGCAATCGATTATCTCATAAATAATGGGAAAATTGGCGAGACATACAATGTTTCTGCAAAAACTGAAAAGAAGAATATAGATCTTGTAAAACTTACTCTCAGACTAATCGATAAAAAAGAGGATTTGATAAAGTTTGTTGCAGACAGGCCTGGCCATGATTGGAGATATTCTGTGAATCCGGCAAAATTGCATAATCTTGGATGGAAACCATCTGTTACTTTTGAAGAAGGACTTAGGAAAACAATAGAATGGTACAAAGAAATACACAAAAATTAATTACTATTTGTTTTTGGAGTGCGCAAAATGAAAATACTTAGGATATGCCCATCGTTTCCTGAAAAAGAAGTTGGGGGAGGTTTAGAGCCACATATATACAACCTTTCAGTTGCCCAGAGGAAATTAGGGGATGAAATAATTGTGATTTGCGGCGGGGATAGGAACGGCGAACTAGTTGGTAATGGGTTCAAAATACACAAATTTAAAACAGAGCGCCCTTTCTTGCTGAAGACAGGAAAAAGAATTTTGGAGAAAGTTCCTGAAATAATAAAAAAAGAGAATCCAGATATAATTCATATACATAATCCTATAGTTCCACTTTCGAAACCATTGCCTAAGCCAATTATTTTTACAATACATGATTCTGTTGTCAGTTACAAGGTCTACAGAAAGAAGATTTTAAAATATCTTAAATCTTATTGGGAGTTTTTCAGGGCCTCGAAAAAAATTGCAAAGAACTGTTCGGCTGTTGTGTCTGTTTCCTCGAGTGGGAGAATGGAATTGATAGAGCAACTTGGGGTTGATGATAAAAAAACTTTTTACATACCGAGCGGGGTTGATATAAAGTGGTTCAGGCCGGGAGCGAAGAATAAAAAAACTACAATACTTTCTGCAGGCAGGTTTGTAAAGAAAAAGGGGTTTATTTTTTTAATCAGGGCAATGAAAGAAATTGTGGATAAGTATCCAGCCGCTGTTTTAATTTTGTTAGGTGGAAGAGAAGATGATGAAGAATATGGACATATCCGGTCCGAAATTAAAAAATTAGGTTTGGATAACAATGTACAAATAAAAGCTGTCCCGCACAAAGAAATGGAAAAATTCTACAGGAATTGTTCTGTTTATGTTCAGCCATCTTTTGCAGAAGGCCTGCCTAAAACTGTTTTGGAAGCAATGGCTTGTGAAAAACCTATTATAGCAACCAATATAGACGGGCACAGGGATGCTGTCAGAAATAATGAAAATGGGTTTTTAATCGAGCCTGGTAATAGTGATGCCTTGGCTGAGAAAATAATTTATTTGCTAAAAAATAAAGGCGAAGCAAAACTTTTTGGTAAAAAGGGCTTGGAGACTGTAAAAAAAGAATTCACTTGGGATCAGGCTGCAAAAAAATATGAGAGGTTGTATAACGAACTTATTAAAAAATCTTGAGGGGGATTTATAAAATTTTTATGTGTGGAATAAATGGGTATTTGAACATTGAAAATAGGGAATTGATTAAAAAGATGAATACAGCAATAGCCCACAGAGGCCCTAACGACAGTGGTGTTTATTCTGATAAGGGTGTGGTTCTCGGCAATAGGAGGCTGAGTATAATAGATATTAAAAGCGGGCATCAACCTGTGCATAATGAGGACAGCACTATCTGGATCACATTCAATGGAGAAATATATAATTTCAAGGAACTAAAATTCGAGCTTGAAAAGTCCGGGCACAAATTTTATACAAATACAGATACAGAAGCTATTGTGCACTTATACGAAAAATATGGGCTTGATTTTGTAAAAAGATTGAGAGGGATGTTCGCCTTTGCGGTCTGGGATTCAGCCAAAAAAAGATTAATTTTATGCAGGGATAGGTTGGGGAAAAAGCCGCTTTATTATTGGATTAAAGGGGGTAAGCTAGTATTTTCTTCAGAAATAAAAGCTGTTTTAGAGCACCACGAAATAAAGAGGGTACTGAATGAAAATGGGTTTTATCAATACCTCACATTCAAATACGTTCCTGGCCCTCAAACAATGTTCAAAGAAATATACAAACTGCTTCCGGGCCACATTGCAATTTTTGAAAAGGGGAAATTTACAATTAAAAAATACTGGGACATTGATTTGGGCGAGCAGGCAGGAGACGAAGAATATTACATTAAAAAATTTTATAATTTACTAAAAGAGTCTGTGGATATAAGGTTGATGTCAGAAGTGCCTTTAGGCATCTATTTATCCGGGGGGATAGATTCCAGCTCGATAGTCGGGATTTTAAGGAAAGAGCTGAAAAAGGACGTGGACACATTTACAGTAGGCTTTGATAATGGGAATTTTGATGAAAGCAAATACGCCAAATATGTCGCAGAAACATTTGGAACAAACCATAAAGAACTTACAGCCAAAAAAGAATCTGTTAAACTTTTGCCAGAAATAATTTGGCATATGGATGAACCTGTTGGCGATGCAGCTATTGTTCCTACATACTTAATTTCAAAGTTGACTAAGAAGTATGTCACTGTTGTGCTTACAGGGGATGGGGGGGATGAATTAACAGCTGGATATGGGTATTATAAAAAACTTGCTAAAATACAGAGCTTAAGTAAATTCAGGTCTATTATGCAAATACCAGGGATTAAGGGATTTTCTAAAATAAAAGTAGCAGCAAAATACATGGACGTAATTGATAAACCAGGTCTCCTCTATGTCAAGAATTTTGAGGTTTTTAATCGAACCGAAAGGGACAGTATAGTAGGATGGAAAAGCACAAATTTAGACGACATTACAAAGGTCCCTAACTTTTGGTTAGAGAAAAAAGGTGGCGGTGTTCTTAATAAAATAATTTATTTGGACACAAAGATGAAACTGGCTGATGATTTTTTGATGAAGGTTGATAAAATGTGCATGGCTTCCTCAATAGAACCAAGGTGCCCCTTTCTTGACCAGAATTTAGTGGAGTTTTCTTTTGGTATTCCTCTTTCTATTAAGCTTAAGGAGCAGAAATATATCTTAAAGAAGGCTGTAAAATATATATTGCCTAGAGAAATTCTGAACAGGAAAAAACATGGATTTAATGTGCCTCAAAGTGACTGGATAAAACAGCTTGATCTCGAAAAATTGTTCAATGAAAAAGTTTATAATCAAAAATTGATTAGGAAAATTATAAAAGATAAGAAGGCTACAAACCAGAAACTATGGAGTTTATTGGTCTTTGAGATATGGAGAAAGATTTATATAGATTCTGAAAAAGTTTCAATGCCTAAAAATCTAGATAAGTTATTGGGATGATGAGGAATGTATGGGCGAGGATACTATCCGGTATGTTTTAGCAGAGAAATTGGTAGACAAAGGCAGGGTTTTGGATATAGGCTGTGGCGATGGGAGCTTTGCTAAAATCCTGAAAAAGAAGGGATGTGAAGTTGTGGGTTGTGATATAGACCCGGAATCAGTCAAGAAAGCTAAAACGGATATAGAGGCTTATACCTGCAATTTAGAAAAAGACGATTTGCCAAATGGTGAGTTTGATTATATAACATGTATTGATGTGATCGAGCACGTGATAGATCCTGTTAAATTATTAAAAAAATTGAGGGGCAAAAGCAAGTACATTGTTTTGACAACCCCTAATGCATGCTGGTTCATGGACAGATTGAAAATACTTGGCGGAAATGTTTCTAGGCACAATGCATATCAGATGGGCCAGCATTTATGGTATTGGTCATACTCGCAGTTCAAAAAGTTTTTGAGGGAAAATGAGTTTGAAATTCTGGATGAGAAAACTAAACTTGTCCCGGTCATGCCGATTTTTAAAAACTGGTTCGTTTACTCTTATGCTTTAAAGCTAAAAAACTCGCCTTAGTATGGAAAGAATAATAGCAGGGTTAATTTTTGTTGTAGTCCTGGCAAATTTCGTTACATTCAGCATCAATACTGCATATAGTTGGGACGAAGCTGTTTATCTAAGCATGGGGGAAAGTGCGTACAAAGGCGATGCATTTTGTAATATAGGCGGGAAGCAATTTGATTTGATTGATTGTTCTGCGAGATCACGATATTTTGTTTATCTGTTAGGCGGGAGTTTCTCTTTTTTTGGGATAAATTACTCCTCAACTACTTTTTTCATGGCAATATTATCTGCGTTGACTGTCCTGGTTTCGTATTTACTTTTCAAAAAACTGTTTAATAAGGAAAAGGCGCTTTTAGCGACTTTATTTATAGCAACAAACTACATGTTTATTTTCTTTTCACATAGGATAATGACAGAGATTATTTCCACACTTCTCCTTGTGATAAGCTTGTATTTTTTCTTTGAGCTCCTGAATAATAAATTCGTTAAATTAATTCCACTATTTATTAGCCTGGGATTCACCATAATGTTCAGGTTTAATTTTGTGGTAATCCCAATTTCCATTGTTTTGTATCTCATTCTATTCGAAAGGAAGCTTATTCCAGAAATTTTAAAATCAAAGTATTTTTATTTTGGGCTAGCTCTGTTTTTAGCAATAATCAGCCCGCAGTTTCTGGTACTAGATAAAAATATTGAATATGCAGCCACTACAAGTTTTATTCCATTTCACTACTTTATTCTCTTTATTCCTGCAGCTGGAATTTTGGCTCCATACACGCTTTATGGGATTTATTTGTTTTTTAGGGGGAAGGGGAATTCCGAAGCAAAAGGGGTCCATAAAAAATATATAAAATTCTTGGTGTTCTTTTTGCTAATATTCTTCTTGGTAACTGGATATAGATTGCTTTCAATAAGATATCTAGCTCCTATAATCCCTGTGTTTGCAATACTGGGCGTGTATTTCTTGGATTCTGGGAAAAAAGTTTGGATAAAAACTTTTGCTCTTTTAGCTGTAATAAATATAGTTATTGGGTATCTGGCAATTATACAGTACATCGCCCCAATTTCGGAAATAGATAAGTTCCCTGAATTTATATCGAGAAAGAGCTACTTTGATGCAAACAATGTCAGGAAGGATATTGCGTTAGATATTAGGGATAATACGGGGCAAGATTCTGTAATTTTAACAAATGCGCCTGCATGGGTTTGGGTTTATACACATAGAAATTGGGACGAGCTCCCTGATAACGAAACTGAATTCATAAAAAAAATTGAATGGGATAAGAATATCGAATATCTGTATGTGGAGCCATCTAAACCCTATCTCTATAATAACTCTAGATCAGAACTTCTAAATAAGACTGTTTTTATAGAATTGTACAAGGTTAGAAGATAAGGGAATTAGGGTAAGCTTTAAATACATTAAAAAAGAGGTAGAAATTCAATATGGCAGATGTATTGCTGGTTAATCCAAGAATAGAGGAAGTCTACAATCCGGGATTTTTCAAAAACAGGTTTATTGGCGCCCCTTATGCACTTGCCTGCATGGCTTCTTATTTGGAAGAGAAAGGGTATAAAGTTAAAATTGTTGATGTCAGGCCTGCAGTAATCGAAGGGGATGAAAGTTATAAAAAAGTCATAGAACAGGAAGCAAAGAACGGGCTTCTTCTTGCAGGTATAGGCTGCATGACTGCAACTATCAAGCAAACATTGGAAATTACTTCACTCATAAAAAATGCAAATCCTGATGTACCTGTTATTTTAGGCGGCGCACATCCAGAATTTTTCCCAAAGCAAACATGTGAGGACCCTTTGATTGATTTTGTCTGCACAGGTGAAGGCGAATATACAACAGCAGAACTTGCCAAACAATTGGAAATAAATAAAGGCGAGAAAAAAGGGTTTGAAAATATAAGAGGATTGACATACAAGGACGAAAAAGGAAATGCAAGGATTAACACTCCACAACCATTTGTTAATCTCGACCAGATGCCATTTCCAGCATACCATCTTCTGGATGTTCCAAAATACTACCTTAGGGGAAAGCCAACACATTTTGATGAAGTTTTCAGATCAGCTGTTTTGCAGACCTCGAGGGGATGTCCTTATCACTGCACTTTCTGTATAGATCCTGCTTTAGAAGTTTATAGGAGCTGGAGAGCCAAAAGCCCTGAAAAAGTTGTAAGCGAGATCAGGCGATTGGTTGACACATACAATATAGAGCATCTCGAATTTAGGGACGAAAACTGCTTCACTAATATTGGGAGGGTTAAAAGAATAGCAGAACTCCTGATGAAGGAAAAAATAGACATAAAGTGGGGCAGCACTTGTAGGGCTGAATACCTAGCAAGAAACATACAACCTGACCAGATGGATGTGATAAGAAAGTCAGGGTTTAGTTTTGTTGACATAGGGGCTGAGAGCGGTTCGAACAGGATTTTGGAGTTGATTAAAAAGGGTATAACAACTGCTGAAACTTTAAGGGCTGCTGAGATCTGCACCAAATATGATATTGTGCCTGCATTTTCCTTGATAATAGGGATCCCTACAGAGACGAGGGAGGATTTGCACCAGACATTATCCTTAATGGGCCAACTCAAAAAGATAAATAAAAACTCGAAATTTTATGGGCCTTTTATCTACAGGCCTTATCCAGGGGCTGAACTCTACCAATTAGCAAAGCAAATGGGATTTGAGGAACCAAAAAATTTAAGGGAATGGATAGATCTGGATGTATTTGACGAAACAGGGTTTGCGCCTGTTGAAAACCTTCCGTGGATAGGCGATAAAGAAACCTTATCTTTTTTGAATCAGAATGCAGCTTTCCTATTTTACTCAATTAAAGAGCAGAGGAATGCAGCTAAAAAGATTTATGCAGCAATCCAGAAGTTCAGGTGGCAGACAGGATTTTTCAAATTCAGGTACGAGAGGGATATCTACACAAAATTAAGGCAGGCATCAAAAATTTCTGTATTAAGGCCCCAAAATTAAAGTTTTGTTCTTGTTTTCAATTTATAACCTAGTTAACGGAAAGATTAGTTTATGAACGAATCTCAAGTAGTAGGCAGAGGGGGCATAAATCTTGCATCAGGGAGATTTATTGGAATAATAGCTGCTTTTTTTATCACGATATTGACAACCAGGATGCTTGGACCGGATTCGTACGGCGTTTTTTCTTATGTAATAAGCATACCCCTTTTTGTGATATCTATTCTGAATAATACAGTAAATGTTGGCTTATTAAAATTCGTTCCTGAGTTTGCAAAAAATGGGAAAATTGGGGAAATTAAACATCTTTTTTGGAAAGTAATTAAGATAAGCTTGTTTAGCTCATTTATTTCTCTCGCCTTGGTTATACCTATAGCATATTTTATACCAGAAACAAACATGATTCTAATAAGTCTGCCTTTTATTTTGGTCGGTGTCCTTTCTTTTAATATTGCAATGCTTTTTTACTCATCGAAAAAGCTCTATGTTTTTGCTGTAGAATATTTTTCTACTAAGATATTCCAGGTTATTTTAGTAATACCATTAATCACATTTCTTGGGATAATAGGCGCTATTTACTCGTACACTATTTCGACTTTTTTGACCCTGATAATCCTGTTTTACCTCTATTTCCGGAGCTACAGAAAAATCAAAAAAGCCGATTCTGGAATAGGTTACAGGAGGCTGCTTTCAATTAGCACACCCTACGGAGTCTCTAAAATTTTTTCCACAGCAACTGAGAAAACTTCAATTTTTATGCTCACGTATTATACGTTCCTCTTTGGGATAGCCCCAGTTGGATTTTACAATCTTGCTATTGGGATTCTATTTGTAATGAATACCATGATAACGTCCATTCCAGAAGCTTCTATACCTACGCTTGTACAGTATACAGACAATAAAAACCAAAAGGGGTTGCAATCGGGTTTTAATAGTGTTTTAAAATATACGATGATTTTGATTATTCCTATAATTATTTCGACACCCTTTTTAATGGAAAAGTTTGTTAAATTGGTTTATGGCCCTGAATTTATCCCAGCAGGCAGTATATTGAACATTTTAAGTGTTGGATTGGTATTCATGATATTATACAAATTAATAACGCCCGTACTTGTCAGTAAAGGCAGGTTTACGCTATTTATGCATTCAGAGATTTTAGTTTTTGGTATACTTGCCTTTTTGAGCTTTTTGCTTATCCCTGTTTATGGCACCATAGGAGCTGCTGTAGCTTATATTGTTGGAATTGGAATTGGTTATTCATTGCTATTTGTAAAAGGCATTAGGAGCATTTCTGTTAAATTCCCAACAAAAATGATGTTGAGAATAGGTTTGGCTTCGCTTGTTTTTACTCTGTTTATTTTCCTGCCTCTTTCACCTTATCAATACCTTTTCGCCTCTGCCGGCCTTTTGCTGTCAATATATATAGGCTTGCTGTTTTTGTTTAAGGTTTTAACTAAAAAGGATGTTTTATTTACAAAAAGCCTTTTAAGGAGGAAAATCGCTCCTAAAGGTATATGACCTTATTTTGTTTGGCAGAATTTATACAAGCCAGTGAAATTTCTAAAGCGGCATAGCCATCGCAACCTGTTGGAATTTCTACGGGCTCTTTATTACAGGATTTTACAAAAGAAGCTAACTGTTTCTCCAAAGAATCATTCTTCGATGATTTTATTTTTGGTATTTGTGTTGATATGGATCTTAACTTATTCGGTTTTGTATGGTGACCGCCGATAAAAATCCTGTTATTTTTAATTACTAGAGATTTTTGTGTGCCTATTATGCCAAAATCAGAATAGTTAGGGATGTTTAGTGAGAAAGAGCTGCTGAACGAACCTAAACTTCCGTTCTGAAATTTTATTATTCCAAAATCAGTGTGATTTCCATTTGGGCTATAGATATCTGTAATTGATTGGGCATAGACTGCAGATGCTTGGGAATTGATAAACCAACTGATCAAATCTATTTTATTAATGGAATATTCGAGGGTTATTCCCCCGCTTATTTTGTCCTCAAGCATCCATTTCCTATCAGGATAAAAAGTGCCATCTTTAAACCAGACAGATTTTATTTTACCCAATTCGCCTGAATCAATTATTTTTTTGATTTTTTGGAATATATCCAGAAATCTAAGCGTGAACCCTATCATCAAAACCTTTTTTGATGTTTTAGCCGCTTCGAGCATCTTTTTTGCGTCATTTAGATTAAGGGCCATTGGTTTTTCGCATAGTACATTAATCCCGCTTTCGAGCGCTTTTATTGAATATTTTGGGTGCAATTCAGGTAGTGTAGCTACACATATCCCATTAGGATTATTTGACAAAAACCTGTCAAAATCTGTAAAACTGTCTATGTTGTATTTTTTTGAAAGTTCGATAACTCTTTGTTGCGATCTCCCTAACACTCCTGAGATTTCCACATCTGGGAATTTAGAATAAATTTTGATGAAATTTTCTGCGCGTTTTCCTGTGCCCACTATCCCTATTCCTGTCATATACCTCTACTCTGATCGATTTTGTTGTTTTTAGCCCGCTCTAAAATATAAATATTTGAAGAACTGAAATTTTTCAATATCCCATAATTTATTGAATCCTCTAGAAGTTTTTTTGATGCCAACCTCCTCATCATCGCATTAAGAAATGTGTACTTTCCCGGGACGCCGATTTTAAAAAAGAGTTTTGGTGAAGGAAATAAATTGAAACCCACTCTTTCCTTAGTTTTTAACTCTGTTTTATTTAGAAGCTTTTTGATATCTCCGTGGCTTAATGATATCTCTGGACCAAACCTCCTACTGACCCCCTTTCTGAAGAGATAACCGTAAAGAGAATTCCTGTTTAGAACAGAGAGGATTATTTTCCCATCACCATCGATAAGGTTTTTACATGAATTTATTATGGCTTGCCTCTGTTTTGTAGGTACTCTATTCATAAGTTCGAGTAGAAGGACAGCATTAAATTTTTTGGTCTTAATATCTTCAAGTGTGGCCTTAACGCATTTTATGTTTTTCAAGTTAAGTGATTTTGCCCTCAAATCTAGCCACTCAGCAATCTTTTCAGATGATGTGATCGAGTAGAAATTCTTGTCTGTGTTTTTGGCTGCAAGCTCAAAAAGATAAGTTCCTGAAATCTCATAAACACTCAAATTCTCTTTACCGAGATGCTTTGAAATATAACTTAGCTCATTTTCGAACTGTATTTTGAATAAGTGTTTATACCCAACTTCAGGCGAGTGAGCGAAGATAGCCCGCTCAGCTAAACTGTTTATTTGAATATAATCCCAATAATCTGGATTCGATTTCTTCGAGTTTGGTTCCAGGAAACTATTTTTAAAATATATTTCCTCTATCTGCCTTTTGGTTGGTATTGGTGGTGTCTCGTCTGAATATCCGAGACCTATACACCCAACAAGGTGGTATTTATTTGAAACATTGAGGATTTTTTTAATTACCCCTCTATCCCCTACACCACACATCCACAAACCTCCTAGACCTAGAGAATGGGCATATAGAAGGATGTTTTCTATTCCTGCTGCAGCGCTTTGTATATTTGCAAAAAGCTCTGACCCAAATCTTTTGTCTGCTATTACAAAAATTGCGTGGGGAAGCCTTTTGTTTAGCCAAAAGCCAGCTTCTTTTTCCAACCTCGCCCTAATTTTTTCGTCCTCTACATTAATGAAATAATACATCTGCTGGTTGCATGAAGAGGGTGCATAAGTTGCTACTTGGAGTATCTCTTTCAGCGTATTCTCAGGTATTCTTTTGTTTTTATATTTTCTTATGCTTCGCCTTGTTTTGATGCAAGAATATACATCCATAGTTTTGTTCACCTGTCCCTCACAAGGCTTCTTACAAGGTCGCTTTTATATACTTTTCCCCCAGTTGAAATATATGTTCTTAATAAAAATGCTTTTGCCAATAGAAAAAGGAATTTAGCTTCTATATTGGTAGATATTGGTGCCATTTTCTTTAGATCGAGTATATCAACAAACCCTTTCTTGTGTTTATGGAAAGACATTATTCCAGAAAGTATTTTATCTGCGCTTGTTATGTATTTTTTATTGCCTGTGAGCTCGTATAGTTTCATGAGCACTACAGAAAAATCTGTTTGTGAATCCAATCTTGAGATATTATGGCTTAGGCTCTTGTGCTCTTTTACAAAAGAAGCCTCTTCGCCTTGAATCGTCTCTGGGATCAGGCCGGATTTGGTTTGGAAGTTTAACCAGGCATTTGCTGTGCTCTCTGCTAGTTCCAGCTCTTTTTTGCCCCCTGTTATCATGTAAATTTCCAGGAACACATCTATCATAGCGTGGTCATACGCAAGCGAGACGTACTTGGCTTTCCCACCCTTTTCCAACAAGGAGTAAAAGTAGCCGTTTTCTGACCTTAGGTTTTTTACAGCTGCATCTCTCCATTCCAGGATAGCTTTCTTAATTTTTCCGTTTTTAGAATAGCTGTACAAAGAACATAAGCCGAAAAGGAGGTTTGTGTTTGCTTTGCTTGTCATTATGCTGGTTATGTCACAACCTATCATTTTCCTGAAAAGTTTTTTGAAAGCTTTTCCAGTAATCCTGTAATCTAATCCGAAAGAGAATAGGTTGGACTTCTTAAAGGAGTCTGTGTTTAACCAGTAATCTGCTATTCTCTGGGCTTGGCGCAAATATCTCTCGTCTTTACTGAATGAGTAGAGGTTGCAAAGCTCTTCTATATACAGTCCTGAGAAACTTCCTGAAGTGAATTTAAGTTTTATCCCATTGAGATAGATCAGGTTGACAAACCCTTCTTTAGATGTCAACAACGATTCAAGTGAGTTAAAGAAGTTTTTTGAGGCTTCCAGGTAAAACTTATTTTTTGTTATTTGGTAAAGGAGATTTATTCCAAGTATCAGGTCTGACATCTTGTTAGAATCGAAAAAAGAAAACTTTGATAAGGCAGAACTGTTTGTTGTTTTGTAAAGCCCATTCTTCCCAAATTTATTTATTGACAACCTGGAAATCCTGTCAGCCTCTTCCAGGTACTTTTTGTGGCCCTTCCCAAACCAAGCCATAAAAGGCATAGTGTCCCCTAGATCGTCTATCATTGTCTGGCCATAATTTATGTTTGTTTCCAGGTCTATCAGCTCTTTCCAGAAATCCTCTTTTTTTATTGATAAAAGATAATCGAAAAGCTTTTTTGACTCAAGCAAATAATTTTTTTCCATAAGGCATGTAGGGATAGTCTAATATATAGACGCCTTAAATAAATAGCATGAAAATCTTGATAGTTTCAGCAAATTATCCGCCTCTTCTAGGAGGCCCTGCTTCCAGTGTACCTCAGCTATCAAAAACTCTTGTAAAAAACGGGTTTGAGGTGCATGTTTTAACACAGGGGTATAAAGGGTCTACACCTCTCGAAATTGAAGATGGAGTTTATGTCCACAGGACAGCATATATAGGTGGATTCAAGTCACCGCTGTCTGTGATAAGAAAAGTTTTGCTTATGGGGTTCTTAGGCAAGCACATAATCCGAAAATATAACATAGACATCCTTCATTCGCGCGATATGAATATATCTGGTTTGGCTGGGATTCTTATAAACAGGAAATTCAATCTGCCAAGCCTTTGCCAGTTTGGGGGCGATCTTGCATGGGAATATATTTCCCATGTCAAGTGGGGGGGAGAAAGCCCTGAAAACCTTCTGAGAAAAAATTCTATATATATTAATTTTTTTGAAAACGTCCAGAGAAGGATAGGGAAAAAATACGGCATTATAGCCCCAAACAGTGAGTATCAGCTTAATTGGCTAGTTAATTTTACAAAAATAAGGGGTCAGAAATTAGTTCTGCTAAAGAATGGGATAGATAATCTCATTAATCCAAAAGATGTTGATACGTTTAGAAAATCTTTTGGCGGTCATACAACTATAACAGCTGCATCCAGACTCGTTCCTTGGAAAGGTTTGCAGTACTTGATTGAAGCCCTTAAATTTATCAATAAAGATGTCAGGTTAGTAATAGCCGGTAATGGGCCATTTGAGTCACAGCTAAGAAAACTTGTAAAAAAGTTTGGTTTAGACGAGAGGGTCAGCTTTGCAGGGAAAATAGAGCATAAAAAAATACAGAGTTATATTAAAGCTTCGGATGTTTACGTTTTGCCAAGCCTATATGAGCCTTTTCCAGTTGCTTTATTGGACTGCCTTGTTGCAGGAACACCAATAGTCTCAACAAATGTTGGCGGGATACCGGAAATAATCAAAAATGGCTCTGGGCTGCTTGCGAAAGCAGGGAATTCAAAAGACCTTGCAGAGAAAATAAATCTGGTTTTATCAGATAAAAAAATCAGGGACAGGATGACCCAATCGCAAAAAACAGAAGTTGAAAAATATCTGTGGAAGAACCTTGTTAATAAGTATATTGAGGTTTATGAGAGGTTGGCCGGAGATTAAGGCTTTTAAACATTCAACTTTCTCTTCAGAAGCAGGTAAGAGGCCGAGCTCTATGCCGGTGAATGTCCCTGTGGGGATTTCTGGAAAAGGGGAATCAAATTCTTCAGGCTCGAAAAAAGCGCCTGCAAAAGGTTCTGTGTATCCAAAATCTGCTAACATGATTATCCGATCACCATGCTGAACATTATAGGGCACCTGTTTTCCCTGTAGCCTTTGTAGTATCTGACAAAGTATGGCCAGTCTTCTTTTGTTAAGTATTTTTTGAATGTTTCAACATTGTTATCCCCTGCTTTTGAGATGGCGGCGTCCATTATCTTTGAGGCGCCTTCCTGCCGTTCACTTATCTGTTTGCCTGCTTGATCCATTGTGGCTGCATAAATACAAGGGCGGCCAGAGCATTTGAAAAAGAATTTCCATATAAGATCGTATATTTCAAGCTCTTTTTTGGTCAGTTTAGACTTGATACCATCCCTTTCTTTTTCCCAGGCTTCCGTGCTTTTCTTTGAGGCTTCGCTTTCGGCAAGCTTCCTTTCCCTTTGTTCCGGGGTCATGCGGGACCATTCCAACCTAGACCCTAATTCGGCTTCCGGCTTCGAAACGTCTTGCATTTCTTTTCTTAGCTTTTCTAGTTTCGCTTTTAATTCTTTGCCTCCTATAACTTTTTCCAAATCTTCGTATTTAATTTCCCCGTTTTCTACTTTCTTCCAGAGTGGTTGGCTGAAGACTTCCTTCTTTTCTTGTTCATAAAGCTTTTGCCATTCGCCTCGCAGTTTTTTGTGCTCTTTCTCCCATTTTGGTATCATCTCTTTTATTTTCCCTTCTTTCTCCAACCTTTCTACTTCCAACAGACTTTCAGATTTTCTCATACGACCTTCATTACCTCCCTATAGATTTTTTGAAGATCGTCAATTTCGTTGATCTGAGATTCAAGTTGGGGTGCTTTCCGAATGAGATTATCTAAGAATTCTTTTGCAACTTCTTCATTTTTACTCACAGCCAGCCACTCTGCAGCCTTGGCTGTTGTAAGCGGATCCTGGAGTTCTGATAAAATATGTTGTGGGCTTTTATTAAATAAGTCTGCCATCTCTTTCTCAAGGGCCGCTTTGTACGTGTATCCGTACAAGCCTGTTTTAGGGTTAGAAAGATAAGTGTCTGCAATTTGTTTTGTGATGAGGTCATGCCCTTCATTCTTCACAGCCCCCCAATATTCAGTGACATCGAGCCTTCCTGGAAGCTCATTATTCTTCAATAAGGTTTTCACTTCAGCTTCTGACAGGCCAAATTTATTTTTCACTTGCTGCGCTATTATCTTCTCTGCCTGCGCCCCATACCTTGGGATGCCTATTGCATGCAGGAACTCGTGGTGCACTGTGTTGAACATCTCATTCGGAAGTGTGCCATCTATTTTGGATAAGAATTTTTCATTGATGTTTATATAGACTTTTTTTGTTGGCGGATGAAAGAGCCCGTATATGCCTTCGTACTCCGAGCGCTTAAGCCCAAGATCTGCAAAATCCACAACTTCGACGCCTTTAACCTCCTCTCCTGCTTTTGCCAGCATCTTTGTCCTTATTTCAGCGCTCCTGAGATTGCCGAGAGTATAGTAAACAGCTTCTTTCTGCCTGGAGGATAATCTGCTGATTTCAGATGTTCCTGCCTTTCCTGCAATCTTTACCGGGGTCATTGCCCTTTCTAGAAGGTCGTCTGCCCACTTTAGGGATGAACCCTGCACAATATTAGAGATTTCTGGCCTGCTGAGAAGCTGCCTTTCAGCAGCTGCTTTTGCAATGTCGTCTGCCGCTTTGCTGTTTTTTATTTTTCCCAGTTGGTTTTCTATTTTTGTTCTTGCAACCTGGTTCTCCCCAACCCTCCTGATAGTGGTTTCCAGCTCGCCCTGGATTTTAAATAAAGGCGAAGTCGGTTTGAGAACTGGTTTTAAGGCCCTTGCGATTGTTCCTGCGTTTGCAAAGCCGACTAAACTGATTGTGATTAAATCAAAAGCGTCCAGCGGTTGTTTTGATATTGCGACTTTTGTTAGAATGTTTGCGACAGTGGCGACGTCCAAAGCCAACATCGCGGGAGCTGCGGCGATTAAACCAGCTCCTATTCCGCCTGATGCGATTATTGCGACTGCTATCACTGCGATTGTTGCAGCCATTAGAGCCAGATCAATCGCCTGTGTGTGTTTGTTGTCACCCACTTCCAGAAATCCTGAAGCCTCTCCACTGGATGGTTTGCAAAATCCCAGAGAAACTCTCCAATCCCTTTTAAGGCGCTTTAAGACATTACACCTTTCTTAACCCTTTCTCGCAACATCTCTCTCCGCTTCCTCGCCTTTTCTGTCATGACATACCTGTCTGGAAGCTCTTTCAGCCAACCATCTTTTACCAATCTTCGAATGCGGATTTTCATAATGTTTATTGATTCTTTATCAATTTCGCCGAAAATCTTTTCAACCATTTTTGTAACATCTTTAGTATTTAGATGCTCTATACGTTCTGCAGATCCTGCATTCGAATTCATTTTATGCCCTTCATATGTCCACGTCATATTAATTTACCCACCTTACCGAAGAAGATGCACCCGAATCAGGTCATTATTCCTCTTTTAACTCTTTCATGTAACATCTCAATCCTTTGACGTGCTTTTTCCGTCATAACATATCTGTCTGGAAGCTCTTTGAGCCAACCTTCTTTAAGTAATTTATTAATAGCAAATTTTGCCGTATTTATATCAAATCCGAGAATAGCACCGGCTATTTTAATTAAGTCTTTGTTCCCAACTTTCTCTATATCCCTTGCTATCCGCGAATTGGAATTCATTTTATGCCCTTCAGATGTCCATGTCATATTAATTCACCCACCTTACCGAATTAAACCCGTCGGAAAATATATTTGTTATTTTATTGAAGTTGTTTGCAAAATCCGCGTTTTGCGAAGCTCTTGATATTTCAGCTACTTTCAAATCGATTAATTTTATCATTTCTGTATTTCCTAATTCTTTATACATAACCTTCATTTCTACCAAGTAGCCTTGATTATTAACAAGTAAAAATCTATCTGCTTCTGTAATGGTGTTCTTGTTGAGAATTTTAGTAATACCCATATCCTCAAACTGTTTTTCCCATCCTTTCAACCATTTTTGCCTATCAACCATTGAATTGGTCACTAACAGCTTATTTTTAATTGTATTCATGAATGGGTCCCATGCGTCTTCTATAGCAACATTTAAATTTTTGTTCTTTAAATTTCTAGCCAACCAATCCCAGTACTCATCCCTCCCCTGAGTAAGAGAAGTAAACTTATTTCCATTAAACGTGATTTTGTCGGATACGCTGGCTTTGTGGCCTAGTTCATGCAGGAAGTTGTCATATAGTTCTTCAGAGCTGTAAAGCCTATTGTTTTTTACAGGTTTCCTTAAAGTCGCCATTAACTCATCGAGATCAGGGCTATAAGCTGCTGCAACGCCATCCGGATCCTTGAGTTTCCACACAAGGTTTCGAGGAGCACTGACACCTTTACTTTCAAACACCCTCACTGCATCATCAAACTCGCTGCTTTGAAGTGTATTGTAGGCCTGCCTTACAAGGCTTGTTTGTTTACTTATAGGAACTTTTGTAAAATCAAAGTCGACCAACATTCCGCGTCTTTCCCATTGTATCAGGGTTTCCATCTCTGTATCAGATAAGGCTTGTTTGACAATCCTAGCTTTGTCTGCGCCTATCCGCTTAGCTAAAAACTTTTCGTAGATATCTTGCTTAGAAGAAAGGCCAATTTGTTGTTTTATTTTTTCATTCCCTTTTATTTTATCTGTTATCCTCCCGACCTCTTTCTGTATTTTACCTTTCGCAGCCGTGTTCTCCCCGAGCCTTGCAATATTTGCGTCCAAGTCGTTTTGTATTTTAAATAAAGGCGAGGTTGGTTTGAGGACAGGTTTTAAGGCCCGCGCTATTACCCCTGCGTTCGCCACTCCAACCAACCCGATTGTGATTAAATCAAAAGCGTCCAGCGGTTGTTTTGAAATTGCAACTTTGGCTACGATATTGGCGACTGTTGCCACATCCAACGCCAGTATTGCCGGGGCGGCGGTGATTAGTCCAGCTCCTATTACCCCGCCTGACGCGACAATAGCGACTGCGATCACTGCGACTGTTGCAACAATTATAGCCAAGTCAATTGCCTGGTGGGGATTTTTGGAGACCCAGTCCCATGTTCTTTGGAGAGAGCCAATTGGGTCATTTGCGAAATCCCAGAGGGTTTCTCCAATCCCTTTCAGGGCTCCCCCGACCCAGGACACAAAACCGCCGATAACTGACCCAATCCTATTAATCAAGTCAGGGACATAATCATG
>Ga0209541_10002387_pt1 | contig 35608 bp, 38 predicted proteins | sample RifCSPlowO2_01_FD_184027 | JGI IMG/M metagenome (GOLD analysis project Ga0209541, IMG submission 184027) | Groundwater microbial communities from Rifle, Colorado - Rifle CSP2_plank lowO2_0.1 (SPAdes) (version 2) | ecosystem: Environmental > Aquatic > Deep subsurface > Groundwater | place...
AGGTCACGGAGTTTTATATTCACTGGTGATTTGTTCATATGATTAACTTTTAGACCTCTATAGTCATATTAAGCAAAATTGCTTACAAGGTCAATATATCGGGGTGTGGATAAGCAAAGTTGCTTAATCTTTGCTAATTTGCTATAGTTAAGCAATCAAGGTCGTAGTTAACCGATTAAGCAAAATCAACGAATATGTCATTTGGTTCATATCTAAAAAAACAAAGAGAATCTAATAATTGGAGTATTAAAGAGCTGGCAGAGAGGCTTGGTTTTTCTTCAAGCTATGTGAGCCAGTTGGAGACAGGGGCTCGCATCCCATCCCATAAGCAAATGGAAATTTTGGCAAAGGCGTATCAGCTTCCACTGGAGGAAGTAAAGAAACATTGGACGGAGGGAAAAATTCAACAGGTCAGCAAGGATGGAAATTACAAATTTGATATCAAAGATGTTGGAGAGAAGCGTGTGCAGGAGGCAACCAGCAAGCTTGAGCAAGGACTTGAGGAATTGAAAAAAAGTTTTTCGAGCGATGGTGGCCATTTTAAATTACCAGTGCTCGTGGCAATTCCAATTGATGATCTCGATGGTCATTTGAGCCGATCGAGCGATTTTGTTTTGCTTCCAAAAGATGATGTCGTGCCGGGTCATCGTGTGTTCGGACTCCGTGTATCTGATCTCATACTTCCCGACGCCGGCATTGTTACCGGAGACTTCGTCATCCTCGATGCCGACGCTTCTCCAAAGAATGGGAATATTGTTATCGTTAGAACACCGGATGGTCTGGCGATGATTTATTACCACGAGCGTGGTGATCATCTTGAACTCAGGCCAGAGAAGGACGGGTTCAAAAAAACCTACCATCTCAAAGAAATCAAGATGATAGGTCGACTGGTCTATCACATAAAAAAATATTAATCGCCAGGGCTCTCCAAACGGAGAGCCCTCAAGCTATCTAACAAAATAAATTATGAATTACTTAATCTACGGCCGAGTCTCTACTTCTCGTCAGGCCGAACGAGAATTGAGTATTCCAGCGCAGGTCAAAGCATGCCAAAAGTACGGCATGGATCACGGTTGGAATCTTGCACCTGATGGCATCTATGAAGAAAAGGGCGAATCGGCTCGTACCGTTGAACGTCCACAGCTCCAGAAAATGCTTCACCGGGCAAAGACTGATAACAAGATCGATGCGATTCTGATGCACAAACTTGATCGTATGTGTCGCAACGTCGCAGACTATGCGGCGATCAAAATGATGCTCAAAAAGCATGATGTTCGATTGATCTCGGTGGTCGAGCAATTCGATGAGTCTTTCTCCGGAGAGCTGGTTGAGAACATCATGTCATCGATCGCTCAATGGACGTCCCAGAACATCAGCTGGGAGGTCAGAAAGGGTCTCAAAGAGGCCGTAGAGCGTGGCAGGTTCCCTGGATACGCTCCTATTGGTTATATGAACGATAGGAAGACCAAGTCTCTGATCGTTGACAATGTCCGAGCTCCGTATGTGAAGCTTGGATTTGAACTCTATGCAACCGGCAAATTTTCTTACTACACACTCGGTGATGAATTGGCAAAGCGTGGTCTCAAGAGCAAGGCCAGCAAGCGTGTCTCAAAGAAAGGCGTTGAGAGGATGCTTCAAAACACGATCTACTATGGTCTTATAAAAACGAGATCGGCCACTAATCAGGCAAACTTCCCGTCGCTCATCACTAAGAAGTTGTTCGATGACGTGCAGGAGATTATCGCCCAACACAATCATTATGCGGATCGATCTCGCAAACACACGTTTCCACTTACCGGCTTTATGCGATGTGGTTATTGCGGTTCTATGTTGAGTGGTCAGGTGAAAAAGGGTCACCTGTACTATAACTGCTCCCACCGGCGTGATGCCAAGTGTCCGGAAAGAAAGTACACACGATCCGAGCTCATTGAGGAACAGGTGGTGGCATATCTCTCACGAGTCGAATTACCACCTAAGTTCAAGACGGTCTTGGATGCGTACTTCCAACACTTTGCAAAAGAGCGTATGGATCAGGAGGAAAACGAACGTAAGAGTATTAAACACGACCTGATCAGAGTGCAACAGCAAATCCGCAACATCGTTGTAGATCGTTCAAAACGCATCATAGACGCAGAGGTCTTTATAAAGATTCAGGACGAGCTTCTTAAGGAAAAAGAGATGTATCAGGATCGCTTATCTGAGCTTGAAGGTAAGTCAGACAAATTTGTACAGAAGTTCAATGAGCTTCTTGACTTCACGGATCATGCCGACGAGGTGTACCAAAAGAGTGGTACGAGTCAGAAGCGAACGGTGCTAAAACTTTGCATTGATGGATTTACTGTTAGAAATCAAAAACTGACGCCGATATGGACGCCAGTCTTTGATGTTCTTATGGATTTACAATTGTCCAAATTCGATCCCCCAAAAGTCGGCGGCAAGGGTTCTAAAACCGCCTCAAAAACCCTTGCCGTACCTAAGGTTCTAACTTGGACATCTGGCGGAGAAGGAGGGATTCGAACCCTCGATGCCGTCTCCGGCATGCCTGATTTCGAGTCAGGTCGATTCAACCACTCTCGCACTTCTCCTAGAAAATCACCTCAAAAAGAGGCCCCCATCAAAGTAGCATTTTTTTGCATTTTTGGCAAAAATTGGTATACTGCACAAGTATTTTTGATTCTGGCCCCATCGTCTAACGGTTAGGACAGCGCCCTTTCACGGCGTAAATCGGGGTTCGATTCCCCGTGGGGTCACAAAGCGCAGGGTCCAAAATGTGATAACATTTTGCGCTTTGTGAAGCCGGAGCTATGCCGAGGCTTTGCGAGGCAGCGAGGTAGGGTCGTGAGCACTTAGGCTTTTGTGAGCAAAGCGAACAAAAGACTTAGTGACTCCTGACACAAGCAGGATGAGGGTGCGAAGCACTCAATCATTTATGGTTTTTGATTTAGATAAAAATATAGAGCGCCTAAAAAGCGAAAAGTATGACGGACAGGAAAGTGCGGAGTTTTTTGCTGATGTTGAACGATTGAAAGCGGGGGAGCCATATGCGTATATTCTTGGATGGATTGATTTCCTGGGGGTGCACATTGACCTCTCGGGGAAGCCTATTATTCCGCGACCTGAGACCGCGCATTGGGCGAAACGTGCCATAGAGGAGTTGAAAGCAAAGGGCACACCCGTGCGCACCTTTGATGCATACGCGGGGTCGGGTAATGTTGGTCTTGCTGTTGCCAAACACGTCCCTAGTGCGCTCGTAGAAATCAGCGAGCTCGACACATCGCTTTCAGAGGGAATTATTTTGAGTGCACGAGCGAGCGGTATCCCTGACGAGCAGATAAAGGTGCTTCCTGGAGACTCTCTTGAGACAGCCACCGGTCTCTATGATGCTATTTTTGCGAACCCGCCGTACATTCCTCCAAGTGATCTTGAAAACTTGGACCCCGATATGGTTGCGTATGAGCCACACCTCGCATTTTTTGCAGACGAAGGCGGAAACGAGTTTCATAAAGTTCTCATTAATCAGGCATGGGACTTTTTGAAGCCTGGCGGTGCGGTGTATATCGAGGCTGATGAGTATCAAAAGCCCGCAATTGAGAAGATGCTCGAGGGTACCAAGTGGACCTATGAATTTTGGGAGGACCAATATGGGCAGGTGCGGTTCCCGGTGCTCCGAAAAATAGTATAAAAAATCCCCTCAAGGGGTTTTTTATATTGAGTTACTTTATTGAATTACTTTGCCTTGAGGGTCACGTAAATGTCCTCGAGGGCGCGGACGGCGTCGCCGGCGGCGATGTTGTTTTGATGGTAGAGCACATCGGTGCAATCACCAGCTGACCAAATACCAGGAGTCGAAGTCTTTTGAGTGCGAGGGTCAATTTTAATCTGGCCGCGCTCGGTGAGTTCTACGACGCCTTTAACAAATTCAGTATTAGGAAGTTGACCGATTTCGATAAAGATACCAGTGACCGGGAGGGTTCCTTGTTCGCTGGTGTCTTTGTTACGATACGTCATCCCGGTAACGAATGCATCACCGGTAACCTCAAGAATATCAACATTTTTGAGGGCGCGCATATTAGGATGCGAAAGTACTTTGTCCACGGTGATAGGGTCAGCGCGGTGGAAGTCACTACTGCGGTGAACAAGGGTGACGCTCTTTGCGTACGCAAGGAGCTGTGCTGCGGTCTCGAACGCTGCATTGCCTCCACCCACGACGGCGAGGTCTTGGCCTTCAAACATAGGACCGTCGCATGATGCGCAATACGTGAGACCCTTGTGTTCAAATTTGTCAGCGTTGATAGCCTCAAGTCTGCGACGGTGACTGCCTGTCGAAACAAGAATGGTCTTTCCTGTATAAGAACTTTTGTGGGTCGTGACGAGGAAGTTGCCGTCTTTTTGTTCAACTTTTTGTGCGAGCTCCTCCTTCATGGTAAGGACATCGCCTGCATATGCCTCTACGTGCTTGCGCATATTAAGAGCGAGCTCTTCGCCCGAGATTGCAACGGAACCAATCCAGTTTTGAATCTCTGTAGAAACAACGGACTGCCCGCCAAACGTCTCTGCAAGAAGAAGCGTCTTCAAGCGTTTGCGTGCAGCGTAAACACCCGCTGCTGTTCCTGCAGGACCACCCCCGATAATAATAAGGTCGTAAAGTTCCATAGTTATGTTTAAGTTTATAAATTCCAGATGATATTTGCAACGGGGCCCACACTTAGAGCGAGCCTTTCTCTTTTTTAGTGCCTTGCGCAAGGGCGACGGCCCGAGCAGAGCAATTTTTCAGCAGAAAAATATGCGTGCACTAGAAAAGAGAATGGCGAGTGACCTTTATTTTTTGCGGCGAAGGAATGCTGGCACAGCGCTCCAGTCTTCATCAACCTCGTTTTCAAGATCAATGATAGCGACCGGCTCTTTGTCGGTGAGATCTATCTTTGTAGGGGTCTGCGCCTCGGCGACATCGCGCGTAACTTCAACTTTTTTAGGCTCGCGCTCAATCATTGTGTTGTGAATCTCGCGCTTTTCGCGAATCTCTTCACGGCTCGGTGTTGCGGGTTTTGCTGCTCCAGAAAAAAGATTTTTCTTTTCAATGCCCTCAGGGAATCCTGAGGCGATAACGGTGATTTTAATCTCGTTTTTCTTGAGTTTGTCATCATGAATGGCACCGAAAATGACGCGTGCTTCAGGGTCGATTGAGTCAGTAATAATCTTTGCTGCCTCTTGAATCTCATGCATGCGGAGGTCGTCGCCACCAGCGATAGCAAAGAGAACACCTTTTGCCCCTGATACCGAGAGGTCGAGAAGGGGAGAGTTGATAGCTGCGAGGGCTGCTTCTTGAGCACGGTTTTCGCCACTCGATGAGCCGATACCAAGGAGTGCCGAGCCTGAGTCCGAGAGAATCGCACGAATATCGGCAAAGTCGACATTGATGATACCTGGCGTGGTAATAAGATCAGAGATACCCTCAACCGCCTGGCGGAGAATCTCGTCGCTCATCGTGAATGCTTCCTTGAAGGTAGTGTCTTTGCTTGCAGCAGAGAGAATACGGTCGTTAGGAACGACAATGAGTGCATCTACTTGTTTGCGAAGTTCATCAAGACCTTGTTCTGCGAGTCTGCCACGGTGAGAACCTTCAAAAGAGAATGGACGAGTGACAACACCAATAGTGAGCGCGCCTTGTTCCTTTGCAATAGCCGCGACGACAGGAGCCGCACCAGTGCCCGTACCGCCACCCATACCGCCGGCAATAAAGACCATATCAGCACCCTTGATGACACCCTGGATTTCCTCTTTGGTTTCCTCGGCTGCCTTGCGACCAATCTCAGGATTCATTCCCGTACCGAGTCCACGAGTGAGGTTTTTCCCAATGTGAATTTTTTTCTGGGCGAGTGAGTGATGAAGATCTTGTGCGTCAGTATTCATAACAATGAACTCAACGCCTTTGATCTTTGAGCTCACCATGTGATTCACGGCATTCTTACCGGAACCGCCAACACCAATAACCTTAATGCGCGCGAATGCTTCTACTTCGGGTTCTACTTTTGCCATACGGGATAGTCTGTAATTTAAATAATTAATCTTTTTAAGATACTAGTAAGAATACCAAGAAAAAGTCACAAAGTCTATAAAGTCTATAAAGTCAAAAGTCCGCAGGTTTTTGTGTATTTGTTACCACTTTCAACGTGAGAAACTTTACTGATTTTTGGCTTCCTTCTTATGGTAAAAACGGTTTTATCCATTTTTTGAGCATCGTCAAAACATCGTCGATATTCGAAGTAGTTGGCGCCTCGGGTTTTTGGAGTCCGTATAACGCGAGGCCGTAAGCAACGAGCCACGACGAATCCTTGATGGGGTTTTTACTTGCGGTAGCTCCTGCTGGGTGTGCGATAGAAGAAGGAAGTTTAAGGACTGCTTTTGCAAGGTCCTCTATGGTGGCGATGCCAGCACCGCCACCCGTGAGGACGATACCCGCAGGCAAAAGGCCGTTCCTGTTTATTTTTTTCAAATGCGCTTCGATGAGTTCAAAAATATCTTCAAGGCGCGCTTCGATAATCTCATCAAGTTTCTTTTTTGAGTAGGTGCCTGAGGGTCCGCTTATTTTTACTTTCTCAGCTTCATCAAGAGGAATCTTGAGTCCAAGCGCGATGTCGTTGGTAATATCGGTCGAGCCAATAGGGAACACCTGAAGCGAAATGGGAATGTCGTTTTCGAATACCGCAATCGAAACCGTTTCGGCGCCAATGTTTACGAGAGCGCACCCCACACTGCGCTGTTTTTTATTTAAAGCGACTTGCCCTGCGGCGATGGGTGACGGTATGATATCGTCTACTTCAACACCGAGTTCTTCGATGACTCTGACGATATCGTTTAGGTGTTGCTCAAGGCACGTAATGACAAGCATTTTTACTTCGAGCTTGGAGCCAATCATTCCCTTTGGGTCGCCAAGAACTTCTTTGCCATCGAGCTTGTAGCGCAAAGGAATACGATGAATAATGCGCTTGTTGGTGAGGTGTGCGAGGCTCTCCTCAGCTTCTGATGCTGCTTTCTTGATGTCTTGGTCGCCAACTTCTCCTGACGCGCGCGAGATCGTAGCACTTCCATGCGACACGACTGACTCGAGACTAATACCGCCCACCGAAAGCAGAGCATTGGTGATTTTAATGCCCGCCATTTTTTCTGCATGAGCGATTGCTTGGCTGACACTTTTGAGTGCATCCATTTTATTGACGATGTAGCCGTGACGGAGGCCGCGTGTCTCGGCAACACCAGTACCAATGATGCGCGGTGCTTCTCCTCGTGTGTGCTCAATGATAACGATGCGCGTTGTGTGAGTGCCAACGTCGATGCCCGTGGAGATACGTTTGATAGGTGCGCGCATAAGTACCCCTATAGTAACAGAAAATACTTAAATCTTAAACAGGGTACGGATTTTTTTCTCCTGCGCCTCCATTTTGGGGCTGTGGTCGAGACCTTTCAAGTGAAAGAGGGCGTGAATAAAAAGAAAAGCAATAAAGTTGGTGTAGGTGCGCTCAAAAAGTGGCGCCTCCTCGCGTGCTTTTTTAAGATCAAGAAAAATGTCTCCCTCGAGCTCGTCGATGGGGAAGGAGAGGATGTTGGTCGAGTTGTCCTTGCCGCGATAGGTGCGGTTGAGTTCGCGTGATTTACGCGGACTCACGATGACGAGCGAGCACTCGTATTCATCGCCGAGTACAGCGGTGGCCATTTTAGCAAAAGGCAAGCGGGGAAGCTTGCCTTTTGTAGTGTTCTTAATAGTAAGAGACATAGGAGTTAAAAGTTTATAAAGTCGAAAGTCAAAAGTAGATACAGACGCGTGAATTTTTGATCCTTGGACCCACTTTCGACTTTGTACTTTTAACTTTTTACTTATCTGCCCCTCTTTTTCTTCTCGACGAGTTTGCCGAGTTTCTCCAAGAGTTCGTATTCCTTGCGTTTTCCAAGGACAACGAGCGCGCTCTTCTTCATTTTGAAGTGAGAAGGCTTGCGCTGGCTCCAACGGATGGAACGTACGCGAGGGATAACTCCCGAACCCTGAACGCGCTTGGTAAAGCGGCGAATAAGGCTAATCGCGTTTTCGTTGTTGTTTTTCTTGACTTCTGCGTTGACTGTTGACATATAAACAAGTATAGCATAAATGCATTTTGGGCGCAATAGCCTACTCCCTAAGGATGGATTTCACTTGGGTGTCCTCGACTTGGGGGAAATCCTTGTAGAATTGGCCGACGGCGAAAAAGAGGGCGGGTGTTTCGAGGGTGCGCACCTCGGCTTCTTTTTTAAGCTCCTGTATGGAGTCTGTCGAGGCGACCGGAACGGCAACAACAATTTTTTGTGCACCGAGTTTTTTAGCGTACCGTACGGCGGCTTTCATTGTCATGCCCGTGGCGATGCCGTCATCGACGATGATGGCGGTTTTGTTCGCTAGGTCGAGCGGCCCACGCGTACCGCGATACTCTTTCCATCTTCGCTCCGCCTCTTTCTTTTCTTTTGCAATTTCATTCTCAAGCCACTTCTTGTCGACGTTCGCTGTTTCGCTCTCGTTAAAGACTCCGTTACCCTCGATGTCGATTGCGCCGATAGCGTACTCGGAGTTTCCTGGTGCGCCGATTTTTCTCGTGACAATGATGTCGAGAGGGAGATTGAGGGTGTGGGCGACCTCTGCGCCCACAGCAACACCACCACGTGGAAGGGCGAGGACGACAGCGTTAGTATTTTTAAATTCGCCTAAAACCTCCGCAAGTTTTTTCCCCGCTTCGGTGCGGTCTTTAAAGATTGTCATGATATACTAAGTGTATCATGCATAAACCACTAAGCACACTTCGCGACCGAAAGGCGCCGACAAAAGATTTTCGCAAAGCTGCACATGAGATTGCAGCAATTCTCTCCAAGGAAGCTTTGCGTCGTGTGAGGAAAGAAAAAGTCCACGCTTCGCGCACCGTCGTCCTCGTCCCAATCCTGCGCGCAGGGCTCGCGCTCTTGCCAGCATTTCTCGAAAAGTTTCCCGAAGCATCGGTTGGCTTCATTGGCCTCAAGCGCAATGAGAAAACCCTCAAGCCAAAAGCGTACTACCAAAACATCCCCAAGATTTCAAAAAGTGACAAGGTTATCGTGCTTGACCCCATGCTTGCAACGGGTGGCAGCGCCGTGGCAGGCATCCGCGCGCTCGTAGAAGCAGGCGCACAGGAAAAGAACATTACCTTTGTTGGTGTCATTTCGGCACCCGAAGGTCTTGAAAAACTGCAAACAAATTTCCCACTCGTCGATATGCTCATTGCGGTCCATGACGAGAAGCTTGATAAGAATGGATACATCGTCCCCGGCCTCGGAGACTTTGGCGATCGATATTTTGGCACGTAAGTACAGATCCTATTTCTTTTTCTCAAAAACCCAAGCTACTTGTTCGACGAAATCTTTATCCGCAAGGATTTCATTCACTCTAGCTGCGTCCTCAGGAGAAAGCTCGTACTTTGCGATAAAAAGCTCAGAAATGTCTGGAACAACTCTATCCTGTATGGTTTGGTAATTGATTCCTTTTTCATCCATCCATGTTTCAATTTCTGTTGGCGAAGAGAAATATGCAGTTTCGCGTTGCAGTTTTGGGGCATGCCCCAAAAAGAGTTTATGAAATTCACTTTGCCATTCAGATGAATTTTCTCGCGGAGCTCCAGAATGTTGGACAATTGCATATTTATTTGATACACGATTGACTTCACTTAAAATCTCTTTCTGGTCTTCTTTTTTATTCCACGGCAAAACATACCTCATAACAGTTATATCGAAAGCATTATCCTGAAAAGGAAGTTGCGCAACATTGCCAACTACTTTCATCTTTGCCGCAAGGTTATCTTTTAAGGCAGTTTCATTTGCATCAATTGCGGTAACATCAAATTTGTAGTCATCCCCAAATTCAGTGAGTAAATCTTTCAAGAATTCTCCCCTATGGGAACCGACATCTAGGACAGACATCGTGTATGCTTCCAGCCTTGGAGGGAGCAGTCTCTTTATCTCTCCAGCAAAAAATTCTGCTGATTCTCCATAAATCTTCTCGATAACAGGAAGACCCATTTCCCCCTCAAAAACCCGTGAGGCTCCTGCACCTTGTTCAAGTGGATTTATTTTTGATGATTCAAAATTTTCCATATTTTTTATTTTATCACATTACCATCAGATTCACCATCTTGGAGTGAGCCGTTCTCTTTTTTGGTGCCTTGCGCAAGGGCGACGGCCCGAGCAGAGCAATTTTTCAGCAGAAAAATATGCGTGCACCAGAAAATAGAATGCCGAGCAGACTCTATTTCAATTCTTCTTTGAGATGCTTTACAAAATCGGGGAGGTTGGCGAGAGTGACGGTTTCTTGTGAACGGGTCTCCATATTGCGGACGATGACGGTGTTGTCGAGCGCTTCTTTTTGACCAAAGATGATGGTGTAAGGGACACCCATACGTTCTGCAATGGCGAGCTGTTGACCAAGGCCATCTTTTGAAAGTGATTGTGCGAGAGGGATGCGCGCCTTGCGAAGAGTCTCGATAATCGTGAGACTCTTCAATCGTGCGTCAGAGCCGAGTTGGATGAAGTACACCTTTGGCTTTTTGATGATGCGCGGATCAAGCTGTTTGTGGGAAGGCGACATAAGGACGCGATCGACACCAATACCACCACCGACACCAGGAACTTCTTTTTTAGAACCCAGTGCGTGAGCGAGGAGGTCATAACGACCACCCGATGCAATAGTGACGGGCTCAGAAGTCTCTGTGCCAGGGTTGCCGAGGTCAAGGATTTCGAATACGGTGCGCGTGTAATAGTCGAGACCACGAACAAGATTGTTGTTGATGTGGTAGGGGATGCTCATCGCCTCGAGGTACTCGATAACCTCCTTGAAATGGTGACGGCAGTCATTGCAGAGTGAGTCGATAGGAGTAGGAGCCTCAGCTTTTGGTCCCTGACAGCGCTCGTCCTTGCAGTCGAGAAGGCGAAGAGGATTGGTCTTGATACGCTCTTTGCAGTGCGGACAAAGTTCGTTCACATGTTTTTTGTAATAGTTGGTGAGCTCACGGATGTAGCCCGAGCGACATTCTTTGTCACCAATGCTGTTGATTTCAACTGAAAGATTTTTGAAACCTGCTTCCTCAAGGACGAGGGTCATACTACGAATGACGAGGGCGTCCATAATACTTTTACTTGAACCAAGTATTTCAAAACCGAACTGACGAAACTCGCGCAAGCGTCCGCGTTGAGGATTCTCGTGGCGGAAGTATGGCCCATAGTAATAGAGCATCACTGGTTGAGGAAGTGCTTGCATACCGTTCTCGATATACGCACGCATAACCGCCGCGGTGCCTTCGGGGCGCATCGCAAGATGGTCGCCACCCTTGGTCTTGAGGACGTACATTTCCTTGTCGCGAATGTCGGTGCCGACACCGAGGCTCGAGGTAAACACCGCTTCGCGTTCGAGGATAGGGGTTTCAATAGGACGGAAGCCGTAGTAGATGGCGACGTCGGATGCTTTTTCAAAAAAACCTTGGTAGGCGTAGTACTCCTTTTCCATGAGGTCGCGCATTCCTTTTGGGCTCGCGATGTCCTCGGATTTCAACTTCTTTGCCTTCTCTGGTTTTTCGGTGGTCATATATGAATTAATTATTGTCTAAATTGCCCCGGGAGGAGATCAATGGTCGTGACTGGGAAGAGACGAACAAGCGCTTTTCCCACAAGGAGGTCTCGGTTTACCGCCCCCCACATACGTGAGTCGTAGCTTCCTGCACGGTTGTCACCCATCATAAAGTACTCGTCCTCCTTGAGGGTTATTCCCACCGCATCGCTTTTGGTAAACTCAACATAGGGCTCGCTTAGTGTGGTGAGGGACTCTTCTCCGGCACCTTTCACAAAAACTTTTCCTTCTTCATTGATGATGAGCGTTTCGCCGGGGAGGCCGATGATACGCTTAATGAAATATTTTTTAGGGTCCTTTGGGTATTTGAAAATGACTACATCGCCACGAGCAGGCTCAGTGAAGCGGTATGATACCTCGTCAACAATGAGGTATTGACCGTTTGCAAAAGTAGGGTCCATGGATGCCCCTGAGACAATAAAAGGCTGTGCAATGTAGACACGGATAGGGATAACCACCGCGAGGGCAATGAGAATAAAACGAATAGTCTCCCATGCTTCGGCGCGAAATGAACGCTTGGGAGCGCCTGTTTGAGGGATGTTCTTTGAAAAATCAGTGTTCATTTAGTTAGTGAACTCATCATATAACAGGAAATGGCTTGCGACAAGGCCGAAATGTGTGGTATGGTAAAAATTATGGAATTTACCCCGCGCCCACAGGAAGCCCCACAACCGTTGCCTTCAATGTCAAAAGATAACTTTGGGCTGCATGATTTTTTTACCTACATAGAGGAAGATAAAGATCGCGAGGCTTCTGAGACGAAAAAAACTGCGCACGCAGTACTCGAGGCGCTCCACCATGCGGGAGGTGTGGTGTACCAGGATGTTGCAGAGATGTATCCACTCGTGCATGAAAAGATTCTCGTGCGTCGCGAGGATGTCGGCAAGGTAATGGAGAGCGCCCTTGAAGGAGCACCGATAGAGATTACTGCGCGCGGACTGCGCCCAAATGTCGCGTGGTGGGAGCTTTCGCATGGTAGCGACGGTCTCAAAAATGCATTTCTCGAGGGGCACACTCATATGAACGGCGTCGTTTCGGTGGTGGGCTTTGAACCAGGGGAGTCACTCGTGGTTACGGATCAAAAAGACATCCCCGATGAACCCGATGCATTTGTTGGTGCAAACGGCAGCGTACTTGATCGTCATTTTGTTGCATCCGCGCATGGTACGACCCCTCATGAAAATATTCGTTTCGTAGTCTTTCGTTTTCCTTACGAACATTTCCCCGAAGAGGAGCTGACCGATGATGAAGTGGAGGGTGGCGAAAAAAATCTGCACGGAGATGCGCGATATGTTTTCCGCGGTGTGTATTTCCCGAAAAAAGAGACGGAGACTATTCACTAAAAAAGAAAAAGCGCCGAACGTTTTTTAAAAACGTTCGGCGCTGGATTAAACATGCGTGCCTGCGGGAACAAGAAGCACTTTCTGCACTCTTTTGAATGCATTGACGAACTCTGCAAACCCTCCAATCGCGCGCTCTTTGAAGAGCGCGATTTTTTGAGGACGAGGAAGCAAACAGAACTCCGCGCATTGTTCGAGCGGGCACCCTGATTGCTCGAGGATACCAACGGCCATACCTGCCCAAAAAGGGTAGAGGAACTCACGAAGATTCTCGTTGTCTTCCTCAAAGAGAAGACCTCCCCGTCGGACGGCATCAACGATTGCTTTTTGTCGAAGCCGGAAAAATAATTCAAGACTGAAAGCCATGAGGTTACCTCCTTTCGTTTTTTTCTTTGATGGTTTGGCAAGGTACGCACCGCTCCACATGAGGGTGACGCAAGAGACGTTTTTTGGGAATCTCTTCTTCGCAATCGATGCAGTACCCGTAGGTGCCGTTGTCGATTCGTGCTATTGCCGCAATGATTTGCGGGATATGCTCGGTCTCTTTGTAGTGCCGTGCCGCAGGCAAGAGGGGAAGCCCCTCACGTCCTGTTGCTTCACGCGTAACTTCAAGTTTTGCGACCAAATGCCCCCTGCGTTCCCCCAGGAATTCTTGGCTCTTAGCCATTTTTTTCTCCTTTTTTATAAATAACAGACTATATCCAATATAGCATATTTTGACCTAAAAGTCAAGGGGTAGGGAACCCTTATTTTTGTTATACTTTTGAGCATATGCAGTACGTAATCGTTGGACTCGGAAACCCGGGGGGGGAATATGCAGAGACGCGCCACAACGTCGGGCGTATGGTGCTTGAACAATTTCGTAAGAAGAATGACTTTCCCGAATGGTCGCTCGACAAGAGTGTGAAAGCACTCGTGTCCAAGGGTGCGTTTGGTAAAGATAAAATCATTCTCCTTGAGCCGGATAATTTTATGAATGTCTCAGGCAAGAGCGTTGCGCCGTTTGTGGCGAATGCAAAAGAAGCGGAGCGTACGATTGTCGTATACGATGATGTTGATTTACCGCTCGGCACGATGAAGATTTCTTTTAACCGAAGCTCAGGCGGACACAAGGGTGTCGAGTCAATCATCAAAGCGCTCAAGACACGTGAGTTCGCGCGTTTACGTATGGGCATCTGTCCGATGACGCCCGGCGGTAAACCGCGCAAACCAAAAGGCGAGGAAGCCATCCTCGAATTCATTGTCGGCCCATTCAAAAAAGCCGAACAAGAGGTGATGAGCAAAGCAACCAAGCAAGGCGCCGATGCCCTTGCTCTTATTCTTACCGAGGGTCGCGAGAAGGCGACAGGGGAAGTGAATTAGCTAGTAGGTAGTAGCTGCTAGGTTTTAGGGAATACAAAAGAGGGTGGGCGCCGTAGGCGCCCACCCTCTTTTCCTAAAACCTACCAGCTAAAAGCTAACACCTATTTCACCAAGTGCGTAAGGGTCATTTTCTGATCCTTGGCATCAAAGAGTGAAATGGTGAACGAGTAGGTGCGGCCGAGCTCGAGTGCTGCCTTGAGCTTGTCCTCCGTACCGAACTCCGATACATGAACGAGACCTGCAATGCCTTCCTCGAGTGATACGAGTGCGCCGTAGTGGTTGAACTTGATGACCACGCCGGTTACTGTGTCGCCCTTCTTGTAACGCTTCTCAGCATCCTTCCAAGGGTTCTCCTTGAGCGCCTTGATCGAGAGAGAAATCTTGTCATCCTTGATTTCGATTACCTTCACGCGGACTTTTTCGCCGAGTTTAAAGATCTTGCGTGGATCCTCTACAAGACCCCAACCAATCTCTGAAATGTGTACGAGACCTTCGATACCATCCTCAAGCTTCACAAAGACACCAAAGTCAACGAGACCGGAAATAGAACCCTCGAGCTCGTCGCCCTGTGAGTACTTGCCCGAGATTTCGCGCTTCTCTTTAACACCCTGCTCCTTCTCCGAGAAGATAAGCTTGCCTTCTTTTGGTGATGCTGAAATGATGGTCATCGCAATACGTTTGCCGATGAGTTTTTTGAGCTCAACAAGAATCTTGTCCTTGTCGCCGTCGTCGATGCGAGGATAGTGTTCGCTCTTCAACTGTGACGCAGGAAGGAATCCCTGGATACCCTGCCACTCCACAATGAGACCACCCTTATTGGCGTCCTTAACGGGAAGTTCGAGAGCCTTCTTGGACTTGATAGCCTCCTCAGCCTCACTCCAGATGATAGCCTGGCGTGCCTCCTTGAGCGAGAGCTCAATGTAGCCGTCTACGTTCTCGGTGTCGACAACCTTTGCGGTAATCGTGTCGCCGATGTTCAATTTCTTGATGACATCGCGTGCATTGATAAACTCGCGACCGTAAATGATACCGGTACCGAATGTTCCGAGGTTGATATAAACCGATGACTTTTCAACGCCGAGGACAGGGCCCTCTACGAGTGCGTCAACTTCAGGGAGGTCTTTTACGCCCTCCATAAGGGTCGCCATAAACGACGCCGGTGCTTCTACTACAATTTCTTCTTCTGTTGCTTTCATAAAATTAAAAATCCCAGGACAAGCCCCCACACCTTTTGTGTCATCGTACGGCCTTGCCGTACCGCGCGAAGCGCAATGACACGAAAGGTGTGGGGGCAAGCGGGGAAAATGAACCTCGGGTTTCTCGGGAACGGTCGTGTCAGGATCCGAGAAGGTTATCCTTGGTTCGTGCTTGCTATTAACCCCTGCAATATACAAGAAAGCGAGCAAAAACGCAAGTTTTACGAAGGGCGGTCCTTTGTAAAACCGTCCTTTGTAAATCCATAGCGGGCTAAATAAAAAAGGGGAGATTCCGTAGAATCTCCCCTTTGGCTTGGCAGCTAGCGGTGATGCTAGATGCTGGGCCGGGCGCCGGCAGTGGTGTGGTTATCAATATACACGGTGTGACGTGCGGGACCTGCAGTTGCGTACTTCATAGTAGCCTCCTTGGGCTGGTTGAAAAAACTTTGACTATAAAAAGTATAGCAGATACACAGCATTTGTCAAGTACCCGTGCAGTCTGATACACTACCATCTATGATTGTCACATATTACGGAAAACAATTTTTTAAGATTCAGCTTGGGGATACGGTTATTGCCTACAACCCTATTGGCAAGGATTCAAAATGCAAAACTTCACGCTTTGGTGCGGACATTGTACTCTCGTCGCTCCGCCACGCAGACTTCAATGGTGCGGAGCAGTGTGCTTACGGAGAAAAAGTTCCTACGCTTATTGCCGGTCCTGGTGAATACGAAGTAGATGGTATTTTTATCAAAGGCTTTGGCACGGAGACAACTTACGAAGGTGAGAAAAAATGGAACACCGTGTACTCGGTCGTCTTCGAAGGTATCAATCTCTGCTTCCTGGGCTCACTCGCAAAGTCCGACGCGCTCTCGCGTGAGGTCAAAGAAGGTCTTGGTGAGATAGATGTACTCTTTGCACCGATTGGTGGAGAGGAGATGTTGACCGCTGCGGATGCATACAAACTCACGCTTGCACTCGATGCAAAGGTCGTCATCCCGATGGACTACGACGATATAAAAAATACCCTTGAGACATTTGTAAAAGAAGGCGGTGCCAATGCCGAGACGATGGAGAAGTTTACCTTCAAGAAAAAAGACCTCGAAGGCAAAGAGGGAAGTGTGGTAGTCGTAACGGCTCCTAATTAAAAACTATGCTCGAAAAACTCCGAGCGAAGCCAAATCATATTAAAAAAAGTATCGCTCTTTTTCTTGCAGCGGTGATTTCTGTAATAATTTTTTTTGTGTGGGTGTCATCATGGGATGCACGCACGAATGGCGATGCAATACGCGGAAAAACAGTGAGCCCGCTCTCGGGATTCAGCACAATGCTTGATGGTTTTATGTCTGATGTTCGCGAGGGCGTTTCGGGTGTCCCTACGTACGTTGAGAACACTCCATCTCCTACAATCGACACCGCTACGACCTCACCCTCATTTGATTTTTCAAGTGTGATCGTGATTGATTCATCAGCAAGTACGACGACAAGCACTTCAACATCAGCACGATAATATTTATGTGGAAGTTATCTCCCTACACCTATATTTCTATAGTCGTAAATCATATAATGTGAATCGTGTACTACCTGTATATCCAACACCGCTTCCGCAAGCTCCGCCTCAGCATTTGGTCGCTCAAACATCGCAAGTGGCTCTCAGTCTTCCGCGTTCGGCTACCTCAACCTCGCTTCGGGTAATTATTCATCCGCTCTCTTCTCCTCATCATTCGGCTACAACAATATCGCCTCCGTACAAGGTGCCATCGCCATCGGCTCCAATATCACCAACAGCACTGCTTCCTCCACGATGATCGGCCCCTCTGATGCGGCAAAACTCACCATCTTCTCGAGTGGTAATGTCGGCATCGGTACCACAAGCCCTCTCTCCACTTTCACTACCGTCGGCTCCGCCTGCATCAATAAAGGCACTGGTGCCACCGCCCTCTGCTCTACCACCGCCGGTACCATTACCGCAAGCGTCTTCAACACCGCTGCCGCCGACCTCGCAGAACGCTACAAGACCGACGACCCTACCCTCGAAGCAGGAGAGATCACGATGCTTGACCCAGAGAAATCCCTCTCTGTTATGCGCGCATCAAAAGAGAAAGATGCAGTAATCTTCGGTGTCATCTCTACCGAACCAGGCTTCCTCCTTGGCTCATACAACACCCTAAATAAAGCTTCCACCACCGTCCCTATAGCGCTCTCTGGTCGTGTACCCGTAAAGGTAACCAATGAAGGTGGCGACATCAAGATTGGTGACAAGATTACGCTCTCATCAACACCAGGTATTGGTATGAAGGCAACATCCACCAAAGCAGTCATCGGTACTGCCCTCGAGAACTTCTCTGGCACCACCGGCACCATTCTTGCTTTTGTAAACGTCACGGGCACCAAGCTTGATACCTCAATCAGCCAGGGTACCATTGTCGACGGTGTCGGTGAGTCATTATTCTGGAGCGTCGAAGACGTTACTGGCAGAATCAAGTTCATTTCTGCTGGTGTCGGCCTAAATGACCAAGAAATTGTTAATGTGAAAGCAATCCGTGGCTCCGCAGCAAAGTGGAGTATTGATGAGTGGGGCAGGATGGTGGTGGAGGAGCTCAAGACCAACAAGCTTTGTGTGGGAGAGACGTGCGTAGACGAGAGTCTGCTCAAAAAGATTCCTGAAAAAGTAGGAATCGTAGCACCGTCAAACGACCCTGTTCCAGCACCAGCTCCAGAGCCTGTTGTCGTGTCTGTTACGGAGCCAGAGCCAACCCCTACAGTGGAAACTCCTGTAGAAGTTCCCCCCCCACCGAACCAGCGCCCGAGTTTGCGCCGACTCCTGCCGTAGTCCCTGAGCCTGAACCATCAGTCATTGAGACGGCAGTGCCTGATACTACCCCCGCTTCAGAGCCAACCCCAGAACCACCAGTCCCCGTCGCAGAGCCTTAATTCCAGGAAGGGATGACTTTTCCGAAGTATTAAGGGTTGCGCCACACCGCCTTACCTTATATACTTTAGTAACTTATTATTAGAAGGATAATCATCACGCATCATTATATGGAACAAGGACACGAACAAGGAAGCACGCCGAAAAAAACAAAAAAGATTAGGGGAGCCGACTGGACTTCTTACAAGACGCTCTTTTGGGGCACGGTCCTTCTTCCTATCTTCTTTTTACCGATATTCAATCTCCCTGTTGATATCACCAAGGGCGCATTCTTTTTTACACTCACCATTGCGGCATTTCTTTTGTGGCTTGTTGCGCGGATGAAGAGCGGGAGGTTCGTGTTTCCTAAAAGTGTTTTGCTTGGGTCGGTAATGGCTCTTCCTGTTGCCTTTCTTGTTTCAGCTCTTTTTTCTGAAGTACCAATGGTATCTCTCTTGGGTGTTGAGTACGAGACAGGGACCTTCTTTTCGATTCTCGTGCTTTCGCTTGCAGTGTTCCTTTCGTCGATATTTTTTCAGACAAAGGAACGAGTCTTTTCCTTGTATGGATGGCTTGTCGGGGTGTCGTTTGTGGTGCTCGCGTTCCTTATTTGCGGATTTTTGATTGCAGGGGGCATTCTCCCGTCATTCTTTTCTGCGTACATTCCTCTTAATGTCGTAGGGAAGTGGAACGACCTCGCGGTCTTCTTGGGTTTTACGAGTATCATTTCCCTAATTACTCTTGAGTTGATGACGCTTACCAAGAAGCTAAAAATTACCGCCGTTACCTCGCTGGTTCTTTCTTTGATTATTCTCACCCTCATAAACTTCTCTCTTTTGTGGATTATTGTTGGGGCGTTTGCACTCCTCGTGTTTGTCTATGCGATATCCTTTGTACAAAAGGATGCGGGTGAAGAGATTACTGAGAGAAAGATTCCCCTGTTTTCATTTAGCGTGCTCTTGCTTTCGGTATTTTTTGTGTTGGCAGGTGGCCCTGTTAACGACCTTGTGCGCAACACGCTTCGCCTTAATATCCCCCAGGAGGTGGTGCGCCCAAGCTGGTATGCAACAGGGGGCGTGGTCAAAGAAACCCTCCTCAAGGATCCTATCTTTGGTGTTGGGCCCAATAGATTCCTGAATGCATGGACGAGCTACAAGCCTGCAGGAATCAACACCACCAACGCGTGGGACGTTGACTTCAACAATGGCATTGGTGTTGTTCCCACATTTGCTTCTACCTTAGGTTTGGTGGGTATCATCGCATGGCTCGCTTTCCTAGGACTGTTCCTTTATGCAGGGTTCAAGGCGGTGTTCAAAGTTGGTCTTGATAAAACATCGCACTATATCGTAGCCTCTTCGTTTTTGGGAGCTCTGTATCTCTGGGTTATTGCAGTCTTTTATGTCCCTAATATCGCTATCTTTGGTCTCGCGTTTATAATGACTGGGGTGTTTATCGCGGCGCTCGTGGAGGGCGGTATTGCTAAAAACTACGATTTCTCATTCCTTGAGGATCCGCGCGTGGGGTTTGTGTCTGTCCTCGTACTTATATTATTTATCATTTCATCAATTGTTGGAGGATATTTTGTTGTTGAGAAATTTCTTTCGCTTGCTTCATATCAAAAGGGTATGATGCTCAGTTCTCGTGGAGATGTCTTGGGTGCACGTGCGGCAATCGAAAATGCAAAAAAACTCCGTGAAAGCGACCTTTATTACCGCGCGCTCTCAGAAATGGACATCAATAGCCTTGGGGTTATTTTGAACCAAAAAGGCGTCTCACAGGAGACGGTCAAGGCACAATTCCAGCTAACCTCGCGTGAGGCAATTGACAATGCTATCAAAGCAACACAGTTTGATAAGACTAATTATATAAACTGGGTCTATTTAGCGCGTGCGTATGAGTCGCTGATTCCGTTTGGAGCTGCTGCAGATTTTTATGAGAGCTCAAAAAAGAATTTTGAGGAAGCAATTGCGTGGAATCATAATAATCCGTCGCTCTACCTTGAGCTGGCACGCCTTGAGCTCTTGAATAAAAATGTAGCTCAGGCAAAGGAATATATTGCAAAAGCTCTTACCATGAAGAATGATTACGTAGATGCGATATTCCTCCTCGCACAGATACAGGCTGATGAAGGCGATCTAAAAAATGCGATTATCTCGACCGAGGCTGCATCTCTCGTGTCACCTAACAACATCGGTGTATTCTTCCAGCTTGGATTCCTGCGTTACAAGAACGGCGACTATGCAGGAGCTGTCTCTGCTCTCGAGCGTGCAGTGGAGCTTAATCCAAGCTACTCCAATGCAAAATATTTCCTTGGCCTTTCGTACAGCAAGCTCGGAAGAGTGGCTGATGCGATACGTCAGTTTGAAGACGTTAAGTCGATGAACCCAGATAATACGGAAGTGCAATCAATCTTGAACAACCTACGAGCGAGCGGTAGTGCGTTCTCTGGAGGAGTACCAGCGGCTCCTGAAAAGAGCGCTACGCCACCAATAAAGGAAAAGAAAAAATAATTACCACTCATTAATTTATACTGACATGTCATTTGAAGGATTTACTCCAAAACAAGAGAAAGGGGCTGATGAAATACTTACAGGGTCACCCCTTGAAGGAGTTGGCTTTGACGATGCCGGTTTTACCAATGAGCGCAAGATAGTTATGGAATCAGTCGGCGGAGAATACAATCCTTACGCAAAAAAAGAAGCTACTGGTCTCTATCCAGAGGGTGAAAGGGGAGAGCGTATAATCAGTAGCGAAGAATCAGAGGAGGCCGCAAAACGACTCAAAGGAAGTGAGGCCGAGAAGTGGGAATTAATCTAGGAATAGGCCTAGAATAAACCTGCAACCATTGTTTTAATAGGGTTTTATACCTTTTTGTTTTGTGCTGTTTGTGCTATAATAGATAGACTATGGCGCGAAAAGTTGAAGAATCAAAGGTCCCCGCGGACGCCCCCGAGGTACCAGCACACATTGGTATTATCCCTATCGACATTTCTGTCGAGATGAGAGAGTGCTACCTCGACTACGCGATGTCGGTCATTACCTCACGCGCACTCCCTGACGCACGCGATGGCTTGAAACCGGTGCACCGCCGCATTCTCTTTTCAATGAGCGAGATGGGGCTCACCTCGTCAGCAAAGTTCCGTAAATCCGCAGCGGTAGTCGGCGATGTACTCGGTAAGTACCACCCACACGGTGACTCATCGGTGTATGACGCTATGGTAAAAATGGCGCAGGACTTTTCGTTCCGCTACCCACTCGTTATGGGCCAGGGGAATTTCGGCTCTGTTGACGGTGACTCTCCAGCGGCAATGCGTTATACCGAGGCAAAAATGTCTCGCGTCTCCGCAGAGCTTTTGCGTGACCTCGAAAAAGACACTGTGGACTTTCGTCCCAACTATGACGGTACTCGTAAAGAGCCAATCGTTTTCCCTGCGTCGGTACCTAACCTCCTTTTGAATGGTACCCTTGGTATTGCTGTTGGTATGGCAACCAATATCCCTCCCCATAACTTGAGTGAGGTTATCGACGCGACGGTGCATTTGATTGATGAACCAGAGGCAACCTCAGAAGACCTTCTTCAGTTTGTAAAAGGACCAGATTTCCCTACAGGAGGTATTGTGTTTGGCGAGGCTGATATGAAGCATGCGTACACCTCAGGGCGCGGTGGTGTGGTGGTGCGCGGTGAAGCAGAGATTGTCGAGGAAAAAAATACGAGTCAGATTATCATCACTTCACTCCCATATCGTGTCAATAAAGCAGAGCTCATTATCAAGATTGCTGACCTCGTGCGCGAAAAGAAGCTTGAGGGTATCCGCGGACTGCGCGATGAATCAACGAAAGATATTCGTGTCGTTATTGATTTGAAGACGGGGGCACATCCTCAGGCTGTTCTCAACTACCTCTACAAGCATACCGACCTTGAGACGTCGTTCCATTACAACATGGTGGCGCTTGTTGACGGGGTTCCGCAAACGCTTTCGCTCAAGGGGCTCCTCTCAAACTTCATTGGGCACCGCCAGGTGGTGGTACGTCGCCGTACCGAGTATGACCTTCGCAAGGCAGAGGAGCGCGAGCACATTTTACTCGGTCTCAAAAAGGCCCTTGATCATATCGATCGTGTAATCACCATTATTCGTGGTTCAAAAGATACCGCTGCCGCAAAAATAAACTTGATCAAGGAGTTCAAATTCTCCGATATTCAAGCAAACGCCATTCTTGAAATGAAGCTCCAGAAGCTTGCCGGTCTTGAGCGCAAAAATGTTGAGCTTGAGCTTAAAGAAAAGCAGGCGTTCATCAAGGAATGCAAAGACCTTCTTGCAAGTGCAAAAAAGATTCTTGCCGTAGTCAAGAGCGAGCTCGGCGATATCAAAGAGAAGTATGGTGACGCACGCAAGAGTCGCGTGGTTAAGCACGGCGCAGAATCAATTTCGGTTGAGGATATGATTCCCGACGAAGAGTCAATGCTCGTCTACACCAAGGGAGGCTACGTAAAACGCACCAACCCGAGCGAATACCGCCAGCAGAATCGTGGGGGAGTTGGGGTGGTTGATTTGAATACTAAAGAAGAGGACTTTATCACGCTGTTCCTTTCGGCAACAACCCACAGCGACCTTTTGTTCTTCTCGGACAAGGGCAAGGCATACCAGATCAAGATGTACGACGTCCCTGAAGGCAAACGTGCAACGCGTGGCAAGTCCATCATGAACTTCATTGCACTCGGTGGTGAAGAGAAGGTGACCTCAGTACTCGCAATGCCTAAGGCGCTCAAGGAGTCTAAGCTCTCACTCTTTATGGTGACCAAGCAAGGTACGGTTAAAAAAGTATCAGCAGAAAGTTTTAAGGATGTACGCCGAAACGGTATTATTTCGATAAAACTTGAGACAGGCGACGAGCTTCTCGCCGCACTCTTTACCGAAAAGGGCGACGATATTATTTTGACGACCTCAAAAGGACAAGCAATTCGTTTCAAGGAGGCTGACGCGCGTGAGATGGGTCGCGCTGCTGGAGGCGTACGCGGTATGAAGCTTGGCAAAGGTGACTTTATTGTTGGTGCGGACGTAGTCAAGAAAGATGCTGAAAAGCCAGAGCTTATGGTGATGAGTGAGAATGGTTATGGTAAAAAGACTGCCATGAAGGAGTACAAGGTTCAGAAGCGTGGTGGCTCGGGAATCAAGACCGCTAAGGTTACCGCAAAGATTGGCGCACTTATTGTAGCCAAGGTGGTTACTCCCGCATACGAGGAGCTCGTGGCTATCTCAAAAAAGAGCCAGGTCATTCGTATTACGATGAAGGACGTGCCAACGCTTGGTCGTGACACACAGGGTGTACGTATTATGAAGCTCCGCGAGGGAGACAGTATCGCATCGCTGACCTGTCTATAGGGCGGAACATAGAATTTTGAATTTAGAATATGGAAGTAAATGCGGGGCTCACGATATTATTGTGAGTCCCGCATTTTTTGTTGCATCGTTTTGCTCCGCGCGGTACAATGAAGAAGAATAGTGAATGAAATGCAAGAGTCTGCATCATTCTAAATTCCATATTCCATATTCTATATTCTACCCCTATGGACCTCCCAAATTTTACGAACCCGGTAGCGAACATCAGCGAGCTTGGCGTGTATGATGGCATGACCGTTGCTGATCTCGGTGCAGGAACAGGAGCATATACCATCCCTCTCGCAGAACGCGTGGGGGAAACTGGTCGTGTATATGCCGTTGAAGTACAAAAAGATTTTTTGACGAATATTAAAGATGCCGCTCTTGCGCATGGGCTTAAAAATATTGAGGTGATATGGGGCGATATTGAGCGACTTGGGGGCACCAAGATAAAAGACGCAAGCATTGATGCTGTTATTGTTTCAAACGTACTCTTTCAGGCTGAAGACAAAGCAGGGCTCCTTCTGGAAGCAAAGCGTATCCTCAAGACTGGTGGCAAGCTCCTGCTCGTTGATTGGAAGGATTCATTTGGCAACCTCGGCCCCATAAAGGAGTCGGTTATATCAGCTGATGCCTCCCGCGCCCTCTGCGAGCGTGAGGGGTTTGTACTCAAAAAAGAAATACCCGCCGGTGAGCATCATTATGGTTTTATTATGCTTAAGGTATAATAGAGAAACAAAACTAATAACATGAAAAACCTTAATATCTTTCAAATCATTGTTCTTGGTGTGTTTGCAACCTTGATTATTGTAGGTATGCTTGCTTTTTCAGGCAAGCTTCCTTTTTTACCAAAAAGCGCAAAAGATGTGAATTATGGTACGGTAACAGTGTGGGGGACGTTCCCTGCAAATATGATGCAGGCGCTCATTTCTGATAAATTTCGAAACGAGAAGAGCGTGACGATAAACTATGTAGAAAAGAGTAAGGCGACATTTTCAACCGACCTTGTTGAGGCGCTTGCTGCGGACCGAGGGCCGGACCTTTTCCTGATTGCACAGGATGAAATCTTGCGCAATTTGAACAAAATAGCGTTTATTCCATACGAGGCATTTACCGAGCGAGATTTCAAAAATACTTTTATTGAAGAGGGTGAAATGTTTTTCCGTCCCGAGGGGCTTGTTGCTCTGCCATTTACTATTGACCCTATGGTGATGTACTGGAATCGTGACATATTTACGAATGCCGGTATCGTTGCACCACCCACTAAGTGGAGTGATTTTTATCCCATGGTACCCAAAATCGTCGTTCGGGATCAAGGGGGGAATATTAGCCGTGGGTTTGCATCTCTTGGGGAGTATCGAAATGTCTCACATGCAAAAGAGATACTTTCTGTTCTCATGATGCAAGCGGGAAGCCCTATTGTGGGTATTCAAAATGGAGTCTTGATGTCAAACCTTACATCAGCTACTGATCCAAACGCCCAAAACCCTGCGGCTCAGGCGCTCAATTTCTTTAGTCAGTTTTCGCGCTCAGACAAAGACTCGTACTCGTGGAATCGCTCGCTGCCAAATTCACGCAGCATGTTTGAGGCGGGAGACCTCGCGCTTTACTTTGGTTATGCGAGCGAATATCAGACAATCAAGCAAAAAAATCCCCATCTTAATTTCGATATCACGGTCATGCCGCAAGCAGACCAGGCGAGCGTAAAGATGACATTCGGGCGCATTCAAGGATTCGCAATCGTAAAAACATCAAGCAATCTTGCGGGAGCAATGCGCGCGTCACTCTTGCTCTCGGGGAGTGATATGGCTAAAGGTATTGCTGAGGCTACAAAGCTGCCTCCCGTACGTCGAGACCTCCTCGCGGTGCGCCCTACGGACCCTATACAGTCAGTCTTTTATGACTCAGCGCTTATAGCACGCGCATGGCATGACCCGTCTCCGACCGAGACCGACCAGCTTTTTCAGGGTATGATTGATGACATCGGGTCTGATAGGCTCAAGGTAAGCCAGGCCCTATCTGTCACACAAAGTAGTATTAATAAGCTGCTCCAGCGATATAAATAACCATGAACATATCTTTTAAAAAGACGAGTGCGATGATACTTGCGGGAGTTGCGCTCTCTCTGCCTTTTCTGGCGGTTGCGCAGATTGGTATCCCGTGCAATGGCCCAGACTGTGATTTTGATGATTTGATTACACTTGCTAATAATATTATTAAATTCCTCGTGTTCACGGTCTCGGTTCCTCTTGCTGCTTTGGGCTTTATGGTCGCAGGAGCAAAATTGGTTCTTAATCAAAACAAAGAGGGGGCATGGAGCGAAGCAAAGCAAAGTTTTGGAACTATTGGGATGGGGTTCGGTATTATCCTTGCTGCTTTCCTCCTCGTTAAGATGGTACTTTTTGCGTTCTTGGATACCGATGCTGGATTTACCGCGTGGATACTTCAATAAGTATTGCAGAGAGAAGCAATGAAGGTGTATAATGTAATTATATATTTATGGATATGATGAAAAAAATTCTTGGGGCGTTGATTGTTCTTGCAGCGTTGCTTGTCGGCGGTATTGCGTTTGCGGCAGTTTCTCAAGGGGGGACATTTGATTCGCCTGTTGGGGGGACATGTGGAGCGACACCAGATTGTGCAGCAGGGCTTAGTTGTGGCTCTGGCGGTGTCTGCGTTTCCAGTGCTAGTGGCGGCGCTACTGCACAAAGTGGCGGCTCTACAGCACCTCTTGCCCGCGGGCAGCTACAAAACCCTATTAAGTATGATAATTTTTATGACTTTGTTGCTGCGGTACTTGAGACTGCTGTAGAAATATTAATGCCGTTTGTGGTCCTCGCATTTATTTGGTCAGGATTTCTCTTTGTGCGAGCGCAGGGAGCCCCTGCAGAGCTTGAAAAGGCAAAGTCAGCAATCTACTGGAGTATCATTGGTGCATTCATTTTGATGGGCGCCTGGGGGTTCGCGCAAATTATTAGCACTACCATATCAACCTTAACTCAGTAAAAATATTATGGACTTTAAAGACTTTGTCGCATTCATTATCCTTGATCTCATCAAACCAGTGACATGGCTCATTATGTCACTGGCAGTCGTGTACTTCCTTTGGAGTATTACGCAGATTATTATCAAGAGCGACGAGGTAGATATGCGTGAGGAGCTCAAGAAAAGGGCTACATGGGGGATTGTCGCACTTTTTGTCATGACCTCGATGTGGGGGCTCGTAAATATTCTTATCAATACTTTTCAGCCGGACGCAGAGCTCAACGCACTTCCACAGCTACCTACAAGTTTTAATGCGAGCGAGACGGTTTTAGCGCTACATACCACTAAGTAGTAGGGCGAGCGCAAGTGGGGGGGTGATCCACACCTTTCTTAGAGAGGATTTTCAATGGGCGCCTACGAGGCTTAGTTGGGGGTTTTTGATGGGTAGGGCCTTTCCACAGAAACCTCGATTTTTAGATATTTATCCCTTGTAGTTTATGAAATGGTTTCGTATAATTAAAGATGTAGGACTGAGTCGTGAAGTCATACAGTATTAATTATACAAGTATCATCATTATGAAAAAAGTTATTGCACTTAGTATCGCTCTCATGCCATTTTTGGCATCAGCACAGTCTGGTTTTACGAATTTAGCTGGTTTCTTTACGTTTTCCGGAGCTTTCCTGAAGTCTGCTACTGCGCTTATGTTTGCTGCAGCGTTCTTCTTCTTCCTTTGGGGAGTCTTTCAGTTTGTACGTGCAGCAGGTGACGAGGAGGCACGCAAGACAGGTCGCGACCACATCATCTACGGTGTTATTGGTCTCGCGGTGATGGCGTCTGTTTACGGTCTCGTAAACTTTTTGACCACGAGCGCAGGCCTCTCTACCACAACAGTTACACCTCCTGCGATTATTGAGATCACTAATCTGTAGTCACAAGTAATCATTTTATTCTGTGAATATCATTGAAAAGTTAAACGATCTGATCCTCAACCCTTTGATTGTCCTCCTCTTTGCGGTAGCTGCTGGGTACTTTCTTTTTGGACTTCTTCGGTTCATCCAAAACCAGGACAACGAAACAGCACAAGAAGAAGGGAAGCGGCATATGGTCTGGGGTGTCATCGGGATTTTTTTGATGGTTGCAGTCTATGGCATTTTAAATCTTATCGGTACAACCGTAGGAAATATTACGCAGTAGTAGGTTTGGAAAAATTAACAAAAACACTCCGTACAAAAGTACGGAGTGTTTTTGTTTTACACCAAAAGAAAAAGCCCTCGAATTACTTCGAGGGCTTCATGTTGAATTGCAAATTTCAAACAGGAGTTAGCGTTACCGTAACTTTGACCGGTGTTTCCGTTTTTGACGAAAAACCAAGACGTAGCCGGCGGATATTTCCGCCCAAATCGACATGCTCGCTGCAGTCATGAGTAACGCCTTGAGGGGCACCATCATACTCGATAGCAACGAGGCATCCTTCTGGTGCGTCCCACCTGAAATCAGTTGACGCAGGAATCTTTACCTCCGTAAAAGCTACTTGTGTGGCGAGTACTACGACAGTACGTGCTTGAGGTTGCTTTGGTGTGGTGCGTTGTGTCGATGTGTTTCGGTGAGTATTTATTGACCATGTCTTGCCACCTAATTTATATTCATCCAACGTCTTGTGTAACGCTGGAGGCTTAAACGCAAGAACCATAATAGCAAATAAAATAAATATAAGCACCGTGTAGCTACCCCTGCTTTCCTTTTTTGCATTACTACGCTCATCAAAGAGTGTAAGTATTACTGCCAAAAGTAATGCAAGAACAAAGATGCCCCCTTCTTTCCCTTTGATCGAGAGAGCCCACTCACTAAGGAAAGATTTGTCGCTACCCCAAAAACCTTGCGGAATGAGGGAAACAACGGCAAATCCGATGATGGTACAGGCTCCATAAAACACAAGCTTTTTCCCGATTTCACCGCCGTATTTCCACTGGTCGGCCATAAGGCTGACTGCAATAGATCCTGCGATGATAACGAAGAATGCGCCAGGGTTTTCGGTAAAAGGAACGAAGCCAAGGTAGAAGAGTACAATAGTGCCCACAAGCAAGACAGTTTTGAAAACACTGAAATAGTGTCTCAATATCCATTTTGCTCCCTCGGAGAGTGAACCATCGCCAATGATTGCCCCCGCGACAGCAACTTCCGCAACTTGCCGCGGACGCCACCACAAAATAGCGGTGACAACGGCGAACAAGGACGAGAGAATTATGTTGACTTCAGGGTGACCAAAAACGTTACATACAAGCCCGATGAGCATGATACCAATGAGTACCCAGAGTGCTCCGACAAGCTTTAAGTATGCTTTTCGAATAGGGTCAACACCGAGGCCGATGGTTTCGCTGCCGACATTGAGAACAGCTAGAATAAGATCCATTTGAGGCTCCTTTGATTTTAGATTTGGAAGACCCAGCCAACAAAGCGATAGAAGGGATTAACCTTGTAATGCTTTTTACGGTAGGCTGTGATGTGAGGCACCAGAACATCATTGATAGCCTTTGCAACCTTGTTGGGGTCGGAAAGGTCATTAACAGAATCAAGGCAAAGAGATTTAACAATAATCTGCTTCACTTCCTTGTGGATTTCTGAAAGTTTGCTTTCGTCAACCAAGTGGTTTATGCGAAGAGTTTCTACCGCATGACGTATGTCATCATCCTCCTGGCACATATTTGCATCTGCAACGAGATCCTTGAGGAACTTAACGCGTCGATCGTTTTCTGAAAACTCAACGACGTTAATTTTTTCTCCTTTTTCGTTCGTAGTTGTTTCGTTTGGCATTGAGCCAATGTTGAGAAGAAGAGAAGTTGATTCGTCGAGAGTGAGCTTTTGCATAATCTTATCAAGCGCACTTCGCTCATCTTTTTTGAGGCCTGTACGAACAGAACCCCAAATCCCTTCATCAGCACGACCAAGGCCAAACAGATGGGGGAGGTGTTGTTTCACTGCTTCTTTACGTTCTTCTCCTGGTTTGGCATCTGAAACTTCTTTGATACCAACTGCCAGCATAATAAACTGGACAATCTCTACGATTACCCCAAAAGCATCCTTAACATCGAATTTTTCAGACATGACTGTCTCCCTTAAGTTGAATTTGCAATTATCAAAGATCTGACAATTTTCTTGTTTAATTATAGCAGATTCTCAAAAAAAGTCAAGGTGCCACAACCAGCAAAATACCGAGGAAAAACCTCGGTATTTTGCTGGTTGTGAGCGTGGACGAATTAGCAAATTCGCGTCCTGGACGTTAGACTTGAACCCTCAAGGATCACTCCATACGCTTCTCAATTACCAAATTGACCTACTGGGTGAATCAGCTGATTCGCATCTTGGATGTAAACGACGTACGCATTCTGAACTGGGTGCGCGTGGGGAGACTCGAACTCCCAACCCTTACGGGATACGCTTCTGAGACGTACGCGTATACCAATTCCGCCACACGCGCACTCAGTTCAGAATAATAAAAAAGCCCAGTTCCGCCACACGCTCGCGGTCATGCCATTCTAGCATATTTATGGTGCCGAGGAGAGGACTTGAACCTCCATGGGTTACCCCGCTTGCTCCTAAGGCAAGTGCGTCTACCAATTTCGCCACCTCGGCATATAGATACAAGGTACACTAAACATACCTCCGCGTAAAGCACCCCAGTAGGATTCGCCTCTTCCTTCGGTCGAGACTATCCATTTTGTAGCGATTCGAGAATACTCTCATCGCCAAAATGGTGAGCCTACGGTTCGAATCCTATTGGGGGCGTTACTGATAATAAAAAAAGCAGGGAAGATACCCTGCTTTTTTATTATGGTGCCCCCAGTAGGATTCGAACCTACGACCGTCTCGTTAAGAGCGAGCTGCTCTACCAACTGAGCTATAGAGGCATATATTTACTAATCTAACTCTATCACTTTTCTGTGCCTACCAAAGTTTATGGCCGAGCCACGAATCAGCTGATTCGGCGATAGAGGCATTTGGTACTTGAATTATTATACACAAAAAACGAAGAAAGGGAAGTAGTGCCCGGGGTGGGACTCGCCTCTTCCTTCGGTCGAGACCATCCATTTTAATAGTCGCTATGCTCCTTTAAAATGTGGGGCCTCTGGTTCGAGTCCCACCCCAGGCATCTCGCTCTGCTTATTTGTGCCCGGGGTGGGACTCGAACCCACATATCTTTCGATGGGAAATTTTAAGTTTCCTGTGTATACCATTCCACCACCCGGGCAGGTGAAGATACTCTCTTGAGGCGTGGGCGAGAATCGAACTCGCGTATAGAGGTTTTGCAAACGACCGCCTTACCACTTGGCTACCACGCCGACATCAGTCAAAAAGTCAAAAGTCTTAAAGTTGAAAGCAGATACATCTTCGCACTCTGATTTTCTTTTGACTTTAAGACTTTGAACTTTAAGACTTCCTCATCTTATCCTTCTTGGAGAAGGTCGTCAATTCTTTGGCGGCTGCGCTCGCCCATGTCGAGCTTTACTTCAAAGACGGGCAAGGTGCGAAGCTTTGCATGCTCGGCAATGTATTCACGAAGCTCGGTGCGCTTTCTTTTCGCAAAATCTAATGCGCGCTCCTCCTCGCTCGTAGGAATCGTCGTGATATAGATCGTCGCGCGTTTGAAGTCAGGAGAGATGGTCGCATCCGTTACGGTGATAAGCGAACGCGTACCTGCCTCACGCTGAAAAAAGCGCGCAGCAATTTCGCGAAGGAACTCCCGCATTTTTTCTTGTCGAGGTGTTGCCATATTTCTACTTCTCGTTCATAACGAATGCCTCAAGAATATCGCCAGCGGCAATTTCAATCTTGGACTCGACCATAAGTCCGCATTCGTTACCTTCTTCAACTTTTTTAGTTGCGAGTTTTTGTGCCTGAAGCTCAATAACTTTACCACGGCCAATTTCTGTCTCTCGGCGCATTATCTTTACCTGTGCATTGAGCTCAAGAGTACCAGAAACAACCTTGCCGCCGATAACTTGCTTGTGCTTCATGGCGCTAAATGTCTTGAGGACCTTGAGCGAGCCAACGATTTCCTCGCCGAGCACCTTGGGGGTGCGGAGGTCGAGCTCTTTGTTCATCCAGTCAGTAAGTTCATAGATGATATCAAACGTTTTGATAGTGACACCAAAACGTTCAGCAATGTCCACCGCGTTACGGTCAACTTTGGTATGGAAACCAAGGATGATAGCACTCTCAGATCCTGAAGCGAGCTTTGCGTCGTTTTCACCGATGGTGCCAACGCCCTTGGCGATGACTTTGATAGCAATGCGCTCACGTTCGATTTTACCGAGCTCCTTTTCGATAGCCTCAAGGGTGCCCGCAACATCAGTCTTAATGATGACAGGGATAATGAGCGCATCGTCAGCAAGGGGAACCGTGCGGACAATATCTTGCACCCCCTTCTTTGCGCGCGATTCCCTCAGGGTTGCCTGAGCAGCCTCAGCTTCTTTCTTTGTTGCATAGGCACGGAAGGATGCGCCGACAGGAGGGAGAGAGTCAAATCCGGTAATCTGAATAGGTGACGAGAATGTTGCTTCGGGGACTTGTTTGCCGAGGAAGTTTTCAATCACGCGTACGGGCGTGAGGCTTTCTTCAGCGACGATGAAGGTTCCTTTTTTGAGGGTGCCGTTGGTAATGATGAGCGTTGCTGAGATTCCGCGAGAGGGGACGACATGAGATTCGACGACGACACCACGCGCAAGTACGGTCGTGTCACCCGTGAGGTTCTCCATTTCCGCAACGAGGAGAAGCATGTCGAGGAGGTCAGAAACGCCGGTTCCAACTTTTGCAGAAATAGGCACAAAGGGTACATCGCCACCAAAACCCTCGAGGTAGATTTCGTTTTCAGCGAGGTTTTGTTTGGTGCGCTCAATGTTCGCGTTGGGCTTATCGATCTTGTTGATAGCAACAATGTAGGGGATACCCGCTTCTTTGATAGCCTTGAGTGCCTCTTTGGTCTGCTCCTTTACGCCGTCCTCTGCGGAAACAACCAAGATGGCAATGTCAGCAACGCCCGCGCCGCGTGAGCGCATTTTTGAAAATGCTTGGTGGCCTGGTGTGTCGAGAAAGGTGATGCGGTTGGCCACCCCTTCTTTAACAGGGTGGTTGACCTCGTATGCGGAGAGATGCTGGGTGATACCGCCCGCCTCGCCGGCAACCACGTTTGATTTACGGATATAATCAAGAAGGCTTGATTTGCCATGATCAATATGCCCCATGATCACGACGATGGGTGGACGAGGAAGAAAGTTTTGTGGGGATAGTTTAGCCATGGGATTTCAGTCAGAAAGTCTAAAAGTCAAAAGTCGAAAGCGCTACGACCTTTTTGCGCGGGTAACAGCGTCACGCTCCTCTGCGGTCATTTCAAACTCCGAAGAAAAGTTTTTGATGGGCTTTGCAAAGACACTCATACGGTCGCGTGCATAAAGGCTCGAGACTACCGTACCGTCTCCATTTTCAGAAAGGAGTGCGATGGCAAAGCTCTGGTTGCCACCCTCGCCGGTTCCCTTGAATGCATTGAAACGAATTGTCTCAACACCCTGGATGCTGCGGCGGAGGCGTGCCTCGGCAGTTTTAAGGTAAGCACTGGTGTCATCGCGGAACCCTTCGAGGGCACGAATATCTGCGCCAAGTGCGCTGATGAGCCCTTCGAGACTCTGCGCGTTCTTTCCCGCAAGAAGTTTTTTCAAGCGACGCTCAACAATAAAGAGCCAAATACTCAAGGCCAGAACAACAGCCGAGAGTAGTGCAATAATGATCATGGGTGAGAGCGATGCCATAATGTTCAAAACTATACCTTATTTTTCGATATTTTGCAAAAGAGGCCGCTCGGCATTCTATTTTCTGGTGCACGCATATTTTCTTGCTAGAAAATTGACTCCAAGAGCGAATCAGCTGATTCGTCTGCTCGCCTCTCATTCAGCAGAATGACTAACTGGGTCCAGGCTGCGCAAGGCACCAGAAAATAGAATGCCTCGCTCCAAGGAGGAATACAGTGGTAATTTGTTGTTTGTGGCAAAAAGAAAACCGCCTCGTCAGAAAGACCGAAGTGGTTTTCTGTGAAGCGGTTTATTTCCAGCGCGGGCTACTTTGGCGCAATTTTGATGCCTCCTCTGGGTCAATCTTAAGTGCTCGGTATGCCTCTGATGCCTCGCTGTCGCTAATCTGTTTCTTGCTCCAAAGCGCATCAATAGCACCGAGTACATAAATTTTTGCTATGTCTACCTTATTTTCTAAAAGGAGGTCAGCTACAGCTTCTTGGCCTTTTTCGTTTAGGCATTGTCCTGCAAGTTGTGTAATAACATCGTGCTCTGACATTTGGTGATCCTCCGTAATTTAACCTGCTTTAAATGATAGCATATTTTATATTAAAAGTCAAGTCTTTTGAATTGGGCTCCAAAAGGCTATGATGTCGGGATGAAGAGAATCTATTTGGACAATGCGGCGGCGACACCGGTGGATACGGGGGTGATGAAGGTGATGAATGCTACGGTAAAGAAATTCCCTGGCAATCCGAGCGCACTTCATAAGGAGGGGGTGATGGCGCGACAGGCATTTGAAGGCACGCGTGGGCAGATTGCGGGTGTTTTGTCGGCACATGCGGACGAGATTGTATTTACGAGTGGAGCGACGGAGGCGAATAATATGGCGCTCCAGGGTGTGGTGCGTCATGCTCGCACGCAAGGAATCATACACCCGCATATTATTGTTTCGGCGATTGAGCATCCTTCTGTGCTTGAGGTTGCTCGCATGCTTAAACGTGAGGGGGTGTTTGTTGACTACCTCTCTGTAGGCCAGAGCGGTGTTGTTGATCTCAAAGAACTCCGCAAACTCATTAATTCAGAAACGGTGCTCGTGTCGGTGATGTATGCAAACAACGAGATCGGTACTATCGAGCCTCTCCGCGATATCGCGAAGGAGGTTCGTCATGCGCGCAAGATGAATAATTCATCGTACCCATATTTTCACACGGACGCGGCACAGGCGGCGAGCTATCTCGACCTCAGCACGCCGTCTCTCGGCGTTGACCTCATGACGCTTTCGTCGGGCAAGGCGTACGGTCCACGTGGCATTGGTGCGCTTTTTGTAAAACGCGGTGTGAATATCTCGCCACTTATGTACGGGGGCGAACATGAGGTGAGTCGCCGCCCTGGCACTGAACCCGTCGCGTTGGCGGCAGGGTTTGCGGAGGCACTCACCCTTGCTCAAAAAATGAAAGTCAAAGAATCTGCACGGGTGCAAAAACTTCGTGACGCATTTGCGAAAATGATTTTGAAAAAAATTCCCAACAGTACCATAAACGGCCTGCCTCCTGCATGCGCAGGCATGGCGCAGACAGGTGACCTTGAACACGTGCTCCCCAACATCCTCAACATTTCAATCCCCGATATTGAAAGTGAAGCATTGGTAATTTATCTTGATGCAGCAGGCGTTGCGGTTTCAGGAAAGAGCGCCTGCAAAAGTGCCGACGACGAACCGGCGCATGTGCTCACCGCACTGCATGGCGTTCAAAAAGGGGAGAAGGCTTCAGTGAGATTTTCACTCGGACGTGAGACCAAAAAACAAGATCTCGACTACGTCGTAAAGGTACTCCCCGATATTCTTAAAAAAATATCAATAAAGTAATTTTATAGTTTACGTACACAAGCGCTCCGTGGTAGAATATTGGTAAGTTTTATTAATTTTTTACTTGCCGCCCCGTATGAATCACGTACCGTTACAAAAAAAAGGATTATCGTCCTTTTT
>Ga0209541_10002388_pt1 | contig 35603 bp, 48 predicted proteins | sample RifCSPlowO2_01_FD_184027 | JGI IMG/M metagenome (GOLD analysis project Ga0209541, IMG submission 184027) | Groundwater microbial communities from Rifle, Colorado - Rifle CSP2_plank lowO2_0.1 (SPAdes) (version 2) | ecosystem: Environmental > Aquatic > Deep subsurface > Groundwater | place...
GGGCCTCTGACGAAACGGTTGGTCGAGGGACTACCGGGGACGAGCATTCCTGTCCCAGTTACCCTTGCAGAACGGCGTCGGCGCGTCGGCCGGCACCTCGTCCAGCGACGTGTACCGCCGAAGCGGATCGCCACCGGAGATACGCTCATCGTCCTCCAGCGCTTCCGGCGCGAACTCCTGGAAAGCCGACATCGTGAGCCCCGAGATGTGCCCGTCGCCGTTTGTCGTCAGTCCTCTTGCCACGAGTGCCTCCTTAGAAAGGGTTAATAGTGAAGAACTCTTACTTTATCATTATAACACACCCACATTTTTATTGCAAGACCCCACAAATTTAGCATTTTAAGCCATTTTTAGGCCTATTTGTAGTAGATCCTGCCATTTATCCGCAGATCGATATATTGAGGATGAAATCCGCCAACTGGCGGATCATCTCGCTTGTCCGTAAGGAATATTTCCAGAACTTCAAGCTGCCTCTTTATGTCGGAATCCGTACTGAACAGCAATTCATAACCATTGGAGGTAAGAGCGTTGAAGTCGCCGATGAATTTATCCGGAATCGTGAATTTGTTTATAAAGATGTTAATTTCTTTCAGCCGCTCCGATATCAGCATTATGCCGGCCAATAAGCCGGGATCTATCTCTTGGACGTTCTGCCTTAGATCGTCAACGACTAAAATAAGAAATCCCGACGACTTTGCCGCCTCACCCCAGGTATGCCCTTCTCTGTCAAAATATTTACAGCTTGTAAGGCACCAGATGCCGGCCGTCTCCCTTTCCGTCACATCTATGTTAAGGGCGTGAGGCAGTTCCTTGTTCATCGACATGTCTTTGATCTCCGGAAATGAAGCAAGGATTTCGGCCTTGAAAGCATCGGAGTTAAAAAACATTACATTCTTTTGGTATTCGATCAGACCCAGCCATTTTGAGTTCAACCTCTTATTAAGTCCGTAGTTAAACTCATCGCTGCCGACCTTATCAAGTCCGCTAACGGAAATTTCCCTGATATCCAAAAAACCTGAGAAGAAAAGCAGATACAAAATGAGGCCGGCTGCCGCAAGAACCAGGCCGATGAAAAATAATGCCTTGACGACAAAAACCTTGCGCCTCTTTTCGGCTAACCCGTCTTTGTACTTAATGTTTTTAGCGTCGTAGACCTGCACACAAGAAAAGTTATTTAATTTCTTTGACTCCGCCCATGTATTTTTGGAGGGCTTTGGGAACTATAATAGTTCCCTTCGAGGTTTGATAATTCTCCATTATCGCCACAACGGCTCGGCTCAATGCAAAAGCAGTGGCATCGTTCATATGAACATGCTGGGTTTCTCCGCTGGTTCTTTTAACTCGCGTGTTCAGGCGCCTTGCCTGAAAGTCGGTCATCAGGTCGGAAGTATGCGTCTCGCGGTATTTATTCTGTCCCGGCATCCAGATCTCGATATCTATATGGCGGGCATCCTGTTTGCCCATATCGCCGGTACACATTATCAAAACCTGATACGGCAATTTTAACTCCTGAACCATATATTCAATTACCGCCACTATGAAGTCCTGCTCTTTTTGAGAGTCCTCCGGCAGGGTAAATGATTCTATCTCCAACTTATCGAATTGATGCATTCTGATAAGGCCTTTCATATCTTTCCCATAAGAACCCGCCTCTCTGCGGAAAGCGGTAGAAAATCCAATATATCGGAGCGGCAACTCATCTTCTTTGAATGTTTCGTCCATATGCATTGCCCCTATCGTGTGCTCTGCGCTCCCGACAAGATAAATATCATCGCTCGGAATGTGATACCTCTCTTCCTTGGGCTCCAAGCGATCCATCTTCTGGAAAACATCCGGCTTTATCATAACCGGCGGAAGGAGCGGTCTGAAAGGTTTGGACGACAGGTCCAGTTTTGCTTTTTTAAGTATTTTTTTGAGTATCTTTTCGTTGGTGAGAACCGAAAGTGTGTACTGAATTATGGCGAATTCAAGCAAAGCAACATCTCCCTTCCTGTACGCAAACCTTGCCCCCGAGACCTTGGCCGCCCTTTCCATATCTATCACATCCAATTCTTGGCCCAACTCCCAGTGTTCTTTGGGATTGAAGCCGAACTTAGGAACTTCACCCCACTGCCGCAGGATCTTGTTGCCCGACTCATCCGGTCCGATCGGCGTATCGTCAGTAGGAATATTGGGCACTTGCAGCATCAGCTGGCTAAATTCTTCCTCTACGCAAGCCAGCTCATGTTCCATTACTTTGAACTTTTCTTTCAGGGCCTTGAGCTCTTCAACGTCAAACTGCGGGCCTTTGGACTTTCTGTTTTGCTCGGCTTTCAAGGTCTCCGATGATTCTATAAGTTCCCGTCTTCTCCCGTCCAAAGCCAGCAACTTGTCCAAGTCCAAATCAACATTCTTGTTTTGGATGGCCTTCCTTACAACTTCCTGATTTTGACGGATAAATTTTATATCTAACATATTATTTAGGACGCATTAGCGGAAAAATTTGTGTTTCTCTAACGGGTTTATTCATTAAGAAACTAAATAATCTCTCACTAAATCCCTGTCCTGCGGTTGGCGGCATTCCATATTCTAACGCCTCAACAAAGTCATCGTCCATCTGCTGAGCTTCTTTATCGCCGGCCGCTCTCATCTTTTCCTGCTCTTCAAAGCGCTCTCTTTGATCTTGCGGGTCGTTTAACTCGCTGTATCCGTTACACAACTCTGAGCCGGCAATTATTATATGGAAACGCTCCACCACATCCGGGTTTCCGGGAGTGGACTTAGACAAAGGCGAAATTATTTTGGGTTCATTCACGAGTATGGCCGGACCACCAATATTCTTGCGGCAGTGCTTCCATAAGGAATCAATAAGTCGGGCTTTATTCTCGGCTTTATTGTATTCGATCTTTAGTTCTTTTAGTTTGCTCTTTATTTCTTTTTCGTTCGCTTTCCAAATATCAACGCCGGTTTGTTTTTTAACCTCTTCCGTATAATCAATAAGGGGCCAGTCAGAACCAAGATCAACGTCAAAATTATTTATTTTAAACTTAAGTGTGTTAAACGTCTTGTCAGCTACAAACCTAAAACATTCCTGCATAAATTTATACATATCTTCATAATTTGCATAAGCCCAGTACGTCTCGCATTGAGTGTAATCCTGCAGATGTTCAGCTGACATTCCTTCGTTTCGGAAGATCCTGCCTATCTCAAATGTCTTATTAAATCCGGCTACCATTAACCTCTTCTGCCACAACTCTCCAGCTGAAATACGAAGATACACATCCATATCCAACGCGTTATGATGTGTCTTAAATGGATTTGCGTCCGCTCCGCCGACTGTGGTTTCTAAAACAGGCGTCTCAACTTCCAAAAAACCGTTCTTGACGTGAAATTCCCTAACGGCATTCCAAAAAACAGCTCTCTTTTCCACTATCTCTCTTGATTCAGGATTAAATATAAAGTCCAAATATCTCTTTCGGAGCCGCTCCTCAATGTCCTGCAAGCCGTGCCATTTTTCGGGCAGAGGCAACAATGCTTTAGTAAGTAATGAATAGCGAGTAGCGAGTAGTGTTTTTTCGCCTGTTTTGGTCTTAAATAAAGCTCCCGTAATTTCAACAAAATCACCGATATCTAAGAATTCTCTAAATTGCTCGAATTTTTCTTTCCCAACAGTATCTTCCTTGATTAGGGTCTGGATTTTAGCAGAGTCATTAACATCAAAAAACACCGCCCCGCCCATCTCTCTTTTTGCCATAATTCGTCCGGCCAAAACAACTTCTTTGCCGGAACCGCTTAACTCGTCAAATTTACTAAGCGCGTCACCAACAGAATGTGTCCGTCCCGAAACCGCCGGATAAGGGTCAATACCGGCCTTCCGGAGTTTATTAACTTTTTCTATTTTCGTTTTTCTGATTTCATCTAATGCCATAAATGTAATACAAATCCGCAAATGATATGCTAATGCCACGAATAACTAAACAATACCAAAAAACAAAAAAATATAAAAGAAAAGACCCTACAGGGTCTCCATTCTTAATCCAATCTTGTGGCAATCCGTCCTGTGTATCTTCATCAGCCATTCTTTGATGTTCTTGCCGCATAAATCGCATCTGACACAACAGGCCATAACGTGTATACTACCGTCTCTATGACAGCTGCAGTCGCATTCATGACAACAAGAAAGTATACAACAACCGCCCCTTCCGCTAGTTACTGCCCTGACAAGCTCTTCGTTGGTCATTTTCGCTTATCCTTGTCTTGGAACCAAAACAAAAATAGCAACAAGTGCTATTTTTGTAAATACTATAAGTTCCTATTTTACTTCCAATATCTTATATTCTGTAATCCCCTTTGGGGTTTTGACTTCAAACTTGTCCCCTTTCTTGCGGCCGAGGAAGGCGCTGCCCAACGGCGATTCGTTGGATATGAAACCGGCACCGGGGTCCGACTCGGCGGCGCCGACAATGACGAATGTCTGAACGCCGTTCTTTGACTCTACCTTGACGCTTGAGCCGACGCGAACCACACCGCCGCCGCCGGTGTTTTCAATTATAACGGCATTCTCAAGTATGTCTTTTACTTCTGCTATTCTGCCCTCGTTCGCTGCCTGAGCGTCTTTAGCCGCGTCATATTCGGCGTTCTCGGACAAGTCGCCAAGCTCCTTCGCTTCTTTTATGCGAGTTGCTATTTCGGGCCTTAAAACATTGACCCTTTCTTCAAGCTCGCTCTTGAGTTTTTCTAATCCTTCCTTACTAAAATATTGATCCACGTTTCAAGTTAAAAAGTAAAAATGAAAAGTTAAAAATTACAACTTAAAATTAAAAACCGTTAGATCGTCTGGTTTTACGTTTTTCCTTGTCGTTTTTCCTTTTTCAATTCCAATTTTTAACTATATGAATATGATACTATATCACCACCTTTGTATAAAAGCAAATGGTGGGTATCTATTCCACCCGTTGATACTCCCCAAAGTACCATTTCATAAAGGCGTATGTCGCCCTTATCGCCAAGCCCTCGTTGGTTGAGGTCCCTCCTTCCACCAAAACGGTGATATTTATCTCCGGATTATCAAAGGGGGCAAATGCGGTCATTATGGAATTAACGGTTCGGCCTTTGACGACCTCGGCGGTTCCCGTCTTTGCTCCGGCTTTGACCGGCAAGGTGCCAAGAATTTTGGCCGTCCCGGAGATGGTTGTTTCAGCCATCGCATTCTTGACTTCGTTTATCGTCTTTTCACTGAAACGCAATCGTCCCAATGATTCCGGCTCAAAACTCATCAGGACATTCTTGTTGCTATCCAGTATCTGCTTGGCTACGAACGGTTTATACATATTCCCGCCGTTGGCTATGGCCGAGATATATGAATTGAGCCACAAAGGAGTAATAAGCAGGTCGCCCTGCCCGATGGATATATTGTACGTGTCTCCCTGATACCAGCTCTCACCCCTCGCGGCCAGTTTCCAGTCGGGAGTTGGAACGAATCCCTCCGCTTCTCCGGGCAGGTCAATGCCGAGCACAGAGTCGGCAAAGGCCGACTTCAAGTAGTTGGCTATCCTCTCCACGCCGAGACCCTTGATATTGCCGTAGCCGCCGCCGGCTATATAGAAATAAACGTTGCACGAATTGGCAATGGCCCGTTTCAAGTTGAATTGGCCGTATTCAAGCCGCCAGTTATCGAAGGTATAGATATCGTCTGGGTTATATGGATTTACGATAGTCAGGCCGATGCAGTCCTTTATCGTATCCGATGGACTGAAAATTTTCTCTTCAAGCGTCATCAGTCCGATAAACGGTTTGATGGTCGAGCCGGGATTGTAAAGGCCGCTGATGGCCCGGTTGAACAAAGGACGGGACTTGTTCTCGAACAAACCTTTGAATTGGTTATCGGACAAACCCTTAATAAATAAATTATTGTCGTAAGCGGGGAAGCTCACCATCGCCAGAACGGCTCCCGTCTGCGGATCCTGTACGACCGCGGTTGCCTTTGAATGGTTGGTATCCTTGAGAACGTTAAAAAGCTCGTTGAACAGGCGCTTTTGCATATCGTAGTCGATATTCAAGACCACACTGTTCCCTATGGTGGGATCTTTGCTATCAGAAGAAAATTGTCCGCCAGAGGCGGATCCGCCTCCGGCGGAGAAGAATATTCTGCCGTGCTCGCCCCGGAGATATTCCTCGTACTGCGCTTCAATGCCCAGCCGGCCGATAATGTCTGTCGGATAATAATAGTCGTCCACGCCGAGTTCGTTTTTGGAGACCTTGCCCACATATCCCAATACTGGAGAGAACTGGGGACCGTCCACATACCGCCTTATTGTATTCGGCACGACGTAAAAACCCTTCGGGCTGAGAGTTTTTATCTCCAGGACCTGGTTCTTGTCCAGACCGGAGCCGGCGAAGAACACAGAATTGTTCTTTACACCATCGGATAGAAATGTCCTGAACTCATCTCCGCTCCTGCCCAATATTTCGGCCGCCTTACCTATCTCCTCGTCGCTGGCGTTCCTCGCTTCTTTGCTAATAACTAAAAGATCAAATACCGGCTCATTGGCAACCAGAGGCCTGCCCAAGCGGTCAAATACGATGCCCCGCGGAGGCGGAACGGAAAAATTAACCGATTTGTTCTGGAATGCTATGCCGGCGAAATAATCGTATCGCCTGACACTCAAGTCAAAGACAAAGGCAACGACGACAACGCATAGAACGGCGGTAATAAAAAACGACGCCTTAAAAATAGAGTTCGAAATAGGCACCTCGAGATCCTGGTGATCGCTGCTTGAATCAAGAAGGGTCTCCTCCGGACTCACCCAGTCCTCGCTCACGGAAATTTTATATTCGCGCATAATCGCTTTTCTTATTGAACACGATATTAAATACAAAAACCAACACCAGAGCTTCCAGTACAGTGGTCAAACCGATAACCGGATCGAAATACTCCATATTTACGCCGCCTTGCCTATAAAAAAATGAGAACACATAAATGAACACCACCGACATCAGGGCAGTAAGAACCGATTTGCTCAAACCGAACCTGGCATCATACGTATATTGTATGTCCAAGAATCTCTGGGTCAAATATATTACAACCGATGTAAATAAGAACGGGAGCGCCAAGCCGCCCAAACTAATTCCTTTGGACATTTCCAGGATGACGGAAAAAAATAACCCGCAGGCGACGTATTGTCTCTTGGGGCCCATATAAAGAATGGGGACGATAAGCAAAAGCAGGGACAGGAAACTGTTTCTTAAACCAAAAAATGCAGGCAACACCAGCCCATCCAGAACCAATACGACAAGAAATATTATAAAAAGCTTAACTCCCGCCATTTTTTCGAATTATCAATACCCGCCCTATTTTTATTTCTCCCATAGCTGGCTTTATCTTAACTTTCTTGAACAGATCGGTCTCATTGGTTTCCACATAACTGACGGTTCCCACTATCAGAGCCGGCGGGACAAGGTCCGTACCGCTTGATACGACCACATCGCCCTCTTTGATGGGATCGCTCTGGATTATCAGATCGAAGTACAGCCCTTGAGCAAGGGCGCCCCTCGCTATGCCGGCCGTCTCGGAATCCAAGACCTTAGCCGTAACGTTGAAGTCCGTGTCGCTTACCACCAGCGCGCGGGAGAAATTCTCCTGCGCCTCTTCGATACGGCCGATCAAAACGCCTTCTTCGGTGACCACTATGTCGCCCTCAGTTATACCGCCGCCGGTACCTTCATTTATAAGAACATCGTACCCGTCTGCGCCAAGCTGAAATTGATAGATATTCGCGTAAACTATCTCGTTGTTAAAACGCGGGGATATGTCCAAGGCACTCCTTAAAAAATCATTCTCATTTTTCAAGTCCTCATAATCGGCAAGCCGGGACAGCAGACCCAAGTTCTCTTTCTTCAAGTTCTCGTTCTCCGTTATGGTGTTCTTGAGCCCGGCCAACCCCCGAAAAAAGAACCCGGTGGATTCCAGTTTGGAAAAAAGATACGAAGCCGGCCTTTTGGCCATCGTAGCGCCGGAATTATTTATTTTTTGGTCAAAAAATTGACGGTCGACAAAAATCAGCCCAACAATGAGAGCAAACAAAAAAATTATCGTCTTTAAGAATGAGTGGCGCATTACAAATAGCTTCCTTTGTCGGGAGAAACGAGAATGGACTTCAGCTGATCGACATTCTCCAGTACGAAACCGCAACCTCTTGCCACCGCAGTGAGCGGGTCGTCAACCACCTTAACGAAAAGCTTGGTCTCGTGGGCTATCGCTTTATCAAGACCCCTAAGCAGGGCTCCCCCTCCGGCCAGGAATATGTGCCTGTTTATCAGGTCGGCGGTAAGTTCAGGCGGCGTCTCTTCTATCGTATCCCTCACGGCCGTAACGATGCTGCGAGTGGATTTATGCAGCGCTTCCCGTATATCTTCGGAGGTCAGAGTTATCTCTTTGGGAAGACCGGAAACCAGGTCTCTGCCCCTTACCTTTCCTTCAAGTTCTTCCTGCAAAGGGTATGCCGAACCGAGTGTTATCTTCAGGTTCTCTGCCGATGGTTCGCCGATAAACAAGTTCTTTTCTTCCCTCAGATATCTGATTATATCCTCATTCAATTTATCTCCGGCTATGCGCAATGATCTTGAGGCGATAACTCCGCCCATCGAGATAACGGCGACTTCCGTCGTGCCTCCGCCTATGTCCACTATAACATTGGCTACGGCTTCCTGTACCGGCAACCGGGAACCGATAGCAGCCGCCATAGGTTCTTCTATGAGATAGACCTCGCGGGCTCCGGCGTTGTACGTGGCATCCTCAACGGCGCGCTTTTCCACTTCGGTCACACCTGAGGGCACGCCGATGACGACCCTGGGACGGGGCAGGACGGAGAAACTTTCCTGGTGGACCTTGTCTATGAAATACTTGAGCATCTGTTCGGTTATTTCAAAATCAGAGACCACTCCCGACACCAGTGGCCTTGAGACGACTATGTATCCCGGCGTCCGGCCGGCCATTCTTTTGGCCTCGCTGCCGATAGCAAGAATTTTGCCGGTCTTTTGGTTGACCGCGACGATCGAAGGTTCGTTGATGACAATGCCCTTGCCCCGAACATAAACCAGAGTATTCGCCGTACCCAGATCAATACCGATGTCTTTTGACCAGAAACCAAAAAGTTTGTTTAGCATCGCGGTAAAAGTAGCCGAAGTTCTTTATTGATACAATACCATACCAAAATTCATATCAACAATCAAAAAATCCCCGTTCTGGCAGGGATTTTTAAATTTCGATGTTGTTCATTGGGACCAATTCTACATCTTTTTCTTTTCTTCTCTTAATTTCCACACTTCCCTTGTCCAACGTCTTATTGCTTACCACTACACGAACCGGACAGCCGATGAGGTCGGCATCGGCGAATTTTTCTCCCGCTGTCTTGTCGCTCCTGTCGTCGTAGAGCACCTCGACGCCTTTTACTGCCAAGTCGTTATAAATTTTATCCGCTTCTTCTTTTCTGTCGTCCAGAACAATTAGGTGAACTTTGTACGGCGCCACGCTCTCCGGCCAAATTATCCCTTGTCCGTCATTTGAGACCTCTACAATTGTCGCCATCAACCGGCTGATACCTATCCCGTAAGCGGCCATCCAGACGGAATTTTTAACACCCTTCTCATCTACAAAAGACAATCCCAAGTTATCGGAGTACCTCGTCCCGTTGTTGAATATATTTCCAACCTCTATGGCTTTCTTCTCCGCGATATTTCCGCCGCACTTGGGGCAAACGTCCGCGTTTTTCAGTTTAGATATCTCTAAATTTTCCGCATACCCGCATTTCAAACATAGAAATATGGTATCCTCGCCGACCTCGGACAGAACCTGGAACTCGTGAGTGAATTTATCGGTAAATACGCCTCCGGCGGCAAGCGTGTAGACGGCCTTCAATCCGCAGCGCTCGAATATCCTGAAATAAGCATCTTTCACCTTTTCGTAGTACAATTCGAGGTCTTTTTCCGACACGTGAAAACTGTACAAGTCCTTCATCATAAATTCGCGCCCGCGCAACAGGCCCGATTTCGCCCTCGGCTCATTCCTGAACTTGGTCTGTATCTGATAGGCGGCAAACGGCAGGTCCTTGTAGGAATTTATGTACTTGGCCGCAATGGCGGTGAGAACCTCTTCGTGAGACCACCCCATTACGAAATTGGCTTCTTCGTCGTTCTTTCCCTTGGCAAAGAACCCTACATCCAAGTCCCACCTCGCGGTCGGCTCCATATATTTCTTCTCCACCAAGGCCGGCATAAAAAGCTCCTGCCCGCCGATGGCGTTAATTTCTTCCCTGACCATGTTCGCTATCCTCCCCATCACTCTCCAACCCAATGGCAGAAATGAATAAATGCCCGCCGAATTCTTGAACACAAAACCGCCCCTTGTCAGGTATTGAGAATTAACGGCTATCTCATCAGCCGGCGCTTCTCGAAGTGTCTTTGTAAATAATTGAGATAAACGCATTAGAATAACCTCCCAATGTCTTTAACTGTAGCATATATCATAAGCAGAATTAATAGAGCAAATCCGATGGAATTTATGACTGCTTCTACTTTTTGATTTACCGGCGAGCCCTTGAATTTCTCTATGATCAGCAACAATGCCCGTCCGCCATCAAGCGCCGGGAACGGGATGATGTTCAGTATCGCCAGGTTGACCGATATCAATGCCACGAATTGGAGCAAAAATCTGAATCCTACCGCCGCCGCCTGCCCGGTAACACTGGCTATGCCGATGGGTCCCGAGACATCGGCAAGCAGTTGCCCTTTCAACAGCAGCGTCTTGAAAAGTTCGTAGTACCCGATGGCTGTCTGCCAAGTCAGGAATACCGCATCTTCCAGTCCCCGCCATAATGACTCGTACCAGGGATAGGACAAAAGCCCGGTTCTTGCCGGCACGATGCCAAGCAGGCCGTCGCCCTCATCCTTTTCGGGAAGCGATATTTCTTTGACTTCTGTCTGCGAATCACTCCTGATGGTTAATTCAATTTTCCTGCCGGCATTAGCAGAAATATAATCCCTTACCTCTTGAGCCGTTGAAAAACCGACTATCTCGTCAAAGATCTTCAAGCCGGCTTGATCGGCGGGGCTATCCTGAACCACGCTAACCACTTGGACCATTTTATCTTTAGCCGCGGCGGAAATCTCGTCCATCTCATCGCCGATGCCAACCCTGATGCCGACATAATTGCCCAGCATCAAAAGGAATGCCGCCAGAAGAAAATTCATCGTCACGCCGGCAACGATCACTTTCAGCCGTGTCCCGATGGGTTTTGACGAGAAGCTCCTGGGCGCGTCGCGATGTTCACCGTCTTCTCCGTATATTTTCACGAAACCGCCGAAAGGTATCCAGTTGATAGAGTAGGTCGTCTCGCCCTTTTTAATTCCAAACAATCGTGGCGGAAAGCCGAACCCGAACTCCTCCACCTTCATCCCCGCTCTTTTCGCGACAATAAAATGTCCAAACTCGTGGACTACAACCAGGACGCCGATGACGGCTATAAAGATAAGCGCAGTGATCATATTAATTCATTAATTCTTGCTCTTTCTTTTTGACCAATTCTTCTATCTTCTTATTCAGCTCGTCAACAACTTTCTGCAATTCTTCTTTGGCATTCCTCAAATCATCTTCTCTGGCGGTTTTTTCTCTCACGGCGTTCTGAACTTTCTTCAAAATGTCTTCCCTTATCTGCCTTGTCTTTATCCTTGCTTCTTCGGCCTTCTGATGCAGTAATTTGGTAAATTCTTTGCGCCGGTCTTCGGTCAAAGACGGTATGGTCAGGCGGACGCCGTTGGAATCCGATGTCGGATTAAGCCCCAGCGGGCTGTCTTTGATCGCTTTCTCTATCAAAGGTATCGCGCCTTTGTCCCACGGCTGTATGAAAATAACCCTCGGCTCCGGAGTGCTGATGGTTGCAAGTTCTTTGATTCTTAATTTGGAGCCCATATAATCCACAACCAGATCCTCCACCATAGACGAGTGAGCCCTGCCGGTCCTGATACCGGCGACCTCGTTCTTGACCCATTCTACTGCCGCATCAAAATCCTTTCTCCGTTCATTGATTAATGTTTTGTATTCCATTGAAAATAAATTTAACACAAAAACAAAAACTCAAAAACCTTGACAGAGGCGATAAAATTTGATATAATGGTGTCATCGTAGTTCCTCACAATTCTTGAGAAAGGAGGACCCGTGAACACTGCAGCCGGCGTTTTGTTCTTCGTTGCTTTCCTGCCCTACATTTGGGCGATCGTGAACGGCCAGACGGTGCCGTCTCCCGTATCGTGGGCCATCTGGGCAAGCGTTGATACGCTGGCACTCGTGGCGATGAGAAAGGAGAACGCGCTCAACGGTCAGATCATCGGCGCCGTTGCCGGGGCGTGGATCATCACAGTCCTCGTGTTGGTTTTTGGCAAGCCGACAATGGGCGCCATTGAATGGGTCAGCATTGCCAGCGCGGTCGCAGGCATCGCGCTATGGCAGAAGACAGGTAACGCCGTAACTGCGATTGTCTGTTCGCAAGTCGCGGTATTCGCCGGCGCTATTCCGACATTCGTCAGAGCATACCACAGCCCGGCCCAGGAGGACCCGATCGCTTGGACGATCTGGCTCGCTTCCTGCATCTGCGCGCTATTTGCTATAAAGAAATGGGATCTGGCAAACGCGCTTCAGCCAGTGACCTTCACAATTGTCGAGGGAACTGTGTTCTTCCTCGTCGTCATACGTCCCCTCTGGCTTTGAAAGCCGGCGGGGACTTTCGTTTTATAATACCACTACTGACAACATTATTGTTGCAATACTCTAACGGTCGTGGAATTATTGCAACAACATATTTTTGTGACATTTTGCAATATATTTTGGCTTAGGTCTTATCAAGATCAAACATCCTCTTTAAATCTTTATCGTATTCTATACTGGTTGTTGTTATTAAACGTGTATAAGGTTTTATGTTTTCTTCAAACAAAAGCTCTTTTAAAAAGTTGGGCACTTTGTATGGATACACCCATGCGCTTTTTTGAAATTCTTTAAAACCAACGGCTTTAAGCATTACTCTCAATTCGTCTCTTTTCCCTCGCTTCTTTTCCGGTATATCAAAAAACATTATCCTCCACTTACCATCCCATTTTTTATTTTCATTTTTTAAAAACTGACTAAATTTGCCACTTTTGACAAAACAAAGAAATGCTTCTTTTTGACCTTCGGTAGTTAAGTAGTAAAGATCTCCCTTTTGTTTAATAAGGTTTTTGCTCTGTAATCTGGTAAAAGCCGATCTGCAAGCAGAACTGCCTTTTGAAAAATTAGTCGGGGTATAACCGTATTTTTTAGCATATTTAGGATTAAAGAATGCGTCGATAGTAATCGCCCCAACCTCTTTGAGAATCATCAAAATAGTCGATGGGGTAGAGGATTTTTTCATTTGTTTTTGTTGCAAAAATAACACGACCGTTGTGTTATTGCAACAACAAAATTACTACAAACCCATTATAAACATAGACTATAAGTTAACAAAGAAGTTCTCCAGCGCGATGCGGTGGTTGTATTGCGGCTGGGAGACGATACGTGAGAGGTTCAGGAGGCGTCTCAAGATGGGCGCCGATGCGGGCTTGTCGGCAAGCTGAAAGTGAAGCGAGCGAAGCCATAAATTCACTAACTCGGCATAGTCATCTTTCTCGTGGAGTTTTTTGGCGTATTGGATCCTTTCCGCCATCCCATATCTGGCCACTTTGCGCAGTTCGGATAATGCTTTGGCCATTTCATCGGTTTCTACTTCTTTTACCGGAGGAAAAACCACCGTCTCACACCTTGAAAGTATCGTCTTGGGCAACACTCCCTGTTTGGAACTTATGAGGATGAGTATGGAGCGCTTGGGCGGTTCTTCCAGTATCTTGAGCATCGCGTTGGCCGCTTCCGGGGTCATCGCATCGGCGCTATCTATCACCGCAAGTTTGTACTCGCTTGAATAGGGCTTGAGAGCCATAAATGACTTCAAGCTCCTGATTTCCTCTATGTAAATTTTGTAGTCGTCCTTTTCTGTGTCGGGACGGATGAATTTCAGATCAGGATTGTTCTCAAAACCCTTGTTAGTCAATAATGTGCAGATGTCTTCGGCAAATGCCCTTTTCCCCGCCGCGTTTTGTCCGGCAAACAAATACGCGTGGCCCAATGAGCCCTTATTCAATAAATTCTCGAAATATTTTTTTTGTTTTTCGAACATTATGATGTTAATAACTCGGCGATTTTGTCTGCCGCATCTGGTGTGGCAAAACTTTTTATCTTTTGGCTGGCCGCCTCGTAATTCTCCGGCCTCAATAAATATTCTATCTGGCTTAGTATTATGTGAGGAGTAAGGTTCTCCTCTTCTATCATCACCGCCCCGTATTTGTTAAAGGCCATCGCATTGTTCAGCTGATGGTTGCCGGGAGAAGCGGTGATCGGAATTATGATAGCCGGTTTCCCCACCGCCGCTATTTCAAAAATGTTTGACGCGCCAGCGCGGGAGACAATAACATCCGCAAGAGCATAAGCCGCCCGAACCTTGTCCAGATCAAGGAACGGCTCAAGGCGGTAATTTTGCGTAATGGCATCGCCGTAACCCCCCTCGCCTTCTTTGACGAATTTATCAACCAACTTTTTGACCGTTTCGTACTGGCCGCTTCCGCATTGGTGGATCATCTGCAAGTCCTTGCCTACCGTCATCACCAGCGACTCAAGGACAATGTCGTTTATCTTTTGGGCCCCCTGGCTTCCGCCATATACGAAGACAGTTTTTTTGCTGGGGCTTAGGCCGAACATACTGGCCGCTTCGTTCCTGTCGCCGGTCAGAAGCTCACGCCTGACCGGATTGCCGGTCAGGACCGTCTTTGCGGCCTCAAAATGAGCGGCGCTTATCTGGAAGGAGGTGAATATTTTGTTTGCCAGACGACCCAAGAACTTGTTGGCAAGACCGGGCACGGAATCGGACTCATGGATATATACAGGTATCAAGTATAATTTCGCCACTAACGCCGGCAGAACCGACATATACCCGCCTTTGGCAAATACCACGTCGGGCATAAACCAAAAGATATGCCAGAGCGACTGGAATAATCCGACCGGAAACTTGAAAATATCCAGCAAATTCAGCGGACTGAAGTACCTCCTTAATTTGCCGGACATTACGGGGCGGAACTGGATACCGCTTTCTTTGGCGGCTTGCCCCATAAATCTGTCATCGCCCAAAAGGAGCAATTCCGAGTCGCCTCTTTCTTTTAGAGCATTAGCAACAGCTATGACGGGATAGACGTGCCCGCCGCTACCTCCGCCGACTAGTAAAATTCGTTTCATAAAGTTTTCTCTTTATGAAGTAATTCTAACTTTTTTTTAACCCCTAGTACATACTTACCGGGTTCACCATTAGATTTAATGACCCTATGGCAGGGAACTTTACCGATATGAGGATTTTTATTCAAAGCGTTCCCTACCGCCCGATATGCCCTCGGATGGCCAATGGCAACAGCGACCTCCTTATAAGTCGCCGTCTCCCCCTTCGGTATAGTTACTACAAAATCATAAACTTTTTGCTGGAACGGAGTGGGTTTCATTAATTAACTGTCGGTGTCATTTTTTCAACGACGGTTTCAAGCGCCTCCCGATGTTCATCAACGGTATGTCCGCAGGTTAAGTCCTCGTCGTCCTCGTCCTCTGCCTCTATCCTTTCCAGTTCCCTTTTGGCTATCTGGCCGTAAACCGTCTTCATTTCGTCGGATGGAACAACATTCGTTTCGTCGATGTTCGGAAGTATCTCGACAAACTTATTTACCTCAACCGGCCCCATCAGTTCTTTGAGTTGCTGAACCACTCCCGGATTCTGCTCAAAACCACGCTGAAGAGCGCAACAGGTTTCTTTGTCGAATTTTACCGTTCCCTCCACCGATCCGGGAAATTCCAATGATTCTTTACGCATACATAATAGTTAATTAGATATATGTTATTTACTCCATCACCGCGAATGAGAATAATACGCCGAATTGTTTGCACCAGATTACCGCCGTTCTATAGCTCTCTGCGCCGGGAGGGACGTCGTAATTTTGGTCGCCGGACGTCGCTTTCAAGCGACCGAGTTCAACATAGTCGCCTAGATCTTTGATATTGTGGGTTGGCTTTGTAGAGTTGGACAGATATACATATAAGTCCGGTCCGCTCGTCACGCTGAAATTCTCAAGACGCAAGAACGTCTTGCTGTCTATTTCTATGAGTTTGGCCTGGCCGGAGCCCTTGTGAATGAGATCAATTTCGCCAAACGAACCAATCGCAAGAGTTCTCATCTGGGGCACAAGAGAATCGGACACCCCGCCCTGGCGAGGTAACTCCTCGTGAATTTCTGTCTTGACGAAATAAGTATAGAGGCCAAGATAATAGATCCCTCCGGCAACCACTGCCACCACAATAATAATTACAAGCCACAGTTTCTTCATCCCGTTAGAAGTCCGCCTTATTCAGTACAGAGCTGATTTTGGGCAGACCTTTGGTTTAAACTATATCCCAATTAGTGCCTGACAGAAAAATTTATATTAAATTTTTTCTGACTAGGACTTCTAACGGGATTCATAATTATAGTTTAACAAAAACCCCATATGGGGTCTAGGAGCGAAGATGTGCCGGCATTTTTTCTTCAAGACGTTCAAGGCCTTCCATATCATCGGGCCGCGCAATGTGGAAAAGGTAGTATTGATGAGACAGTTCGGCCAACTCCTCCTGATAGGAGATGCCGAGCATCCCGCATATCAGCTGGCTGACATCCCAGCAGACCTGTTCTTCATCAACCCCGGTCGGATAATTATTCCGAGACAGATCGTCTTTCAGAAAATAACACCAACCGTGCGCTACTTCGTGAAACAAAAACGTCGCAAATTCCTCAAATGTCGGGACTTCCACCCTGCCCGGGTAACTTGCCCTTTCCCAGTCGTCTCTCCACCTCCAAATAGTGGAAGTCGACATCCTGGCGATATGGCGAAATATTCTCCAGGTCCCCCGGACAGATCGTCCGAATATCTTGCTGCCATATTCGTCCAGAGCCGGAGAATCCTGAACCTTGTACATCGCTTTGACGAGACGGCGCTTGTACTTGCGATTCATTGTTCCTCTCTTTCGTATTTGAAAGAAATATGCGGATGGGCTTTAACGAGTTTATCGAATGAGTCAGTATCTCCCAGCATTCTCAAAACCTCTCCGAATATGCGCTGGTCGGACATTTGATCGTGGTGGTATTTCACACCCTCGGGCCTAGTATCCCCGCGCAGTATGACATAAAGCACGATTCTCGGATCCGGCCTCTCTCCCGAATCGTTTAATGCAATCCCGGAATATTGCGCTATTCCCTCGGCCTGACCTACTCTGGACAGCATTTCTGAACTTCTTACCTGCGGACCCCTTCCGTCAAGCGCACGATTCATCCTATCAATAGCGCTCTGGTAGTCAGTTTCATTGATAATCCCGCCCAATTCCAAATAACGCCGGTAACCGCTTTCGGCCCCGCTCATACACACGGCCTTTTCAAATAACCCTAAGCACACACTATCACAACTGCCTTATTTTAATACACCCCACCGCACAACATTCCAACATTCTGCAGAATGTTGGAATGTTTAAATAAATTAAAAAGCCCCGTTAGGGGCTCGTTGGGATATTACTTATCCCAGCCATATTCTCTGGCCATCGCGTCATTGAGGGACTTTCTCACTTGCAGTCCGGGCAATGCCCGCTTGAACTGCTTTGCCGCATTTCGAAGGTTTTCTTCATTCAGACCGCTTGCCGGCCGGGTATTCCAGATGTCATCTCTCATCTTCGCGTCATCAACGCCCTCTTCCGTTAGAATTCTGTCAAACGTTTCCCTGTCCATTTGCGCCTTTCGCTGTCAAAAATCGTTAACGGTACCATACTCTCAAAATAAAGTTGTGTCAATCTAAACGTCTAAAAATCCGGGCGAAATTTTAATTCGGGTCAAAACCAAAACCGCCCGGATGGGCGGCTGAGGTCTATTTGGTAATTATTAAAACTTTGGAAATTGTGGTGTAGGTCTTTCCATTGAAAGTAAAAACTATTTCGTCTTTGGTTGAAACCGTTGTTTCGTTGAAAAATTGGTCGATTTTGCCAAACACAAAATCAAAGGGTTGGCCGTCAAAATATAACTGACTTTGCGACTTTATGATAACTAAGCGCTGCATTGTAATATCCCTCTATATCGGCGTAGTTCACAAAATGGCATCGGTTGATAATGTTTGCAAACGCCGTTTTAGAAACTTCGCGGTCATATTTAATCCTTCGTTCTGCGGAAGCAACCAAATTAAAACTGGTGTTAAAATCTTGCAATTCAGCAAACTTTACAAGCGAGCCACGAAAATCCGTTGAGTCCTCAACCTCAAAGACTTTTTCTGGAAAACCACGCTTATTGAACCACGCGACATCAACAAATTTTATTGACCTGATTATTTTGTCATAAGTAAAAACGGGAAAATCTTTTATTGTTGCAATGCTGCCCAGCTCTTTATTGGAGAACACCTTACTTTTGTCGGGTGTGTAAGTGTCAAAACCTTCCATATTCCCTATTTCAATAATCATTCCTTGAACGGCCGCGTGTCGTTGGTTTGTTTTTTCACTTGTTGTTTTCGGCGTGATTATTTTTGGCAATTTATTAAGATGTTCTGTCAGTGCATACACACCAAGCCCGATGCGAGTAAAACGCTTATCTCGTTGTACCCGTTCCTGTATTGTTTTAAGTGGTGTCAATCCAGAAAACTGTCGATACTTTTCAAATTCCTTGTATATCAACTTCAACGACGCATAGTAGCCGTTGTGAAGCATAATTTGTTCAATGGCATCTGAAAATGTAGTGTCTTCTGTCATTGCAATGCGCGATAAATTTTCCATTTTATTTCTGAAATAACCGCGTTTTTGTCTTCACCGTCAAAATGGAATAAAAATTTTTTGTTAGTATCCAATACATCAAATCCGCAAACATCACCAAAGTAATCAAAAACGTCAAATGTCTTTTGCAAAATAAAATTATCACCAAAAATCTTTACTGTCTGTATCATAAAATTTTTCCACACGCGTCTTTATACTCTTTCCAATTCTTTAAATCCAGATCATTAATTTTCGGCATAACTTTAGTATCATCACATTTTATTTTTCGAAAATCAACGGCTTAATTGTTGAGCCGTTGTGGGTGTTAGAGACCTTGAATGAAGGCCTTGAGTTTGCGGAAGGCGCGGCCGCGGTGGCTGATGGCGTTTTTTTCTTCGCCGGACATTTCGGAGAATGTCCGGCTGTCGCCTTCGGGGATGAAAACCACATCGTAAGGAAGCCGAGTATGGGCAACACCCCGCGCCTCGGTGGCGATGCGGCCGTCAACCCTTCCCACAAACGTCCAGTGTTCGCCGGAGCGAGAACGGAGAACGGCAGCCGTTTCAAACCATGCCCCTCTCTTGCCTTCAGGCACGCCTTCCATCTTGGACATAAGCAGTTTGACCCATTCCTCGCCGGGAGCGTTCTCACCCGCCCAGCGGGCGGAATATATCCCTGGCGCGCCGTCCAGGGCCTCAACACAAATGCCCGAATCGTCTCCCATAGCCCACTGGCCAGAGGCCTTACCGACAAATTCCGTCTTCTTGAGAGCATTCTCTTCAAATGTCTTGCCGTCCTCAACTACGTCTTCGGGCACGCCGGCTTCATCGGCGCTGACAACCCGAATGCCCAAGTCCTTCAATATGCCCCTTATCTCTTCCACTTTCCCGTGATTGTGAGTGGCAAAAACGATTTTGTTTATCTTTTTCATTTTTAGTCCTTGATCAAAGAACCTGTACCGGTTAATTAAAGCACAACAAATATCTACAATATCTCAACCACCTTCTGACGGGAGATGTGGCCGGAGACGATCTTTACCCTCACCGAGGCGATGCCGAAGTGGAGGGCGAGGGCGTTGATTATGGCCCGATTCGCCCGACCTTGGACTGGCGGCTCCTTCACGGAAACAATAAATTCGGTGTCGCTGACCTTCTCAACTTTTTCTTCGTGTGAGTTCGGCTTGGCTTTGACGTTGATTTTCATGGTTCTAAATCAGACAAATGATCGCTTAGGAACTTCTCAATTGCCGAGACAGTTGCATCTCTTACAGAAGGGTCGCTTGAAGCAACCCACTTGGCAAAATTATATAATACCTGATTGTCGGACTCGATCCATTTTCCATTTTTATGTAAAAGATAAAGCATTGACATCATCGCAATCCTTTTATTCCCGTTCTTGAAGGGATGATTCTTTATCATCAAGTAAAACAAAACTGCCGCCTTCTTAACAAGGCCTTCATAGAGAAATTTGCCGCCAAATTCTTGAAAAGGAGTAGCTATGCAACTTTCAAGAATACTTGGAAAGCGAGTGCCAAAATCAGGAATCGGCTCGTCAAACTTCATAAGCTTATCCGCAAGACGATATGCTATCAATTCCACTTCGATAATTGAGATTATGGCGGTTTTCATTATTCCCGACCGAGCAAACGGAAGGTCTCGCCGTATTGCTTAACCGCTTTTGTAACCGCTTCGTTAATATTTTTCTTTTCTTTCTCCCCGACTACAGTACCCAAAACTGCCGGCAAGTCCTTGCGGGCAACATAATAAGAACGGCCTACTTTTTCGGCCTTTAATTTGCCTGATTTAATCCTTTTAAATACGGCTATTCGGCTTATACCAAGCATTTTAGCCAATTCTGTTGTTGAGATAAGGTCTTTATTTTTCATTTCTTCATTATACCATTGGTTAACCATCAAATCAATGGTTAACCAAATCTGGCCCTGGTTATTGCTACTTTTCCAGTTTCAGACAAACGAAATTGATGCAGTATCTTTTGCCACCTTTTTCTTTTGGACCGTCGTTAAAAACGTGGCCCAGATGAGCGCCGCATTTCTTGCATCTGACTTCCGTGCGGACCATTCCGCCGCTGTTGTCGGGAACCAGTTCCACATTCTCCAGATTTGCCGGCTCGGTGAAACTTGGCCAGCCGGTACCGGAATCAAATTTAGTATCGGAAGAAAAAAGCTCATTGCCGCACACAGCGCATTTATACATTCCTTTTTCGTGGACATTCCAGTATTTGCCTGTAAAAGGCCGTTCCGTGCCACCCTTTCGAGCCACATCATACAATTCCGGCGACAGTTCTTGGTCTTTTTTAATTTCGGTCATTTACTTTTTCAGTCCCGACCAGGCAAGCCAGCCGGCTAAGACGACGGCACACCAGCTAACCCAGAAAGGCACAGCCCAGCCGCCTATCATCGCTTCCCAGCCATAGAGAAGCCGAAAGGCGTGCAAAACGGTTATTGCCGTAAACACGACCCCGGTGGTTTTACGATATGTATTATTTGACATAAGTTAATTGTATCAAATATTTAAACGGCGCTATCAACAACTGTTCTCAATTTCAAATTAAAAGGGCTGATTAATCAGCCCTCTATTCCCTCAGTAAAAAATCTACAAGCAAGACATGATTCCACGTGAGCGGCCACGTTTTCTCGAGGCCACTTTTTGTGTTTTAAACGGTATTCTTTCTCCCACGGCATAACACAATTCGGCGTAGGATAAGGAGAATTTAGTAGTTCCCTTGTCATCCTTTCGAGTTCCGGGCTTTGTGTTTCATTTTCTTCAGGAATAAATTTTTCTGGTTTAAAGGCCCTTGATTTTATAAAAAGCCAAGAAAGAAATCCCATCCGGATACCTTTGTGCAAGAGAGGAACTTGCCAAAATATACTACAATTTTGGAACAATGTCTACTTGAGAAGTTTAAGCATTTCTTGCCAGGAGCGGGTGTTAATTACATCAGATTTTTTTGCCCAACCGCGGCGGGCTTGGGCGATTCCGTATTCAAGATATTGGAAGTGATGCACAGAATGAGCATCGGTATCAATAGATAATTTCACACCCATTTCAACCGCTTTTCGGATATATTCATCTTTCAGGTCTGACCTATCGGGATATGCGTCTATCTCCATAACTGTCTTGGTGCGTTTGGCCACTTTCAGCAGTGCGTCCATATCGACTTTATACGCGTCGCGTCTTTGGATGATCCTTCCGGTCGGGTGGAAAATTATATCCACATTCGGATTCTCCATCGCCCTAATTATTCTTTCGGTTTGGTCTTTCTCGGACAAGTTAAAATGCGAGTGCACCGCCGCGCCGACAACATCCAGTTTCGCAAGCGTTTCATCGTCAATATCAAGCGAGCCGTCCTTCATTATGTTCACTTCCGCGCCCTTTAAAACTTTAAACTTGGAACTTCCCAACTCGCGATTGACTTCGTCAATCGCTGCCATTTCTTTAAGCAAACCCTTCTCGTCGTTACCGCCGGTCATCGCCAGTGATTTGGTGTGGTCTGTGATGCAGATGTATTCCAATCCCAGTTTCTTGGCCGCCTCACTCATTTCTTTGATTGAATGATCGCCGTCAGTCCAATCGGTCTGGACTTGCAGGTCGCCTTTCAGTTCGCCATAGCCGATAAGTTGCGGCAATTTGCCGGAAGCGGCCGCTTCCAATTCACCGCTATTCGTTCTCATTTCCGGCGGCATACACTCAAAACCAAGTTTTTCGTATATTTCTTCTTCTGTTTTACCGGCAACCAATTTATTACCTTTATATAGGCCGTACTCGTTGAGCTTGTAGCCCTTTTTTATAGCAATTTCTCTTAATTGAATATTGTGATATTTGTCGCCGGTGAAATACTGGAGAGCGGCGCCGAACGACTCGGGCGGAAGCACTCGCAGGTCTGCGTCCATTCCAATTTTTAAGCGTACCGATGATTTGGTCTTGCCTTTGGAATATACCGCTTCAACCTCCGGCATAGAAACGAAGAAGTCCATCGCTTTTGACGGCTTTTTGGAAATTACAAGAACATCCAGATCCCCTACCGTTTCCTGCATCCTTCGAATGGAACCGGCGAATTCCGCTTTCTCAACGCCGTCCACTTTCTTTATCTTTTCCACGATGGCCCGGACTTGCGGCATCACAAATCCGAGAATGAAGCGGCCCTGACCTTTTTTGAGAAATCCTATGGAACGCAGGATATTCTCTTCGGTCTTATGACCAAATCCTTCAACGCCTCGCAGTTTTCCGGCTTGGGCGGCTTTCTCAAGCTGGGCCCGGGTCTTGATGCCAAGCTCTTTGTAAAGCCGTAATATCATCTTCGGCCCAATACCCTCAACAGAAGATAACTCGTCTATTTTGACGGGTATTTGTTTCTTGAGCTTGTCGTAGTCCTTGATGCGGTGCGTCTTGAGGTATTCTTCAATACGTTCGGCGATACCCTTACCGACACCAGGAATGTTTTCCAGGGCTTTGATGCCGCCATCTTTGTACATTTCCCGCACATCTTCTTCAAGCATTTCTACAGAATGGGCAGCTTTCTCGTATGCCTGCGGCTTGAAGTCAACCCCTTTCATTTCAAGGAGGACCGATATTTCTCGGAGTATTTTCGCGAGATTATAATTTACCATAAATTAAACAGACGGCGGTTGTTTGTTGGGTTGCGGCATAACTTGTCCTGTGCCGACTTTCTCCTTGAGGTCTTTATAAATTTTAATTTGATTCAATCCACCGAAAATGGCAAAAATACCTCCGACAAAAAATATAAAATTAAATCCAAACTTCTGGGCCAATATTCCTCCTATGGCGGCCGCTCCGGCGCCGGAAATACCTATGGCTACAGAGTCAAGCGACCATTCAAAACTTTCTTTTAATTTGTCTATGTGGCGCGAAAAAATCGCGTACCAAGGCGGAACCGTGAAAGCAATACCGGTTCCGTAGAGAGCTGAAATGAAATACAAGTGATTGACTTCTGTGGCTACTAAATACAGAAACGGCACCATTGCTATCAGAACGCTACCCAAAATCAAAGAATAAAAGTCGTCGTACTCGCCATGATTTTTGTCCAGAAATTTAGCAATTGGTATTTCTAAAATGATTTTCGCTATTTGAACGATCGCGGCGGCAAAACCTACAACCTGTAAAGAGCCGCCCTGTATCTGCTGGGTAACGAAAATCGCGAAAACGGGGGCAAATACACTAAAACCGGCGTTAACAAAAAAATCTGATAGAACAAGGGTTTTGATGACATGATTAACTCTCATACTTTATATTCTACTAAAATAAAAAAACACCGCAATGGTGTTCAACCCTAAACTCAAAACTCTAAATTCTAAACTCTAAGCAAACTCAAAGAACGAAGTTCAAAGTTCAAAACGCTTTAAGTTTTGATTTTTAAACTTGTTTAGAGTTTAGGACTTAGAACTTAGAATTTTACAACGTTGGTATTCCCCAGCCGGAGTCGTCATCATCGCCTAGCGGCAACAGATCGGCAGAAAACTTATGCAGGAGATCGCGGGTAGCGTCAGCCGGAGCCAAGGCATCTTTTTGCCATAACTTCGCAGCCAAACCGGAAACGTGTGGAGCAGCCATAGAAGTTCCCGAAAGAATGGCGTAACCGCCGTCTTTCCAGGTTGATTCTATGCTTACGCCCGGAGCGGCAAATTCGATATCGCTGTCCTCAACCACATAAGCCGTGGTCTTGGAGTTAACACCTCTTGAGCTCCAGTCGGAAACGGCCTTGTTCACATCCAATGCGCCTACGCCGACAACTTCATAGTTGGCGGCCGGATAATCAATGCTTCCCGCGTAAGGGCCGTCATTGCCGGCAGCGGCAACCACAAATACGTTTTTGCCTGAGGCATATACGACAGCATCGTAGATCAGCGAACTCGGCGAATCGGAACCCAAACTGAGGTTAATAACATTGGCTCCGCCGTCTGCCGCCATCCTTATGGCCGCGGCTATGTCATCAGCCCAGCAGGAACCGCTCGCCGAACAAACTTGATACGCATACAAATTGGCCGCCGGCGCAACGCCGAAAACGCCCAAACCGTCGCTGCCGCCGTCAGCGGCTATAATGCCGGCGACGTGAGTGCCGTGGCCATTCTTGTCGTCGCACTTACCGTCCACCAACGGAGATCTGGGACTGGAGAAGTCCTTGCAGTCCTTTATTCTATTTTTCAAATCCGGATGCGTTTTGAGAACGCCGGTATCAAGTACGGCGACATTCACGCCGTCCCCGCCGGAGGTCTTGGCCAGGAACGGGTCATCATAAGTCATCTTGATACCCCAAGGGACAGGATCTACGGGGGTTAATCTTTGGTTCTTGGCATTGTTCCTTGCCGAAGGAGAAGCGGCCTCCGCGGAGGGCAAAACGTATAATTTCTTGACCGGTTCTACTTCAAGGCCGAATATTTTGGTAAGCCGAAGCTGAAAATCGGAAAGATCGGTCGTGAAACCCTTGTCAAAAGAGTGTCTGACACCAAAATACTTCTTCCACACCCCGGTCGTCGATTTGACCAGGTATCTATTGTCATCGGCTGCCTTAGCAAAAAAAGCCACCCCGAAAAGCAGCACAAACGCGAGTAAATACGCTATTTTTTTAGTATACATTTTGTTGGGGTAATAGTAGCATATTCGGGTCAATCCAGCAATCCACAGGTCAGAACTTGCTGGCCGCTCTGCCCGAGTCGCGCGACCGCCAAATAATTTTTTACGCACTTCGCCGCATCAACAAATCCTAACATATTTGCTCATTTTTCAGACAAAAATTATAGCATCCGTTCCTCTTCCGGTCCGACTTAAGTCGGACCTCCAGATTTTCCGGCTAAATTTTTGTTATTCTGAAAAATTTCTCAAATATCTTGGATTTGTAGTGAAGCGGCTCAAACGCTAGAAAAATTATCTGACGGTCGCGCTCCTGGATGGTTTAGCTTTGCTGATTAAATTAAGAAATAATTGGGGGGGGGTTAAAAATAAAAAAAGCCGCCACACCGAGAAGTGGGCCCGACGAGGCAGCTTCTCGGTGTGGCGGTAGAACCAGTTACTGTGAGGGTGAGCATCCCTGTTTTTCTCCCACAGGCTCGAGTATGCTGAACCCGAAGAAATAAATTGGAGCAATAACTGTCTCGAAAAGAACAGCTCCCCACAGTATGTTGCCCCAGACAGGCTCATATCGAATGCAGGGCTCTTTCAGATTGTCTTGATTCAGCAGACCATAGGGCTCGTAGGTCTTGCCATTGATCGTCCGGGAATCGGCACATCCGGCGACAATCAACAGCATCACGAGCGCTATTGCAACTGCCACGATCTTCCGTAGTTTTTCCACGGCGGTCTCCTTTCTTTGAGAGGGCAGTGTAGTTAAACTCTAACATATTGTACCGTCACTTGTCAAATTACAGAATTCTAGGAGCACCTATGAGATTATTCTTCTTCCTCCGCACCGTTAGACAAAAACTCCTCCAAACCGTTGCGAAGCTTGTAGCTTAGTTCTTTGATCTTATCGGTTATGAACAAGGACTTAACAAAAGCAGAGCCGAGGAGCAGTTTGATCACATAGATCAGGGCTATGGCGCCGCCCAGGAACACAAGGCCATAGGTAAAGTTCTTCAGGTAAACAAAGAATAATTTATAGCTCTGGCCGAAGAAATACCCGACAAACAAAGTCACCACTACCCATCCGACAGAACCAATGAAGTTGTAGAAAGTGAATTTCTTGAGATCATACTTCAGCGAACCGGCCATTATGAGCGTGGCGATTGTGAGAGAAAATGTGAACTTGGTGATAATTATCGCCCGGCCGCTGTATTTATTGAAGTATTCTTCGACCTTTTCTATTATTTTGCGTCCTTTTTTGTCTTTCCTTCCCCATTTGTCTATCGGCTTGGCGCCGGCAAAATATCCTACCGTATACCAGATGTAACCGTTGATGGTATAGGCCAGGATAAACAAGAGAAGGGTCGGCAGTAATCTAATAGAGTTGACCGAAACCAAAAACCCTCCGAGAACCATCGTATTCAAGCCCTCTATCATCGCGCCCAAGAATAAAAAGAGATACTTGTATGTAACAATTACCGGGAAATTTTGCTGAAGAAAGCCGAGAAACTGTTCCATTTATTTAAAATTTTGAAGTATTTTGAAATCGTTTGCTAACGCTTCTTTCATTCCATTATTGTACACAGCTACTGCCGGATGATAAAGAGGGATTATCTTGATGGAGCCGTAATCGGCTTGGGCGTCGAAGACCTTTCCATGTATTTTGCTTATGTTGGTAATTGAGGCGTCAAGGCCAAATCTTCTCATAATGTAATCCATTGAGAACCGGCCGAGCGCGGCTATGACTTGGGGCTGGATTATATCTATCTGCCTGTCCAGAAACGGGGCGTATGCCCTTATTTCCTCGGGCAGAGGGTCTCTGTTGAAAGGCGGACGGTCTTTGACTATGTTCGTAACATACACGCTCTTTCTGTCTATCCCTACCGATGCCAGCAGCTCGTCAAGAACTTTGCCGGCGGCGCCGCAGAACGGCCGGCCGGTTGCCGCCTCGTTCCTGCCGGGCGCTTCGCCGATGAACATAATCTTAGCATAATGATTGCCTTCGCCGATAACGGGAAAAACTTTGTTCTTTATTCTTTCTTGATAAAGGGGTGAGTCCTTGAGTTCCAAAACTTCTTCTTTTATCTTCCTTAACTGCTCTGTTCTATTGTTTTGAGTATCCATATAACAACCCTAGACATCATACAAAATTTAAAGAAATTAAAAAGGGCCAGTCCTCGCTTGGACTGGCCCCGCCGTTGTGGCTGGACTACGCCGTCGCCGCCGGCTCCGTCTGCTGTGCCTGCGCCTTGCGAATGAGCGCATTGAGCAGAACGGACGGACGCGGCTGCATCTTGAATGGTCGCGGATTGGTGTAGCACTGCTTCCGCGTCGGGTGGCCGGCCTTACCGTGGCCCCCGCCGGAGAGGTGACCGATCCCCTTGGTCTTGGTCCCCTCGCGGCGCTTCGTCCGCGTCCCGAGCTTGCGCCGGAACTCACGACGATTGATGTTCATCACTTCGCACCTCCTACCAGCTTTTCCTTCACCCTGGCCTTCTTGTCGGAACTCGCCGCCGGCTTGCCGGTACCGGCAACAGCCGCCCCGCGATCAACGTGGAACTCTGCCGCACGTTTGGCGTGCTTCTTGCGAAGCCGCTTGTTACGCCGGTGCTCACCGTGCTCGCCGGGTAGCGGCGGGCACTGGCCCGGGCCATGCATACGGCCATTCCTGATCTTGTGGTCGCCTCGGAACGGACACGGAACCAGCATACTCCTACCTCCTTCTTGGGAACTATTGTTCGTTTTTTATTCTATCACTGTCTTTATAATTTGTCAAGGCGACGAGAAGCGCCAGAGAGAGCCAGAATACGAACCTTCCCTGCTGGATGGTCAGGAGAAAGTGGTCGAAAAGACCGATGAGAAGAACCGACCCGGTCACCAAAAGAAAAGAATAATCCCACATTTTGCGCATTTTCACTCTTTTGACGAATTCGTAAAGTAATCCCCCGATAAACAGCAGGAACAGAACAAAACCAATAATGCCTATCTCCGAATATACGAGCAAATAGATATTGTGCACCGGCTGATACATATAACTTGGCAGGTTGGGCTCTTGCTCCATCAGCCAGCCGGTAAAGTCCCCTAATCCGACGCCGAACAAATTAATACCGCCCCCAAGCGATTCTTTGTTGTAGAATATCCGCAATTTCACCGCCTCCTCTTCCGACGACAAAGTCATTCTGCTTTGAACTTCCGGCCAATAGAAAGACGCGAATGCGGCTGTGGCAATAATAGTAACTAAAAATATGGGCAAAAATTTCTCCTTTATAAACTCCTTAGTTAAAAATTCCCGTCTGAATCTTTTTACAAAATTTAAGAGGAATCCTCTGACGAAAAAGTTAAAGAAAAACAAGAAGATAATGGTGCGTGAAAAAGAAGTAAATAAACCCAACAGCATCACAAAGTGGCCGGAATGTACCAGAAACTTATTAGGTCTTGCATAAAAAACCACAAAGTAAAAAGCAACGATGGACAGAAATAGATATGCCGCCAGAACGTTCGGATGCGGGGTCGTGCCGTAAGCCCTCATAATTTTCTCACCGGAATCAATGAAAAAAGAAGCGACTCCCGCCATATGAGGGCTTAATACGCTCTCACCAAACAACCTCAGTCCCAGATCGCCTTGCTTCAAGAATTGCCCTATGCTGATAATTGCCTGGAATGCGCCGCCAATTATTAAAACATAAAGCGCGGTTATGAAATTAAATTTCCGAAGAGCGTAGGTTTTGAGATAGAAATATAAAAGCGCGAATTCCGCTAATTTTAGCCACAAAAACGCGCCAACATAAAAGTCGGAGGAATTTTTAACGGAGATCGCCGCCGCCGCCAGAAAACCCAGAAGAAAATAATCGTAAATTCTTAAGTTTGAAACGTGAAACTTAAAACGTGAATTAAAGGCCCAAAAGACAAAAAGTGCTATCAGCAATATATCCGTCGCGTACACGCTTATCGACTGCCACTCGTTGTAGTACCACCCGGGAGAATATAAAATTTTCCGCGTCTGGAGCGGAATCGCAAAAAAGAGGAAATAAAATAAGAATTGTTCGAGTTTAAGCGCCATCAATATTCCCAGTAGACCCTGATGATATCCTCCCCGCTGTGTTGTATTTCAAGCTTACTGCCGGGGAACGATGATTCCAGTTTCTTGCCTATTCTAACGGCGAGCTGGTTCTCGGAGGTAAAGATTCTCACCTCATCGTCCTTGTCTTCCGTCCACAATATCCTATCCATCGGGTCGCGGTCTTGCGCTTGTTTGTCGGAATTTTTAACGGTATTCATTACATTAGCTTTTAGGTTATAGTTTTTAGGTCCTAGTTTTATTACGACTTCTCCTTCGAAAATTTTACCTTTTGCCATTTTACAGGTCGGACAGAGAGTAAATTTAAATTGCCTGTTTTCTTTCAGGTGTTCTTGCTTTTCTTCAAGAAGACCGTGATGCCATGACTTGTCAAAATAAACAACGCCGCATTCAGAACATTTTAAAAACTCCTTCCCTGCCAAGCCGAACTCGCTCTCTTCTTTGTGGGACCGCTGGTGCCTCCTGCCTATCATACCGGTTTTCACGGCCATTTTTTTCGCAAAACTTTTTACCATAAGTTAATTTTAACTTACAAACAACACATAGACAATTCCCGCCGCAAAAAGCGCAACCATTGAATATAGAAACCACTTCGGAATATTCAAGCTGTATTCCGGCATCCTGTCTCCTTTCGATTTTGCGGCGATGTAAATGAATATTAACACTATTAAAATAAGGCCGATAGCCAAAGAACCGGCGAAACCGATAACATCTATGAAAGTCCTCAAGCCGATCATAAAAAGAACAAATGGCGGCATTACCGTAAGCAGCCAGGGCAAGCCCTTTTTCAACCCAAAGTCCCACCTGAAGACCTCTTTCAACGCCTCGCCGAGCATAAGGAAAGACGTCCCGACGGCCAGAACTCCGAATATCGAGCCAAGGACTACAATTTTATTTCCAAGAAAGTCGAATAATCCGGTTACCGCATCGGGAGAAGTGATATCTCCGGATACGCCCACGACGGTAAAGGCGAAGATGGTATACAAAGCCCCGACCATCGAGACCGCCCAAACGATCGATCTTTTGAGCTGGCGTTCTTCTCCCCGCAGTATCTCTCGTTGGAGAGGGACTGCCGACATTCCGGCAAACGCAAATAGCAGAATGCCGTAAGGCAGGAACCAAAACTCGTAATTTATATTCTGAAGATTATCAAAATTGACCCTAGAAACGCCGAATCCGAAAATTATGAGAACCACGGCAATAAAAAGAACGGTCAAAAAAAGTTCCACCCTTGAAATTCTTTTGAGGCCGAACAGAAGCAAAACGGAAAGAATTAACGCGAAGAAATAACTATATGCGGTATTGGACAGATAGAAGAATGCCGAAAGTATGTTGCTCAAGAAATCTCCGGCAATAATGATATAAGCCAGCATCGCCGCATAAATGCTCAGGACCATGGCGAAAAACATTACTCCCTTCCACACCGGACCCAGATACAAACCGGCATAGCCGACCGTCTGATGCTTTTCCTTGGTCCTCAAAACAACCTCTCCGAACATAGCGTCAACGACAAGGGTCAAAAAACCCGTCAGCAGAAGAAATAAAAAACCGACCCCAAAGCCGGCTTTCGCAAAAGAGAAAGGCACGCCGAAGACCCCCACTCCGACCATCGTGCCGACCAGAACGGCGGTAGCGTAGAAAAAGTTTTTATTCTCTCCCATCGTCTTCGTCCTGTTTATACATCGGGCCGAGTTTCGTTCTCATCTTCTGTTCTATGATCCAGACAACCTGCAGAATGGCATAGATCAAAGCCGTTATAACCGCCGCTTCTTTGAACAGCCCCACTCCCACGGTCACCCCGATAGCGGCTACGGCCCACAAACTGGCGGCAGTGGTAGTGCCCTCCACCCTTGAACCGTGTTTCAAAATAGCACCGGCGCCTATGAAACCGATGCCGACCACGATATTGGAAATTATCCTTGAAGGATCATATCCCATCGTGCCGACATAAGCCCTGAAGGCATCAACGGATATTGATGTGAATAAAGCCGAAGCAAGACAAACCAGAGAATGAGTCCTTATGCCGGCAACCTTCCGAGCAAGCTCTCTCTCAAACCCGACAATCGCGCCAAGTCCGGCCGCAATGGCAACTTTGATTATTATTATTAACTCCATAAAAACAAAAATAGCACGAATGTGCTATTTTTGCTACTTGAGAGCTGACTTCAATACGTCATCCATCGTCTTTACGAACTCGAATTTCATATCTTTCTTCACGCTCTTCGGTATGTCTTCCATATCTTTCTTGTTCTCGAAGGGCAGTAAGGCCTTTTTCAGTCCGGCTCTGTGGGCAGCCAGAACTTTTTCTTTGACCCCGCCTATTTCCAGCACCTTGCCCCTCAAAGTCACCTCACCGGTCATACAAACCTCTTTTTTGACATATTTGTGGAGAAACATAGAAACCAGAGCGGTCGTTATGGCGATACCCGCCGAAGGCCCGTCTTTCTTGATGGCGCCGGACGGCACGTGGATATGTATGTCTGTTTTAACCAAGTCCTCTTTGATGTTATGCTTTGCCGCGTAATCTCTGGCAAAGCTTAAAGCGGCCTGTGCCGACTCTTTCATCACCGAACCCAGCTGGCCGGTAAGTATCAAGCGGCCTTTGCCGGGAACCCGCACAACCTCGATGGAGAAGACCTCGCCTCCCACCGGAGTCCAGCCAAGACCGGTGACCACGCCCACTTCGTCCTTTTTCTCCGCAACCTGGTGGGTGTATTTGACCGGACCGAGATATTTATGAAGCATTTCTTTGCTGACGACGATCTGCTTGTTGGAAGACGATTCTATGATCTTCCTGGTGACTTTCCTGATGATGGCCGCAAGCTGTCTTTCCAGATCCCTTACTCCGGCTTCCCGCGTATGTTTCCTGACAACATCCGATAAAGCCGAGTCGGTCAGGACAAGCGCGCGTTTCTTGAGGCCGTGTTCTTTATACAGCTTCGGCAGCAGGAAGTTCTTGGCTATGTGGAATTTTTCTTCTTCCGAGTATCCCGGAAATTCAATTACCTCAAGACGGTCTCTCAAGGCCGGCGGAACGGTATCCAGGACGTTCGCCGTGGCTATGAAGAAAACATCCGACAGATCGAAAGGCGCTTCGACGTAATGGTCGGAGAACGCGTGGTTCTGCTGCGGATCAAGCGCTTCAAGAAGCGCGGCCGACGGGTCGCCCCTGAAATCCATCCCTATCTTGTCTATCTCATCCAGCATAAAGACGGGATTCCTGACTCCGGAATTATTGATACCCTGGATTATCCTGCCCGGCATAGCGCCGACATAGGTCCTCCTGTGGCCCCGGATCTCGGCCTCGTCCTTCAATCCGCCCAGTGACACGCGGATAAACTTCCTGCCCAAAGCTCTGGCAATGGACTGGCCCACCGACGTCTTTCCGGTACCCGGAGGACCGACGAGACACAGTATCGGCCCTTTGAGCTTGCCGACCTGTTTCTGAACCGCCAGATATTCGATTATCCTTTCTTTAACCTTATCCAAGCCGTAATGGTCCTGGTTAAGTATCTTCTCGGCTTCTTTGAGGTCAATTTTTTCTTTTGTTCTCTTTGACCAGGGCAGGTCAACTATCAGGTCCAGATATGTGCGAAGGTATGACGCTTCCGGGTTGAACGGCGGCATTTTGCCGAGGCGATTCAGTTCTTTGACGGCTTTTTCTTCCACATCCTTGGGCATTCCCGCGGTAACTATCTTCTGCCGTATAGCGTCCATTTCTCCCTTTTCATCGTCAACGCCCAGCTCTTTCTCTATGCTTTTCAGCTGTTCGCGGAGAAACAGTTCTTTCTGCATTTTGCCTATCTGTTTTTTTGTTTCTTTGGCAACTTTTGTCTCGGCTTCGAGTATTTCTATCTCCCTGACCAAGTAAGCATTCAATTCGCGCAATGCATCCATCGCGCTTTCCATTTCAAGGAGCCTCTGCTGGTCATCTATAGCCATATTGAGATTGACGGCCATTAAACTGATGATGTGCTCCGTATCTTTAAGCTGGGACATCATATAGATGATCTCGGGGAGTATGGTCGGGAAAGACCTGGCTTCGGAGACCGCCCTGAACTGCTCTATGGCTCTCCGCAAAAGCGCTTTCTCCTCCAGATTGTTCCTGATAATGAGAGAGGATGGCGCGGTGTTTACTCTGAAATACGGCGCTTCGCTGGTGACTTCCGCTATTCTTGCCCTGACCAGACCTTCAACATCAACTTTGGAAGAACCGTCCGGCAATTTGAAAACGGAGATGACCCGTCCGACCGTACCGGTCGTGAAAATATCGCGTCTGACAACGTCGTCTTCGATACTCTTCTGGGCGGCGAAAAATATCAGGCGGTCTGCAGACAGAGCGTGCTCCAAAGCGCCGACCGATTTGGGCCGCTGGACTATAAGCGGGATAACCGTCTTTGGAAATAAGACGGTGTTTTTCAGAGCTATCAACGGTAATTCCTCAGGAACTAGAATATTGTTTACTTTGAAATCTGCCATTTATATCTAAATTTTATCAGATTTTCAGCAAAAATCAAGAACGCGAATAAAACCAAGATACCAAGCGAGACCTTATCGTTTTTATTAACTTTGACTCTTTCCCCAACTTCGCCGATTAAACACAAAGTGCCTGGCGAAGGCATCGCACCCTTCTCGAAAAGTTCCCGCAGGTTATAGGAAATTAAACGGCTTACCCAGGTGAGCCGCTTAATTTCCTATTCATAACCGAGCAGATTTCGAATCGCCTAGAGGGACCCGTGCGAAGCCGGGTCTAGGTAGGGTATGTGCCTTCGTTCTGCTGGAGTATCCAAAATAAGCGATAAGGTTGAGCGACTAGTAGTACCAGTCCTCTCTTGGCGGAGCGTCTTTAATGAGTTCGAACGCCTCTTCGGCAGAGTCAACTATTTTATAAATATCCATATCTTCTTTGTCTATCGTCTGGTATTTTTCATAAAGCTGTTCCTTCAAAAGCTTATCGATATTCCCCCAGTATTCCTTGCCCATAAGCACAACCGGTATCTTCTCGGATATCTTCTTGGTTTGTATGAGAGTCACCAGTTCAAAAACCTCGTCCAACGTTCCCAGCCCGCCGGGAAAAAACACATACGCACGCGCGGCGAATGACAGCATCACTTTTCTGACAAAGAAGTAGTGAAAAGCCACGCTCTGCTGAACGTATGGATTTATCCTTTGCTCCATATCAAGCTGAATGTTCAGTCCGATCGAGTTGCCGCCGCCCTCAACGGCACCGCGATTTCCCGCTTCCATTATGCCGGGACCACCGCCGGTTACTACTGCAAATCCGGCTTCAGTTGCCATCTTTCCCAATTTGCGCGCCTCCTCATACCATTTTGACCCTTCGGGAGACCTGGTGGAACCGAAAAATGAAACGGTCTTTTTGAAATCGGCCAAGAACTGCCAGCCCTCCACGAATTCAGAAAGTATCCTGAACACCCGCCAGTGCAACGATTTCCTGAAGTCCTCTCCTTGTTTAGGTTTGTGTACCGGCAACTTCGACGCCGGTAAATTCATTTGTCCTTTTTTATCGTCATCCATCCCGTTAGAAGTCTGTCTTATTCAGCACAGAGCCGATTTTGAGCAGACTTGTTTTAGGTTTATGTACCCATTAGTGCCTAGAAGAAAAAATTTCTTGAAATTTTTTCTGCCGAGGACTTCTAACGGGATCCATAAGTTTAGCTTATCGTTTTCGGTGAATTTTTGAAGAGGATAACTCCCCACCCTCAACCCTCACTTCAAGGCAGTCCTTCTCAGACACGCCTCCGGTTCCCCTGCGAGGAACCTCGGCTACTTTCGCCCAGCCCTTGTTGCGGCAGTGAAACCGATTATACTGCCTCCAACCATGCCAAGGGCTGGGTCTCTAGTGTCTTCGAAGAACCTGCCTTGAAGCTCGTGTGTACAAAGTTTGAGCATCCAAGGAGCGAGGTCCTTGCCGGATTCGAATCACTTGACGAATTGAGGAAGAGGACGAGGTTGGTATGAATGGGTTCCGATAATCATAGGTCGAACGCCCCGCCCTGGCGGGGAGGCAAGTGAGGGTTACCTGTGATTATCG
>Ga0209541_10002389_pt1 | contig 35598 bp, 38 predicted proteins | sample RifCSPlowO2_01_FD_184027 | JGI IMG/M metagenome (GOLD analysis project Ga0209541, IMG submission 184027) | Groundwater microbial communities from Rifle, Colorado - Rifle CSP2_plank lowO2_0.1 (SPAdes) (version 2) | ecosystem: Environmental > Aquatic > Deep subsurface > Groundwater | place...
CGCAGTATCCGGATTGTTCAAAAAATTGTTTTCAAAAACGCTTGTGTCAGTAAGGCTGCTGCTCAATGAGCCTGTTTCGGGAGCCATTTCATTGAGCTCTGATTTTATTTTTTCCGCAGTCGCCAATAAATCCGGATATGCCTTTATTTCTGTTTCTATTGTTGTGAGGTTTAGGCTTGCCGAGCTCTGGAGTTTTGTTGCAAGGTCTGCCATCCGCTTTGCGTTAAGGGAGTTGAAAACCCACTGGTCCTGTTGCAGTGCAAGGCTTTTTATCCTGCTGAAATTGTACAAAAAATACGCTGTTTCAATAAGGTTTTTTCTCAGTTCTTTTGAGGCAGGGATTTCCGCCTTGTCTGCAGAAACGGGAATAAATCCCGAGAGTTCTTCGCCTGAAAAAACCCCTATTACCCAGTATGCCTTTCCTGCGCTCGTGATTTTTACATTGGGGGAGATTCCCGCTGTTTCCCCTGTGAGAAGAAAATTGTTTGTTTTTGTGGCAAAATCAACTGCCTCCTGGCTTGAAATAACAGCGAATGCCTGCGCCATGAGCAGGAAAAATGCAAAAATAACCAGTGCATGTTTCATGGATAATCGTTCCTATTAATAAAAAACTTTGAATTATTAAAGGCTTTGCGTAAGGAGCTTTTGGAAGTTTTGTGTTTGGTTTTTGAATTAGAATAATAAAAGCAGCGCCCGTGGCAGAATCTGTGCATCACTTGATTTTGATTCTTATTTCCGCGTATTTCGGCAGTGCGATTGTCGCCTGTTTTAATTTTTTTGTTTCAACAAGCCCGATTTTTTTCAAATGCGCAATATCCCTGCTGACTGCCTCCTGATGCCTCCCGAGCCCTTTTGCTGTCTGGGAGACAGAATGTTCGCATTCGCATTTATAATCACTCATTAAAAAGCGCAAAACATCAATTCTTGCAGGAGACAGAAGCTCGCTCAATTGCTCGTAGGTATCCAGGTATAATGCGTTTTTTGGCTGTTTTATTTTGTTGAATGGCTTGCCTGAAAAAAGCTCTTTCCAGTCAGCGTCTTCGTCGCCGCCAATAATGATTGTCAAAATATTTTCTTTTTTAACCACAAAAACACCAAAAGATATTGTATAACATAAAGGTTATATATTCTTATGCCGGCCTTTTTTTTACCCTGTTTTTAATTTTGACAAATACCAGGCCCTGTATTTTTGCCAATTATTTAGAATATCCTTCTTAAATTCTTCCACGGTTTCCGATGAAATGTCTTTGTACAAATTTTCTCCCTCGTGGTCAAGCATCTGATAAAAGCGATGCACATGAACAAAGCCATGCGCGGCATCATATTTTATGGCTTCAAAGCTTTTCCCTTCTGATGAGCAAACCAGCAAAACGCAGAAAGAAATAATTTTCTTTGTTTTCTCTTCAAATTCAACTTTGGCTAAAATATAATCATTAGGACTAAGCCATTTCTTCTTTTTAAAAAAAACCATTTCCATAAGATGGGGTGCGATAAAAAGAATTATAAACTCCCTTATGGGTTAGGCAATTGCCGAATCACAGTGAATGCGTCTAAAGAATTTGCTTTGCCAAAGAAGCCGATGAAAAGCATATTTTTTTAATTCCATTAAACAATTTTATTCCTGCATGGAGCCTGCAAAGAGATTTCAGAAGGCATGGAAGTTTGTGCTTGCGGTTCAGAAGCACGCAATGCGGCGCAAGGAGCCCATTCATATAAGCAGGCAGGAGTTCTGGCATGCCTCGAAACTCGCGGCAAGCATTGGGATTCCAAAAAAAAGGTTTATTGCGTGCCTGAAAAAATACGGCGCTGCAAAGACAATAAATTTTTTGCGCGGCATAAGGAAACTTTCGCTTGCAATGCGGATTCCTCCGAAAGAAGTGCGGGAAATGCTGAAAAAGAGAACTATTGCAGGTGTTTTTTCCCAGTTGCAGCAGGAATATGAACAGCAGCAGGTAGTGCGGGGTGCATGATTTTGGAGCAGAAAACTGTTTTTTTTCTCGAGGAGCTGGAAAAGGCTTTTCAGGTTCCGGATATAATGAAGCTGAAAGGCATTGCAAATTCCGCTTTGCAGCAGGCAGCGCTTGAAAACAACAAATTCCTTGCAAGGATTGCAATTGCCGCATACTGCCTTTACAAGCTTTCAACAAAAGAGCATATTGTGCAGAACAAAAACTGGCTGAGCGTGAAAAAAAGCATTCTTGAAAACATTGAAAAAGCCGCAGAGGCCGAAAAAGCAAATAATTCAGAAGAGCTTGGAAAAAGGCTTGATTCCGCAATAAACAGCGTGAACCAGATTGACAATGAACTGGGTTTTTTTCTTCTGGGTGTGCTTGACAAGGCAAAAATAAAGCTCGCCTCGAGCGCCTATGTTCTGGGGCTTTCTCTCGGGCAGGCTGCAGAGTTAACGGGAGCGGACAAAAAGCAGCTGTTGCAGTACATTGCAAACACTGTCATAAACGAAGAGGAAGAGCCGGGCATTGGAATAGCTGAAAGGCTTGAAAAAATAAAAAAACTTCTGAAATGAATCCGTGATGAGTGAAAAAAAATGAAAATTGTTTTTAAGCCTTTCGAAGCGCTCATTGCATTCGCTTTCGAAAGCCTTGGGAAACGGGGTGTTTTTTTATGAAAATTGTTTTTGATTCTTCGGCTTTGATAACTGTTTCCCAGACATGCCTTTCAAAATGCATTTCTTCCCTGAAGGAAAAAACAGGAATAGAGTTTTTCATAAGCCCGGCTGTTTTCAGCGAGGTTGTTTCAAATCCTTTGGGAATAAGGCGCTTCGAGCTGAACGCAGTGCGCCTGCGCGAGCTTGTAGAAAAAAAGAGCATTTCTGTTCAGGAACTTGACAGGAATTCAAAGGAGTTTTTTTCAAAGATTTCCGCGCTTGCAAACAATTCCTTTTCCATTAAGGGAAAGGCATTGAAAATAATGCATTCCGGAGAGCTTGAGGCTCTTGCGCTTGCAAACCAGCTGCATGCGGAAATAGTTGCTGTTGATGAAAGGACTACGCGGATGCTTGTTGAAAACCCCTTTGCACTGCGCGCTTCAATGGAAAAAAAATATTCCGCGCAGGTTTCGGAAAACAGGCAGAATATTCTCGAACTGAAAAATCTTTTTTTCCAGTGCGGTTTTGTACGGAGCGTTGAGCTTATTGCGCTTGCTTTCGAAAAAAATGCGCTTGCAGGGGAAATTGAAAATACCAAAAAGGGGCTTGAAGCCGCGCTTTATGCCGCAAAGTTTTCAGGTTGTTCAGTCAGCTTTTCCGAAATACAGGATTTTTTAAAAGGAATACGGGCATAATATTTGCAGGTGTTTTTTTTGGAGATTGTTCCCGTTGAGCAGAAGGATGCCAAGCAGATTGTTGCAATGATTCTGCAGGAGTTTCCCTATGCAAAAATGAACCCGGAAAAATTCCTGAAGAAAATCAAAAGGAAAGGCATCCGCGCATTCAAGGCAGTTGAAAAAAACGCGATTATAGGCTTTCTTGAACTGGAAAAAACAGGCTATGATTCTTCGCAGATAAACAGCCTGATAATTGCACTGCAGTTCAGGAACAAAGGATTGGGAAAAAGCCTTCTGGATTTTGCAGTTGATTTTCTGAAAAAAAGGCATATCCGCAGGATTCACCTTCTTGTCAAGCAGTCGAATGCAGAGGCAAAAAATCTTTATTATGACGCCGGCTTCAGGTTCATGGCTCTTCTGGAGCACAGGATTGAAAACGAGCCTGTAGAGGAACTGGAAATGAATATTCATGAAGAAGGAGAGGAATCCCCGAGCTATATCGGATAAAATTCTCAGACAGAAATAGTTATTTTCAGCGCATTGTATTTTGCTATCGGCTCAAGACCGTTGTTATCTTCTTCCAGCGCAATAAGCCCAAGTTCTTCAAGTATTTTTACATCCTGAAAAACATTTGGATATGCCCTGTTTGCAAGCTTTGCAAGCGCGTAAATTGTTTTCGGTTTTTTTGCCCTGACAATCCTCAGCAGGCTTATTCTCCTGCTTGTCAAAACCCTGCGCAGGGCTTCCAGGTTTTCAAAGGCGAGTATTTCTTCACTGGCAATTTTTTTTCCCGCTTTTGTTTTGTTGTAAACCTCTGCAACTCTTTTTCCGGCTTCTTCCAAGCCTTCAATCTTAATCAGAACCTCTTTCACTCTCATTGAAAACACCCTCCTTAGCTCTAATTCTCTCAATTTTTATAAAAAAATTTTTTAACAAATCCTCAATAGAAATAAAATCAATTTTTGTTTCATCTGAACCAAAATGCCTGTGATGTCCCTTCCTATGCTCATTATCATAACGCAAAACGCACTTGCCGTGCTGAACAAATACAAAAGAATACTTGACACAGTCAGGGAATTCCTTTGAAAAACTAACCTCAAAAACACGAAATTCCACAAATGTCTTTTCGTCTGCGCTGAAAATAATCCTTTCATGCAAAAGCAATTTTGCCATTCAAACACGCCCAGCATATATGACACCATAATATATATTGTGGCGTCATATATAAAAACCTTTTTCCTTAACAAAAAAGAGCCTGCATAATAAAAAAGGCTTTTGAAGCGGGTTTCCGCTGTTTTTGCAAAAAAAGCCGTTTAAGGCAGGGAAATTTTTTTGTATCCGAATTTTTCAAGTTCTTCCCTGATTTCAGAATATTTTTTTCCGCAGAGCTTTCCCCCTGCCAGAAATTCTTTCTGGGTTACTTCCGCAAGGCAGAAATCCGGCATTGCAAACGAATTTTTTTCCTCTTCGCTTGAAAATTCAAAATCAACAAGCACTAATCCCTTCAGCGCTCCCTGAAAAACATCTATTTCCGCAGTCCTTCCGTTATGGGAAAAATAATAGCGCTTTTTTTCGATTTTTTTTCCTGGGGTTTTTTCCAGAACTGCAAATTCCTGTTGTGTCAGGATTATTGTCTGTTCTTCCTGCACTGAAATGTCTTCTGCAATCGGCTCTTTTTTTGTCATTTCAAATCGCGAACCGTTTTTCCTTATGCGCAGGGTGGGGTGCTCTTTTTCCTTTGGAATGTAGACATCGATTATTTCCTTGAACTTGCAGTTTTCCAGTCCTTCAGGCAAAAATTTTGCGAGAAAGGTTTTTTCGAGCTCGAGCATTTTCAAAGCCTTTTTTAGTGAATGTTTGGGGGATAGGAGATTTGAACTCCTGTCGGTGCCACGCTGGAAATTGAACTTTCCCCAAGGCACAATGATAACCAGACTACACCAATCCCCCAATAACGCATTTAAATTTAAGCTGATGAGAAATTATAAAGGTTTTGTGAAGTTGAATTGCTGCATGCCCAGCGCCATATTTATAACTTCATTTTTTAGCATTCCAACAAGTTTTCCGTTAGTAACCTTTACATTCTTTGGAAGAAAACCGCCAATTTCAGCAAATTTTTTTATTGACTCCATTCTGCCGCTTGCCAAACCATGAATCCCGCTCCAAGTATTTTTATCTCTGTCAAGATTCATTTTTATGCCAACTTCTTGAAACAGCTTTTGCCATTGCAGAACGAGTTCTGGATTTGCACAAGCCAATCTTAGCACAAACTGCTTTTTTCCTGTTGATGTTGTTTTGCAAGATATTGAACCGTCGCAACTCATGGCGAAACGCAAAGCCTCGATCTTTGTTTGGTTTCTTTCTTTAAAAAGAAAATTCAGCGATGGATAATTGCCCTTTGTCGTTGAATAGGTTTCTGAAAAACTTAAAAGTTTTTCAATCATTGGATTTTTTGTTCCGCGTGTATAAAATGTTGTCCAAAGGTTTTTTCCCCTTTTTTTAAGCAATGCAGAACAATGTTCCCCAAAAGCAAAAAGGACAGTCTTTTGGAAGAAACTATGCATATTGAGATCTGAACTGAAAAACCGTATCTGATACTTGTTGTCAAACTTTCTATAGTATAGATAACCATCGGTTAGTATGCCTGCTGCGACTATCTTTTGCCATTCTACTGGTTCCAATGCTTGGAATTGCGATTCGTCAACATCGGATAAATCGAGCTTTTTGCCTCTTTGTCTGTTAATAACAACAAACTTTAGAGTATATTTGCGCACGTCAACATTAGCAAGGCGGCATAGATCTATTAAACGCTTGTACGGGATTCTGTTCTTTCCGTTCTTGTATAGAAGAAGCGAACTGCGGTTCCACCCTACAGTTTTAGCCAGCTTCTTTGATGTTAATCCAATCTTTTGTAATAACTCTTGCACAAGCACACTTTGCTTCTTTCTGTCAATGTCTAAATATAATTGTTCCATAGTAAAATCTCCATTGTCGCATTTATATCCTCTTTGATAGAGCGGGTTTCCGCTATTCATTTGAATCGCTTCCGCAGAATTCGTTCAGGATTCGGATGTTTTCGTCGTCCAAGTCTTCGGGATTGCTTGCTGCAATCTTTTTTGCTGTTTTTATCTCTTCCAGAGTGGGAAGAGAAAAACTGATTTTTTCTAAATTCATTCGAACCACCTCCAAAACAAAAGAATTTTTTCGTGGACTTCTTGCGAATTTTGGAGGCATTAAATCCTTTGTCCTGAGCTTGGCGAAGGCAAAGGTTTAAGCCGAGAAAATTCGAGTCCTAAGAAAAAATTCTGTTCAAAGGAGGTGGTGAGAATTTTGAAAAAAAGAGTTTGCAAAATTGAGCCAGGATAAAGCCCATTATATTAAGCTCTTTTTTGGCAATATTTAAAATCAGGACTGTGGCTCATTCTTCCCTAAGTTTCACGCCTGCATTCTGCGCCCTTTGAACGATTTCCCTTTCCAACTGCCTGTTATGGGATCTCTGGGCGGAATTGTGCGCCTTTACCCATAAAAGCATTGTGCGCAATGTCTGCCGCGGCCCGAGAATGTCTGTGCTTGCCTGCGCCAGAATGCTGTAATACCTTGCCACTTTTTCAAAATGCGGTTTTTTTATTGCAAGCACTGCCGCAATGTCAGTGAGATTTTCAAGCCTTAAAAATTCCTCCCTGTCTGCAATAACCCAGTTTTTTCCATCAAGCCTTTCCGTGAATGCGTCAAAATCGCTTTTGCGCGCAGGCTCTGGTTTTCCGCGTGCTTTAATCTCTTGAATTTTTGCCCTGTTTTCTTTGCCTGTTACGCTCAGTTCCTGAATTTCCCCCCTTGAAAGCCCGCGCAGGCCCGGTCCAGCTCGGCGCGCAGCAAGAACTTCCTGCATCCTGTGCGCGACAACTGCCTTTGCTTCGGGATTCGCGGCTTTTCTGTACAATCCCAAAAGCTGGTCAATGTGCTGTTTGCTTGAAAAATCCCTGCGGGCTTTTGAGTTAACCCTGAACATGAACTGCCCGAGCCTGTCGGCAACCCTAGAAATTTTTGCGGGAGAATAATTTTTTGCAGCCTTTTCCCTTATCCTGTATCTGTGCAGGTTTTTTGTTTTTCTTCCGGTTTGCGCCATAAAAAAAGACCATTATGATTATGCCTTTGGAATTTAAAAATTGGGGCTGCCAAGATTTGAACTCGGGTTTCATGCTCCCAAAGCATGAGTCCTACCAGGCTAGACTACAGCCCCGATATAAAGATTAATTTTGGCAATGTTTAAAAGCGGAATTGAAAAGCGGAATAGCGGAAACCTGCTGTTTCAAAGCCTTTTAAAGCATGGGAAACGAAAGTATTTCTGAGGTGGTTTTTTATGAAATTAAGCATGAAGGTTTTGAGGTTTGTCGAGGCAACGGGACAGGCAAGCCCGCACATTGTTTTCAGCAGGTTCCATCCCATAGCGCGCCTAATTGGCTACTCCTGCTAAATTTTTTATTTTTTTATGGGAGAATTCTTTTGCGCAGCAAAAGATTCTTTTCCCAAGGCTTTTCTTCTTTAGAAGAAAAGGCTTTTTTGGAGGGTTGGTTATGGTTCCTATAAAAAAATTCAAGGCAGGTGCAATCCAGGTTGCAATCTGGGAGAACGAAACAAAGGAAGGCGGGAAATACAACACTGTTTCCTTTGACAAGCGCTACAAGGACAAGAATGACGAGTGGAAAACTTCGGGTTCCCTGCAGATGAACGATTTGCCAAAGGCGATTCTTGCGCTGCAGAGGGCCTTTGAATACCTTGCATTCAAGGACGCGGCAGAAGCCGAATAATCAAGGCAAACCGCGCACGCAACAGTTAAAAAGCCTTCATTATAATATATTATAATGGTGGTTTTTTGTGCGTGTTTTTGAAACAAAGGTAAGAAGAGTTGGCACTTCTTTTGGAGTTTTGATTCCGAAAGAGGTTATCCAAGAGGATAAACTAAAAAAGAATGAAACAGTACAGGTGGCTATTTTGAAAAAGGACTTGTCCCTGTTGGAACGGGCATTTGGCTCTGTTAAAGGCGGGCCTTTTAAAAGAGACCATAATGACAGAGTGATTTAAAGTGCTTATTGACAGTTGTGCCTGGATTGAGTTTTTTTACGGCACTGAAAAGGGGAAAAAAGTAAAGGATATCTTGGCAAGTGCTGCCTGCTTTACAAGCGCTATTTGTCTGGCAGAACTGAGCGACTGGATTGAGCGTGAAAAAATAAACAGGGCAAAAGTAATGAATGAAATAAGCTTTTTTTCCACTGTTATTGATCTGGACAGAGAAACCCTGGAATTGGCAGGCATTCTAAAAGCGGAAAAAAGAAAAACCGTGAAAGACTTCGGGCTTGTCGATGCGATTATTCTTGCTACTGGCAAAAAATACAATTTAAGGGTTATAACAACTGATAGGCATTTTTCCGGAGAAAATTCCCTGCTTCTTTAAAGCCTGAATTTTGCATCGGAAACTATTTTAATCTCTTTAATTCTATTATGAGCATATGCGCCCTTCCTTCAAAGCGGGTTTTAGTTTCGGGCTTGCTTCCGGAATCATTACTACCCTTGGTTTGATTGTAGGTTTGGATGCAGGCACGCAGTCGCAGCTTGCCGTTATAGGAGGCATACTTACAATTGCTGTTGCAGACGCTTTTTCGGATTCCCTTGGAGTGCATGTTTCACAGGAATCCGAAAACCATCATTCCACAAAAGAAATCTGGGAATCCACAATCGCGACTTTTTTTGCAAAGCTTGTTTTTGCACTGAGCTTCCTTGTGCCTGTTTTATTGCTTCCGCTTTCAACAGCAATAATTGCAAGCGTTTTTTACGGCCTGATTCTTCTTGCAGTTCTGAGTTTTTTCATTGCAAGGCAGGGAAAAACCCCTGTCTGGAAGGCAATAACAGAGCACCTGGCAATTGCAATAGTAGTAATAATTGCCGCGCAATTTTTGGGAACTTTTATCAGCACTATTTTCGTTTAAGCAATCAAGCCAGCCTGATTTGCAACTTGGCAATAAATATATATTTGGCAAAAGCTTTCTTTTATTGATAAAAAATGTTTTCAAGAGCCCAGGGCGCTTTGCAGAACTTTCCAAAAAAAAGCCTTAGCCCGCGCTTTCTGATTGTTCTTGTTTTCTTTTTTCTTTTTGCGGGAAGCGCTTTTGCGCAGGCATGCGTTGACATGCCGGCACTATTAGGATATATCGGAGACTGGAAAGCAGGCACAATGGACATGCCAGCACTCCTTGGGTATATTGGAGACTGGAAAACAGGAACAGGTTGCACAGGACAAACAACAATGACAACAGCAAGCAGAACAAGCGGAGTTGCTCCATTAGGCATTTTTTTTGACACAATTGATGAAACAAACTGGGCTTCAGAAGTTATACAGCCAAAGGGGTTTGATGCACAACCGAACATTACAGGAGTTTCAATAAGCAGAGTGCGGGCAGATACTCCGGCAGGAACAGGAACACTTTCTTTTGATGCAACTGCAAAAACTCTTTCATGGCAGGCAAGCGGAGATTCCCAGGGAACTCCTGTTGTTGTTTCGGGCGGAAAAAGCTTTGAACTAGCCAGCAGCGGCGGCTCAAAACTTTTTGTTTGGGTTGAAAAATCGCTGTTGTCGGGCACGAATGCGACATCAGCTGTAACTATTGTCAATGGTGGAGTAAACGCTGACTGGGAATCATTTGATTATGCATGGAACTTTGGCGATGCAAGCGCGGGAAACTGGACAACGGGCGCAAAGCTGAGCAACGGAAATTATCCAAGCAAAAACACTGCTTTGGGATGGAATGCGGCGCATGTCTACGAAAACTCTGGAAATTACAATGCCAGCCTGACTATTACTGATGACATGGGAATTGCACACACTTATCAGCAAAGCATTACAGTAAGCGATGCGCCGGCAGGTGGCTGGATTACTTATTACTTTGCGGCAGTCGGGTTAGATACAAACCCATGCACACAAACACAGCCGTGCAGAACCTGGAGCAAGGCAAAAACACTTGCAGCAACAAACATAAAACTGCTGTTCAACCGCGGAGACAGTTTTGAATTCACAAATGACGGTTCGTTTTCGCCTTCTTTTGCAGGCCCATTTTATCTCGGAGCATACGGAACAGGGGAAAAACCAAGATTCTTCACAACAATCGACAACACTTTTATTTATGGCCCGGCTGATGCGCGCTATGTGGACATCTGGATACAGGGAAGCTACCCTGCCGTGAATGGCGGCATTAATTATCCCGCTGGAATTCGTGCAAAACAAAACGGGTTAATACTGCGGGCAAAAGCCGAGAACAGCTGGAATGCATTCAGCGTAAATAAATTTGTTATCATACAGGAAAGTACAAGCAATAATACTCAAGCATACGGAACATTTGTAGCAGCCAGTACCTCAATCCAAAACGCAATTTTGGGTTCTGATTATTCACATGGACACCAGGAAGCATTGTTCCGCTCGTATGGAAAGAAAACAATTGTAGAACACAATAATTTCCATGATCCTGCGCCCAAAGACACCATCCGATTCCATAGCAACTCTGAGCCTGGCCTTAGCGGGGTTTGGCAGATTGTTTCCAACAATTATCTACTTGGAGTGGGCATTAGTGGCGGAGTTGACTGTAGCCAGAATCCCGGTGAATGCCTGCCACATTATTCGCATTATGTGATTGAAAACAATTTTTTTGACCATACTCCCGGCACTGGATCCGGAATCCGGTTTTATGGAGTCTCATTCATGACAGTGCGGAACAATGTTTATTATACTCCAAATCTAACGGAAACAGTTTCTTTTACAGGGCTTGGAACCGCATACAATGACTACGGCTTTTATGATGTTGAAAACATCAGATTGCTGAACAATATTTACAGCGTGGCTTCACAGCAATACAGTTATCTGCTCGGCATGACTGAAGATGTTACGCTTGAACGGAATGTGCGGAACATAGTGATTGCAAACAACATTGTTTATTCGCCCAATGATAACAGCAACCTTTATCCTTCCACTGTTCGCGCGGGAACATATGCTCCGACAGTTGACAAATGGATTGAGAAAAACAACCTTGTTTATGCCCCGCTAAAAACAAATTGGGCGACAAGCAGCAGCGGCAATCACATTCTGAGCATCTGGCAGTCATTCGGATACGGGCAAAACGACATTGAGGACGCAAACCCGCTGTTTACAAATGCAGCAAGCCAGAATTATACTCTGCAGTCAAATTCGCCTGCAATCAACAAAGGAACTGCAGATGCACTTGTATATGTGCGAACTGATTTTGACGGAAACCCAAGAGACGCAACTCCCGACATCGGGGCTTTTGAACGCTGAGCTCTCTGCAACAAAGCTTTTATTTGCGAGTTTTCCTATTATTTACATGAAGTTTTTTGTTCTCGCAGAGGCATTTGAAAAAATAGAAAAGGCTTCGGCAAGGCTTGAAATGACTGATTTTCTTGCCGAACTATTCAAAAAAGCTCCCGCAGAGGAAATCGGGGAAATTGTTTTTTTGTGCCAGGGAAAGTTAGCCCCTTCCTATACGGGAATTGAAATTGGCATGGGGGAAAAATTTGTCGAAGAGGCAATTGCAAAGGTTTCAGGATATGCGAAAAAAGAAATCGAGCACTTGTTCAAGCAAAAAGGGGATTTGGGATTAGTTGCCGAAGAGCTCCTGAAAAAGAAAAAGCAGAGTGCATTATTTTCCGCGGAACTTTCTGTTTCAAAGGTTTTCCAGAATTTTTTAAAAATAGCAAAATCAGCAGGAGAAGGAAGCCAGGAATTGAAAATACGGCTTTTGGCAGAACTACTGAATTCCGCAAAGCCTCTTGAAGCAAAATTCCTTGTGCGTATTCCCCTTGGAAATCTGCGCTTGGGCATCGGCGACCCCACAATAATGGATGCATTCGCAATAAGCCTCTTGGAAGAGGGAAAGCAGGACAGGGGCATTGCTTCTGAAATTGAATCGCGCTTAAAGGAAAAAAAACCTGAAAAGCGCTCAGAAGAACTTGAAAGAAAAATGAAAATGAAAATCCGTGAAATGATTGAAGAGAAATATAACGTTCATTCTGATCTGGGAAGCATTGCGGAAAAGCTCAGGAAGCACGGCCTCAAAGGATTAAAGCAGATTGAAATCACTTTAGGAGTTCCTATCCGCCCGACTCTTGCCGAAAGATTGCCGAGCGCAGAGGAAATAATCAAAAAGCTCGGCAGGTGCGCTGTTGAGGCAAAATACGACGGTTTCAGGCTTGCAATTCATAAGGACAATGAAAAAATAGTTATTTTCAGCAGGAACCAGGAAAACATGACTGTAATGTTTCCGGAAATTGTTGAGGCAGTGAAAAAACAGGTTTCCGCAAAGCAGGCTATTTTCGAGGGAGAGGCACTTGCAGTAAACGAGGAAACAGGCGAATATCTTTCTTTTCAAGTGACTATCCAGCGAAAGAGAAAATACGACATCCATGAAAAGTCAAAGGAGTTCCCCTTGAAACTTTTTGTTTTCGATTTTTTGTACAAAGAAGGGAAAAATCTCATGCATCTTCCCTTTCACGAGCGCAGGGCTCTTTTGCAGGAACTGATAAAAAAGGGAAAGACAATTGAGCTTACAAAAAGCATTGTGACTGATTCTGCAAAAACAATGAATGCCTTTTTCAACGAGAACGTGGAGAAAGGCCTTGAGGGAATAATTGCAAAGGACCTGAATTCAGGCTATATTGCGGGTGCAAGAAAATTTTCCTGGATAAAGCTCAAGCGCTCCTACAAGGGAGAACTTGTGGACACAATAGACGCAGTAATAATCGGATATTTCAAGGGAAAGGGAATGAGGGCTGAATTTGGCTTGGGCGCTTTACTGACTGCTGTTTACGATTCAAAAGAGGATGTTTTCAGGAGCATTGCAAAGATTGGAACAGGAATGACAGAGGAAAAAATCATAGAGCTTGAAAAAATTCTTTCAAAAATAAAATCAAAAAACAGGCCTGCGCGCGTTGATTCTGAAGTAGTTCCAGACGTATGGGTTGAGCCGAAATTCGTAATTGAGGTTGTTGCGGATGAAATAACAAAAAGCCCCATGCACACTGCGGCAAAAAAAGAATCAGGGGAAGGGCTGGCATTGAGGTTTCCGAGAATGATTTCAATAAGAAGGGATAAAAAACCCGAAGAGGCAACAACAGTAAGGGAAATAATTAAAATGTTTGAACAGCAGAAGCGCGTACAGCTTGAAGAGCAGGCTGTTTGAACGAAATTTTTAAAAAAATGGTTTTTATGGCGCGAACAATTGTTTCAAAAACTGTTTCCTTTGCATGGAAACTCTTTATTTTCCTGATTGCGTTCGCAATAGTGCTTTATGTTTCAATCAGGATGAGATTGTGGAGCGGAGACTTTACTTTCTATTTTATAAGGACTGAAAACTGGGGAATGTTGCTGCTTATCACGCTTATAGGGGCTGCTGTTTCAATGGTGCTGATAAAATTATTGATGTGGGAATTCCGCATTGAAACAAGGCCTGCGCAGAAAAAAAAATTCGGAAGGAGAAGATAAGAATGGATGTTTTCAGGATTGTTATTATTGCAATTGCCGCAATTGCACTGCTCTGGGTTCTTCTTGCTTTGCTGCCGCAGTTTTTGCCGAAAGAGGATGCGTTTGCACTGCTTGAAAACAATCTTTCGGGAGCAAAAATAACTTTGGGAAAGCCGATTTTACAGGACATTTCCTTTGCGCAGAACGTTTCATTTTCCGGAAAAAGCTTTGACGAAAGAAACACGAGCGTTGCCTTTGAGTGCAACGACGCGCAGGTTTGCTGCAGTGAAGGCGACAGGTGCGGGCGCATTGAATGGGATTCAAGGCACATTCTTTTCAATTCGCAGAGGACAATAAAAACAGCAGCACGCTGTTCAGTGAAAAACGATTTGTTCGAATGCAAGATTTTTTTCGGAAAAGCACCCGCGCAGATTATTTTCAAGAAGGCAACAATCAAGCCTGAAATTGATTTAAGCAAAGAGCCCGCTGTTCTGAACATTGAAGTGCAGAATTCGGGAAGCATGGAAATGCTTTCGGGAAATCTTGAAATAACTGTTTTCCAGAAATATTTTGAGAACGGGCTATGGAAAAAAAGTTCAGTTGAATATTCCTCGAAAATTCTTCCATTGAAAAGCCTGCCTGCCGGAGAAACCGCGAGCGTGCAGGTTCCCTTAGAGTTCACAGACGGTACTTTTGAAATCAATGCAGTTGTTTCCGGTGAAAATTCAGGCTTTGACAAAAATGTTCTTGCTGTAACTGTTTCAGGCTCTGAAAAATGCCTTGCGGATTACTGCGAGGCGCCGCAGATTGATGTTTCAACAGGGGAATGCAAAACAGCCTGCCGTTGCACGGGCTGCATGTTCGGAAGTTCCTGTGAGGAAAAAACAAAGTTCGCAAATGCGGGAGAATTCGATTCGCTCTCGGCAAACATTCTTGGTTCAAACATTATTGAGTTTGTCCTTGGCAGCGAAAAATGTTCCTGAAGATTATATAAATGTTTTGCCACTAATAATTGCTTTTCAAATGCCGTTGAGCCTAAAAACTGAAACTGATTTTACCAGCGAACTTGTATGCCATCAAAAAAAAAGAAAATATGCCTTGTTTTTTGCGGCGGCACAATTGCAATGCTGCCGAACAGGCAAACAGGCGCGCTTGAACCCGCCAAATCCGCAGAAGAGCTTCTTGAACTTGTTCCAAAGGTAAGGGAAATCGCGGATGTTGATTCAATTGAACTGTTCAACATTGACAGCAGTGACATGACTTCTGCGCACTGGACAATGATAGCAAAAGAAATTTTTTCGCGCTATGAAAAATACGACGGTTTTCTCGTAACTCACGGCACTGACACAATGGCGGATACTGCCTCTGCTCTTGCTTTTGCTTTCGGAAAAAATATAAACAAGCCTGTTGTTCTGACCGGCGCCCAGTGCTGCCCCGAAACAATCGGCACCGACGCAAAATTTAATCTTGAAAACGCCTTCAGGGCGGCGGCTTCGGATTTTGCGGGAGTAATGATTTCATTCGGCCATTTTGTTTTTGAGGGAGTCAGGACGCAGAAACGGCACGAATCGGATTTTAATGCTTTTATATCTCCTGCTTTTTCAGAGTTAGCTTCAATCCGTAGCAAAATCCACTGGACAAAATTTGCCAAAAAGAGGAAACTCGGAAAATGCGCGAAACTTTTTTTTGAGCCTGATTTTGAACCCGGAATATTAAGTGTAAAAATAAACGCGGGAGTTGGCCCTGAAATGCTTGATAACCTGGTTAAAACAAAGGGCATTAAGGGGCTTGTCCTTGAATCTCTTGGAGCTGGAAATATTCCAGGCAGGTATCTGCCTGCAGTAAAAGAGGCAGTTGGCAGGGATATTCCTGTTTTGATAGTTTCTCCTTTCGTCGGAGGCAGCACTGCGGGCGCGGATACCTACAAATTGGGGCTTGATGCGCTTGAAGCGGGAGTCATTCCTACTGGAAACATGACTTTTGTTGCAACTTATGTAAAACTGATGTGGTGCCTTGCAAAACTGCACAGGCAGAATAATAAAACTGCAGTTATCCCGAAAATCAGGAAAATGTTTGAAGAGGATTTTGTCGGAGAAATAACACTGTGATTTTTTCTTTCTGCAAAAACGCGATTCTATTAAAAAGCATTTTCTATCTGATTTTAACTGATTACCAATGAACCCTGCTGTCTTTCTTAAGAAGCACGCTCTGAAAGAGGGGGATTTTGTAGAACTGCTTGAAGGGGAGCAGCTGATTAAAGGCACAATTGTGCCCTGCAAATCAGATTCCATGCTTTCATTGAAACTTGAGAGCGGTTATAATATTGATGTTGAAACAGGAAAAATAAAAAGCATAAAAAAAATAAGTGCTGGCAAAACAGTCGGAAAGCCTGCTGCGATTTCTGTTAAAAAAAATCCTCTGCTCCCTGCAATAAGCATTCTGCATACCGGCGGAACAATTGCAAGCAGGGTTGATTACAGGACAGGCGCGGTTTTCAGTTCCTTCAATCCTCAGGACCTGCTTTCAATGTTTCCCGAGCTTTCAACTATTGCAAATTTTGAGAGCAGGCTTGTCAGGAATATGTGGAGCGACGACCTGCGTTTCAGGCACATAGGCATTATTGCGGAGGAAGTCAGGAAAGAAGCCTCCAAAGGAGTTGCAGGTGTAATTGTAGGCATGGGAACTGACAATCTTGCCGTTGCTGCAGCTGCGCTTGCTTTTGCCCTTGAGGAATGTCCGCTTCCTGTACTGCTTGTCGGCGCGCAGAAAAGTTCCGACAGGGGAAGCAGTGATGCGGCAATGAACCTTATTTGCGCCGCGAATTTTATTGCAAAAACAGATTTCAGCGGAGTCGCAATCTGCATGCATTATTCTCCAAGCGATAATGCCTGCGCAATACTGCCCGCGTGCAAAACGCGGAAACTCCATACAAGCAGGAGAGACGCTTTCAGGGCAGTGAATGATTCTGTAATTGCAACTGTAAATTATGGCAATGGGCAGATTGATTTTATAAAAAAGGATTACAAAAGAAAAATTTCAGGCGCAAAAGTTCTGGCAAAGCCGAATTTCGAGGAAAGAGTTGCGCTGCTGAAAATAACAATCAACATGTTTCCCGAACAGTTTGAATTTTTTTCAAAGAACGGGTTCAAAGGCCTTGTAATAGAAGGCACAGGCCTTGGGCATACGCCGGGGCATATGCCTGACGAAATAACAAAAAAGGCGCACAAGAAAATTTTTCCAGCAATAAAAAAATTTGTTAAGCTCGGAGGAATTGCAGTAATGACTTCTCAGTGCCTGTTCGGAAGAGTGCAGATGCGGGTTTATAACAAGGGAACAGACCTGCTTGAACTCGGGGTTATTTCAGGGGAGGACCTGCTGCCTGAAACAGCCTTTGTAAAGCTTGCATGGCTGCTTGGAAATTATAAGGATAAGGAAAAAGTAAAAAGCCTGATGCAAAAAAACCTGCGCGGGGAAATCAATGAAAGAATTCCGCTTGATTCTGCTGCGGGGGATTTCTGAGGGAAAAAAATGCCGAGAAAGCCGCGCAAAAATAGAAACAGTTCCGGAGAACCAGAAGAAAGGCGGGTTCGCAGGGCGCGTATAATGGCAAGGAAACTCCGCGGCGCAGCCTTAAATTCTGCAAGGTCTCTTGTTGAAATCGGCAAAGAAGAGCGCGCAATGGCTCAAGAACTGGGAAAATTGCGCGACGAGCTGAAAAAAATTTCAGGAAAATCAGGGCCTACTGCCGAGCAAATGCAGATAAGCAAAATCAGGGAAATCTCGGGCATGGTTTCAAGATTACTTGGGCGTTCAGATGCTATTTCCATAAAATTGAAGCCGCTTGGGGAGTGGCTGAAAGCTCTGCATGAAAGCGGACAGTATGCTGAGAAACATGCAGGAACAGAAGCAAGTTTTCTGAGAATTTCAGCGCAGCTAATTTCACTCAGGGCTGCAGCGAAATCTTTGCAGGATGTTTGCCAAAAAAGGATTGAGCCGCACAGGGGCGGCTGGAACTGATTTTTTTTCATCCCGCAATTTTAACCCTGTTTCTGCCTGCTGTTTTTGCATTGTAAACAGCCTTGTCTGCCTGCCTTGACATTTTTGCAACTTTTTTGTCAGGCTCATTCAAATCTGAAAGCCCTGCAATTTCATTGTCAGTTACTCCTGCGGAAAAAGCATATCCCTTTTGGTTTAACAGTTTTCTTTCAGAGTCAATTGCCTTTGCAAGCTCTTTCGCGCTTATTGGCGCAAAAATCCTGAATTCGTCCCCTCTTGTCCAGCTTGCCGCAAATCCCTTGTGCTCTTTTGCTATTTTGTTCAGGGATGCAATAACTGCTTTTAATGCGCTGTTGCCCGCGGCATGCCCTCCAGTATCATTGAGATGTTTCAAATAGTCAAGGTCTATTACTGCAATTGCAAATGGAGAATTCGATTTTGCGCTTCTCAAAAAATTAAACAGCCTTCCCTGAAAGGCAAGCGGGTTTTCAATGTTAAAGCCTTCCCTCTGGTCCATGAACCTCTGCCTTTTTCCCGCAATGTCAATTTTTCCGTATTCCCTTCTTGAATCCAAATAGGCGCGCTTTGCTGTTTTTGCCTGCACGCTTCCAGCGCCGTGCGTTGATTCCATTTCCTGCCAGATGCTGCGCGAATGCGAGCTCTGCCTTCTTGCCGAAGCAATTGCGTCGTTGAGCGCAAAGGGATTGCTCCAGTCAGCCCTTGTTCTCCTTACTCTCGGCTTCATGAGAAAACAATGCCTGAAGAAGTTTAAATCCTTTTTGTTCATTCTACATAGTGGGGAAAAAATGAAGGTTCTTGCAATCTGCGGCTCTTCAAGGAGAGGGAATACAGAGGCAATGCTCAAGCGCATTCTTGACGGTTCGAAAGAGGCGGGCGCGCAGATAGAGCTTGTTCTTCTCAGGGAGAAAAACATTTTGATGTGCGACGGCTGCCTTTGCTGCGAAAAGACAAAATCCTGCAGGCTTTCCGATGACATGCGCATTATTTATCCCAAGCTTGCGAATGCGGATGTGATTATTCTCGGCTCTCCGAATTATTTCGACAATGTTTCGGGTTTAATGAAAAACTTTTTTGACAGGTTTTGCCCGCACTGGGAACAGGCATTTAAGGGAAAAAAAGTTGTTCTGCTTGTTGTGGGCGCTGAAGGCGGGGCTTCCTTGAAAAATCCCGAGAAGGCAATGGTGCGTTTCTGTGAAATCTGCTCAATGAAAATAATCAGGAGAATAAGGGCAAAGGCGCATGCAGTTGAGATTTATAAGAATGAAAAAAAAATGCGCGAGTGCTTTTCCCTTGGAAAGAAAATTGCTTCGGAAAGCTGATTTGCATTTCAGCCGTTGCATGACTGCACTGTTATACAGGAATTTGTATTAATGCTTTCGCAGTCCGGGGCGCATGTAAGCGTTCCTCCGGCATATCCATAAGAAAAGCATGTTTGCCCGCCAAAATCAGTTCCGTCACAGGTTTCCCCGTTGTCTATTATTCCGTTTCCGCATGGCGAGTTTGTGCATACGCCGTTAATGCAGTGCTTTCCCGAAGGGCAGGGAGTTCCCGGTCCTTTTGTGCAGGCGTATCCTCCGCATACATATTCTGCAACTCTTGTTGAGTCAATGCAGTAATCCGGATGCGCTCCGCTGTAATCAGTGCATGTTCCCGCAACGCTTGTATTGTTGCCGTTGTCCGAATCAATGCAGGCAGCGATCGGAATGCATGCCCCTATGGAGCATACGCTGCCTACAGGGCATGAAACCTGTGCGCCCACGCATTTGTTGTTTGAACAGGAATATTCAAAAAGCTTTGAGCCGACGCAGGATTCGAAATAATTGCTTTCCGCATCAGTGCATGTGCCTGATTTCGCAAGGTTATAGCCGCTGTCTGTTGTGCTGCAGCCAGCAAGCGCAAGTGAGAATTTTCCGCTGCTCTGGCTGTTCAGGTTCAAAGCAACAAAAATTCCCGCTGCTACAACTGCAATTCCGAGAACAAGAAGAAGCGAATTCTTTGCGTAATTTGTCTGCATGCATAATACAGATTTATTTCTCGTATTTATAGTTATCTTTGTAAAATCAGCCCTCAGAAAGTATTAATATCTGGTTTGCCTTTATTTTTTCATGAATTTTAAAGCGCAGGGAAGTCTTGAATATCTTATTCTCATAAGCCAGGCTGTTTTGATCGGGACAATTGCAATAATAATGCTGACGCAGTCGGGCAACGTTTTGCAGTCCGGCATTCAGGACAATATATCTGAAATACAGGATGCGCTGACACACGGCACAACCCCCGAGCCGGGACAGCCGGGCGGCGCTCAGGGAAGCATTCCCGAACCGCAGGGGCTGCCTTCTCCGGATAATGCTTCCGGAGAAAAATTTTCCGAAATAAAGGAGAGGAAAGCAAAGCTTGACAGTTATATAATAGAATTTTTGGAGGAGCCCGTCCTTGAAACAAGAAGCGCGCGCCTGAAAGAAATCAAGGAATTAAAAAAAGAGAATAAAGCAAGCCAGGCCGATGCAATTGAAAAAAGCCTTTCCGCAGAGCTTGCAAGCCAGGCAAAAAAAATTGATGCGGAACAGGCTGATTTTGCAAAAAAATTTTCAGGCATCAAGCCGGAAAACAATTACAAGAACACAATCAATGCGATTTCCGCAACTCTTTCCCAGGAGGAACTTGAACTTGTAAAGGCAGACCCGAATGTAAGGGCTGTTTATCCCAACCTTGAAGTCAGGGCAAGCCTGCTTGATTCTGTTCCTTTGATAAATGCCGACAAGGTCTGGCAATTGAATTCGAGCCTGCAGAGCTGCAGCGGTGCAGACTGCCTTACGGGAAAGGGGGTTACAATAGCAATAATCGATACAGGAGTTTATTACCCGCACCCGGATCTGGGCGGCTGCCTGGGAATTAACTGCAAGGTAATCGGCGGCTATGATTTTGTAAACCATGACAATGATCCTCTTGATGACCAGGGCCACGGAACCCATGTTGCGGCAACTGCCGCGGGAAACGGCACATTAAAAGGTGTTGCGCCCGATGCAAAAATAGTTGCCTACAAGGTTTTGAACAGTGCAGGAAGCGGCAATTTTGACGATGTAATTGCCGCAATAGAACGTTCAACAGACCCGAATCAGGATGGAGATTTTTCAGACTATTTGGATATAATAAGCCTGAGCCTTGGCGGGGATTGCCTGGGCACTTATGATGAGTACTGCGGCCCCGACGATCCTGTATCTCAGGCAATTGACAGGGCTGTGAATGCCGGTGTTGTGGCTGTTATTGCCGCGGGAAACTCGGGGCCGGGTGCATCGACAATCGGAACTCCCGCAACAGCGAGAAAGGCAATTACTGTGGGCGCGGTTTACAAAAAGGATTATTCCCAGCAGTACTGGAGCGATGTCAACCCGAGAAAAGACCAGATTACTTCTTTCAGTTCCAGGGGGCCTGTAAATTTTTTGGATGCTTCGGGAGAGCAGCAGACAATGATTAAGCCGGATGTTCTGGCGCCAGGCGCTTTTATTTGTGCCGCAAGATACGACAATATTTTTCCCGAAGGCCAGCACTCGTATTATTATCCCTGCATTGACAATGTGCATGTTCAGCTTGCTGGAACAAGCATGGCTACTCCTCATGTAAGCGGGGCAGTTGCACTGCTGATTCAGAAGAACCCTGCTTTTACTCCGGGAGAAATAAAAACAATTTTAAAAAACACTGCTGTTGATCTGGGTTATTCCCTGAATCTGCAGGGTTCGGGCAGAATAGACACAGATGCCGCAATAAGGGCTGAGGGCGAACCCCTTACTGCGGAAATAACCGTGGGCGGCAAATTTGTCAGCGGCGGAACCATGGAAATAACAGGCAGTGCAAAAGGAACTGATTTTGAAAAATATTCAATTTATTCAAAACGCGAGGACTGTTCCGGGGCGGCTGCCTGGACAAAGCTTTATGAATCTCCTGTTCCTGTTGAAAACAGCATTTTGTTTGATTGGGACACTTCTCACTGGGGAGAGCAAAAACTCGAGTTAAAGCTTGTCGTTGAAGGGCAGAATAAAATATCCGAGGCTTTTTCCTTGCTGGAAATAAAAAACACTGAGATTACAGAGCCGTTCGACCTTAATGAATATGCTGCCGGGCTTGATTCAGTGCATCAGGCAGTGTTTAATCCAAAAAACCAGATTGAAATCAAGGGAACTGCCGCAGGCCCTGATTTTGAAAAATACGAGGTCTGGCTCTGCCCCAAGGGCTATTCTTCGATTGGACAATGCACAAAAGAAGGGCTTTCTTTGCCAAACAACGGGCTTGCGCCTGTTGTGAAAGGAACTCTTGCAACACTGAATTTTCCCGCAGGATTCGGAACAGGCTTTTACAATATTCTGCTTGACAACTATTCAGGCGGCCAGATGATTCGCAAAAGCGTGATAATACACATTGACACTGATTTGCATGAAGGCTGGCCGAAAAGAGGATTTTTATCTAATATTCCCTTGGACCAGCCTACAATAGCAGACATTGATAATGACGGCAAAAACGATCTGGTAACTGCATACGGGCAAACAATCAATGTCGCGGATGACAGGGGAATTTCCCTTTCAGGCTGGCCTATCACTGTCAACAACGGACTGTTCTTTGGGCCTGCAGTAGGGGATATTGACAATGACGGGTTCAAGGAAATCGCAGTCGGGGGCTATACAGGCTGGGTCAGCGCATTCAGGCATGACGGGACTAATTTTTTTCCGCCAATAGGCTCTATCGGAGTAACTTTGGCTCCTGTGCTTGCAGACATTGACAATGACGGCTTTCAGGAAATTCTTTTAAGCAACGCAGGAATTTATATCCATGTTGTAAAGAAGAACGGCACAGAGATGTGGAGAAAGCGCCTCGACCCTGTTTTTTCTGGTTTATTTTCGCCAGTAGAGAGCCCTGCTGTTGCAGACCTTGACAACGACGGTTATAAAGAAATTGTATATGCCAACAGTTCCTGCCCCTCTTCTTCTTCCTGTGCATACAGTGCAATGGCTTCAAGAGTCTGGGCATTGGACAGGCTTGGAAACATATTAAGCGGATGGCCAAAAGATGTTCTGCAGGGAGGCAAAATTTCACGCGTTGTGCTTGCAGACATTGACAACGATGGGCAGAAAGAAATACTCGCGGGCTTTTCCGAGGGCTATGTTTATGCCTGGAATCTTGACGGAAGCATTGTTCCGGGATGGCAGATTCACACAGAGACTTACACATCCTACAGCGGGGGATACCTGCAGGGGCCTGTTGTCGGGGATATTGACAATGACGGGCAGCTCGAGATTGTATTTACTGCAATCCCGCCCAGCTCGGATAGCCGCCTTCCCTCTAATTGCATATTTGTTTACGACAACGGAACCATTGCAAACGGTTTCCCTGTCTGCATGAATTACTCGACTATCCGTTCGTCTTTTGACGGGCTGCCTGTTCTTGCAAACCTTGATTCAGATCCCCAGATGGAAATATTTGTACAGGGAAAAACCTCCTACCGCTTAAACAACCTGTATCCTATTTATGCCATAAACAATGACGGTTCAGTTGTAACAGGTTTTCCAAAATTCATTGACAACTCTTCCCCAATGGGCAATACGACAGCTGTCGGCGACATTGACAATGACGGAAAGAACGAATTAATAGTATCGACTTCGTCGCGCGTAACCACTTTTGTATATGATACACAGGGAACAAGCGGCAGCGATGAATGGCCTGTTTTCCAGAACAATGCAAGGCACACTGGCTGTTATGGCTGCTAGGATAACTGCAGTTTAGCAATCTTTATTAAATTCTTTTTTTCTATTCTTTATGCAAATAGAACTGGTTTTTATGGAGCTTGATTTTTCAAAACTCGGCCTGAAAGCAGGGCTTGAAGTGCACCAGCAGTTAGAAACAGGAAAACTGTTCTGCAGATGCCTTTCCTTGCTGCGCGAGGAAAAACCCGACATTGTTTTCAGGAGAAAAATGCGCATTGCGGCATCCGAATTCGGCGAGTTTGACGCTGCCGCCCTTGAAGCAGTTAAAAAAGGCCTTGAATTTGTTTACGAGGCTTATTCGGATTCAAACTGCCTAGTGGAAAGCGACGATTCCCCTCCAATGCCTGTTGATTCTGAAGCGCTTGAAACAGCACTGAAAATAGCGCTGATGTGCGGCTCAAGAATAATTGATTCTGCAGTTGTAATGCGCAAGACTGTAGTGGACGGAAGCAATACTTCCGGATTTCAAAGAACTGCTTTGATTGCCCTTGGCGGAAAAATAAAAATTTCAGGCAAGGAAATAGGAGTCCAGACAATTGCTCTTGAAGAGGATGCGGCAAGGCCAATGCAGAAAACAGAAAGAGAAATTTTTTACAGGTTAGACAGGTTAGGCATTCCCCTGATAGAATTTGCAACAATGCCTGATTTGCGCACTCCGGAAGAGGTTAAGGAATGCGCATTGAAAATCGGAGAGCTTTTGAGAAGGACTTGCAAGGCAAAGCGCGGGCTGGGAACAATAAGGCAGGATTTGAATGTTTCAATTTCAGGCGGGGCGCGCGTTGAAATAAAGGGAGTGCAGGAATTGGAAATGATTGATGAATACGTAAGGAGAGAAGCGCAGAGGCAGATGAGCCTGCTTGAACTCAAAAAAGAACTCCTTGAAAAAGATTTTTCCGAAAAAAACTTTTCGCATCCTTCTTTGGAACTCACGGAAATTTTTGAAAACTCGCAGTGCAAGTTTCTCAAGGGGAGAAAGATTTTCGGCTTTCGGCTTTCTCATTGCAAAGGAATTCTTGGAAAAGAGCTCCAGCAGGGAAGGCGCTTCGGCACTGAACTTGCATCCTATGTAAAGGCAAAAACAGGCCTGCAGGGAATAATCCATTCAGACGAGCTTCCCGCCTATGGGATTTCAGAAGATGAAATTTCAAAAACAAGGGAAATTCTCGGCTGCAATGAAAATGATGCTTTTGTTTTTGTTTCCGGCGAAAAACAGAAGGCGCTTGAAGCGCTTGAAATTGCAAGGCAGAGATGCATTCTTGCCTTGAAGGGAGTTCCTGAAGAAACCCGCAATGCACTTGAAAATGCAAACACTGAATACAGCAGGCCTTTGCCGGGCGCTGCGCGCATGTATCCTGAAACTGATTTGGAAAAAATAATTGTTTCAGAAGTACAATTGAAAAAACTTCGCAGGCAACTTCCTCTTTCTCTCGAAGAAAGGCTTGCTTTGTACAGGAAGCACGGCTTGGGCGAAAAGCTTGCGCAGGAAATGAAGCTCAACAATTACGCGTGCTTTTTCGAGGAGCTTCTTGAAAAGGGATACAATGCGACTGTTTCCGCAATGCTTCTTCTCGAGAACCTGCGCGAAATGAAGCGCGACAATGTTCCTGTTGAAAACATTTCGAATGAAATGATTGTTGAAATTTTGGATTCAATGAAAAATGGCGGGATTACAAAAGAGGTCCTGCTTTCAGTGCTTGCCGAATGGGCCAAAAAGCCCGAAAAAACCCTTAAGGAGATTATTCATGGGTTTGGCATTGAAAAGTTTTCCGAGGAAGAAGTTCGGAAGGCAGTGAGAAACGCGATTGAAAAAAATTCCGCGCTTGCAAGGGAAAAAGGAACAGGCGCAATGAGCGCGCTTATGGGGGATTTAATGAAGGAGCTTAAGGGAAAGGCAAGCGGCGCAGTAATCAGCATGGTTCTCGAACAGGAACTGAAAAAAAGGCAGTGATTCTATGCACAGGCATTTCAGGCTGAATACCTTTAAAATTTTCGGGGCAGAGCTCCCGCACAACATAAAATTATTGCTTGTAATGCTTTTTGTTTTCGATCTTTCCTGGGGAATAATCGACCCTTTGATTCCGCTTTACATAAAGGCAATGGTTCCGAATTACACTCTTGTCGGAGTTATTTTTGCAGTCCTGAACCTTACAGTTTTTTTGGCGGCCATTCCAATAGGCGACCTTGCAGACAGGGTGCGGCCCCGCAGGCTGATTAAGATTGCCCTTGTTTTTTACGCTTTTCTCGGAATTTTTTATTCCTTTGCCGCAAAATTCTGGCAGCTCATAATCGTGCGTTCCATCCACGGAATCGCGAATCCGCTGCTCTGGGTTTCGACTGAATCCTTCATACGGCAGAACACTCCCAAGGAAACAAACCTCAAGGCTTTCGGATGGTATTCAACAATAGTGAATTTTGCAGTAGTAGTCGGCGCAATAATCGGCTCTTTTCTGGTTTTGTTTTTCAATATCAACAGCCTCTTTCTTCTGCTTGTGCCACTTTCCCTCATAAGCCTCCTGGTTTTTTACAAAGTCATTCCCTCGGAAAAAACCGCAGAGGAAGGAATAAAACAGGCAATAGAGGAAATAGTCGAAAAAGACATGGTTTTCAAAAGGGAAATGAAGGATTTTTTTCTGCTTGGAAAAAAAGCGCTTCTTCTCGGCATGATAATGTTCTTTATTTCAATAATTTCCTATGTTCTGTATTTTGTCGTTCCGCTCATAAGCTCTGACCTGGGGATTGATTTGAGCGGGCTGATGCTGTTATATGCATTTTTGCATGTTCCCTTCATGTTCTGCTTTCTGCTTGCAGGGCTTGCAAACAGGGAAGGCAAAATGAGAATGATTCAGATAGGCCTGCTTCTCATGGCGATTGTGCTCGCAATTATTTTTTTCAGCACTGAAAGCATAATTCTTTTTGTAATACTGTGCTTTGTGCTTGCTTTCCTGCTCGCGCTCATAATTCCCGCATTGAACAGTCTTGTTACTGACATCAGCCCGAATCTTGAAATAGGGGAAATGACGGGAATTTATTATGGCATATATGTTTTGGGCGGAACAATCGGGCCGATTTGCTTTGGAATAATCGGCGACTTTTACGGGTTAAAAACAGCCTTTTTGGCAAGCGCAATAATCGCAGTAATAATTTTCGTGTTCGCGCTCGCATTCGGAAAAAAAATAACCAAGTGAAAAAACAGGCAATAACTTTTTTTTACTGGTATTCATAAGCCCCGATGTCGGGAGTTTCATCTGTTCTGTATTTTCCGTCGGCATCAACTCGCACCCATGGCAAAACATCTGAAGAGCCCTGGTTGATTGCCGGGCTGCCTGATTGCAACCGCAAATCCCCTAAGGACGGATTTTTAAATAGCGGGTCGCCTGCACTTGATTGCGCATCATAGCCTCTGCTTTGCCACTCGGCAAAAGTATATCTGGTACCTGATTCCAAAAACGGTTTCGCCAAATTTGGATGATACCACACATTGTGGTTGATGTGCATCAAACCGTATGCGGAAACATCATAGCTTGCGATCCGATCGCCCTCTAATGGCACGCTCACCGCGTTGTTCACTAACTCGACATTTCCTGATACTGCCGCAGCGGCGGTCGTAGTTCCAAAGAAACGAACCGGAAACTCGTTCAGGTTACCCGAAGCGCTGGAGTAGAAGAAGTTGTTGTTCATGATTCTAAGGTTATCGTGCGAGACAGGGCCTCCCAAATCATAGAGGCCGACAGAGACTCCGGCACCGCCAATCTTAACCGTTGAAACATAGGTGTTGTTTACTATTGTCACACCAAAACTCGAATCTACACGTATTAACGCTAGGAAACTGCCGGGCAAGATCGAACTGTCAGGAGAGAATATGCCTTGATTACTGCTAATCCATACATGACGTGGAGCCGGCGAATTATCAGGCCCAACATATATGCCGCTGCCATCAAAAAGATTGTGCGAAATTATATACCAATTGACTGCCTGTGCCACAGACCTGAATCCAATGTTGTATTTCCCCGATGGTTTGGAAAACTCGTTATGAGAGACCACTAGCTTTTGATTGTAAGTGCGAAGCAGGGCTTCCTCGTTTCCTAAACTCGCAGTTGAACCCAGGATTGCAGTCTGCGGGTTTTCACTGATCCAAAAGTTGTACTTTTTGCTGTTCTGAGCCTGACAATCCTGGACAACAGAGCCACGGCGCGACGACAAGTGCCATGCCTCCTCCATATCCTGCACTTGACAGCGAAGAGCCAGGCCATTATTGCCCATTCCTGCAAATGCACGTCCAGGAACAGTAGCGGGATAATCCCCGTCAATCCAGAGATCCACGAATCTGGCGTCTGTAAGAGAGTTCCCGCTCAAGAAGCCAATGCCAGCACCAAAGGTGAACCTTGGACGATCGCCAGTTCCATATGCGCCCACATAGAGCGCACCATTCACATTGGGTGACCAAGTTGCAGCCGCGGCAAAACTGTCTCCCCGATTGAACAGCAATTTTACATTCGACCCGGCCAGGGTTTTTGCTTTTTCCCATGTTTGGCAGGGCTCTGCAAGGCTGCAGGGCTTTGTGTCAAGCCCGCTTGCAGCAAAATAATACGTTGTCCAGCCTCCAGCAGGCTGTTCTGCAACAGTGATTGTTTCAGCATACTCATGAGTTCCGCCTTCATCGTCAATAATTTTCAGTTTTACTTGATATGTTCCGTCATTTTCATAAACGTGCGCTGCGTTCCATCCGAAAGCCTGGTTTTTTGAGAACCGGCTGCCGTCGCTCTTTTTTGCTCCCTGCTCCCAAAACCACAAAGGGTCTGTAGGGCTTGTTCCGCTTGGAGCAGGGTCCCCGAAGTCCCATTCGTAATGGAATGATGCCCAGTCTGCATTCAAGCCGCTGTTAACAATCTCAACCTGTTCGTTTACATTTGCAGCGGGCATGAGAGTCGGGTCAACCCAGACATACAGCTTCGCCTGATTGCCGCCGCTTAACAAAATAAAATTCTTTCCTGAAGAAATATCAACAGCTGTTCCTGAATTCCATGAAAGAGTCTTGCTTGCGACATTATAACTCAATGTTCCGTTTCCAAGCGCATTTGAAAAGCCGACTGTTGTTATTTTTACGCCGGTAATCTGTGAAGGCTGGCTTGTGAATCCTTTCGGCTGCACTACGCTGCTTGCCCAAACCGGAGAAGCGGTATCAATCGCGTCAAAGAAAACTCCCAGTGGCATTACCCCGCTTGTTCTGCTTGCTGTTGTCATTGTTGTTTGTCCTGTGCATCCTGTTCCTGTTTTCCACTCTCCAATGTATGTGAGGAGTGCAGGCATTGTCATTGTTCCCGCTTTCCACTGCCCGATGTATGTGAGAAGCGTTGGCATGTCAACACATGTTTGTGCAAAAGCGTTTCCCGCAAAAAGAACAAGGAAAACAATTACAATCAGAATTTTCATTCGAACCATGCCATTGACCGCTTTATGTAATAGGCTTTTGCCCTTTAAAAAACTTAGTTTTTGCAGTCAAACCATTTTGCGCGCGCCCTTTCTTAGAAAGTCTTTTTTTCATCAAAGTACAGTGGCTTTTGTCCGTAGTGTATCCATGCATTTATTCTGTAAAAATATTTTTTAGGCAAATTTAGCTGTTTGAAAATCGTTCTTCTCCCTAAGCCTCTTGCGTGCATTTGCATTACTTTTTCATACAATGCCCATTCCTGTTTTAAGTGCTGTGAGTTTGCCAAAAACTTTTGAACTGCCTTTTCAAATCGCGTTTGCTTTTCTTCCGCGTATTTGAACGGGATTTCTTTGAACAGGCGCAAAATATTCGGGCTGTGCGAATCAATTGAGAAATATACTTTTAGGGAACGATTGCCGTCTTTGCGGATTGTTCTGCATTTTTCAGAAGCAATTTGAGAAGTTGCGATTCCAAATTCCTTCAGTAAAGTCATAATCTGCAAGAGAAATTCTTTCAAGTCTTTTTCCCTGCTTTCAATTTTGTGAAAACCCAAGTGTGCGCAGGTAAAAGCATTTTTGGCGCGTATATAAGGGCATTGCAGTTCATTTCCAAGTAAAACACTCAAAAATCTTCGTTTTGTTTCTTTTGACGAATTCATAAGCCATTCTGGTATTGTTACCGCTTGCGTTATCTTGTCACCTTTTGGCGCGCCGGCTAAATACAAAAGCTTGGCTAGCTGTGCAGAGTGAATTCGCAGTCTATAGCCGGAACCAAGAATCTCTTTTTTGTAGATTATGCCCTTGGATTCTCTTGTGATAACACTTCTGCTTTCCACAAAAGACATTCTTGTATTAAAATCAAAAGTTTTTTTGATTTTATCTTGTAAATTAGACAAGTCGGCTTCTTGTCCAAAAAGGTCAATTCCGCTCAAGTCTTTTTTTAGCGTTCCGTCACCATAAACAAAAGAAAAAATCTCAACAAACAAGTTAAATGCCTCTGAATCAGAATTTTCAATAAGGGGCAATAACTTATTTTTGTTTAGTTCGTTGATTGCAATAACTGCGTGGGGAGTTTTCTTATGTGACAGCCAATCTGCAACAGTTTTTTTGGGCTGATCAATTTGCCTGGCAATTTCACAGAAATTTTTAATCGTCTTGTTTAGTTCTAATGCTTTGTGATAATTCCCGGCATTGTGCCTTGCAATGGCAGAAAATATTGAAAGAAATTTATCTTCATCGACAATTATTTCAGGCATATGAGAATTTGGTTTTTCTGCCTTAAAAACGCTTTGAGACTCTGGGTTTCCCCTATTCCTGAAATGGTTTGCAGAATCTGAATAAAATGAAAAACAACTATATCATTTTTCTTGAAGCCTTCTTTGCAGTTCTAATGCATTTCTTGTGCCAGTACTGGCCCATCCATTTTTTTTCCGTTCCCGAACCCCCGCACAAAGCGCATGCCTCGGAATACTTTGCCTCTTTCTGCGGAGATTCCTCTTTCTCTTTCTTTCCTTCAATTTCTGTTTTTTTTGCCTTGAGAGAATCAAACAAGCCCATGTGAACCATCTTTTGATTAAAATTCTCCCAAGAATCAAAGCCCGATGTCCTTGGCCACTAGACTACGGGGCTCTAAGCCTTTTCTCTTTTTTGAAAAAAAGAGAAAAGTCTCCAGCCGTTCCAAAAGAGAAAAAACCGTATTGGCAAAAAGCCAGGGTTTTCTTTTTGGGTGGACTGCCATGCTTTTTTCTTTTCTTTAGGACTACTAAAGACCTTTCTTTTCTTTTCCGAAAAGAAAAGAAAGGGATTTAGCCCCGGAGAGATTCGAACTCCCGTTCTCGGGTTTCTTTTCTCAGGAGAACTACAAATCTTGTAATCATTAAAAGTATTAAAACAAATTGTTTGGGTTTTTTCAGCCTGTTTTCCAAAAAACTTTTAAAAACACCATAACAGGATTATTATAATAATTTGCCATGCTAATATGAATTCCGAATTAAGGTATTTTATAAGGGCGAGTAGCTTAATGGTTGAGCACTCGACTGATAATCGAGCGGTTGGGAGTCCGATTCTCCCCTTGCCCACTTTTTATTACGCTCGCTAAGAGGGCGTTTTTTTCCATTCCGCAATATCTTTTGCTTTTTCTTGAAATTTTTACTTTATCGATAAAACCGCCTAGTTTGTAAAAATTGTTAATGCTTTCGACTCTATATGCTCTTACTCCTGCGACTCCTTGTTTGGCTTTCTTCAATCTTATGATATTTGCTTTTATTCCGAATTCTTCAAGAAATCTTTTCCATTCTTCGCATAAGTTCTTGTTGTAACAAGCCAAGTTCAATTCTGCTTTGCCATTTTTTGGAACGCTTATGCAGCCGTCTGTTGTAAACGCAAATCTTATTGCCCAAACTTTTGTTTGAAAATTCTTATCAAAAAGAAAAGAAATTGAAGGAGGGCTATTCTCATCAATGGCAAACGTTCTATATTCAGGGCTTAATTTTAACAAATTTCTTCCCAAATCAGGTTCTGATATAGATACTATTTTGCCTCCTTTGGAACCCAGATTAATATTTGGATAAAACCCGCTTAATTTGCCAATAAGCGCATATACAAAATCAATGAGTACTTCATCAGAAGACGAAAAGCTAATTCTGTAACTGTTACAAGATTTTACAAGGCTTCCGTCTGTCAGCGTGCATACTGCTAAAATCGACAACAAATCAACTTTCTCATCAGAAAGCCGTTTCAATAAAAGGTTCTCAATGTCTGCCAATACTGGTTTCTTTCGATTTCTATTATGGACAAAAGACCTTACGTACTTCAGATAATTGGACAAATCTTTGTTTTGCGAAACTCTCATTTTTCCTCCTTTAACACGCCCCCAGTTGTGAGGCAATTCTTTTTCAACAAACGTTTCATAACTTTTGTATTCAGGATAAAGCTGTTCAATCTTTTGAAATGTGCTTTTTGGGATATTATTTTCTTCAGCTATCCAACCGCAAACAGCTCTTTTGTGAAAACCCAAAAATCTTGCAAGTGCCGCCTGTGAACCAAAATGGTCTTTAATAACAGCAGCGAGGAACTCTTTCTGTTTTCCGTTAACAAATTTCAGCCTCGAGTCTTTCATCATAGAACTTTGTATTTGGCGTTTAAATTCTATTTGGGACTCGAGGTTTCCGCTATTCATTTGAATCGCTTCCGCAGAATTCGTTCAGAATCCAGATGTTTTCGTCATCCAAGTCTTCAGGGTTGCTTGCTGCAATCCTTTTTGCTATTTTTATCTCTTCCAAAGTGGGAAGAGGAAACTCAATTTTTTCTAAATTCATTCGAACCACCTCCAAAATAAAAAAGAATTTTTTCGTGGACCTCTTGCGAATTTTGAAGGCATTAAATCCTTTGCTCTTCAACAGAAGGCAAAGGTTTAAGCCGACAAAATTCGAGTCCTAAGAAAAAATTCTGTTCAAAGGAGGTGGTGAGAATTTAGAGAATAAGAGTTGCGGGTTATGTGCTTTTGCAACATATACGATTTTATTTTTATGGGAGCCAAATCTTATTCAGTTAAGCAGGTTTTTTTTTATGAAAATGAAATACTGCCCGCATTGCGCAGGAATGGACATCTTCAAGAACAGCTCGGGAATTGAACAGTGCAGGCGCTGCAATTTCATTGGCGAAATGCGCGAGGGCAGCGTGGATGAAATAAATTCCGCGAAAAAAAGAATCCTGCTTGCAAGGGCGCAGAACATTCCTGTTTCAAGCGCGCCTGCTTCCGAGAATCCAAGGCCGAGCCCAGTTCCTCCCACAATAACAAACAAGGAGCTGAGGGAAAGGCTTGAAAAACTGCAGGAAAAGAAAAAACAGGAATTCGAAGAAGTGTAAAAATCCTATTTTCCCATGCTGTCCCAGATATCCACAAAGTTGTCAACTAATTCGTCGAAAAAGCTTTTTTTGTAATTTCGAAGGAGATTTGCCGCCTGTTCGGGATCGATTATTTTGTAAAAAATCTTCCTGCCCTTGCGCTTTTTTTCTATTATGCCAGCGCTTGTGAGCTTTTCAAGGTGCCATGAAACAGTCGAGGGGCTGAGCGCGAGCGCTTCCGCAATTTTCGTGTTGTTTGCGCGCCTTTTTGTAAGCAGGAAAATTATTATTTTTCTCAGGCTCTCCTGCCTCAGCAATGACATCAAAGGCTGGGCTGCCCCGAGCTGCGGCCCCGAAACAGAATAATAGCGCGTGAATTTTCCGTGCTTTTCTATTTTTACAAGGTTTTTTTTTACAAGGTAATCGAGATGGTACTGCAGGCTTCCCACTGCCATTCCAGTCCTTCTTTGTATTTCCCTGAAATGCAGCCCCGGGTTGAGTTCTATTACATTGTAAATTTTCTGCCTTGAATCTAAAAAAAGAGTTTCCTCTTTGGAATCACTGTTCATTAAAGCACCTATTTTTTCACGATTGCAGCCAGAATCAGCAGCATTATTACGAGCTCAACCACTCCCTGTGAAGGCACAGAGAAGAAAAAGCCCGGGCTTACGAAAAGGTCTATTGCCTGCAGAAGCCACTTTACCATGAAAATAAAGAACGCAGCTGAAATCAAAAGCAGTTTTTGGCTTCTCTTTTTGAGATAAGCCGAAATCGCGATTGCGAAAAGAACAACCGAAACCACAAAAACAATTGCAGTAATCGGGTATACTAAGTTGAGAGCCAGCTGGTCAAGCGGCCTCAAAAAATCCCAGAAACCAGTCATAAAAACCCTCCAATATTTCATTTAATTAGGAAAAAACTACAATAAAAACCTTGCCTTTAGGGCATTTGAAAAAAAAGAAAGAGAAGGGCAAAAAGAACCCGGGGTGAAACAAAAAAGTCCTTTGCCCGCAAACCATAGGTATTTCGATTGCTAGTTTATAAAGCGGTTTTGGTACAAACAAAAAATAGTACAAAAATTGGAAACAACGGGATTTTCACTATTCGACCAATTGTACTAATATGGTTCTTTGCCTCGGGCCGTCGAATTCCACAAAAAAAATTCCGCACCAGCTTCCAAGCTCGAGTTTTCCATCCGAAACAATGAGTGTTTTGCTGTTTCCAACCAAAACGCTTTTTATGTGCGCATCCGAGTTTCCTTCCGCATGCGAATAATCCGCATTCTGCGGAACAAGCCCTTCAAGAGCTTTGAGAATATCCGCCCTAACATCAGGATCTGCATTTTCATTAATCACAATGCCTGCAGTTGTGTGCGGGCAGAAAACAGTGCAAATCCCGTTTTTTATTTTTGATGAGGAAACTATTTTCTGCACCTGCGCAGTTATTTCAATTAGTTCGCTTCTCTTTGAAGATTTTAGAAGTATTTTCTGCATGCCCTTCCCTATTTTGTTTTTTCCTCGATTATTTTCTGTACTGCGCGCGGCTCTGCCTTTCCTTTGCTTTCGCGCATTGCCAATCCAACCAAAAAATTCAGGGATTTTTTGTTTCCCTGCTTCAAATCCGCAACAGCCTTCGGGTTCTGCGCCAAAATCTTTTCGACTATTTTTTCTATTTCTGTTCCCTGCATTTCCTGGAAAAGGTTTTTTTCCCTTACAAAATCAACGGGATTTTTTTGCTGTGTAATATGCGCAATTGCTGCTTCTTTCAGGGTTTTTTCGTTTATTTTCCCCTGTTCAAAAAGCGCAAGGAGCTCTGACAACTGCCCTGAGTTTATTCTTTCGGAAATTTCTTCGGGCTCCCTGTTTTCATGGTGCGCAATTGAAACAATTATTCCTGAAACAAAAAAAGCAGAGGTTTTCGGCTTTGCCTTTTTCGCCAATTCTTCAAACAACTGCCCCAAAAACCTGCTTGAAGCAATCACCTTTGCATCATACTCAGGGAGATTGAACTGTTCAACAAGCCTTTTTTCCTTTGCAATATGCAGTTCGGGCAGGCTTTTCCTTGCCTTTTCAATTTTCTCTTTTGAAAGTTCAAAGCCTGTTAAATCCGCGTCAAAAATAAATCCATAATCTTCTTCTGTTTCTTTTTTTCTTGTTGCCTTTGTGGAAAGAGTTTTTTCGTCAAACGCCCTTGTTTCGCGCACAATGATTTTTCCTTCGGCAACAAGCTTCAGCTGCCTTTCTGCTTCGAAGGAAAGAGCCTTTTCAACATTGCGCTTTCCCGTAACATTTTTTGTTTCCACTCTTTCATTTCCTTCGACAGAAACATTGCAGTCTGCCTTCAATGTTCCTGATTCAAAATCAAAAACTTCAAGGTAATCAAGTACAGTAGTAAGCTGGTCAAGGAATTCGCGGGCTTCCTGGGGAGAGGACAAATCAGGCTCTGTGACTATTTCAATGAGCGGAATCCCGCTCCTGTTGTAATCAACAAGAGTGTAATTGCTTGAAAGCATTCCTGATTCATGCACCAGAGCAGCGGGGTCTTCTTCAAGGTGAATCCTGCGCAGCCTTATTTTTTTTCCGCTCTGCAGCTGCAGAAATCCTTTTTCAGCAACTGGAATTTCATACTGCGTAATCTGAAAATTCTTGCTCATATCCGGATAGAAATATGTTTTTCTGCTGAAAAAAAACTTTTTGTTTATTGTGCAGTTGAGCGCGAGAGCCACTTTTACCGCATAATCAAGGGCACAATAAACAA
>Ga0209541_10002390_pt1 | contig 35597 bp, 44 predicted proteins | sample RifCSPlowO2_01_FD_184027 | JGI IMG/M metagenome (GOLD analysis project Ga0209541, IMG submission 184027) | Groundwater microbial communities from Rifle, Colorado - Rifle CSP2_plank lowO2_0.1 (SPAdes) (version 2) | ecosystem: Environmental > Aquatic > Deep subsurface > Groundwater | place...
CATCGGATTTGGCTTTGAGTGTTCTAAGCAGTGTCTTTTTATTGAATTTCACAGGCTGGTTTACACCAGCCTCGAGAACTAATTTTCGGATAACACAATGGGGCGTGCTTTAGAAAGGCTTAAAAAGCCTGTGTCTGTTAGATTTTTATGAACAGAAGGAAATTTAACGCGTTGGGGGGAGCTACAATACTTGGGGTAGTTGCTTTGGCGTACTTTAATTGGCCTCGTGCTGAGAACCATAGAGGCGACGACCCTATAGGAGAATTTGTTTCTTATGACCAATTTTCTAACTCTAAAAATTTTATGAAATCTAACGATGGGGGAATGCAGTCCATGGTTTCTGGTAGACCTGCAGGAATCTATTATACCCTTAATCCCGTAACGCAGACTTATGACCTTGGTCTTGTTCTTACAAATGACAAAGGAAAACCTATCTTCTTGGGTAGGGCAAGCGATGTTAGGATGAAGCAAAAAGCACTCGATACATTAGCAAAAGAAATTAATCAAGAGATAAATGATGAAAATACAGGGGACCCTAAAGATGATTATATACGAATATATGGTAAACTGGGATCTAGGTCTGGACCCAATGGGTGCGTTGGGTTTGATATAGAAAGTATAGAGACACAATGGCGCGCTAGAAATATAAAATTAAAGTGATTTTAGATTTATACCAAGATTCTAGGGCGCAATCTGATTAAATGTTCACAGATTATTTTCTTCTTGCATTAAACAACTTAAGAAAGCGAGGTCTGCGTTCATGGCTGACGATGCTCGGCATATTTATCGGCATTGCGGCGGTTGTTTCACTCATATCTTTGGGGCAGGGTTTGGAACAGGCGGTTATTGGGCAGTTCGCTTCTCTTGACCCTGATAAGCTCGTTGTTGAAAACACTCAAGCAGGCTTTGGTCCGCCGGGAAGTCTGGCAGTTAAGAAGCTAACAGATAAAGATGCTAAATTAATAGAATCTGTCAGTGGCGTGGATAATGTTATTCCAAGGCTCATAAGAGCAGTTTCAGTAGAATATAATAAAGCAAGGCTCTTCAAGTCAATCGCCTCGCTTCCTGAAGATGCGGAACAAGTAGCTATTGTTTATGATGCTCTAAATTCTGGAGCAGAGCAAGGTCGGCTACTAACTGAAAAAGACAGGGGCAAAATTGTTTTAGGCAGCAGTTATTTAGAAACAGAGGATTTTGGCAAAAAAATCCGCGTGGGCACAACGCTCAAAATTCAGGGAAAAGATTTTGAGGTTATTGGTTTTCTGGAAAAAACCAGCACATTCTTTGTTAATGATGCAATTTTAATGCCTGAAAAAGACCTCAAATATATTTTAGACATTGGGAATGAGATTGACTTAATAGTTGTGCAAATAAAAGACCAAGATGAGATAGAGCAAGTAGCCACGAACATAGAACATGCGCTAAGAAAAGACAGAAACCAAAAACTTGGCGAGGAAGATTTTTCTGTCCAAACTCCTTTGCAAAGCTTGTCGGCAATAAGCACAATTCTGAATGTGATTAACATTACAATAACCGGCATTGCGGCAATTTCCCTGCTCATCGGAGGCATAGGCATAGCAAACACAATGTTTGCCTCTGTTCTTGAAAGAAAAAAAGAAATTGGAATAATGAAATCAATCGGGGCGCGCAATCGTGATATTCTTAGCATCTTCGTTATAGAATCTGCACTTCTGGGGTTGGCTGGCGGGATTATTGGGGCAGTTATTGGTCTCGGTCTTGCGTTTTTAGTCTCAGGTATAGCTTCATCGTCTCTTGGAATTTCTCTCATGATAACTATTTCCTGGTCTCTCGTTGGCGGCGCAATACTCTTTTCTTTAACTCTCGGATTATTATTCGGACTTCTTCCGGCATTCCAAGCCTCGAAATTAAGTCCTGTGGAGGCGTTGAGGAAATGATTTCAGACTATCTCGAGCTCGCGCTAAGAAACTTAAGAAAAAGAAGATTGAGGTCGTGGCTGACGATGCTCGGAATTATTATTTCAATAGCCGCGATTTTCTTTCTCATTTCTTTGTCTTTGGGTTTGCAAAGCGCAGTAGAAGAACAATTCCGCCTTCTTGGCACAGATAAATTCTTTGTCCAGCCACGAGGACAATTGGCAGGACCTGGAACTGGAGGAGCTACACAATTTACCTCGCAAGATTTTGATGTAGTAAAAAAAGTTGCTGGAGTAAAAGATGCGTCTCCTTGGGCAGCTTCTCCATCTAAAGTAGAATTAAAAGACCAAATTAGATATGTAACAACAGTCGGCATAGACCTTGAAACTTCTGAACTATTCATGGAGACTGGCGCGTACAAAGCAGAAGGAGGTCGTGTTCTAAAAAAGGGCGATGAGGGGGGTGTCATGATAGGCTCCCAATATAAACATAATAATCTATTCAAAAAGCCAGTAACTGCTGGCGACACTCTAATTATTAATGATAAAGAATTTAGAGTTAGAGGACTTCTCAAACCAATCGGAAATCCGGGGGATGATAGATTAATTTATATGCCGATGGAAGATTTTCGTACGCTATTCAACATTACAGAGCGCATAGACACTATTGTCGTTCAAGTCAACAACGAAGAAGACTTATTGGAAATTGCAGAAAGAGTTGAAAAGAAACTTCGGACATCAAGAGGATTGACAGAAAAAACCCAAGACTTTTATATTTTAACTCCGGACCAGCTTTTGGAAAGCTTCGGAGTAATTCTTAACATAATCACTGCGTTTCTAATTGGGGTTGCTGCAATTTCTCTTCTTGTCGGAGGAATAGGCATAGCGAATACAATGTACACTTCTGTCTTGGAAAGAACAAAAGAAATCGGAGTGATGAAGTCAGTAGGTGCAAAGAACTCTGACATAACTCTTATCTTCTTGATTGAATCGGGTCTTTTGGGGCTTGTGGGAGGAATTATAGGAATAGCTTTGGGAATAGCTATTGGGCAGTTTGTTGAATACATTGCAATCAATCAATTAGCTACGACTCTTCTTCGGGTTTCGACGCCCGCGTGGCTTGTTGTGTCTTGTTTATTGTTCGCTTTTCTTGCGGGCGCGGCTTCAGGTACGCTGCCTGCGCTAAGAGCTGCGAAGATAAAACCAACCGATGCGCTCAGGTATGAATAAGAGATAGAGACAAAAATTTCATAAAGATTTATAAAGCGTTTTGATTACAGTCAGCTGATTTAAAAAAATGGTGAAGAAATGTGTGTATTGTTCCCAGGAAATTCCTGTAGAAAGTGCAGTTGATGTATGCAGAGTGTGCGGCGTGGGAATCTGGGGGGAAAAGATGTTTCAGACCATTCAGCATAATATGAAAAGCGCCGAACAACGCGGAGATTTATTTCAAGGGTCAGTAACTTCTTCTGGGTAGGAAAGCTTTTTAAACTATCTTGGTGACGTTTTACGATGCCAAGGAGCAAGCCCATACATGAAAGGGGAAAAATCCCGTTTACTGCTTACTTGCAAGTTTTTGAAGAGGGAGATTGCGTTGCACTTGTGAGGAACACCAGTTTCAAGACCGGGTTCCCGCCCCGTATGCAGGGCCGCTCTGGAGTTGTTGCGGGAAGCAGGGGCACTGCGTATATCGTTAACGTCGCTGATTTAGGAATGCTAAAACAGTACGTAATAAAACCGATTCACCTTAAAAAAATAAAGGGTGCCTAACTATGATCCTTTCCCTGAAACCCCTTTCGCTGAGTGAAGTACCTCCCTATGTTCCTAATCTTGAAGAAAAGAAAGAGCTTGCCAACTATTTCAAGCAATTTTCTAAACTTAGCGCAGAGAGGGCAGCTGAACTGAAAGCAGCGCTTCACAATCTTAACAATATTAAAATTAAAGAAGAATATGCTGTCAAGATTGTTGATTTATTGCCGCGCACGAACGAGGACATATCAAAAATATTTCATGATGTGTCCTTGAACGAAGAAGAAATTAGTGCCATCCTCGGGGTTGTCAAAGAGTACTGACCATGAGAAAAAAAGACGATTATGCACTTGTACTAGACTACTTGCCTTACGGCGATCCAATGGAAGGAAGGATGGTCCCGGTAGTGCAGGCGATTGGCGAACAACATCTTGCGCTCCTAGAGCTCGCACCGATACGCGGCGCCACATTTGTTCCGCATGAAAGGGTTTATATAGGTCCGGAAAAGAGAGATAAAATATCATTCATCATTGGTAGGCTTCCACAAGAGAAGCTTACTGGACAAGCGAAGCAAAGACTTGCGGAAGTTATCTCAAAAGTCGTCAAGGAACGCCAAGCAGAATTCGTAGCGTTCTTCAACAACGCGCACGCGATAAATACGCGGCTTCATCAACTCGAGCTTTTACCGGGATTTGGCAAGAAGCATATGAAGGAAGTGCTGACTGCGCGGGAAGAAAAACCGTTTGAATCGTTTGAAGACATCAAGCAACGAGCGAACAATATTCCAGACCCTTGGAAGGCTGTAGAGAAGAGACTTTTAGAAGAAATAACTGAGCATCAAAGACATTTGCTTTTTGTAACCTAAAATGAAACCAGAAATAGAAACCAAGAAAAAAGCAGCGCCCCAGGAAGAGCGGTACGAGACACTTGTGCGCATCTTGGGACAGGACATTTCAGGAAACAAGAGCATCTACGCAGGGTTGACTTACATCAAGGGCATTTCCTGGAGCATCTCTAACGCGGTATGCCTCAAGTTGGGCATTGACAGGCACATACGCGTCAGTGAGCTAAACAAAGAGCAAATTGCCACGATAGAAAAAGCAGTTTCTAAAATTGACGTCCCAGATTATATGAAAAACCGACGATATGATCCTGAAACCGGCGAGTCGAAGCATCTTCTCGCCAATGACCTTGATATCGCAAAAGAATTTGATATTAAAAGACTGAAGAAGATGAAGAGCTATCGGGGGCTGCGCCATGCGTTTGGCTTGCCTGTACGTGGACAGCGGACAAGAAGTCATTTTAAGCGAAAGAAAGGTATAAAGGCAGGTATCAAGAAGAATGATAAGAAAGCATAAGGCGTTTTCATGGCCGCGCAAGTTGTACGACAAGACGCGCATTATTGAGGAGAATAAATTGGTTGAGAAATATGGCTTGCGAAATAAGCGGGAAATATGGCGAAGTGAAGCCCAAGTCCGATATTATAGAACCCGCGCCAAGACACTTATTAATGCTTCACAGGAAGAGCAGATAGTATTCTTCTCCAAACTGAATGCAATTGGTCTGCAGGTTAGTTCCATCGCAGATGTACTCGCCCTGACAAAAGAAAATATCCTGAAGCGCAGGTTATCTACGATACTTGTTGCACGCGGTTTTGCCGCCACTGCACGGCAGGCGCGGCAAATGATTACGCATCGGCGTGTGCGCATCGGAGCGCGCGTTGTGGGATCACCGAGCTATATTCCTGCAGTAGATGAGGAGAGCATAATCTCAGTTAAAGCTTCGCGCGTGCCCACGATAACTAAAACCGGGGGGGTTGCGACCTGATGGAAGAGAAAAAAGAAACCGGGGATGTAATCGCGACTGCCCTTGTTCAAGAAGCAACAAGTGAGCCGAAGACAGTTAAGGATGAACGCGCGGCTATTGTCTACATTTCAAGTACATTCAACAACACCATCGTGCATTTTACTGACCTCGCGGGAAATACGATTGCGCGCGTTAGTGGCGGAATGGTGACCAAGCAAAGCAGACTTAAAGCAAATCCAACGACAGCAATGTTCGTTGCAAAGCGTGCTGCAGAACGTGCTCGTGACACGGGAATTACAGGCATTTATATTCGCATGCGCGGAGCCACGGGAGCAATAGGCATGGGTCCAGGAGCACATGCCGCCATTAAAACATTGACTAAAGAAGGCTTTAAGATTATAAGCATTATTGACACGACACGCGTGGCTCGCGGCGGACCGAAAAAGAAAGGAGGCAAAAGAGGAAGAAGAGTTTAAAAGCGCTCTTTTTCACTGAGAACCATGGAAATTATTGAACAAACGCCACTCAAACTCGTAATGCGTATGCCTGCAAATGACAGCCTTGCGAATGCAATCCGAAGAAGCATAAATGAAATTCCCATACTCGCGGTTGACGAAGTTGAAATCTACAAAAACGACTCTGCGCTATATGATGAATTTTTAGCACATCGCGTTGGTCTTGTTCCGCTCAAAACAGAGGCGAGCATGAATGAAAAAACAGAAATCGAAATGAAGTTAAGCAAGGCCGGACCTTGCATGGTGCTTGCTGAAGATCTTAAGGGCGGTGCTGAAATCGTGCATAATTCTATTCCTATCACTTTACTTGAAGAAGACCAAGAACTTGAACTGGTTGCAACTGCGCGCTTGGGGACAGCAATCGAACATGAGAAATATCTATCGGGTTTGTGCTATTATCGCAGATTGAGCGAAATTAGTTCTAAAAATCCTGCTGTAACACGTTTAATCGAGGATTCTAGAGGCGTTATCAAACCTGAAAAGCATAAAGAGGGGTGGCTCTGCGATCTTAGCGAGCATATTGCACAAGAAGTTGAAAAAATCGATGTCTCCTGCATCAAAGACAGTGGTGAAATGGTGTTCGTTATTGAATCATACGGGCAGATGGCTGCCAAAGACATGCTCCTCAAGGCGTTGCGCGCGTTAGGTCAAAACCTCGACCATTTTGAGAAAGTAGTTGCATAATTACGCGGGGATGCCGGAGCGGTCAAACGGGCTTGGCTAAGGACCAAGTGGCTTAGTGCCTGCGTAGGTTCGACCCCTACTCCCCGCATATATCATGAAAAGTAAAACAACAATCAAGAAGCAGACAAAGCGCAAGTCTTACGCTACATTAGTCGAAACTATCAATCTTGCCAGAAAAACTCCTGCCTGGACAAAAGTCGCTGCATTTTTATCTGGTCCGCGCAGCCGTTATGCTGTGGTAAATCTGAAAGAGCTTGACAATAAAGTGTCTGAAGGAGACACCATTGTGGTTTTAGGCAAGGTTCTCGGCGTGGGCGATTTTTCTAAGCGTGTTCGGGTTTGTGCTATTGGGTTTTCCGGCTCGGCAAAAGATAAATTGAAAAAATCAAAGTCGGAGTGCGTAAGCATCTCTGAAGAAATAAAAAATAATCCTAAATTACAAGGAGTGAAAATATACCATGGGTGAGGTTGTTATTGACGCGCATAATGCTTTACTTGGACGATTGGCGAGTTACGCGGCCAAGCAGGCGCTTCGCGGGCACATTGTTGTTATTGTGAACTGCGCTGAAGCAGTTATATCGGGCAATGCGCGCTCCATTATTGGAGAGTATCAGGTTGCGCGTGCGCGCGGCGGATACGCGCAGAAAGGACCTTACTTCCCAAAGCAACCGCAGCGAATTGTCAAGAGAACGATTAGAGGCATGCTACCACACAGACAGCATCGGGGATTAGACGCCCTAAAGCGCGTACGGTGTTATGACCGTGTGCCAACAACCTATGCAGAAGTGAAAAAGATTAAGGCGGGAAAAGATAAAAGAATAAGAACTATTTCAATACGGGAGTTAGTTAGAGCACTATGAAAACTGAAACTCTTCTTGTTGTTGCGGGTAAACGCAAGAGTGCTGTTGCGAAGGTGCGCCTAATAGAGGGTAATGGTAGTGTAACTTACAATCGGCTCGGACAGGGCGCGCTGCCTTTCTTTCATCGTGTTGCGCTCGAAGAACCGCTAGCTATTGCGCGGGAAGTTCTTGGAAACATTAAATTTGACTTTGTGATAACGACAGCTGGGGGCGGCAGAGAGAGTCAAATTGAGGCCGCGCGTCTTGCAATTGCTAAAGCGCTCGTGACAGTCACGAAGTCGGCAGAGCTAAAGAAGGCTTTCCTGAGTTACGACAGAGGCCTGCTTGTTGCAGATACCCGTCGTAAAGAAACTTACAAGCCAGGCGACTCGAAAGCGCGAGCCAAAAGGCAGAAGAGTTACCGTTAATTGAATAGAGAGTATTTTAAATCCCCCTTCCTTTTTGCAGAGATGGATTTTTACACATTGGCGGATATCTTTCTGCATCTTGATGTTTATCTGGGACAGATTATTCAAAACTACCACGTTGGAGTCTATGCGCTTCTGTTTCTGATTGTCTTTATTGAGACTGGTCTAGTTATTATGCCCTTTCTTCCTGGAGATTCGCTTTTATTCGCCGCAGGAAGTTTTGCAGCACTTGGGTCGTTGCGCGTCGCTATTTTGCTTATCCTGCTCACAATCGCGGCAATCCTTGGAGACAGTTTAAACTATGCAATTGGCAAGCGTCTGGGAAGAAAAATCTTTAGAGAGAACCGCCGTTTTCTTAATCGTAATCATCTGCGCATGACTGAAGAGTTCTATCAGAAGCATGGAAACAACGCAATCATTCTTGCGCGGTTTATTCCAATCATTCGCACGTTTGCGCCATTCATCGCAGGCATAGGGAACATGAACTATGCGCGATTTCTGCTTTATAACATTGCGGGCGGAATATTATGGGTTGTGCTCTTTGTGGTGGGAGGGTATTTATTTGGGAACATTCCAGCAGTCAAGGATAATTTTAGTCTCGTTATTATCGCGATAATTATTGTTTCACTGCTGCCAATCGTAATCGGCGTGATTAAGACGGTGGTTGAGAAACGCCGACATTTTGTGGGGAAGTAATTAGTTGTGTATTGGTCGGGCGTAATCCCTTAAAGCCCGTCAAACGGATTCTGAATTTTCTTTAATTCTGCTGTGGATACATGAGAATATAGCTGAGTCGTATTGAGCGACGCGTGACCCAAGAGCACTTGAATCTTTCTTATATCTGTTCCGGCTTCGAGGAGATGTGTGGCAAAAGAATGCCTGAGTGTGTGGGGCGTGACTTTTTTGTTAATGCTTGCTTTCTGACTGGTGCGCTTGACAATTTTTTGCACATTGCGCGTGGTGAGCGGTTTTCCCTGAGAAAAGATAAAATCTGTATTGCGCTTTTTGGTGTAGTCCTGCAATTCTTTTCCGAGCTGTTCGGATAGAATAAACATTCTGTCCTTGCCGCCCTTGCCTGAGCGCACCCACCCTATTTTTTCCTCAAAGCGCATGTCCTGCGGCTTGAGTTTCACGAGCTCTGAAACGCGCAGGCCGGAAGAATAAAGAAAAGAAAGCATTAGTCTTGACTTGGTTGTATCTGCCGCGTCGATAAGAAGTTTGACTTCTTCTTTAGTAAGAACTTCTGGAAGTTTTCTGTCTTTTTTAGGAACATGAATCGCATCAATTGGTTTTTTGAGAATCTGGGTAAAGAAAAATTTTATAGCGGCGGCTGCAAGCATAGTCGTACTTTTTGATTTGGTCTCTATAAGCGATGACAGATATGAACGCGCATCTTCGCCAGATAAATCGCTTGTGGGCTTGTTTGCGTGTGTGATTAATTTCTGAACGAAAAAAGAGTAGTTGCGTACTGTCATGGGCGAGAAGCCGCGGAGGCGAAGTTCGGTTTGGAAGCGTTCAAATTCAGACATGTCGTTATTCTCAATTGTGGTGTTTATTTAAGGTTTTAGCCGGTGAAATTCAGGGCGGGCAGGGAGACAGTTCTCTTGAAGCAATGGGGCAATCGCCGACTGCGAGGGCGATTCTTTCACTTGCATATTGGGTGTCGAAATAATACGTCCTCGTCTCTCCTTCATTTAGTATGGAGCATGTGCTGCATGAGTCCGCACATCGCCAGATTTTCGCCGAAGTGGCTGTGCCGTCTAAAGTGAAACTAATTTCTTTGATATTGGGGGTGTTAAATGCGCGCGCAAGAGATATTTCAACTTCTTGGTCATCTGCGTCGTAGCATGCTGAGTTAATTGTGAATGGGGATTGCAACTGTATTTGCGCACAACTTAGTTCTGGGGCGAACTTGAGTTTAATCGGAGATGTAATAAGTGATGCAACGATAACGCCGAGAACAATAGCGCAGGCTATAACTGCAACAGTTGCTACGATTCCCGAGAGGGCTTTTTTGTTCATGATAACATCTCACATGCGCGATTGTTTATATTAAGATCTGCTTGCGCGCGTTCGTTGCCTGCGCTGTCTGTGATAACGACGGAGGCTGCGCCTGTATCGGAAGGAACTGTTAAATAGAAAAGATTTTTGCTCTCGAATGTTTGACCTTCAAGCGTATTATCCGCGTCTTCATTGCCGTCTGTAAAAAGTCGCGGGGCTGTAAAAGTATCTGAGAAGACGGTATTCATTTCATCGTCCTTGAGCGCGTAACTCGCTGAACCCTGCGTTTGCGCAGTACAGCCCCTCTCTTTTGCGATAGCCCTTGCTTGCCATTCTGACTGGCGGGGATCAACTTCAATCAGTAAGTAAGAGGCATCTAAACACGAGGTCTCTTCCTGTGATGCGAATCCTGCAATCTTGCTGCGGGGTATTGTCATCCTATCTAAGATGCGCTCCGTGTTGTATGAACCGTAGGGATTTGCGTCATCCGCAGGAGAGAGCGTGCGCATCACTCCTTCGTCGACTGAACGCAGATGCGTTCCGTCTGAACATTCTTGGAAGCATCCCGTGCCTGTGAATTGGCCGCATCGGGTTTTACAATTCGGCGAGTTGATTCCTGGGTTGTAACCTGCTTCGTATTCTTCGTCTAAGCCGAATAAATGACCGAGTTCGTGCAAGAGAACAGTCTTGGGCAAATTAGTGTTAATCGATGCGACTTCCATGTATGCGGATGCGCGCAGGGAAACTGGCGCATCTTCCAGGGCAACAATAAAATCGTGGGGGCATACGGCGGCTTGGCTCTGCAACTCCTGCGAATAACAATATAGTGCAATTTTCTTGTAACGCGCGCAATCAGATTTTTTATCTATGCGATAGAAATTAAACATTTCTCGGTTAGATGAAAATGGTTCGTATGCAAGCAAATAATCGCGGTAGACCTCTGCCTCGTCTGCAGTCCCCACAAAGAGAATGTTTGTTTGTTTTTCTGGCGGACCTTGTATAAGCACATCATTACATGTCTCGGGCGACTTGGCAGGAGAAGAATAATTTTGTGCCTGTGTGAATATAAACAAAGCGACAGCTAAGAAGAAAGTAATTCCGCCTATAAAAACAAGCATTAGGGGGCGGGGCATTGTTATCTTAAGGCATTAGGCTTAAATATATTCTCCCCTTGCTTTTGTGATGGCAGTTAGACTATCAAGGCGCATAAAATATAAGTTAAGGCACTATCCTGAACGCGCTTCGCCAACTTTTTGGCCATTTATTATAGCTGTTCTGCTCGTCTCGATAGGGAGTGGAATATCATCTCTGCGCATCCTTGCATGGGTCGGACTCTTCATTATGGGAATTTATGTCTTGGTCTGGATTGTCTGGCTCATCTCGCAGATTGAATCTTAACGCAGATTATACCCTAAAATGACCACCGCAAGCTTCTTAAACCTTCAATTTTAGACAGAATCATGCCACGAAAAATAGTTACATACACGCCAAAGGAAGAACGGCTGGAGCACGAGGAAAGTCTTGAATCCGACGTTGAAGATATCTTAGATGCCCCTTCAGATGAGGAATAGATTTAACTGAATTTACAGATTAGATAAATGTAAATAATGGGGCGGATATTTTTCTAGGTTATGGAAATTTAATTAAGGGAAAAACTGCGGCAAGAAAAGATGGCTTGGTGAAAAGGGATTGGCATTGGAATGCACGATTGTGTTTGAAATTTTATCGTTTGTAACGGGGTCTCTGCTGGGTATCTGGGCAGGCACCGCATTCCATAAGAATTAGAACCGCGTGTCCGACTATACCCCTATATTTTGGAAGATTCATCCTTTGGCTCAAGTAACCTATGATCGCATCGTTTGCTCTCTTTACAAAATCTGCGCCCGGTGTAAGGTTGCAAGTATGCTCTTCGTATAACTTCTCCACCAACCCGCGCATCGTGCGTTCGTGAACGGGTGGAACATTCATTTCGGGAAGGGCAAATATACTTCCCGAACGTTCTTTCTGCCTGGCGCTCATGATTATTAAATTTGCGCAGAGTATTTAATCGTTGCTACGGCGCGACCAGCGCTTCGCGCCCAATCTTGATTAAGGCAATTAAGAATAAAAATAAAAAATCCCTGCTCTTTAACGGCGCTTGCCGCTGTAGTTTCTTACTAGCTTAGTGATTCCCACAATCAGGAACAATATTGCTACCAACCACCACCACATTGTCGGTCCAAGTGTATCAACCCAAGACTTTATTGGCGGAATAGCAAGTATACCAAGGATAGTGAACACCCATGCTGTTGTTTTTGCCATATGATAACCTCCTTTTTGTAATTACTTTATGTGGGGGAGGTTTTTATATATTCCTAAAGCGCAAATAAAAATGGCCCGAGTAATTAGCAGATTAACGCGTAGATTTTCTATTATTATTCGACGAAAAAAGCCAAAAATATGCCTTGCAACAATAAATACGAATTTTTAATAATTCAGATTAATTATGAATAATTAATTTTGCCGACGGCGAAAGGGGATTATTTATCAAAAAAACTCTGATGAGTTTTTTGGATGCTCAAGTTCCTTGACATAAATTAATTTCCAGATTATTCCAATTTAAGCTTTTTAGCGCTTGATTGTCTCGACCACCAATATTTAAATAGAAAGAAGATTAGAGATGTTAATGAAAAAGAGCGTCTTTGTTTTCGTATTGATTAGTATTGTTTTCCTGATTGGCTTCGCCTTGTCTTTCGCGGTCGCTGAAGAACTTAGGGGTGCTGTGGCTGAAGATGGTGCGAACATACAAGATGCAGACGATTTAGAATCTGCGTCGTCGGAAGAGGCGCGGGAAGAATCTTCTACCTTGGAAGCAGATGAGACATTTGCCGACGCTGAACTTTCTGAAAGTGCGGGAATAACTCCAGACAGCGCTTTTTATGTTATCGAAGATAAAATACTAATCAGGTTCCGTGATGATATTCACAACCGCGAGAAGAAAATGGCAGAGATGAGTGCAATGGTCAATGAGGGCAAGACCGAAGAAGCTAGGGTGGCTCTTGGTCATTATCGTCGATTTGCAGAACAAGTTGAAGAAGAGATTAACCCTTCAGATAAGGAAGAAGCGCGACGAAGTGCGGCGGCTATTCGCAACACCTTGAAAGAGATAGATGACAAAATTCCCGATGAACAACGAAAAGAATTTGTAGAGGATGTTCTTAAAAAAGAAAATTCCATCGTAACTGCTGCAGAAATCGCTTTCAAGATACGCGATTTGTGCGACGAGCTTTCAAAGATTGATTTAGATGAATATTCCAGAGTATGCAAGGTTAAAGACGATGAAAATGCGCCAGAATGGAGAAAGAAGCATGATAGAGAACTGACAAACGAGCAGCGAGAGCAGGCGAAAAAATTTGCAGAGATTATGAAAGGGTGCTTTAAAACAGCAGGGCAGGAATGCGATTGTGAAGAAATACCTCATAAAGAATTTGCAGATGCCTGCAAAGTTGCCGCACCTCTCGCGACAAAATGTGAACTGGAAGGCGATGAAGCTGCATGTGAAGAGATGGATAAATTAGAAATGCCTGAGTTGCCAGATTATTTGCAGGACGTGTTTGACGAACTTGAAGGCGTGACTGAGTCTCGCTACGACTCACATATGCCTGAAGAATGCCAAGAAGCCGGGGCGAAAACACCAAGGGATTGCATGAAAGTTATGATAAACGCTAATGCGCCTGAAGAATGCCAGAGCGCGCTCATAGAAGCAAATGTAGACAGTGAAAAAGAAGCACGCAACTTGTGCGAGAAAATTATGTTCGAGCAATATGCGCCTGAAGAGTGTGTTAAAGCGGGGATACGCAATCAGAAAGAGTGTGGGAAACTTATGTTCACTCAGAGTGCACCTCAAGAGTGCATCGACGCTGGTTTAACCGGAGAATCTCCGTCTGACGGGCGCAAGTGTGAAAAAATTATGGGGGAACAGCAGGGCAGAGATCGTGAAGGATTGAATCGGGGACCGAGAGGAGGATTTGGGGGACCTGATTGCAAGCGTATTCAAGATTCAGGAGAAAGACTAAAATGCTATGATGGGGCACTCGAGAATGTTGAACAATTCAGAGATGAACGACGAGAGGATTTCAAAGAGGGAGAATTTGGAAATCAGAGAGACGAACGGCGCGGACCTGGAGGGGGCGTGCCTCCTGAATGTGCGGGAAGAAGCCCCGAAGAATGCAGAGGCATTATGCAGGAAAGATTTGGAAACAGACCTCCTGAAGAGTTCAGAGAGGGAAGTCCTGAATTTCGCCCAGGTGATGAATTCGAGCAAGAGAGACGTGAAGAATTTAGAGAGGGGGAATTTGAAAACAGAGAACCTCCAGCTAATTCAGGTGAACAGGGCGGATTTTCAGGAGAAGGCGGAAGCGGTGGCGGCGAGGGAAGCTTGAGCGGAGGGGAAGGAAGTTCAGGCAGTTCAGCACCGCCAGAGGGCGGTGTTACCGGCGGAGTTATTACTGGTCGCGTTGTTGGAAATAATAATTTCCTTAGATATTTCTTCAGAGTGAGATAAATGTGTTGATTTCGCTTAGCCAGCATTAAACGATTTTTAGTTTAGCCAAAGATGGCTGCAAATTTTTGCTCAGGGGTTTGTTTTGCACGCTCTTCATCAGAAATTCTATGCAGAAAGGCACGTGTGGGAATATCTGGGAGACCAAGACGCGCTGCAACAAGTTCAATTCCTGTTTCGGATTCTCCAGTTAAAGATATAGCATCCATTCCAGATCCAGAGTTATGTAAAGGAGGATTAGCAATCCTAAATGGGCTTACCAGTACTCCTCCAATGAGATATTCTTTGCTGTACTCGTGGAAAGCTACTTCATGAGCAGAATATTCACCCTTACCCTTAAGCCGAGAAACCACTGAATCAATCGCTCCAGCTTGAACTGTGATCGGCCCTGGATGTGCTTGAGTAAGAAAGGGATCATGGTAAACAACTCTTAACACTCTGTGTTCTTCAGCATCCATGGAAATTATTTGGAAATCTAATATTTAAGGATTATTGTGTTAGAATGTGTATGTAGAAACCAGAATTAACCGCCGATTATTTTAACCTTTTAAGAAGTTCTTCTCTAACCTGCTGTTTTTTTATTTCTTGCAATGAAAAAAGATTCCGTTTGACCATCATCTCGGAGATAGTAAATATGTAATTCAGTTTTATTACGCTGTCTTTTACTGCGCCCTCTTTTTTGGTTAAAGAGATTCCTTTCATTTCTAAATTTGAAGTAATTCCTGCGACAACGACGTTTCCATATTCCTGAAAAAGCACGAGAGAGGGTCTTACCTTTACTTCGGCGGTATCTGTGAATTGAACTTGAGCTAGGACGACATCGCCGAATTTATACATTTTCCCAAGATTCGTCCTCTTTATGGTCCCATAGCTCTTTCATCTTCGGCTGCTGTATCTTATGAAGAAATTCGTCATATTGATTGCGTTTCCTTAGTGTCAAATAGAGAGCCACGAGCTTCTCTATCAATTCGTTATAGGTTTCGCGGGGGTTTTCTTTAGCCTTTTTGAGCATTTCGATTATATGCTTGTTGAGCAAGATTGTTGATGTATTGGCCATGTATAATCGATATATAAGAGGTATATAATCCTTTCTGGTTATTGATTTTATTTCACAAATTCAACATTTTCCAAATTCTCGAACTCTTTATCGCCTGTAAGAAATTTCATATTGTGGCGCTTTGCGTATGTATATCCAATTGAATCAGTATACGAAACATCTCTTTTTTTCAGTTCTTTTCTGAATTTCATGGCTTCCTTAAACGTTTCATCGTCGATTTCTACTACGGATTCTTTATACTTGTCATAAATTTCTTGCAACTCTTGTTCGTTGAAATTGCCCAAACAAGAATAATAGATTTCGGCTAAATTAAAGACAGTAAGAGTTACATCTTTTTCCCTATATTCTTTATAATCGGGGCTTTCTTCTAAGATTTCTATAATTGCATAGGTATCAAAGAAATAATTTTCTTCTTCGCGTTTTATTTCTTGATCGGTCTCTTTTTTCATTCTTCCTCTCTTTTCCTATCCGAACCGCTCATCCATCCTGCTCTCAATTCGTCTTTAATTTCTTGCGTTGATTTTTTGAACCGCCCTTTTCCAAATCCCCATAGGACTCCTGCTTTCGGGCGAGTTTTTTCTATAGAAATAGTTACCTCTGTGTTTTCCTTGATGTTTTTCTTGCTAACTATTTCGTTAGGTATAACTACGGCTATCGAGTTTCCCCATTTTCTTGTTATTGCTTTTATTTCTTCTTGCATGTTTATAATGAGACATAATGATATATAAATCTTTCTAGCGTGGTTTGGCGGGTATATTTTATCGTTAGATGTTTATGCCGAAAGGTTTAAGCGAGGGCTAAAAGATTGGGCGTGATGGAAAAGCTTAAAAATGGACTAAAAGTAAGAAAGACATGTCAATATTGGAAGAGATTGTACTGCCCATGGTGAAAGGCATAGCAATAACCTCGGGTATTGTTTTTGGAGCAACCTATGGGGTGTCTCAATTACAAAGAATGCCTGCTATTAATGAGGGGGTGTACTGGATGGCTCTCGCTCAAGGAAATGGCTACAACGATTCTGGGAAATCCGTTTCTGAGATTACAGGTCACGCTATCGATGCAAAAGAAGCGTTAAACATTACAAAGGCGGGTCTTTCAATAGGGTTGCTTGTTGGAATGTCGATGGCAGGTGCAAGATCTGCTAGACGAGAAAGAAAAGAGTATAGAATGTTAGATTAAGACGTACTTTTTTCTGTAAAACCCCTCTAAAACCTTTATTTCCACTCGAAAAGGGCTCTTAATGGTTCAGGTTGAACGAGGTTTTAGCACGATTGTAAATAAAATAAGCTAAAACTTAGGTCAAATTACGTGTTTTCACGAGGAAAACTGCTTTGGAAAAGCGAGTAATTTGCCGTTTAGTGGGTATTAAGAGACTTACGTAGTAAGCACGAGCTGATTCACAAAGAATCCTCGTGTCCTTTCCTCTGCCAAAAAATCAAATCCTGAAGCGCAATTATTAAAGATAATTTCGTTTAAACTTATTAAACGTTAGTAATTTGCAGAAATCGGGGAGGGGAAAGATAAGTTTATTCTCCGTTAAAATCCCTTTCGATTTGGTTTGCTTCTGCTTGGCGTCTCAATAATTCATATCCAATAATTGCTCCGGCCAGAACTCCCAAACCATGGTCTTTTGGATTAGGACTATAATTTTTACTATCCTCTCTATATTGATTTATTTCCCGCCAAAAAACAGGGTTTTCACGCGGTATTTTCTGGGCTAAGCCCGAAAGCAAGAGTGTTTGCCCGCCTTCCGATCCTTGTCTTTGGATATCTCTTAAAAAAACCTCCAGAGTAGCGTCGCTTACCCTGGGCAATCCTTCTGGTGTGTATTCTTCTGCCATAACATTTCGATTAATTGGCAATTTTTAAACCTTTGGGTGGGCTGATTTCTTATTATTTTTAGGATTTCCCTAGTGGTTTAAGCGAGGGCTAAAGGATTGGGCGTGATGGAAAGGGTTAAAAGACAGTTGTTCTTGCTCAAATGATGAAAAAACCTTGGCAAAATCTAAATAAAGGAAGTATAGAAGAGATAGTTAAGGGGCTAAAAGAAGCTGGATTTAAATTACAAACTGAACGACATATTCAATGTTCGTTTGTAGATTTCAGTCGTCTTACTCGAGGCCATTACACGGCACAATACGAGGCAGAATATAATGAAAGGCTCGGCATGGAAAGTATGCTTGTTCCATCAGAGCTTGTTGGAGGAGAAAGTGGAGAATATAGCCTCTATGTTAGACCAAAACAGCAAACCTCTCAATAAATTCACCCAATCATCTAAAAATCTCTTATTTTGACTTAAAACTTCGCTTAATAAGCCTTGTGCGAACCTTCTATTTCCTTGATTTAGAATGTTCCAAGTTAACTTCCTGCGCAGTTCTATAACCGTCATAGGCAAATAAGAGATAGATTGCCAGAAAAATTAAGAAATAAAAATTATCATACTGGCCCGTAGGGGCATCCATTACGGAAGGGTCAAGAAGAGAGATACTTAAAAACAGAGTGGTGCAAACAAAGAGACCTACTCCGAAACCTACTCGCTTACCCGCATAGACATAGCCTATTCCGGGAAAGAAGAGATTCAGGAAGGCAGCTAACCATTGACTTTTTTGCTTCATTGAAGGTTAATGGGGGCTCTTCTTTTTAAACTCTTCGTTGCCGGGCGCGTTCGGCGCTTCGCGCCTCACGTTAATTGCTGCTATTTTTCTTATGGTTTTGGGGCGGTTTTTTGGTAATTTTTTAGGGATTTTTAAGGGTTTTATGTATGCGGGAAGGTTTAAGCGAAAGCGAGAATTTCTATTGCTCATCTTTATGATACAAGTCCAAGAAAATTAACGTATCGGTCATCTGATCGTAGGCATAAGAAACTCTGAAGGGTGGAAGATAGAGTTCCCGCGTGTTTTTTCGATTATATTGCATCGGTTTGCCTATTAAGGGGCTTTCAATGATTTTCCTTATTAATTTTTCAAGCCGCAACAGATAACTCCGATCTAATTTATTCTTGACTCTTTTGAAATTATTTGCCTCTTGTATCTTTGGCATTTTTCTCCTTGAGGGTTTCTAAGAATTCTTCTGGAGAATTGTATGACGTATATTCTCCCTTATCGATTTCCTGCCATGCTTCTTCAGTTCTTCTTGCGAACTCTAAATCGTCGATATATTGATCCATTTTTTGCATTTTGACCTTTAATTCGACGAGAATTTTATAAATTTCGTTTAACGATGCTTGTTTTTGTTCCATGTTCTTATAAAGGAATTGTGATTAATAAACGTTGCGTTCGGCGCTTTGAGCATTTGCTTCACAAATCTCAAGCCTTCGCTTCTTACGAAGCTTCAGACTTCGCGCCTCACCTTAATTATAGCCATTGTTCTTATGAAATTTGGGCGGGGTTTTGGTGATTTTTACTGGTTTTGGGGGGGTCTCATTCGTGCTGGAAGGTTTAAGCGACGCTTGAAAGTTTGCTTAATCTGTTTTGTACTTTTTGTATATGTTTTTGCGGTGACCTAAGGTTCTTATTGCGATAATTTTCTCGGGCTCAATAATATCAAGGATAATTCTATGGTCTCCTACGCGTAGTTTCGAACCTGAAAGACTTACCAAGCGCTCAATAAAACGGCGAGGATTTTCTTTAATTTAATCGAGTTTTTTTATAATTCTATCTGCAATGTCGTCGGGTAATTTGCTTAATTCACTTAGGGCAATATTAGACCAAGTGATTAAATAAGTCATTTTCTTTTTGAAAAGAGACGCTTTTTTACTTCTTCGTGTGAGATATATCCGGAAAGGGGAGTCCTGCGCGCTTGCTCTATTTGTGCTTTGAATTCGTCGGTTAACTCGCCTTCGTCTTCAAAATCTTCTTGTTTTTGGTCTATAATTCCTTTTACTCGAAGAGCATTCTCAAGCAAGACTAAGCGCTTATAAATCCCTTCAAGAGTTATACTTCTTTGTTCCATCTTTTTATTAATTTGGAGTGCTTAATATAGTTTTCGTTGTCGGGCGCGTTCGCGCCTTCGGCGCTCACCAAATTGTAGCCATTATTCTTATGGTTTTGGGGCGGGTTTTTGGTAATTTTTAGGGCTTTTTACTGGTTTTTACTGGTTTTGTGTGTGCGGGAAGGTTTAAGCGACGCTAAGAAGTTAAGAATGAAAGAAAATAGAAAAAAATAAAAATAAAGAGACTTGCAAGATTACTTGCCAGTCATAAGGCTAACGCCTGCGATTACTGCGAGCACTCCGCCAATTGTTGAAAGGTAGAACGTATTCGCCCAGAACTCTCCTACGACTGCAAGTACGCCTCCAATCAATGCAAGCCAACTATGCCATGCCATTGTATGTTTACCTCCTTTCATGAATATGAGTCCGCGATTAAAAGATGGGTGAGAGATTTATGTAATTGCCTGCTAGTTGCAGGATGCCAAAAACGAGGAGATATAAACCGACGGCCCAACGTAATAGCTTGGGGAATACCAAGACGAGGATGCCCAAGACAATGGCCAGAATAGCTGAAATAGTCAATGCGATCGTTGCCATGAGGGGGGGAGGTTGGTGGCCTATTTATAGTTTACTGAAATTTTGACGGGGCAAACAGGTGTTTGTTTTTTGGGCTGGGATGTTTAAACAGGGACAAACAGGTGTTTTATCGACGTGGACGTTGCTAGTAGGAGATGTGTGGGCTGATGGAAACCTGCGAGGGGGTGGATTGATGGGATTGACCCTTGAAATAATGCCTAAGGGGGGTTGGTGTTGAGAATTTTCGGAATTGGTGCGGTTTTTGTGAAGTTAGATGTGTTTGGCTACACCTTTGTGCATATTTTTCATTCTTTTTTTCCTTGTGGGCGGTGTATTTTTGCATATTATTTCGATAAATTTGCATAATTCGTGCAGATTTTGCTATTTTTGGTGTGTTTTGCGCTTCCGCGCCCCGCCCCCATTTTAACTGTTTTCTTTCGGTTTCGCTCGAAATCTTTAGCTTTTTTGCGTCAAGAGGTGGCTGTTTGGGGGTGTTCAAACAGGTGTTTGTTTTTGTTTTGGGGTGTTTGTTGGGTGTTTGGGGGTGTTTGTTTGTCTAACTTTTTATTGTGTGTGTTTGGCTTATTAGGCCGTAATGTTTATAAATACAGGGGTTTTAGAGGTTTTATGTTTGATTGGTTCTTTGGTGGGCGAGCGAAAAAGTTGGAGGATAAGACTAAGGAGGGATTTGAGTCGGTTAAGAAAGATTTTGAACGTGTGGGGGCGTGGGTTAAACATCTTGATCGGCAAGATAAACAGCTGTTTGATCTTTTAAACAGCTTAAAAATTGAATTAGCGTCGACACAGGAAGATATCGACGGACTGCGTGAAGGAATTTCGCTGGTTGATTTTGAAACAAAAAACAAACAGCTGTTGAAAAAATCGGCTGTTTTACGAAAACAAACAGCTGTTTGTGGTGTTCAAGAGCCTGTTCAAACAGCTGTTCAAACGGGCAATTTTTACGATATTTTGAATAATTTTTCGTCTAACGAAAGACTGCTGATATTTACGCTTGCGAACGTTTCAGAGGGTATGAAGTTAAGCTATGAGGATTTGGCGAGGCTTCTTGGAAAAGAGAGATCTACAATTCGGGGACAAATAAACGTTATAAAACAGAAAAGTGAGGGTTTGCTGTTGGAGTTAACCGAGCCAAATGGGAAGAAAAGGGTCTTTGTGAGTGAAGAAGTTCGTAACAAACTGCTTAAATATGCAAAAGTGAGGGTTGCGGAGCCTGAAAAAAAGCACAAAAAGCAAGAGAAGAAACGAAAAGTGAGAGAATTTGAAGAAGAGATGTCTGTTGGGGTCGGAGGAGATGATGAAAAGTGAGGGTTTGTAGACGTTCTGATTTCATCGACCGACTCCTGCGACTGAAGTGAGAGTTAACGCCTTACTTCTTCAACGCGGAAAATGAGGGATTGCTCAAAACATCGAAAATGGAGGGCGATTCTGAGGCACTAGAGTTCGGGTTAATTGGTATTTAAGAGGAGATTTGGAAGGAAGGTGAACTAGCGAGAGCTCGAGACAGATGTTCGGTGTGGCGACTATTCATAGTTCTCGAAGAGATTCTATGGTGCTAAGCGATGCCATGCGTTTAAGATCTGAAGGAATTGCGAGGGAGATACGCTTACGATCAAGTTTTATTTTGCTGAGAGGGATGCCCTTTTGAATAATTTTTCTGGTGTAATCTCTTATGGAAATTTCGCTTAGAGAAAGATGCTCTGAAAGAAGAGGGTAATCGACGATAAACCCTTGCTCTTCAAGTTTGTAAATGGCGGTAAAGACGGCCATTTCCTGCTCGGTGAGTTGCTTAAATTTAATGCGAACTTCTTTCTTTACCTCGTCGAGGGTTGAAAGGATTTCGGTCAGCTGACCGAGGTGAGCTATCCTGCGTTCATGTGTTGGAATCGGGGCGATAACCCCCTCGTTTCCTGTGCGTTGGTTTGTTGGTTGGTTTGTTGGTTGGTTTGTTGGAACCCCCCCATTTCCTGTGGAAAAATCGTAATTTGGGCTTTTTAGACTGTACGGGGGCAAATCTTCTGTTGGATGTGTTGGAGTCGTTTGTTGGCTTGTTGGCTTGTTGGCTTGGATATGTTGGAGAGTTCGTGTTAATTCTTCTATCTTTTGCTTGATGGCATTAAGTTCGGTTTTGATTTCGCTCACGTCTGTTTTAACTTTATTAAAAGATTCTTTGATGGGGTCCATAGTATTCTGAATTTTGTAGCTCGTGTAGATTATAAGGATTGTTATGCCGGTGGCGATATTGTTTTAAGGGTGTGAATCTGAAGAGATTAATGTGCGACGACGACCTTTGGGGGAGAATTCAGCGCCTTGGGGGCGGAAGTTTGATTATTGTTAATACGCGTAATTCATTAGAGGGGGCGCATATTGGAGTTTTCAAGCAGAGGGGAAATCGGTGCGATAGCCTTGTGTTGCACGCACCACTTCATGTGTTGCAACGCTTGCGACTGTTGGATGATGCAAAGAGAGTTGAAGTGCCTAACTTGGTTTTGGTATATACAAATCTTGAAGATGCTACCGGGGCAGAATACGCAGACTGGACAATGGCTGTGGAACATGTACAATTCTTGAGGGCGGGCATCGACGAGATTCGCGACGCCCTTCGGAAAGATAATTTTTATGCTCCGATGGCAAGATATTTTTCTAGAGATTAGATGGAGGCTCTTTGCATTTGGTTATAGGCTTCGAAGGCGGTGTTGGAAAGGCGCCATCGTGTTCTGCGGGCGAGAGGAACGCCTTGATTGTTTTTGGTAATTTTAACGACGAGTTTCTTTTGTTCGAGTTCGCCGAGAACGGACCTGATGAATTCTTCGTCGCGGGCGAGCTCTCTTGCTATTGCGTTGGTGTATGCCGGCTCCGGGGTGCATGAAAATAAGTGCGCGAGAACGTGCTCTGCAATGCGGTCTTTTGTTTTGGGAGAGATGCGCGGCATGTATTATGAAAGATGTAAAGATTTATAATTCAATCGTTTTCCTTGTAATTCTAAATCCGGGGGCTAGTCATGGAATCTGCCGAAAGCGTTAAATAGCACGTGGTATGAAGAGGGGAGCCCGTTAGATTGATTTTCTTTTGGGGCAATTTTCATGAAAACAGGAACTGTTAGTTGTGCTACACCAGCCACGCGTGCTGAGTTAACTGGGGTTCTGCATCCCTTGGTGAGGGAATGGTTTTTCTCGAGATTTGCGGATTTTTCTCCTACGCAGCTGGCGGCGGTTACGCATATTCACGGAAGAAAGAATATTCTGGTTTCGGCGCCCACTGGCGGTACGAAAACGCTCACGGCGTTTCTGGCTATTTTAAATTATTTGGTTGATTTAGCTGTGCGCAAAGAACTTGAAGATAAAATATACGCGGTTTACATTTCGCCGTTAAGGGCGTTGAGCAATGATATTTTTGTTAATCTTGAACAACCGCTGAAAGAGATTTTTGGGTTGGCAAAAAAACAGGGCGTGGAAATGCAAGAAATACGCGTGGGGTTGAGAACTGGAGATACTACTGCCGCGCAGCGGGCGAAGATGGCCCGAAGGGCGCCGCATATCCTCGTTACTACGCCCGAAAGTCTTGCGATTATTATTACAACGCCAAAGTTTGTTGGCTGTGCGCGAGCAATTGAATTTGTTATTGTGGACGAAATTCATGCCATGGCAAATAAGAGGGGGGTTCATTTGACATTGACGCTTGAACGACTGCACGAACTGGGGGTTATTGAACCTGTGCGTGTGGGGTTGAGCGCCACTATTTCGCCTCTTGAAGAAGTGGCGCGGTTTTTGGTCGGGACGGGGCGAGATTGTGTGATTGCAGATGTTAAACTTGACAAGAAACTGGACATTGGCCTGCTTGCTTCGGGAAGCAATTTAATTGAGGGGGACGCGCCTGCGCAACAACGAAAGATGTATGACTTGCTTGACGAGCTGATACAATCGCACAAAACAACGCTAATTTTCACGAATACCAGAAATGCGACTGAAAAAATCGTTCATTATCTTGATTTACATTTTCCTGGAAGGTATACTGGGCTTATTGGGGCGCACCATAGTTCGATGTCGAGGCAGAAAAGATTTGAGATTGAAGATAAACTGCGAGGGGGGGAACTGAGGGTTGCAGTGACTTCGACTTCGTTGGAACTTGGAATTGATATTGGAAGTATTGATCTGGTGATTCTGCTTAGGTCGCCCAAGGGTGTTGCAAGGGCGTTACAACGCATTGGGAGGGCGGGGCATCAGTTACACGCAAATCCGAAGGGCAGATTTATAGTGACGGACAGAGACGATCTTGTGGAATGTGCGGTTTTGATGAAACTAATGACTGAGGGAAAGATTGATTCGATTAGGGTGCCAACAAACTGCCTTGATGTGCTGTCGCAGCACGTGTTTGGAATGGCAATTGGGAGGGTGTGGCAAGCTGACGAAATGCTTGCGCTTATCAGAAAGAGTTGGGCGTATAGAAACCTGAGCAATGAGGATTTCTATTCGGTGATAAGTTATTTGGCGGGAGATTACGCCCTTGAGCATCGCAATGTGTATGCCAAAATATGGCACGACCCGCGAACCAAAGAAATTGGGAAGCGTGGAAAGCTTGCGCGGATAATTTACATGACCAATATAGGAACGATTCCGGAGGAGGGATCTATTGGGGTTGTTATTAACTCCCCTGCCGCGCGGCGGGGCGAGATTGTTGGAAGCGTTGACGAGGCTTTTTTAGAACGCTTGAAAAGAGGAGATGTGTTTGTTTTGGGCGGAACAAAATATCAGTTTCTTTTTACAAGGGGGATGAAGGCATATGTGCAAGCAGATGTTTCAAAACAACCGACTGTGCCCTCGTGGTTTTCCGAGATGCTTCCGCTTGCATTTGAAGTTGCTGTTGAAATAGCCAGATTTAGGGGGTTGGTTAGTGAAAGAATCAAAGATGCGGACTCCTGCGTTGAGTTTATTGAGGAGCACTTCGGGATTGGCGCGGATCTTGCGGAAAAAATTTATGAATATATTAAAGAACAGGCTGATTTTTCTGTTGTGCCTGATGATAAAACTTTGGTTGTTGAAGAGTTCAAAGCGGAGAGGCATTATTTGTTTTTTCATGCAATGTACGGACGGAGGGTAAACGATGCGCTTTCCCGAGCGTATGGTTACGCGGCAGCTGCCCTTCGTTATAGAGATATTGAAGTGGGAATCAATGACAATGGGTTTTTTATTGCGGGGGACAAGCTTGAAGCACGTCGGGTGCTGGCTTATGTAACTTCGAAAAACTTTATTGAGATTTTAAGGGAGGCAATTGAAAAGACTGACGTACTGAAGCGAAGGTTTAGACACTGCGCTTCGCGAAGCTTGATGATTTTAAGAAATTATAAGGGAAGAAGCAAAAGTGTGGGAAAGCAGCAGGTGCATTCCGGATTCTTGTTAAGTGAGGTTAGAAAATTGAGCGGTGAGTTCCCGATTTTGCGCGAGGCGCGGCGTGAGGTGTTTGAAGATTTGATGGATGTCCCCCGGGCACTGGAAATATTAAAACTGATTGAACGAGGAAATATAAAAATTAAGAATGTGAATGTGCCTTTGGTTTCGCCGTTCGGGCTTAATTTAATGGCGCAGAGCCATTCTGATTTGATAAGCTTGGAAGATCGAGCTCATTTTTTGAAAAGAATGCATGATTTGCAGAGGGGGGTTGTGGAACATGGCGCATGAATTTATTGGTAGGGGTTTGTTAATAACTGAAGGAAAAACTAAGATTTTAGCGGTTGCAGACCTGCACATGGGTTATGACGGGGCGCTTCGGAAAGCCGGGGTGTTTGTACCTGGGGGCGGGGTGTTTGGACAGACGATGACGGATTTAAAAGAAATTTTTGAAATGGTTGGAAAGGTAGATATTGTTGTTTTGCTTGGGGATGTAAAACATGCGTTTGGTACGGTTCTGCCGGATGAACGATGGGAGATTTTGAGCTTGCTTGATTACTTGCTTGAAAAAAGTGGAGAAATCGTTGTGGTCAAGGGAAATCACGACGTTCTTTTGGGGCCGATTGTGCACGAACGGGGTGTTAAAATCAGAGATTATTGGGTTTGGGGAAGTTATTGCTTTTTGCACGGCGACAGAGATTTTAGTGCGATTTATCAGAGAAGAATAAAAAAGTGGGTTGTTGGGCACGCGCACCCCGCAATTGAGCTTATGGACGGAACTAAACACGAAAGATATAAGTGTTTTCTTTGCGGATTTCTTTGGGGCAGGGAAATTATTGTTGTGCCAAGCTTGTTTTCTAAAAGTGAAGGAGTTGATGTTTTAACGCGGGAGTTGGGTTTGGCGTGGCCACTTGATGTAATGCGGTGCTGTGTTTATATTACGAACAAAAACGGTGACCTTTTGAACTTTGGGTTGGTAAAAAATATAAAGCAGGGTATAAAATGAACTCAGAATTATTGTGATTGAGCTGAAAGTCGGGGCATTGGAATATGAAAGGGCAAACCGAGTTCATCCTGAAACGGCAAGGATTTGGCGGTGCACTTTTTGAGAATAAAATTGAAGACGGGCAAGCGCAGGGGTGTTGAAACTTCCTTTTTTTTCCACGATTTCCAAAGCTCTTTGGATTCTTCCTGTGAAAGAGAAAGAAGGACGCGACCTTCAAATTTTATTTCTCCTAATTTTTCTTCTTTTTTTTCTTGGGTGTTGTAATTTAGTTCGTAAACAAAGGTTAGGACTGCGACTTCGGTGTTCTTAAAGAATTCGGATTCTTCTTTTTTGGCTTCGGTAATTTGAATGTTTGTGCTTATATTTGATTTTATAACGGGTTTAAGCCTTTCGGCTGCGATTTTTGTGTAATTAAATCCAATAATTTTCATATAGTTCTTCCTTATACTAAATCTTCTTCGGAAACGACCACGAAGTCGCCGATTGCAATGATGGAATTGTAGGGAACAACGACTTCCTTTGCGGATGTTAGCTCGAGATTGAGGTTGCGAGTGTACGCGGTGGCCTCTTTAAGCAATAACTGTAAAAGTTCGCCTGTTTTTGATTCGAATGTGATATCTTTAACCAACCCAAGACGTTTTCCTTCTTTTGTAACAACAAGCTTACTAACAATTTGGCGTAGTGGTCTTTTTTCTAAAGCCATATCGAAGTTGGGCAAAACTAGTTTATAAAGTTATGTGTGCTTTTTGATAATAATTTGATAATAATGAACCCACTCACCCCTTCAGTTCGTATAGAAATTATAAATAGGTTTAAAAACGAAATCGGTTTTGATTTTTTTGTAAATTCCTTTTTAAATATTTATATAATATAATATATATAATATATAGATATTATATAAATATTTATAATAGAGTATATATAATGATATAGGTATTATACAAAAAGATATAATAGAAAATATATAATATACTGTATAATGATAAAATTCTCTTTGTTATAATTAATGCCGAACTTTGATTATAATCTCACAAATTATATTTTTCCAAAGGAAATGGGGGTGTGTGTGATTTACTCTTGTTTTGCAGTTTTTCTCTTCATTTTCATAGGAAATACAGGTTTGAGTATCGATATGTTTATAACCTCTTATTTTAATTAAGACTAGAGGTTATGAGGTGATTATGTCGGCATTGGACAAGATTTTTAGTTCATTTGCTAAAAAAAGCGTTTTTAAAAACAAAGTGGTGCTGCAAACTAACTACACGCCAGAAACGATTCCCCATCGTAATGAACAAATTGAAGCTGTTGCTTCGATTCTCGCGCCCGCGCTGCGTGGAGACCGCGTGAGCAACCTTTTTGTGTACGGAAAAACAGGCACCGGAAAGACGCTTTCGGTGCAATACGTCACAAACGAACTCGAAAGACGTCTTCGTGAAGCAGGCAACGATTTCTTACGCGTTGTTTACGTTAACTGCAAGCTTAAAAAGGTGGCAGATACCGAATATCGCATCCTTGCCGAACTTATTCGCAGACTTGGTTCGAGCGTTCCCGCAACCGGACTGCCAACCGACAGCGTGTATAATAAGTTTGTTGAGCTTATCGACATTAAAAAACAGCTTATTCTGATTGTGCTTGATGAAATAGACCAGGCGGTCAATAAGATTTCCGATGGCTTTTTGTATACTCTTACACGGCTTAATTCCGAGTTAAAACGGGCGCAAATTAGTATTGTGGGTATAAGCAATAGTCTGACATTTATGGATTCAATCGATCCCCGCGTGCGCAGTTCGTTGAGTGAAGAAGAACTGGTGTTCGGTCCGTATAATGCGTTGCAACTGCAAGACATTCTTCGCGAACGGTCTCTTCACGCATTTCACGAAGGAGTTTTAGATGAGGGTGTCATTGCAAAATGTGCCGCCTTTGCTGCCCGCGAACACGGAGATGCGCGGCGCGCCCTGGATTTGCTCCGCGTTGCAGCAGAACTCGCCGAACGCGAACAGAATAAAAATGTACAACTTCGTCATATCGACGAAGCCAATAACAAGATCGAACGTGATAAAATGCTCGATATTATTGAGAACGAACCCCGCCAGTTTCAACTCGTGCTGTATTCTATTTTACAGCTTTCGGCTCAAAGCGCGAACGGAAAACTTTTCACTGGAGAGATTTACAACCGCTACCAACTCATGTGCGAACAGACGAAGAACGAAGTGTTAACACAGCGCCGCGTTTCTGACATTCTCGCAGAGTTTGATATGCTGGGATTGATTAACGCGCAGGTTATCAGCAGAGGAAGAGAAGGAAGAACGCGCGAAATCAAGTTCATGGTTCCCAAATCTCTTTTGCCCAAGGCAGAAGACATTTTGCGGAATTCGCTGGACCTATGAACGAATCAATTAGCGCGCTTATTCGGGAAAGGGGCGTTTTCCTCCAAAAAGAACTTTACGATTTGTTTACACAGTTTAACGATGTAACTCTCGCACGGCAGTTTCTTGACGGGTTGGAACGCGCCTCTGGACAGAAGCTTATTACAACTGCAAGTTTAACTAAACATATTGAAGTTGTTGGCGGGGCAGTTAATACGCTGCCTGGAGAAATGCGCCAACTTGCCGAAACGACACTTGTAAAAATGGGCATTACTATTGAAATTCAGCGAATTGCCAGCGTTGAACCCCAAAGAGATTCAACCGAAATCTCTTATCAAATCTTTTTTTCGGGAAGCAAAAACACAAAGAAAATTGAGGTCGCGGACTTTGTAGGGCACTTTCGTTCGCGCTATCATCAGATTCAACGGCTGCTGATGCAGAGGCCAGATATTCAAAATTTAGTGTCTATTAATAAAATCGGAAGAGATCGGCAGCGCTTTGCAGTTATTGGAATTGTTTGCGAGAAACGAATTACCAAGAATAAAAATCTTATTATCACTTTTGAAGATTTGACTGGGCGCACCAAAGGCATTGTAAAGCGGGGGCACGAGTGCTTCACAAAGGCCGCTGAATTGCAGCTCGACGACGTTGTTGCTCTGAAGGTTTCAGGCAATAACGAACTTCTTATGATTCAGGACATTATTTTTCCCGATGCGTTCAAGGAGAAGGTGCGCTTTAATCGGGAAGCGTATGTTGCTTTTGTGTCTGATGTGCACGCGGGGAGCGCTAAACATCTGGGCAACCAATTCGAAAGATTTATTGATTGGCTCAATACTGATACTCAAACAGCCCCGCTCATTAAATTCATATTTTTTGTGGGGGATAATGTTGACGGCGTTGGTGTTTTTCCCGGACAAGAGCGCCTTCTTGCTGTGAAAGACTTGAAAAGCCAGTATAATCTGCTTGCGAGTTATCTTAAACGCGTGCCCCAGCATATTACCATGTTTATGTGCCCGGGCCAACACGACTCTGTGCACGTCGCCGAGCCGCAGCCAGTTATAGATAATATTTACGGCGAAGCGCTCTACGGGGTTCGAAATTTGATATTGGTTTCTAACCCCGCGCTCATTAAATTGATTGAGGAGGACAAAGAATTTCTTGTGCAAATGTATCATGGGGCAAGCATCCATCATTTTATAAATGAAATTGAAGAATTGCGACTCGCGAAGGCGCACCAGTGCCCCGCGAGGGCGGTTCGACATATGTTGAAACGCAGACATTTGGCTCCCACGCACGGTGTCACGCCGTCGATTGTATACGTTCCAAACTCGCAACACGACCCGATGGTTATTCAAGATGTTCCGGATGTTTTGTGCACAGGAGAGGTGCATCGGTTGGATATCGAAACATACAACGGGGTGCTTATTATTACGGGAAGTTGCTGGCAGTCGCAAACTGAGTTTGAAGAGAAGGTTGGAAATGTGCCTGACCCATGCAAGGTTCCAATTTTAAATCTTAAAACACGCGAGCTAAAGATACTCGATTTTACTGATGGACTCGAATAGCTATTTTAATTCGCTTGATGCTGCTGTGAAGGGCTGCTACGATTTAGCCAAGGCCGCGCGCGCTAAAGGTCTTGATCCTGTGAATGACGTTGAAACACCAATTGCAACCTCGCTTGCCGAAAAGGTTATCGGGTTGATTTCCGTTATGTATCCCCAGCTTAACGATGGGCGGATTGTGAAACGCATCATTGAACTTGAAAGAGAGTACGGGCCGCTTGAGATGGCCGTTTCGTTGAAAATTGCTGAAGAAATCGCCAAAGAGCATTTTTGCAAGTTTGAAAGTCTTTTGCAAGCCATTGACGCTGGAATTCGTGTTGGCTTTGCTTACACTACTATCGGTGTGGTTTCTTCCCCTTTAGAAGGGTTCACAGGGTTAAAATTGAATAAGACCCGCGAAGGAAAAGATTATTTTGTAGCCTATTTTTCTGGGCCGATAAGAAGCGCGGGCACAACCGCGGGCTGTGTTGCGCTGATGATTATTGATTATTTGCGCGAGTTGTTTGGTTTTGCGAAGTACGACCCCGACGAGCAAGAAGTTCGGCGCTATGTGACTGAAAACTACGATTATCACGAAAGGGTTACCAATCTGCAGTATCTGCCGACTGAAGAAGAAATTGTGTTTCTGGCTAAAAATCTACCCATCCAAATTTCTGGAGAACCGACCGAAGATCGCGAAGTGTCTAATTATAAGGATCTCGCCAGAGTCGAAACCAATTTTATTCGGGGAGGCATGTGCCTTATTTTTTCTGAAGGGCTTGCGCAGAAGGCGCAGAAGGGGTTTGGGCTGCTTAAGAAAGCACAAGAGCGTGGTTTTATTTCAACGGGTTGGAACTTTCTTGCAGATTATATCGCGCTGCACAAGAAACGAGAGAAGGGTTCTGCAGATAGTTCGCCCACATATATCAAGGATCTTGTTGCAGGAAGGCCGGTTTTTGGACATCCGTCGCGTTCGGGCAGTTTTAGATTTAGATATGGGCTAAGCAGAGTCAACGGTTTTTCGGCAGCTTCGGTGCATCCCGCGACCATGGGAATCTCAGGCAATTTTTTGTCGTTCGGAACACAATTGAAAGTTGAAAAGCCGACTAAAGGGTGTGCTATTTCTTCATGCGACCAAATGGATGGCCCCATTGTTAAAATGCTGGATGGGCGCGTGAGGCGTGTTGAGACTCTTGAAGAAGCAAAACGTCTTTATCCTGACGTCGTCGAGATTTTGTATCTTGGAGACGTATTGTTCTCATTGGGAGATGTAATGAACCGCAATTATGATTTGCTTAAGCCAGGCTATGTTGAAGAATGGTGGGGGCTTGAACTTGAGAAACGCGCCGACGCCCGCATTGTTGCAGACCCGTTCGCCGTATCTTTTGAACAGGCAGTGGAATTGTCGGTGCAGTACGATTTGCCCATGCACCCGCGCTACATTTATTATTGGACGCAAATCGATCGGAGCTTCTTTCTTGCACTGATTGATTGGATAGGGCACGGACATGTGACTGAAAACAAACTTGTTTTGCCATACGCGGCTTCTGACCGAGAACGATTCGTCCGCGGAAAGCGCGCGCTTGAGATTGTGGGATGCGAACACATAGTTGGTTTAGAACATGTCGTTATTTCCCTGCCAGATAGTGCTGCCCTGCTTTATAATTTAGGAGTAAATTTGCGATTAGAAGATTTTGAAGTCGTTTTTGAAAACAGCGTGAAGAAGCTGTGCGACTTACCAGAGGCACAAACGTTAGAGTTGGTTAATCATATAAGCAAGGCAGTTATTAAAGACAAGGCTGGAACGTTTATTGGGGCACGTATGGGCCGACCTGAAAAGGCGAAGCTACGAAAACTTGTGGGCAGCCCCCACGCGCTCTTTCCTGTTGGCAAACAAGGAGGAAGACTAAGGAGTGTCACGGCTGCGGTTGAAGAGGGGGTTGTTCGCGCCGAATTCGGCTTATATTTTTGCGATGCGTGCAATAAGGACGCTATTTATCCCTGCTGTCCTGATTGCGGTGCAGCGTGCAAGAGATTGTATTACTGCCGCTCATGCGACGCGCGCTCTGCCAGCCCATGTTTAGAGCACGATAATAAACAGGACTATTGTGAACAAAGCATTGATGTCCGCGCTTATTACGACAAGGCGCGAGCCCTGACTGGGGTAACGACGGATATGGCTCCCATTGTTAAGGGGGTTCGCGGAACTTCTAACAAAGACCACAGTTGTGAACATCTTGGGAAGGGGATGTTGCGCGCCAAACATAATTTACATGTTAATAAGGACGGAACGATACGGTACGATATGACTGAGATGCCCCTTAATCATTTCAGGCCGCGAGAAATTGGCACAAGTATTGAACTCCTGAGAGGACTGGGTTATACCCACGATATTGACGAAAAACCATTAGAACAAGAAAATCAAATGCTGGCGCTCTTGCCGCACGATATTGTACTGCCGGCGTGTCACGACTCTGATGACGAGCCGGCAGACGAGACGTTTATGCGGGTTTGCGCATTTGTTGATGATGAATTGGAACGAATGTACAAATTGCCCCGGTTTTACAACGTGAAGTCGCGAAGCGACCTCGTTGGGCAGTTATTTGTGTGCATTGCCCCGCATATCTGCACGGCGACTGTTGGCCGCCTGATTGGATTTTCAAAGACGCAGGCGATGCTGGCCTCTCCGTTTATGCACGCGGCAATGCGGCGGGACTGCGACGGTGATGAGGCTGCAGTTATTCTGCTTATGGATATGCTCCTCAACTTTTCACGCAAGTTTTTGCCCGCACACCGCGGCGGAACGCAGGATGCACCGCTTGTTTTGAATACAAAAATAAATGCGGGAGATGTCGATGATCAGATTTTAACCTTTGAGTTGGGACCTTACCCCCTTGAGATGTATGAATACGCCGAACAAGGAAAGCACTCGTCTGAAGTGAAGATTGATAATGTGAAATCGCGTTTGAAGGAGGGCAAGAATCCATTCTATCCCCGCTTTTTTACGCACAATACGCACGACTTAAATGGAGGAATAACTAATTCTTCTTATAAAAGCCTGCCAAGCATGTCAGAAAAGGTCGATGCAATGATGACTTTGTGCAAAAAACTTAGGGCGGTTGATGTGAGCGATGTTGCGCGGCTTGTCATCGAGCGCCACTTTATTCGGGACACGAGAGGCAACCTGAGAAAGTTTTCCATGCAGGTTTTCAGATGTGTGGGCTGCAACGAAAAGTTCAGGAGGCCCCCGCTCGCGGGGAGATGCACCTGCGGCGGGAAATTAATTTTTACTATCTCAGAGGGGAGCATTGTTAAGTATTTGGCGACTGCGCTTGAGCTTGCGCGAACTTATCAGGTGAGCCCGTACTTGTTAGAGTGTCTGGAGCTGGTTGAAAAAGATATTGAAAGTCTTTTTGGCAAGGACAAAGAAAAACAAGAACAATTGGCTAAGTGGTTTGGTCAGCCAAGATAGTAAAAGATTGAGGGAATAATTAAGCAAGCCATCAGGTGTGTTCTTTTTACTCCGGATTGCAGCGCGTATGAGCCGAGGGCGGTTGATGTCATTAAAATTACCAGTCCAGAGGCGCGGGTAATGCTTATGACCACTATAATGATTAAGGCAATTATTGCATAGGAAAGCAATTGGTAGTTTATTTTTCCTATGAGCGCGGCGCATTGACGTGAGAGTGCAATTGCCAGTGCGGCCGCGATGAACGATGCGATGATGCTGGCTGCTAGAATGAGCACGATTTGCCAGGTTTGGATTTGCTGTAAAATCTCTAATATTGTTGCGGCTGCCCCGGTTCTGGCTTTTTGAATCGCATAAACTATGACAAAACTCCAAATCATGGTTATCATCGTCATTGTTCCGTTTAGGAAGAGAAATCCTCTTTGAGAATAGTCAGAAACTTCTGCGGCGATGAGCGAGGCATACCCAGAACCAATCGCTGGAAGAAATGAGCAGGGAGGGGCTATACAAACAGCACTCACGGCTGTTTTTTTTAAATCTGCGATGGGTGGAAACGCTTCTTTCCATTTACATCTTTTCTGCGGGGGGAGGATGGTTTTTTCATGTATTGCTGCGATGAGTGTTGAAGTTCCGAACAAGCCTGTGAGTAATGGGAGAAGGGGTTCGCGCACAGGCACGTTAAGAGCCGCGTAGCCGAGAAAACCGGCGGCAAGAAGCACCAATACCGCAGAGACGGGTTTTTTCTCCCGCACAGCCATGTACGTAATAAGTGCAATCAATAAGAACGGAATTATCCTTAACAGAGGGGCTGATATTTTTGGCACAAGAAAGATAAGCGGGGCAGAAAGCAATACTGCCAGAACAGTTGCAAAGAGCGCGCCGTAAACAGAAATTAGGAGAGCCTCATGGCCGTTGCCTTCCTTCAACAGAGCGTGACCTGGAAGAACCGAGAGAACTGTTTCTTCATTCGGCGCGCCGAGATATATTGAAGGGATAAAGTCAATAATAGTATGGGTGACGGCAAGAGAAGCAATGCCAATTGCAAGTGCGAGCGGGGAGATGCTTGAAATAAACGGCGTCGCGGTTAATGTTAGTAATAATGCAGCAACAAGATTTATGTGGATTCCGGGTGCGAGGCCTGTAAATGTGCCTATTAAAATTCCTGCGAATAACGCGATTAATGCTTCAAGCAGCATTGAAATCTACACGGCCAGAGTTTAATTCTCTTTTCTTTTCTATAACTTTTTCCTATAGCATTCCAAGGCAATTTTAGATTTGATTCTGGAAAACGATTTAAAATCCATTGTGTAAACGTGTTGCTGTTTGGACCCAGCAAAACGTATTCATTTTTATAAGGGTAGTTTTTTGCATTACTTTCAATAAAAGAGATCATTTTGTGCGCTGTTGAATTGTTTTTCCCTTCTAAATACCCCAACAACCTGCTTTTGTACCTCTGCCCTGGAGAGAAGGGATTTAGATTCATTCCCGTCAAGGGATTATTTTTGCCCAATCCCAGATATACGTTGCCCCAAGATTTTTTTGGTTTGGGATTATGAAACTTTCCGGACTCCCATCTATTAACATTTCCTTTTTTGTTAATAACAAACCACGTGTGCAATGCAAAAAATAATGGAAGCGGAACTCTGGAACACATTATGAAGATTTGATATAGATAACTGCGCAACTTATAGCCCATACAATTAAATAAAAAAAGAGTGAATTAATTCCTTTCTTCTTTGTATGCTTTGCATCTTTCTTTTCGTAAGATGCTTCAATTCTTCTGTATTTTGAGCT
>Ga0209541_10002395_pt1 | contig 35523 bp, 38 predicted proteins | sample RifCSPlowO2_01_FD_184027 | JGI IMG/M metagenome (GOLD analysis project Ga0209541, IMG submission 184027) | Groundwater microbial communities from Rifle, Colorado - Rifle CSP2_plank lowO2_0.1 (SPAdes) (version 2) | ecosystem: Environmental > Aquatic > Deep subsurface > Groundwater | place...
AATCTTCTGTCTTAACAATTTGCAGTACATGCCAACCATATTTTTTTACATCGTCTATTACCTTTTGTTCGGACTGATCCATATAACTATATTAACAAAACATAACTAACCCTAGAGCTTATAAAAGTTTGACCTTTTAGAAAATCAAGAGCGAATTGCTGTAAGAAATTGGTCTACGTTCACTGCTCCATTTTCTTCAAAATAAGACCCTACTGATATGCAGTCCACTACACCCTTATAAGGTGTGGCATTATCTGGTTGATACACGCCTCCACCGATAAAAAGTAAAGTATCAGGTGAAACTTCGTCTATGAGTTCTCTTGCAGTTCGCACCATATCAGGATTTGCACTTGTTGAAGCGTGACTTCCAGCATCAAAAAACACACAATCAACTCCTCTTTGCAGCCATTGCTGTACTGAGTGCAGTACTCTTTCTTGTTCTTCAACATTACCTGTGTCTACTGGCTTTATACCTGTTACTCTTGATACGGAAGCGTTTGGATCACCGCAAAGTACGTAGAGTGTAGAGATGCTAGGTATTCCCCTTTCAGAAAGGGTACTATGCACATATTGGCGAGCTTGCGGAGGATACACTACATCAAAATCATAACCCTCTGAACCAACAATAAAGCTGTAATTCAATACACCAGTAATTCCATCTGGTCGTCGTGGAATTTGATTTATGTGTCCTGGAAAGATGATTATAGGAACGTCTACGGAAGCATCTACGACCGAATCTACTGTTTCTTGAAAAACGCCTTCCTCAATATGTCCACTGCCGCCAATAAGCACTGCATTTCCACCTTGCTGAAGGAATTTAGCAGTTCTGGTTTGAGCTACTAAAGGAGACTGTTTTGGTGGATCAATGAGCATTGCAAGTCTTGTATACCTTTGTCCCGACCACATTTCTGACAATCGCAATAGTGATCCATCTTTTAACATAGTTTTTATCTGAGACTTGCAGATGGTTTCAATCTTCCATCTAGAACAAAAATTTTAGGTGGCTTATTTCCAGCTTCATGTTCTTTTTTGTAGATTGATTGCAATTCAATTATACGTTGCTTATTATTTGCCACTTGGATTACTACATAAGCACTTCTTTTTGCGTTCTCACTCTGCTTATAAAGTTTTAATTGTTTTTCATATCCATGTAGTAAATTATTGGCAGAATGTTTGAGTTCAACAACATATCTAAGATCATATCCATAACTATATTTGAAGTCTACTGAACCACTTCCCGCATTAGATTCTCTATTTAAGTCAATGTTATTAGCATCACAGTAAATATCACTCATTGCGTAGAATAATAATTGAGTATATCGTTCTGGCCTCAACTTTTTCTTAAACCCATCAATATCATAAAGTTGTTTATTCAATCCGTTGTATTCTATATGCTGTCTAAATTTTTCAACAATCTTATTTACTAGTCCTTCAATATCTTCTATTGTTGGAGATTTTAATGGTTGTAACTCAATCGGATATTTTTTTGTATAGTCTTTCGCTAAAGCATTGAATATAAACTCACCTTTGGGGTCTTTAGAAAAATCATAAGGTTTTGGAGAAAAACTACGATATGTATTTATTAACTCCTTGATATTTTCGGGGTCCTTAAAAAGTCGTTCCCTAATAATATCTTTCCTTATTTTCTTGTTCCTTTCTTGGAAAACATCTCCAATTAAAGCGTTTAATTTTGCTCTTAGTTGAGAGTTGAAGGCAACCAAATTATCAATGTCTGCCCATGACACAGCAACTGGTAGGTCTTTAAGGATGTTCTTTGGTAAGAAAATGATTCCATGTTTCCCATTGGGATGACGAGGTAATGTATAAATTCTCTTTTCTGTTTTGAGTTGGACAACTTTTTTAATACCTAACCTCTTCACAGCATTTTCAGTAAAAGTATAGAAATCATGCTTGAGTATTTTAATTGTCATGTCGCTTAATCTGTCAGCTCCAAACCCTTCCTCAAACAATCCAATTAGTTCAAAAACTTCTGGGTCTTTTATTCCTAATTGAACAAGTTCATAACCTCTTTTTATGAGTTTGTTTGCTAAATACATTCCTACTCCGCTCCCATTACTGGATCGTTTCCCATAACCTATCGCTACTCCCCTGACCTCCTGAAAAATTAACAGTTTCCTAGCTACACGCCAAGCAATGTCATCTTCTTTAGTTGAAACACTAAGTAATTTAATGATTTTTGCAAAATACCCCTCAAGATTTTTTCTGGAATCAGAGAACTCGACAATATCTATGTTTTTTAAGAGAAGGGGATCAACGAATAGATTCGTATCTATATCAATGAAGGTATCAAGGATATGTAATTTTTCAAATTCAGAAGCATCAATTTGGAGATAGTCACTTAATGTTTTCATATCTTTTTTTCATGTTCATTTTGTGCTGATATTATAACCCAAAGTGGAAAAGTTGGATAGTGAAAGAAATAGATCATCAGTCACAAGGATATTCATCGCCGTTAGTTACTCTTGTAAACTTACCTGTGTCGTCATAGAAGGAAAATGAACATTTAATTTCACCTGAGCATTTATCGACTGCATACCAATTAAATGTTGCAGCATGGCCTGATATATCAGGATCATTGGGGTATTGTTCATTAGAATAGACATGAACCGTGTATAAAGCAGATGTTTCACTATCCACATCTACAACAGCTTTACTTGTTTGATTTTTTGTTATACGGTCTCCATCACTAAAATAGTCTATTACTTCGGGCAGTTGTTTAACAATGCTAATGGCTTGGTCTGCATTGATAGCATTACAAGCTATCTTAGAAGGATTCTTTCGGAGCCATATGAATACAGTGACTGCAATGAATATGGCTATTGATAAAAGCAAGAATCTATTCAGTTTTATTTTCATATCTCTTGACGCCGTTAATGAAATATACGCAGGAATACATAAGGTACTATATGAGGATCACATTGAAAGAAGCGTTTTCATTCTCCTCTCAATTTCCTCTCGTTTAATCATTTCTAGTTTAGCTTCCTTTCTTACGGTTTTTAATCCCTCACCCCTTGTCCTGTCAGAATCTAACATCATTGACTGATGTCTGCAATAATCAGCATATAGAGAACTGTTGTAATCAGACCAGTCATCCTGAACTTGTTGTAGTGTTTTTTTATCATGTTTGTACCGTTCAGTGCATCGTGTATATTCGTCAACAAGATCACTCAAGTTTTTTAGTTCTTTAGTCAATCCTTCCAAGTCTTGTTCTAAAATCTTAGCAGTACCTTTGTCATTATCAGAGTCTTCTAAGTCACTCTTTACCTGATCTATGGATTCTCCTAATTCCTTTTCAGTTACTTGATACCAATACTTGTTGATGTCATCAGGATTCTCAAATGGTCCGAATATCCCTTTCATTTTCATATGCATATAACCATATAGGTTGAAAGCTATTCTAAACTACTACAACAGCATTATCAATAGGAATATCTACGTTTTGTAGGTTGTACAGTTGTACGAGTGAGGTGAGAATAATCTCATGTTAAGCCGTACAAAGTTTACTGAAATAGTTGGGAACAATGTTAAGAAACATCGTACTAAGCAGGGGCTTTCACAAGAGGAGCTTGCTGATTCATGTGGCTTTTATAGAACCTATATCAATCTGGTAGAGTCAGCCAAAAGAACACCATCCTCATACAATCTATACCGCCTTGCTAAAGGCTTAAAAGTCAAAGTTAGCGATCTCTATCCATCAACAGTGTAGGGGGGGCTATGTCCCGATGGGTTGGGTATTAAAAAAGTGAACGTATAACACCTTACACAAACGTACAGTAATTTTTTATAAAATAATTTCGGCGTGAAGCGACTTGATATAATGTGGCTATATGCCTCTTGTAGCAATCAGTAAACATAATCCCTATGGGCTCACCTTAAAACAACAACTCTTTGTTGATCACCTAGCGACCTCCATATGCACAGGAAAGCCCATTAGACCCAAAGACTGTGTCAAGATGGTGTACAGCGTTAAAAACGACGCTACGGCTCGTGTAATGGCATCAGAGAACCTTTCAAAACCTAACATTAAGAAAGCTCTACGACATGAACTACAAAAGGCTGGTTTACTTGGTAATAATTCCAAAATAGAGCAGAAATTAACCGAGGGGCTTGACGCCGTTAAAGAAAATGGAGAAGTAGATTACGCAGTGCGACTACGCTACATACAGGAGATATTTAAGGTCATAGGCTTATATAATGATTCAGTCAAGATAAGGGTAGAATCTAAGCCTTATACTTCATGGGATGACGATACGTTAAAGAGTAAGATACAAGAGCTGCAAGAGGAGTTGCAGGTGTAGGGATAGTGCGAACTGTTGAATAAGGGGTATTTTGTGGGGTGTTAGACGTATCGCCCAGTCGTCTGTATGAAAATGAATATGAAAAATGAACAATTGGTTTCGCTTGAGACGCTTCAATATATTGCCGATCACATATTCTCTCTTAAAAGGGGACAAAGGCTTAATGATTTTTTGCATGGGTGCGACATACCGAGCGAATTGTTAAAAGGCGATATTAAAGATGCTGATTCCCTATACAGTCTTCTAAAGAAACTACCTAATTCCAGAGAGCAAGGCGACTACATTCTACTTAGCATTATTGGGAAATCTGCTCATCCTCTTATGTACAACGGCAATAAACAAAAGGCTGATACAGTACAAGAAGAGTACAATGCATTGTTGAAATTGGACGGTTGGCAGTTAATAGATTATAAAATACATGGTTTATCACCTGAAAAAACACAAGAAGATGAAAAGATACGTCTAAAAGAGATTGGCGATGACATAAATGCATTGCAGCAGGTAATTAAAGGATGCTGTATTGAGGAGGCTTCGCTTATATTATTGGCATATCCTATCTTGTTGAGAATAATCGTACTTCATTTTGAACGACTACCAGATGTCAATATAACAATGGATCAATTCTACTCCGACCTTATCGCTTCATTTAACAAAGCATCAAAAACATTGATTGAAAAAATCATTCAAAATTCCACGGAAGAAAAGACTGGGTATTCAATGTTTGGTTATATTGATAGTCAAATGATCTCTGATCTTATTTATTTACCCTTCACAAATTTATATACAGCCGAGACTGAATTAAAGGAAATCTCTCAAAAAACCAATATGCCCGAAATAGAAACTTTCAAAGAGGTGGTGACTAAAATAAACGGATATTATGGTGAACTACGAGAGACCATTAACATTAGTACAGACGATATTAAAATAACCGATCAGTTAAAAAAGCAGCTTAATAAAGCTAACACATTTCTAAATCTGCTATCCCCACCTAACAAAGATCGCTTTTGCTGGATTGAAAGCGGTACGTTCCATATTATGCTTAATTCTGGGAGACCCAAATCTGTTGATTTTGAAGTAAGAAGCGAAGGTGTATTCATGCTGAATTTATTTGAAATTTTCTTTTCTCATTGGGAACAGTATGGTAATAAAGTGCTTTCCAAAAAGATTATCGTTGAGCGTTTGAGCGAAAGGACAAAGGGTTTAAGTAGCGATAAAGGAGATGGATTTCTTAGATATACAATCAAAAATATCCGAGCTAAGATTAAAGCAAAGGGCTTATTTGATATTGTATTCCTATCCGACTTTCAAAAAAAAGATCAAGGATGGTATCTTGATATTACGAATCCTTATATAAAATACTCCCTAAATACCCGCCTTCAAAATTAGAAAGACTTTCCTGACAATCTTCTTCCCCTCTTGACATCACAGAGTGTACCGCAATGGTTAACTCTATATGAAAAGAGATGAAGAAACGAAAATTCTAAATTCTTGGCTAACCACCAAATTGGCTCAAAAAGTACGAGATGAATTTGAGCCATTGTACAACCGTTCCCTCTCCGACAAAGAAGTCTTATTGATCGCTAACAACTTGACTGACGTATTAGAAGTTTATCTGAAATTCAGAGTAAGACAGAAATATGGAAACGCAGCAGTATAAAACAAAAGATTTAGCAGAAGCAGCCTGTCTTATAACTACAAAAAAACGTTTGGTACAAGTTGACCGCAATAGCTCAATATGCTGGTTCGTCTTTGATGATCAGAAAGCATGTGAAGCATTATCTCGTGAGTTCTTCTTTGGCGAAGTCCTAGTCAATGCAAGGGACTTTTACGAGGCTCTTAATAGATTGAAACATAAAATTTTTAGTTAAAATTTACAAACCTAAATTGATATGAAAATGAAATATGAACCAAACTACAAAGGGTACTTCTATATCAATCGTGCTGTTCTAAAAGTCTTAATAACAAAGAAGCAGCTATCATTTTCACAACTTGGCTCACTCATTTACTTTATATCTCAAATTGACTTTGATAAGAAACACAAAAATTATTCAAAACTCATAAGAGACGATGATGTAATGGCGAAATCGTTAGGTCTTAGCACTTCAACGATCTATAAGCAGAGGAAGGAATTAGCAGAAAAGGGCTTATTTGCTATCAATAACAACATAACAACTTTTGAATCATTTTTCCTTTTCAGGATTGAGTACGCATCATTTTTCTCAAAGATGAATGATGAACAACTTCAACACATTTTTGACAATCCGCAAAAAGGGAAAGAAATAATTAAGGTGCGGTCGGAAAAATCTCACTCAAATGAACCTGAAATTACCGATCCCTTTAATCTTTCTTCTAAGGAGAATGTAGGTTTATCTGATGACGATATAGAGATAAATGACGATGACTTTGGCATTGACTTTCAGGAAGGAGGTGATGAGCATGGAAGAGAATAGGTTGCAGTTTGAAGCCGAAATAATGGATTTGTTTATGAAGCTGATGGCTAAAAACATGGCTAGGGCACGCAGTAGAGCTATCAGAAGAGGTCTTGAGAGTAGAAAAAAACGGCTGGCGTTAGAAAACGCTTATTGAATTATGGTTGCGTAAAACTTATATTATAAATTGGACTCAGAATACGATTAGACTTATAAACGCCCTCATTGGGACAGAGCCTAATCGTTCTGAGTCCACCCAGTGGGGGCTTTTTAATTATAAAAATTTATTAAACACAATATGGAAAACAAATTAAAATACTTTATTTATTGTAGGAAGTCTGAAGAAGACGAAAAGAGACAGATTTTATCAATTGAAGCACAGCTTCGTGAATTAAAAGATTACGCACGAAAGTGTAATCTCAGTATTGTTGAAATACTTACGGAAAGTAAATCAGCTCGTAAGCCTGGCAGAGAGATATTTAATGCGATGCTGAAAAGAATTGAAGCAGGTGAGGCTAATGCAATGCTTGTTTGGCAGGTTAACAGAATAGCAAGAAATCACAAAGACGGTGGTAATGTTCTTCAATTTATTACCGATGGAGTAATCAAGCAGGTGGACACACCTAATAAACAATTCAAAAATACAGGTGATGACAAGTTCGTTATGAGTATTGAATTTGGAATGGCTACTAAATACTCTGATGACTTGAGTGATAACATACGAAGAGGAAACCGTCAAAAATATGAGCGAGGTGAATACATCGGTTGGGCTCCAATCGGCTATATAAACGAAAAAATAAACGGCAACCCGAATATCGTGACCGATCCAACAACGGCTCCTTTAGTGAAAAGAGTCTTTGAGGAGTATGCAACCGGCAATTATTCACTAGGAACAATGTGTAGTGCAATTGCGAGTTGGGGACTTAAAACGCAAAAGGGCAAAGCTATTGGCAAGTCACATTTGCAAAAGGTTCTCACGAGACCAACCTATTATGGTTGGTATCAGCATGGTGGAGAGTTACATAAAGGAAATTATGAAACATTTATATCAAAAGCCTTATTTGATACTGTTCAAGACGTGCTACACAACCGCTCAAAGCCTAAAAAGGAACATTTTGATTGGGCTTACGCCGGATTGTTAAAATGTGGATGTGACTGTGGAGCATCTATTATCTTTGAGACGAAACGTAAATACTATAAAGGTACAGACAGGTCAGCAGAGTATACCTATGCTCGTTCAAGTAAAAGGTGTAGAGCTTGCGACGAAAAGGGAATCTCAATAGCCGACCTTGAAAGTCAAATAATTGAGAAGATAGAAGCGGTAACAATAAGCAATCAACGCTGGAAACTCGGAATGGAGCTTCTTCAGTTAAGGTATCAGGATGAATCAAATAAACGATCAGAAATTGTTGAGAATTTACAACGAGCACGAAGTAAATCAAAAAATGAACTTGATGGGTATTTCAAAATGAGAGCACGAGAGGAAATGACGGCAGAAGACTTTAAGGAAAAGAAAGATGAACTTGTAAAACTAATGAGCGATTATGAAGAAAAAATAAACGAAGCGATGCACAACCAAAAGCATTGGTTGGAACTTGCAGTAGATTTTATGAATACAGCCTTACAAGCGAAAGAAATAATTTCAGGCGATAATTTGGAAGAAAAACGAAAAATTATCAAAAAGATCGGTTGGAACCTTAAAATAAAAGATGAAAAGCTTGTTTGGACATACCAAATGCCCTATGATGTACTCCTTATTCCGGAGTATCGTACTAACATGTCCAGGGGGAGGGATTCGAACCCCCGTAGGCTTGCGCCGATAGATTTACAGTCTATTCCGATTGGCCACTCCGGCACCCCTGGTTGATTTATCTCTTTCAATTACTGTTTTTAATCGTGATTTTAACATTCTCCTTCCTTGGCTTGATTTATAAAAGAGCTCTTGGTTTATAGCGTCCCCTTTATATTTAAACCCCTCATAGTAAACTAACTCGAATGGTCTTCTGGGTCTAGTACTTTTTGACTCACCATTATTATGCTGTTCTAGTCTTTTCTCTACATTATAGGTAAAACCAATATAAAATTTTTTATCCTTCAGACTAAGCAAAACATACACGAAATACATAAAAACATTATATTCCATCCGCTCTGCCCGCTCAGACTAAAAACTCTGAGCGTGAGATCGGACCCGCTCGCTATGCCGAGCGGGCTCCGGCACCCCTGGTAAAATCCGGTCTTATTATATCATCTCAGGCCTCTATCGACTTGTAATTCTTGTCAAAACTAAGTAACATAATTATGTATGGTATACGCCTTCGTTAAAGACCACACTATTAAACTCCTTTCTTTGTCTAGGACTATGCTTGGGCAATACCGTACGTCTTTTTTCGCTAAAAATCACTCCGTTGGCTTACTTAAAAATGGAGCTATAGAAAACATTGATCTTGTTGCATCGGCCATAAAAGAAGCTCTCACCCAGGCACAGCCAGCGCCAATGGCTGAAAAAGACATTTTTCTCATTTTGCCTCAGGAAGCATTTACATTTGCACGCTATTCAATTCCTGGCGACATATCAGACGCTGCCGTCTTATCTTTTGTTAAAGATAAGCTCCGCTCAGAACAGGCGGTTGACGTTGACACTCTTCTTCATGACTTTATTGTTACTAAAACAGACGAGGGGTGTGTAGTCTTGTTTTATGGAATGGATAAGACACTCTATGCCAATTTTGATGATGCATTTAGACTCCTTGGACTAACTGTTAAAAATGTTATTCCTGAAACACTTGCCTACTTCAAATTGTTTAACAAAACATTAAATGGGCAAAAACAGGAGAAGGTTATGTTTGTTGATTATGATGAGGATTCATTTGGATTTGTATATGATGCCACCGGGTTACTGCAGGATGATAGAATCACTTTAAAAGATGATATTGTTGAGTCTTTAAAAAAAGAAATCGAGGACCTTCAGAAAAAACATACTCTTACCCTTAATAGAATTATTTTATCCGGCCCAAAATCAAAAGATACCCGCCAGGATTTCTTCACTAAAGATGTTGGTGTCTGGACAAATCCACTTGAGAAAATTATTCAAAACTTTTACGGAGATTATGTTAAGTTGCTTTTGCCCACACAGGGAGCACAATTTTCTCTTTTGCAGTTCGCTGTCAATCTAGGAGGATATATTTTTGAGAGTGAGAAAGATAAATTTCAACCGCTTACTCCTAATAGAAAAGTTAATATAACTTCAAATGGCAGTGAAAGACGAAAGACATCGCTTCCATTTACAAAACGAGACACGGCAATATTTTTACTATCATTTATTTTGTCGTTTGGAATCATAATTGGCCTTGCCAACTTCAAAAATATTCCAGGAATATCTCAATCTTTCAAACCAATACCAACTATTGAACCAACAAAGACTCAGAAACCAACAACCGTTCCAACATCGTCTATTGAGCGTTCAGAAATCAAAGTAAAAATTTTGAATGGAACAGGAATTAAAGGGAAAGCCAATGAACTGGCAACAATTTTAAAAGAAAAGGAATACTCTGAGGTTTTAACAGGTAATGCTGAGAGTTTTGATATTAAGAACACGGAAATCCAAGTTAAAGAAAGTAAAAAAGACGCCGTTATCCTAATTAAAAAAGATTTGGGGGGAATTGTTGAAATCAAAAAGACGAGCTCTCTTGATGAGGATGAAGCAGCAGATGCTATTGTAATCTTAGGACTTGACTTAGTCTCACCCACGCCAACTAAATCCGAGTAGTTTTAGCCTCATACCTCAGGTATACTGTACCCAACTATGGAAACTTATGAAGAATTAATAAATCGGGTAGATTATTTGGTAAAAAGCGTTGATCTTGAGATAAAAAGACGAGAGTTGTCCGAGCTTGAGGCACAGACTTATGGGCCAAATTTTTGGGCCGATCATGAAAAGGCTTCGAGTGTTATGAAGCAAATTTCCGATTTGAAAAAACTTATTGATGACTTTGACATGTTAAATATTCTTATTGAAGAGAAACAATATGATGAAGCTAAAAAATTAATTAACCAGTACGAGATTCAAATTTATTTATCAGGAAGTTATGACAAGGGAGACGCTTTACTTTCGATTCACGCGGGGCAAGGCGGTACTGAGGCAATGGATTGGACAGAGATTTTATATCGCATGTATTCTCGCTATGTTGAAAGGAAAAATTATAAAGCAACAGTTTTAGACCGAATTGACGGTGAGGAAGCCGGTATTAAAAGCATAACAATCAAAGTTGAAGGACTCAATGCTTTTGGTTATCTGAAGGCTGAAGCTGGAGTACATAGACTGGTGCGTTTGTCTCCATTTAACGCGAATAACCTTCGTCAAACGTCGTTTGCTCTGGTTGAAGTTTTGCCGGTAATTGACGACAACGACGTTATTGTTAATGAAGACGATCTTGAGTGGAATTTTTTCAGATCAGGCGGTCATGGAGGGCAAAATGTTAATAAAGTTTCAACCGCAGTCAGATTAATTCATAAACCGTCAGGCATTGTTGTTACTTGTCAGCAAGAGAGAACTCAAGAACAAAATCGGGGAATTGCGCTAGAGCTACTGAAGGCAAAACTTTGGCAACAACAATCAAAGGCCAGGGATAAAGAAATAAACAGTCATAAAGGCCCAAAGCAAGCTTCTTGGGGACTCCAAATTCGATCTTATGTTCTTCACCCTTATCGGCTTGTTAAGGATCTAAGAACAGGGCACGAGGAAAGCAATACTGATAAAGTACTCGATGGTGACCTTGACCCATTTATTGAAGCATTCCTAAAATCTGCTCGTTAATAATTCCTTAATTTCATTTGTTTTTTTGTGGGCTATTTGCTAGTATGAAAACATCATGGACAGCACAACCAATTCATCAGAAGAGTCGTTAATGCATTCTCTTTCAACTAAAGAACCGCTTGCCCACAATGAGGGATTTAGCACAAAAGCAACGATTGCTATTCTGATTTTTGCAGTCGTCGTTGGAGGAGCATCGGGATTTATATATAAACAAGTCATTGCCGTCAAAACTTCAGCTTTGAACAGGCAAGTTCAAGTGAGTAACCAAAAAGCTAAGGAAGTTGTGGGAATCGCCGGCAAAAAGAACTTTAAAGATCAGGCTGAGGGAATATTGAAGCGTGGTGGGATTGACGGGGAAGGGAGCCATCATTTAGAACGCCCGGGAGGAACTTCACAAAATGTTTATCTAACTTCTTCAACCGCTGATCTGTCAGGATTTGAAAATAAAAGGGTAAGAGTTCATGGTGAAACGTTTGCAGCTGAGAAAGCCGGATGGCTCATGGATGTTGGTTTGGTTGAGGTATTGGAATAATGATACAATTTGACAATGTCTCCAAAAAATATCCCCTTGGAAATAGTGCATTGGAAGATGCTGCGTTTTTTATTGACAAACAAGAATTTGTTTTTTTTGTCGGGCCATCAGGTGCTGGTAAAACCACTATTCTTAAGTTAATTCTAAAACAAATCAACCCATCATCCGGATCAATATTCGTAAATGACGTTGATATTGCTGATAAAAAATTTCACGATACTTTAAAGTTAAGACGATCAATCGGAATGATTTTTCAAGATTTCAAGATTTTGTTTGACAGAAATGTTTTTGAAAATGTTGCTCTCTCCCTTGAAATCGCCTCAGCTGGAAAAAATAGTATAAAAAAAGAAGTCGAAGAGGCGCTGTCAACAGTTGGCATTATCGACAAAAAACTAATGTTTCCTGTTCAGCTTTCGGCCGGGGAATTGCAGCGTGTTGCAATTGCCCGTGCAATTGTTGGCGGACAAGATATTATCTTGGGTGACGAGCCAACGGGTAACCTTGACCCAAAAACAAGTTGGGATATTATGAAAATTTTTAAGAAACTCGAAAGTGACAAGACAATTTTAATCGCAACTCATAATGTTGACATCGTCAATAGTTTTAAAAAACGAGTTATCACGCTTGATGGGGGTAAAATAACTGCCGATGAAAAAAAAGGAGGCTATCACTTATGAGAACATTTTTTTCATCATTTAGGCGAACCCCTTATCAATCATTTGCATCAATTATTATTCTATTTTTCACATTACTTTTAGCTTTGTTTTTCTTTAATTTAGTTTCTTTTTTTTATGGAGTACTGGGATACGTTGAAACTAGACCACAGGTGATTGCCTATTTTAATGTTGAAACCACAGATGATAAAGTGCTTGAGATTAAAAAACAGATTGAAAACTCGGGCAAAACATCATCAGTTGTGTATGTGTCTAAAAAACAAGCATTAGAGATATATAAAAATCTTAATAAAGACAATCCCCTTTTGATTGAAATGGTGAGCGCTGACATACTGCCTGCATCAATTGAAATTTATGCTAAGCGTCCGGAATATCTGGGTCAAATTGCTGATTATTTAAACAAACAGTCGGTGATTGATGAAGTTAATTATCAAAAAGATATAGTATCTAGACTTCTTGCCATCACAACTGCCCTAAGACAAATTTCTGTATTTGTATTTTCGTTTTTAATATTAATAACAATTATTGTTCTAATGACTACAACGGCATTTAAAATTGCGGTGCGCAAGGATGAAATTGAACTTATGAAACTCTTGGGCGCATCAAACTGGTATGTTCGAAAGCCATTTTTAATCGAGGGGATAGCATTTGGAGTTATCTCCAGTACTCTAGCATTTTTGGTATTTTTTGGAATATTTTTTTATGTTAAGCCGTATTTAACTAACTATTTGCTTGGTATCCCCTCACTCCCATTTCTTGGTTGGGGGCAATACGGAGTTACTGTTTGGCCCCCTTCAATTAATTTTGTTATTGCTAACTATTTTGGAATTGCCTTATTTGGCGGGATGATTGGACTTATTGGCAATTATATTGCCACCTCAAAATATATAAAATGAATTTATGAGTGGTTTTTTTTATTCACTCATTACATTAGTTTTTGTCTTGTTTTTCGTTAGTTTTCCCGTCTTTGCTCAGACAATTAACGAGATTTGCCCGGTTGCATCAGATGGATATCCGTATGAATGGGTTGAGGTTTACAATGATTCAGATTCTCCTATTTCTACCGAAAATCTTAAAATTACTGATGAGACCAATAAAACACTCAAATGGCAGAGTAACGAAGTTCCCCCTCATGGGTATGCTCTTGCCACATCAAGCTCGATCCTTAATAATGACGGCGACACTGTGTATATTAAAGATTCTTCAGGAAATGTCATAATCTCACAAAACTATCTTGAGACCTTTGGTGCAAATATGACTTACACCAGATGTGACAATGGTGGAAGGTGGATACAAACAAGTTTTGTCTCACCTCTTGCAGACAACGAACAAGCCTGTTTTTTGCCAACTGCAACTTCCGTCCCAACCAATACTAATGTTCCCCAAAATGATACATCAATAACCCCGTCGGTTGATTACAACAATATTTATATTTCTGAAGTTATGGCTTATTCGGAAACTGAATCAAACGAATGGATTGAATTGTTTAATAACAACTCTTTTGAAGTTCGTTTGATTGATTGGCAGATAGATGATGAGTTAGGTGGCGGATCAAGTCCTTTTAAGTTCTCTTTGACAATCCCCGCTTATGGATATGGCAGTTTTGATATCACCAGGTCGATCTTCAATAATGACCAAGACGTCGTCCGACTCCTAAACACAGAAAGTTTACAAAAGGATAGTATCAAATATTCAAGTTCTGAAAAAAATAAAAGTATTGGTAAACCTAATATTTTTTCAAGTTCTGTCTGTGTTCAGTTACCAAGCAGAAATGTCGGCAATTATCAATGTATCTCGGATGGCAATTCGAGCACCAAACAAAATCAAACATCAGCCCAAATTTTAACCCCAACTTTTTCGGCAAATAGTTTAGAAAATAAAATCGCCACCGATGGACAAAATCTTGCCTCTGTCGAGTCGCATTTTTCTCTTCCAAAATTTTTCGGATCAATCAAAGGTATTGCAACAAGAAAAAATGTCATTAGTCCTAAGAAAGTTGATAAAAAACAGCTAAAAACTGCTGCGTCATTTGCTGCCACATCTTTTATGTTTTCATGGGCCAATATTTTCTATATACTGTTTAAGTTACGAGGAAAATACAAAGAGTTTTATGAAAAGTCTCTCAATTAGATCTTTTCTTTACTGGATGCCGGCAATTGTCTGGATGGTTTTTATTTTTGTACTTTCATCAAGGCAAAGAATAGCCGTCAGCGACGAGCCATTATTCAACTTCCTTATTTTTAAAACTCTTCACGTTATTGAATATGCGATTTTATATACACTTAGTATCATTGCCCTAAAGAAAAACGCCAGTCGGAATGCAATTCTTTATGGAACATATATCACTATTATTTATGCATTGACTGACGAACTTCACCAGACGAACGTTCCTACAAGAGAGGGAATTTTCAGAGATGTGCTAATTGATAGTGCAGGCGTTGCGGTTGGAATTTTTTTAATAAATCAATTGCAGAGAAAATTTAAATTAAAGTAACATGACACGTTTTATCAGACATTTTTTCACGCCTAATCAGGAAAACAATTACCGCGCTAAAACACTTCATACCAATGTTTTAGCGCTTTACTTACTGCTAGCTCTTTTTATGTCGATTATTTTCACTGTGGGAGACCGGGTTTTAGGTGTCGCAACAGACATTACAATTAATCGTTTACTTGAATTGACAAATCAGAAACGAGCTGATCAGGGACTGTCAAGTCTTTCATATAACGAACAATTAGCTGACGCAGCCCGTCGCAAAGCTGCAGATATGATTACCAAAAATTACTGGGCCCATTTTGGGCCAAATAATGAAAGTCCTTGGGCTTTTATTTTGGCATCAGGGTATAGATATGAATCAGCCGGAGAAAACCTAGCTAAAGACTTTTGCTGCTCTGGGGACATTGTTGAAGCTTGGATGAACTCGGAAACTCACAGAGAAAATATCATGCGAAGCAATTATAAAGATATTGGATTTGCAATCGTAAATGGAAATCTCACGGGTGAGAAAACCACGTTGGTGGTGCAAATGTTTGGTTCAAAAAGTGACACCCAGCGTGAGAATCGAGAAGTAATTCCAGTTGCTCAAGCAGAAGAGGTTGCTCAAAACCCCAAGATTGCTCCTCCTTCATCTCGTCCCTCTATTGTCACAACGCTCACAACAATTCCTCTGTCTCCAACACCGTTTAAGTCAGGAAGTGAAATCGTGACCGGATCAAATCAACCCAAATCAACATTAATCTTGACATTTGCAAAAAAAACAACTGCTGATATTAGTTTTTTGGCCATAATTGCACTGGCAATTGCATTAATTTGCGATTTGTATTACGCCTACAAACTCGATTTACTTCGTTTAACCGGTAAAAACATCGCCCATCTTTTGTTTGTTGGAGTATCCTTGGTTGGATTTTTGCTCATTACCAAAGGTTCTATTTTATGAGACACACACATATTAAAATCATTGAGGAAATTAAAGAACATTTTCTCGACTACTCACTACTTACGGCTCTCTCACTGCTTACCGTGCTGCTTCTAATATATTTTCAAGGAAGTCGTTTTTTACAGCTGAGTTTTTTTGGATTATTTGCTTTCATTTATATTTTATGGGGGATTATTCACCATAAGAAAGAGAAAACGCTTCACCATAAGGTAGTTGTCGAGTATTTGCTGATTGCAGGGTGTATACTGATGACCTTAATGATATTAGTCTAATGTATGAAGGCGATTATCCCCATTGGCGGACGAGGCACCCGAATGCGCCCAGTCACGTTTACTGCAAATAAACACTTTATTCCTGTTGGCAATAAACCGTTAATCTTCTATCCCGTAGAGACTATAGCACAAGCGGGAATAACTGAGATTGCTATAACTTATAATCCCGGTCAGATTGATTATGCTAAAGAGAAGTTGGGAGATGGCAGCAGGTGGGGTGTTAAGTTCACTTTCATCGAGCAGCCCGAACCCATTGGACTTGCAAATGTTGTTGAAGTGTGTGAAAAATGGCTTAGGAACGATCCTTTTGTGTATCACCTGGGAGACAATATTTTTGTTGATGGAATTGCCGATATCGTCAATTATTTTGAAAAAGAAAAACCGGACGGGCTCGTTACAATGCTCCACCACGCCGAAAACAAACGCATGGGAGTGCCTTATTTTGACAAAAATAATCGGTTGATTAAGTATGTTGAAAAACCTACCCAACCGCCTCATGACTTTGCAGTGCCCGGACTTTATTTTGGAAACAAAAATTTCTTTAAGGCGTTTAAAGGAAAGGGCAGAATCAGACCATCAAAAAGGGGAGAGCTTGAGATTCCTTCTCCCTATCAGTGGTTGATTGATCACAAATTTCGAGTTGACGTTATTGAATACACTGGCGTTTGGCTTGATCCGGGAAAATTTAATGACTGGCTTGAGACTAATCAGCATCTCTTGGATAGAATGATTGTTAAGCGGTTTGAAAGCGAGCCGGATACGGACTCTAAAATTGAAGGAAGGGTGCAAATAGGCTTGGACTGCAAAATTACCAAATCAATAATTCGCGGTCCCGTCTCAATAGGAGATAATGTTATTATCGAAAATAGTTTTATCGGGCCATACACTTCAATTTACGACAACTGTCGTATAACGGCGTGCCATATTGAAAATTCTGTTTTAATGGAAGCGGTATTATTTAAAGATCTTGACAAACCGGTTGACTCAAGCATTATCGGTCCCCACAGTGAAATAACTGGCGATGATTCCCAAACTTATCATCAGCTTTTTATTGGTGAAATGGGAAAAGTAAGTTTATAACCTACGTTGATTTTATACTTCTGACTATATTAGAATGAATTAATGAGTGTATACGCTAAGATTTTAATTGACAACATCAAATCGCTTGCTAAAAGAATTATGCAGGTAACGCTAATTATCGCTGTTGTTATTGCTGTTGTTAGTTTATTCCTGAAATCAATTTATCCCCATTCAACCCAAAACACCAACGTTAGTTCGTTTAGTATTGAAAGACAAAAAATATATCGAGTACTTAACGATCCAAAAAATACTAAAACCAGTGTTCAAAGAGGTACAATTGCCGGAATGAGGGTTATTACATGTTTCTTTGTGGGTGAGACATGCAGTACAAATCCTAACGACCCTAAAAATAATATTAAAAAAGGGTTTGTCGGCAAACTTTCAGGAGTTATTACACTTCCCTTACTTAACCCACCGGCATCAGGAGTGTATTACGTTAAAAATACACTTTCTCATTTTGGTTTTATTCCAAGCGCATATGCAGCCGAAGGAATTGGCTTTTCATCGTTGAATCCTTTATTTAAGGTGTGGAGGGCGCTTCGCGACATCTCTCTTATGGTAATTGTTGTTGTAATTATTTTTATTGGCTTTTTAATTATGTTTCGTATGAAGCTAAATCCTCAGACTGTGATAAACATCGAAAATTCTCTGCCAAAAATAGTAATTACATTAATTGTGATTACCTTTTCTTTTGCAATTGTAGGATTTTTAATTGATTTAATGTACATTCTCATGACGGTTATAATGACCGCTCTTGGACCGCTGGCTAATATCCCAACAGATCAACTGGCAACAAAATATCTATTTGCAGAACCATTTGACATATTTTCACTTTTTGCTGATAAGGGAAACACAGGAGGTGAACTAATAGGCAATATATTGTTTGACCTGCCCAATGCTTTAATGCGGGCAATTCCCATAGTCAGTGATTTTGCCCAAATTATGGGTGTAATTATCGGCTTCTGGAAAATTTTTCCTTTCTTGTGGACACATTTAATTGGTGGAACTTATGGACAATTGTTTAACATCGACTGGACTATTCCGCTTATTGGCGTTACACTTGACGGGCCTATTGCTGCTGTTTTAACCAGAATATTTTTTACAGCAATTCTCATTCCCTTCTCATTCTCTTTAGCAGCATTTATCGTCCCAATTTTAATTGGGCTTTTGATTTTATTAACAGTGATATCTTTATTTTTTAGAATCCTATTTATGATTCTTAGATCATATGTAATGATATTATTTCTGACAATTCTCTCTCCCTTGCTTTTACTGATTGAGGCAATTCCCGGTCAATCGTCTTTTTCAAACTGGTTTAGAACTCTGCTCTCCGAACTCATTACATTCCCGACATTAATTGCAATTTTGCTAATCGGGACAATAATCACCGAATCAATCGGAACAAATGGATTTTTAACTCAATTCCCATTTCTTTATGGTATTAATGGAAACGCCCTAAGCATGATCGTTGGTATGATGTTATTGTTCTTAATTCCTGACCTAGTAAAGAAAGTAAAAACAAAAATACAACCCAAACCAATGGGACTTGAAAATGCAGGATTGGGAGTGTTCTTTGGCGGAGCAGCGGCTGGTGTTGGGGCAATAGGAGGGGGAGGAGCGGTTAAGTCATTGTTTATGAATAAAATCGGTTCAAGCAAGCTGCTTCCCGAGGCTCTAAGAAGTTTCTTCCCCTCTAAGAAACAAGAAAATGCAGATCTTGCAGCTGCAATCGCAAGTGCTATGCCCGGCGCTGGAGGTGGAGCGGGAGGAGCAGGTGGAGGAGGCGGAGGTGGGGGCGGAGGTGCTCCAGCACCATAAATTACTTTGCGAATAACATCCCACTTACAAGCATGTTAAAACGTATGTTAGCTACTGAAGTCCGGGAATTCTTAGAATATCAACACCTATAATTTTCAAAATAAATACCGCAAATAAAATTAGAGCAAGTCCCATAAAGCAAGACCTCAGGTTGTCGGTTGCTTTTTTAAGACGCTCGGTATTGCCCTCAGACATCTGTATTCTTATTGCGTTGTAAATAATGCACAAAAACGCAATAACTCCGGCTAACCCTAAGCCGTATACGAATACATAATCATTAATAAATTTTTTAGTGTCAAGCGGAATACAACCCAAAGCTGACCAAAAATATTCGTTACCGCTACCTTTCTGGGTACAATTCAAACAGTTATTAAGTTCTTTCTGTTCTCTTATTGTTGTTCCTTTAATATATTGTCTGCAAAGAGTATCGAGCTTCTTTGGCGACTTATGAGTAATAGCATATCCACAAACACAGCCAGCTGCAGAATTTATCTCCCTTCCCAAAACACACTTGGAACTTTTCCCATATTTGTTTTGGACATTGTCAAGCTCAACGAACATGTCATTAATGTTGCTTATTATCGGAACACTTGAAAACTGCGCAACAACACCTCTTATACCATTGAAAGCGCTTAGTGAATGTGACCCGTCATAGCAACACTTATCCATGCCATTTGGCCCTCCGGCAACTCCACAATCCAAGCCTCTGATCTCACCCACTAATGGCAGCGCTTTAGACTCTCTCGGATTAACTAAAAATAATGCAGTTAACAAAACCAGAAGCAAAATTTTCGTCCTCATATGCTTTTATGCTATCACATTACGCTGCCATTTTTTGTTTTTGTTCAAATTCCTGAGCATAGGCTTTCTTTATTTGTTCGAGAAGATACATCACGATTATTATTGACACTAAGGTAGGCAGAGCTTCAGCTAAGACATAGGTTGTTGTATCAATTCGTAAAATCTTCCTGAGCGACTCTCCTGAGAATGGTCCATCATGGGGCAACCATCCTTTTTTTTCAAAATCATAGGTCATTAATCTTAATTGCTCAGTTACATAGTCAGCAGCATAAGGCCCAATCATTACCTTAGAGTCTGATGCATATCTTGGATTCCAGAATGGATCAATAATCGCATGTCCTGTTCTCTGGAAGAACTCTAGTCTGGGAAGTAAAACACCAAAGGCCAACTTCCACATTCCTTCATTGCCCTCATTTGAAGCCAAAGCAGTTATTTTTCCCATAAATTCCTCCATTCCTTTAACGTCACCTCTGGCTTCGGCTCGCAAAAATTGATCAAAAATTGAAATTGATTTAACTACTTCATTGTATACGGGTGGATCACCCCACTGTCTTGATACTAGATCCTCGCCAACTACTGCAACTTTATCAAATAACGGTTCAAGTTTGACTTCGTTGGTGCTAGGAAGAAGTTTCCTCTGGTCAATGTCAAACCATCGAACTGCCAAAGTGTAGAAAAACTTTTTATCTCCTAAGTGATCTTCTTTTCCTTCTCCGTCGGCGTATTTTTCACCAAGTCCATGAAAATACTCCTGAAGCCCATCTCCATCTAAACAAACAGCAACAAAGAAATTTTCTTCATCAGTTGGATCCTCACTTACAATATCCTCCCTGGTCATTTGTCTCTTATTAGTTTTTTTAACGATTTCTGCTGCTGATCCTAGAACATGATATGTTCTTGCTCGAGCACGACTGACACTTTTTTTAAAATTTGCTACCATCTCAGCTTCTGATGGTTCTTGACCCCCGTGCTGGGCTCTGTATGTTCCTCTAAATTCATCCTGATAGAAACCATACGCTTCATGCCAAAACTGCATTACGCGCCCGACCCTCTTTGTATTATCTTTTCCCCAACGTTTTTCAAGTTTTTCTAAATATTTACTTCTGTCTTTTTCTTGAGCTTTTGTTAATTTAATACCATCTCTGTTGCCAAAGTAAAATTCGTATGCTGATATAGTTGCGTCAAACTCCCTACCATCTTTAACTCTCTTTACTCCTTTTGTTGTGACAATCTCTTTCTCAAGGCGCGACATAATTAATAAGAAATCAAGTGGCGATCGCCCAAGCAACCGCTCAAAGTTCATCCCCTGGTAGCAACGAACTTTTTCCACTTTAAATTCATCAATTGTCATAGATTGACCGCCAAATATCAAAAAACGGCCACTAAAACCATGTTCTTTTGTGTTTTCCGGAATATCCTGTCTTGAGTCATAAAATTCTCTAAACGCTGCTTCCTGTTCGGCATCGGTATATCTGTCAGCATAATCCGCGCCCCACTTTCTACTTAAGAAGACATGCTTAATTTCATCACTAACTCGCGCCTCGTCAAACTCCCAGCATATTCCTGCTCCAACCTCAGCAACTAAATTGTCATACGTTTCTCGCCAAGCTTTTGGCGTACCCCCAAGAGACTCGCCTTTATGTTTGTCTTTATACCATGCTTTTAAAGCTCCAAGCCTCCAGCTTCTTTTTGACAAAAAGCCAAAACTAACATAGTCCCTTAGCATATTGTGAAAGGGAACACCGAGTCTTGCTTCTCTGTCTGAGATAGTATATTCAAGCTCGTCATGTTCGATCCTGCCAGAGCTGCCACCTTTGGGAAAGTACGCCATCTTCATTCCAAGCGGATTATGATGACGGGCATTTCTTCGAGCCTCCCGTTGTTTCTTGGTCATTGGAATTCGTGAGTGAAGAACGCTAGGAAATTCAAAGAGGTCTCTGTTACGCATAATACGAGCCGCCCGACCAATCTCCTGCATGATACCACCAGCCATGCCACCTTCAAATCCCGGATTAGGATCGGCAGTTGCCAGAAGCTCGGGAATACGCATGTCAGCTACTAAACTTAAAGCCATCCCAAGGGCCATTGCCCTATCAACTCTCCATTGTTCCATAGGTTTGTTAAGTTGATCATACAAAACTCCATTAGCTTCAGTCCGCGCTCCTAGGCTTGCTCTCATCTTTTGGAGAGTGGCAACAAAATCATCTCTTAGTTGACGTTGATCAGGTTGAATATAACGATCATTCTCAGTAAAAAATGACGCAAAGAGTGCAGCTGGAATAATATTTCCGTTATCTTGAAGCTTATTATCAACGAATCTAACAGATTGATCTCGTGCGATAGTTACCAATTCACCATCATACGCTCTCATAATATAAAACCAACGAGAAGATGGAAATCTCCCCCTTAAAAACTTTGTAAGATCCTCCGTTCCTGCTTGACCTCCTAAAATTGCTTTACGTACCGTATGAAGCGCCTCTCGAATACCAACTTCGTAGTCAATTTCTGCAGCCGCTTCAATAACCATATCTCGAAATTGACGCCTCGAGTTATCATCAACTAACCTGCGTTGAAGAGACTCATTGTCTAAAAGACTATAGATCCTAGACCTCAAAACTGAAACTGCCGCCCCTTCCCTAAAGTCAGAAAAGTTGTCTCGCCATTCAGCGTCAGGATTGGCTCCAACTCTGGCAGTAATTTTATTTGTTGACCTATAAACAGCTTCAATGAGTTTGCCTTTAAATTCAGGCTTAGGCACCCAACGACCGTCTATAACTTCAAAAAAATTATCAAAGCTTGCCTCAACATAACGAGCATCAAAAACTGCAATATCATCACTTGTAATAGCATAATCACGAAGTCTCTCATCAGCCATATGCGACTGTGTATGAGTAAGATGAACTAGTTGTTCGACTTTTTCCCGAGTCCATCCATGAGAACGTAAGAGATTGTAAGCCTCATCAACACTATTGCGATTTATCGCAGACCATAGTTCGCCTTGTTTTATGGCTCTTTCGTCTGGTGAGACATCAGCTCCAGATGGATAACAATCAACATCACGCAGTAATTGTTCGTATTGTCCTCGTTCAGTTTCATTTCTTGGTCCTCGCCTCACAACTGACATATCTCTTAATGACTCATCAACTTCAAATCGACTCTTTGCCTCATCTTCAGAAAGACCATAGTCGTTATGACGCTCAAGAATAGCATCACGGATTTTTTTGGCAGTAGTTGGATGAAGTCTACTCTTAATATTGTTAAACTCCCTCTCTAACTCTTCTGCTGAAAGTTCATTATTGATTACTTTTGTAATTAAGGGAAAAATTATAACAGCAGATGAATCGCTAAGTTTGTTATCTAATTGTCGGTCAAGGACTCTAAGTAGATTTCGTGACCTTGGGGGGATGATATTTAAAGAGCCACGGGGAATCTCTCCTCTGTCGGCTAAACGAATAACATGAAACAATTGAATCACCGCTCCTCTTGCGGTTTTAGCATTAGATACTTCCGTTGGTGGAATCGTCTCAACTTGCTGATCTGTGACCGCAGCCAATGCGGCAGCGGCAGCAGCTGCTTCTTCAGCAATATCGGTAGCATCAATTACTCTTTGTTTAATCTCGGCAGCAACAATATCTTTGTCAGCCGGAGCAAGCCCAGCCACGACAGTTTCAAACGTTTGGCGCACAACTTGATTATCAGCTGTGTAATGTTCCGGATTTGGTGATGGCGTCAGTTCTACCGGCATATGCTATATTATACCTGAATAAGGTCAAAGAAGCGAAATTTGACCTTTTAAGTAGTCAAAGTTGTGAATTGTCAAATTCTTCTTCAAGGGCAGCGATTGAGTCATCGCCACCACTTGATGAGACTATTAGTGCCCGAGCAGGCTCCTCACCTTCAGAATGGGTTTTTAGGTCGGGATATTTTAGAGAGATGTACTCATGGATAATTTTTCGCTCATAAGCGTTGAACGAGCGTAAAATAGAGGATCGTCTATCTCTTGAGACGCGAGATGCGACATTGTCGGCAATTTGTTCAAGTCTCTCCCTTTGACGTTCTCTATAGTTATTAATGTCAACTAATATTTCGGTTTTTCTATCTAATTTTTTAAAGAGAATAATCTGCAAAATACGCTGCAGTGCCAGTAATCCCTCCGCATGCTTGCCAATTAATAACGATGGGTCGTCATTGCATGTAATAGAGACAGTAAAAACCCCATCCGTCTCAGACAGAGAAAATGTGGCGTCAACGCCAAGTTGCTTAAGAATAACTTTTATTACCTCGTTTATTGTCTTTTTTGTCTCTTCCATAGACTATGTTATTGTGACTTGCTTTTTCCCATATATTGTACTACAGAAAAGAGAGAAAAGACATTCCAATATATAGCCAATCCTACAGGCAGAATGTATGAAAAGTAGCCGACCATCAGCGGAAACATAATTTTCATTTGAGATGACATAATTTGGCTCATATCTTCCCCTTTTTTCTCACCGTCAACGGTCACTGTTTTGGCAGGGGTGGGGAAAGTATATTTTCCTTGTAAATACTGCAAGTAGAAAGTGATAACCGGAATCATAAGATAGTGGATACCCAAAGTCTGAAACCCTGAAGGGGCCTTAGCTAGATTAAAACCAAAAAAAATTGGGTCAATGGTTGAGATTTTAAGAAAATCAATATAAGCAATTTTATTAACTTGCTCAATAACAGTTTTAATCGACCCGCCCTGCAAAAAAATATTTAGGGCATTGTAAAGTCCCAAGATAAATGGCATTTGAAGTAGTCCTACTAAACATCCTCCAGCAGGATTTATTCCTTTATCCTTGTAAAGCTGTAGCTGGGCATGTTGAAGCTTTTGTTTGTCATCTTTATATTTTTTTTGCAATGTCTCAAGCTCCGGCTTTAGATTGGTCATTTTTTTTGACAGGTCCATTTGTTGTTTATAGAAAGGATGTAAAACAAATCGTATTATCACGGTTAATCCAATGAGAGCAAAACCTAAAGACCCCGGAATCCCCAATTTTGTAAAAAATACATAAAATACAAGAAGAAGATTAACGATTGGATTGATTATAAGCGTGTTAAATATTTCTCCCATTAATGTTAAGTTATACTGTCAGTTTTTTCCTTCCCTTGGCACGACGCCTTGACAAGACAGACTTGCCTGCTGTGGTTTGAGAGCGTTTAAGAAAACCATGTTTTCTAAGTCGCTTGATTGATTTAGGTTGATATGTTCGCTTTGGCATACTGGATCATTATACTATGTTTTTATTCAAACGTTCATTCAGAATTGATGATGCCTGTCCATTGAATTCTTGCCAAATTGCCTCAGTCACAAATGGCATAAATGGATGAAGAAGAAGCAGGCATGATTTAAAAGTTTCTTCCAATACAGTTAGAATTTCTTTACTTGAATTTTTAATTGGATCTTTCAACTCTTCAACATAATAATCAGCAAACCGGTGCCAAACAAATTCATATAAATCATCAAAACATCTTGAAAATTTCAAATTATCCATATTCTTTATATATTTCTTTTTTAAATCACTAAATTCTTTTTCTAATTCTTTTAATGTTTTTTTATGTGTTACTTGTAACTTGTAACTTCCTTGCCCCTCGAAGCCTTGGCGAAGTGGGGTCACCTGTAACGTTGCCGTTTCATTCATGTCAATGAAACGGCCTATATTCCAGAGTTTATTAGCAAAATTCCGCATAGCACGTACTTTATCTTCAGAGAGAACCACCGTTCCACCCTCACCAATCCCAAATAAAAGTGAGGCTCTAAATGCATCTGCTCCATACGTGTCAATAAAATTAATAGGATTTACAACATTACCCTTACTCTTACTCATTTTCGCACCAGTCTTATCAGCAATCATCGACCATAGATAGACATTTTTAAAAGGAACTTCATTTTTTAAGTAGAGTGAGAATAATACCATTCGTGATACCCAAAATTTGAGAATATCAGCTAGTGTCCCCATCATGTCGGTCGGAAAACGCGTTTTAAATTCGTCCTCTTTCAAAGTGACTAATGGCCACTGTCCTGATGAAAACCAAGTATCGAATGTATCAGTTTCTGGAATATATTCTCCGTCTTTTGGCTCCTCTACTGATACTACATAGTTGGCTCTAGGTGCTGCAACAACTTCCTGAAGGCCCTCTTTTATGATTCTTAAGTCGGCCCCAGCAAGTTCCGTAATAAGGCTTCCTGTATGAGTTTTTGCTTGCTTATCAATCCATCTGACTGCGATGGTGTCGTGATTTCGATCTATCTTATACCAAACAGGAATACGAATACCCCAAACAATTTGTCTGCTAATTGGCCAATCATGCATTATCTCCAACCACTGAAGCATCTGTTTTTTATATTTCTTGGGGTGAAAAAAAATATCGTCTGTTGTGACAGCCTTGATAATTGGTTTTTTAAGCTCGTCGACCTTTATGAACCAGTTGGGAATTATCAATGGTTCAAGATCTCGACCACATTTATAACACGTAATAACGCTATGAAAGTGTTTCTCATAAATTTTCTCGATTAATTTTTTATCATGTAGTTTTTTGACTATCGCTTCGCGTGCAGCTTTCACTTTCATACCGTGAACCCCAGATGTATTTTCAACATCAATCATTCTTCCTCTCCAATCGATTGCTTGGATAATTGGCAAACCTTTTTTCTTAGCAATCTGCCAGTCATTTGGATCGTGAGCGGGAGTTAACTTGATTACTCCTGTTCCAAAGTTAGGGTCAACATATTCATCTCCAATAATATCCATCGTATCACCAGTTATGGGATTTTCTACTTTTTTACCAATCAGTTGCTTATTTTTTTTGTCGTGAGGGTTAACGGCAAGGTGAGTGTCGGCAAAGATCGGTTCCGGCCTGACTGTTGCAACCGTCACAAAACCAATATCTTTAATAAGCGGGTATTTAATAAAATACAATGGGTCAACTCTTTCTATGTGTTTAATCTCAAGCTCGGCAAGAGACGTTCCGCAATGCACACAATAATTCACGATATATTCATCCCGATAAACTAACCCATCACCAATCATTCTCTTAAATGTTTCATACACCCGATCAATGACTTTCTGGTCAAGCGTGAACACACTTCTATCCCAATCGGCCAAAAATCCTAAACGTTTAAATTGTTGGTAGATGAGACCGGAATTATCTTTCACAAACTTGAAAATATTCTCGTAAAGTGTTTTTCTATCAAAATTGAGTCTTGACTTCCCCTCTTTTGTAAGCTTCTTTTCGTAAACATATTGGGTTTCAAATCCGGCATGATCCATACCAGGGATCCATAGACTAGAGAATCCCCCAAGGCGTTTGTAACGCACTGCAATATCATCAATAACATACATGCCATGGCCTGCGTGAAGTGAAGCATTAGCATTGGGAGGTGGCATTAAGACTGTATAGGGTTTGCCGGCATTTGGCGCCTTTAATAGGTTTTTATTTTCCCAAAAAGAGTAAATTAAAGGTTCGACAGTAGAGTGGTCAAAACGTTTGTTCATAACAGGACATAGTATCAAATTAGCCTTGCATTTTCAAGGCAAAACATGCTATCCTTACTCTTCATGGACTGGTTATCAACCGCATTAATATGGTACTTCATGTTAGCACTTTTGGGACTCTTTTTTCTCCCTTTGACAGGACGCCTTTTTTCTCGTTTTTTTGATGATGGGGGTTATCCTTTTGCCAAAACAATTGGAATTATAAGCATAAGTTACGCCATCTTTCTTTTGGTCACCTTAAAGCTTGTTCCATTTACAACCAAAGGAATCATGATCGTTGTTGCTGCCTTTATTCTCCTTAATCTTATTATTATCATAAAAAATCAGTCAACAGCATTTATAGATATTTTCAAGACCAAAATTATTATTTTTGAAGAACTACTTTTCCTAGGAGCATTCATTTTTTGGGTCTTTGTGCGCGGTCAGGAACCTTCTGCCCACACCCTGGAAAAATTCATGGACTTTGGGTTTATTAATTCCATCTTCAAAAGCGTCGTCTTCCCGCCTCCCGACATGTGGTTTTCCGGGCACAGTATCAATTACTACTATTTTGGTCATCTGACGGGGGCAGTTTTAAGCAAGCTCACCCCAATAACAACAGCAACTACATACAATTTAATACTTGCAACAATTTTTGCTCTTTCAGTTACACAAATTTTTTCTTTAGGATTTACTTTGACTAAAGCATTATTTAAGTCTCCTCTCTCTCGAGCTGCAGCCGGGGTAATGTCAGCCTTTATTGTAAATCTGGCTGGAAACCTTCATACAATTTATCTTTTCACAAAAGGATATCCTAATGACAAACCAGTACCATTTTGGGAAATTTTGTCAAAATTTGACCCTACATCATATTGGTACCCAAATGCAACTCGATTTATACCATTTACAATCCACGAGTTTCCAATTTATTCATACGTTGTTGCCGATCTTCATGGCCATGTATTTGACATTCCATTTGTGATACTAACCATTGCAATCTCCTATATTTTCCTCGCTTATAAAAAAAAAGGTGGAAGGCTGGAGACACCATTCTCACTTTTATTTGGCTTTTTGATTGCAATCTCCTACATGACCAACGCACTTGATGGGCCGATTTATCTTTTATTTACCGCTCTCATTGGATTTTTCGTCTATCCTAATCTGATTAAATTTCTAAAACATATATCAATTGTTGTTCTGTCATTCGTTGTTTTTAGTCTGCCATTTTCGCTATTTTTCAAGCCATTCACAACCGGTATCGGCGTCAACTGTGCGCCGAAATTTTTAACTAATATCGGCAAGCTTGGACCATTTTTATTTGAAGCGGGTAACTGCCAACACTCATTTTGGTGGATGTGGATGCTCCTTTGGGGATTTTTTATCTTCAATGCTTTATTTTTCGCATTATTTTATGGCAAAAAGGTAATCAGCTTGAGTTCCAAGAAAGAACTTGACGACACGGAGATTGTTTCTATTTTACTAAGCGTCTGTTTTATTTTAGGAACTTTTTTAGTAATTGTTCCGGAATTTTTCTATATCAAAGATATCTACCCGGCTCACTTTAGAGCCAACACCATGTTTAAACTTGGATATCAGGCATTTATTGTGATGGGATTGGCCAGCTCAGTCACGATTTTTTTGCTCAAAAAAACTTTTCAAAAAAAGAAACCGCTAAGTTATATTATATACGTCATTTTGGTTATTCCTCAACTTTTTTTGATCGGAGTCTACCCCTATTTCGCTGTTAGATCATATTACGGAACGCTAAATAAAACCCCACAGCTAAACGGCACTAAATGGCTTGAAACATCAATTCCGGATTATACAGAGATTGTGAACTACTTAAATAATCATGCCGATAGTAAGTCGACCATTATTGAGGCCCAAGGAGACTCATACACTGACTTTAACGTTGTCTCATCATACACGGGGTTGCCAACGGTTGGCGGGTGGTATGTGCATCAGTGGTTATGGCGAGGTAAGCCGGAGGTGCTACAAGCAAGGATTCCAGACATCGAAACTGTTTATAAGAATCCTGATATTGTTGCGATAAAAAATGTCATTAAGAAATACAATATTGGATATATTATCTATGGACCCAACGAACGACAAAAATATGGAACAGGAAACGAAGAAATCCTGCCTCTTGTGGGAGTTAAGACTTTCAAAACCACATCAGGAGTGTCTTATATAATTAAGACGCACTAAATATACCCCTTGACAACAAAAGCATACTTTGCTAGTCTGAATGCATCATCTCCGAATAGGAGGCCCAAAGAGCATTACTATGCGTCGTCCCCTAATGCGAACGATAGTGATGCTCTTTTTTTAAAGCTTGCAAGTAAAAACCGGAATCTGCAAACCTTTTTTCTTTAGTGAAAAGAACTCAAATGCTACAAATGACGCTGCCTTCTGATTTCTAAGTGTTTTTTTTGACAGGGATCTAAATTCGATTATATTCTGACTTTTCATAATTAATTTTGAGTATACTTCTTAATTGTGATTTGTCAAGTCCTATAATATTTTACGTGTAAACTATAGGTAGTCTTATAGTATTTGTATTCATGTTTAGATTGTAGTAACAACGTAATTACTTTTATTCATAAATTGTGGACAACATGTGAACAGCTCTTTACCTTTAAGATTTAACCCACTCCGAGTATAATTGGTTAATGCAATTAAAGCTGTTGACTTATAATTTATTCTTTAACAAGGCACTTGAAAAAATCGACGAGGTGGTAACATCACAAAAACCTGATATTGTCCTGCTCCAGGAATTTCAAACATCAAGCGTCGGGTTTACCCCGATTGAGAAATTAGGATACAAGCTAGCTAATTATTCTAACTCATTCCTAAAACATGGAACTACTTTTGGAGTGGCAACTTTCTATAACCCGGGCAAGCTGGTGGTTAGGAAATCTTATAGTATTGATTTGCCACGAAGCATTTATGAGCTTTTTCTCATCTTATTCTACGGCGGAAACAAGCCAAGAACCGTGCTTAAAACCGATTTTGAGTTAAAGACAAGTAAAAAGAAGTTTACTGTTTATAACATTCATTTATCTTGGTTTAATACAAATTCGTTAAGAATTAAACAGCTTAAAGAAGTTTTTAAGACTATTGGGACAGATGGATCACCTATTTTAGTGGGAGGAGATTTCAATTATCCTTATGGAAGACGAAAATTTGAACTATTTATTAAGGAGTACAATCTTCATGAGGCAACAAACACGATTCTCTATACATTTGAAAAAAGATTTTTGAAATTTATTAAGTTGCGATGGAAACTCGATTATATCCTGTATCATAATATTGACACCATAACAACTAGTAGAATCAATATTACTAATTCCGACCATTACCCAATTATTGCAGAGTTTGCTCTAATCTAGCATGAAAATAGTCTCGGCCATAGTGCCTGCGTATAACGAAGAGAAAAGCATTAGATTTGTGCTTGAGCAGCTGAAAAATGCCAGACTTATCAATGAGATTATTTGTGTTAACGACGGGTCCTTAGATAACACAATTTCCGAAATTAAAAAAGTTAAAGGCATTAAAGTTGTTGATCTAAAAAAGAATCGAGGCAAGTCTTACGCAATAGTTGAAGGGATCAGAACTGCCAAAGGGGATATTGTTTTGTTTGTTGATGCCGATCTTGATGGAAAAATCGCCGAAGCCGCTGATGAGTTGGTAACCCCTCTTATTAATGGCACCTATGACGTCACCGTCGGATATCCGCTTGCCAACAGTTTTGACAAGTTCTTTCGTCCCCTAAGCGGTGAAAGGGCTTACTACAAACACGATCTTGAAAAGATTTTGGATAAATTGGAAAAAAAAGGTTATGGAATGGAGCTTTTTTTAAATTTTGCTTTTAAAGATAAGCGTATTGACTGTTTTCCGCTTAATGGTCTGGTTCATAAAATGAAACATGAAAAACAAGATTATTCAACTGTGGTCAAGCTAACTGTAATTGAGGTGTTAGACATATTTTCAGAAGTATTTTCTCAAAAGAACCCCCCTTCATTTTTCCTGCGCTCTTACGTATATTCGTTTTATCTTAAACAACCAAACTCTAAAGATTCTAAAATCGAAAGAATGATCAAAGAAATTAAGGAAGCATTGATAAATCAATTTAGATTGTAAACTTTACACCTATGAAAATTTCCGTTGTGATTCCGGCATATAATGAGGAACAGTCTCTACCTGCTACCCTTAATTCATTAGTAAACCAAAAAACAAAGTACGACTTTGAAGTTATTATTGTTGATAACAATTCAACTGATAATACCGGAAAAGTCGCCAAATCCTATGAAAATAAACTTCATGTTAAGGTTGTTCAAGAAACCCAAAAAGGCCGAGGGGCAGCAAGAAAATGTGGATTTGCCAAAGCACAAGGAGATATTATTGCGTCAACTGATGCTGATACAACGTTGCCCGGCAATTGGATTGAATCTATCGGAAATTTCTTTGAAAAAAATCTAAAAAGTATTGCGGTGACTGCGCTATGTAAATATCCTACAAAAAAGATCTCGATTGCCTTTTTTAACTTAACTCTTCCTTTTGCTTTTAGTCTGTTTAAAACTTTTTTTGGTCATTATTGGCTCTCCGGGTATTCATTTGCGATAAAAAAAGAAGCATACGTGACATCGGGCGGGTTTAATGCTGAGATTGATGGTAATGAGGACTCTGAACTGGCAACACGGGTTGCTAAACTGGGAAGAATAGAATATGACCGAAATATAACTATTGAGGCATCAGACAGACGATTTAAAGACGGACTGTTAAAAAACCTTGTTCCTTACTTTAAAACATTTTATAATATGAGACAAAATAAATTCGCTTCTACTAAATTAGAGGATAAAAGATAAATCCCTATGATAAAAAAAATTAAACGAGCAGTTATATTAACAATATTAATATCAGCAACAATTCACGTTGCAATACTTTTTTTCTACAGCGCCACAAATCAAACTCTTGAGCTTTTAAATACGTTTAAAATTTCATCTCTTGATTTAATATTTCCTCAATTGGGACAGGGGAACGATATGTTGCTTATGTCTTGGGCATTTACCGGAGCGATTTTTTTAATTAGCTATATATCTTTAAAGAACAAGAGATGATTACCTATTCTGCAACTTAAAAAGTTGCTCAACTTCCTCAATGGTTGTCACGTCATCGGGCCGTTTATCATCCCTTAGTCTCTCAAGCCTGGGAAAGCGAAGAGCTAAATGTGCCGTGTGCATTGGAGATTTGGTGATCTCATCAGATCGTATTTCAAGAACTATCGACGGTTTTACCCAAACGTCAACTGCCATTTGTTTATCAACGGAATAGTTAAGGGGTTTTTTCTTTGAAAGAGACTGGTCGCATAACTTCTTAACCTCCCGCCACTCAATATCAGTTAATCCCGTCCCAAGCTTTGAAACAGTTTTAAAAACATCTTTTTGCCCGTCATATACCCCAATCAGAAGAGCTCCTATCCCAAATCCTGACCTTTTACCCTGGCCAAAGTCGTATCCCATCACCAAGCAGTCAATAGTGTCCTCAACTTTTGTTGCATAACTTTTTTTGTATTTTATCCAGTTCCAATTTCTCGCATTTGGCTGGTATGCCCCATCGGGTTTTTTTACCATTATCCCCTCAAGATTATCTTCAATTGATTTTAAAAATGACTTTTTTATGTCTTCAGGCGCTCTAGCAATTGTCTCAGGAGCAAGATTAAGAGTATTTTTAGCAGTATTTTTAACTAGGCCAGACAATAACTCTCGTCGATGTTTTAAAGGCTCGTCAATTAAACTTTTGCCGTTAAGATACAAAAGATCAAACACAAAAAGTCGCAGTGGAATCTCTTTAGATTTTGCCTCAATATCATATTTTCTTTTTCTTTGTACCGTCTCCTGAAATGGTAAAAGTTTGCCTGTTTTAGTACTATAGCCAACAGCTTCTCCCTCGATAATTATATTTTTATATTTAATTTCTGTTGAGATAGCCAAGACTATGTCAGGGTACATTTCAGTTACATTCTCCAAACTTCGAGAAAATAGCTTCACACCGCTCTTATTTGCATGGATTTGTAATCTAAACCCATCATATTTTTCCTCAATTATCCCTTCAGGGACTTTTTCAAAAATATCTTTCGGGTCAGCAAGACGCTCTGCCCTCATCATCAGAATTGGGGTAAAAACTGCCGGTTTAACATGAGTCAGCCCTTTTTCACTACTCTCTTTAATCGTCTTTCCGATAAAGCCAATATCAGGTCTAACATGATAAGCTTTTTCAATTACTCCCCGCAAACTTTTGTCCCCTTTCAACATCCACGAGAATCCATCAAGAATTGTCACGTCAGAAAATCCAAGCCTAAGCTTGTTTATTGGTATTCTCACAACAAACCGGCAAGACAGTGGGTCAAGCTCTTGAATAAGACCGGAAAGAATTGAAATTTTTAAATCCTGCGACCCAACGCCCGAAGAGTCGGCAAGACGCCCTAGTTGATTAAAAACGTCTAAAATGCTTAGATCTTTGGAAAATAATGTAGACGCTTGTTTTTTCAACTCTTCAATCGCCACCCCGATGTCGCCTTTTTTTTTAAAAAGCGTTGTGAAAACATTTAATTCAACTCCAACGGCTCTGGCCGAGGCTTTTATAACCATTTTCTCCCCCATATTAAACTCAACTTTTTCATAAAGCGGGGCGACCCTACCCTGAAGAAGATAGAGAATTTGAGCAATTTCGTCTCTGTCTGCTTCTTTAAAAAGATCTGACAAAATCCTCGTCATCTCAAGACGTGATGAGGTTTGTTCTATTGATTCGAAATATTCTGCAAGTCTACTAAAACGCATAGCCATTTGTCATATTTTACTCCTAAATCTTATTGAGAATAAGTAGTATAATCCAAGTTATGGATACCCCAGAAACAGATCCTACAAAACACGTTGTTGATCCGGCAACTGATATTGATGATCCTAAACCTAGATGGAGGCCACCGCGCCATCGCAGCGGTCGGCTTTTCAGCTGGGTGGAACCACTAACGGTCGCACAGGCCAATGGGTTGGCAGAGATGCGCTTTGGAGGAGTGCAGAGCCGAGCTGCAGAAGCTGCAATTAAGATAGCAGTAATGGTCTATAGTGACCCAAGCACTGTCAGGACCCCAAACCCCGCACAGGCTCTGGCGACGTTTGTTCGCGCCCACGGCGGGCAAATAGATGAGGAGGAGCTTATGAAAGCCCTTAACGAGGTTGTTGGCGACAAAAAACAATAACTTTAGCTCTATATCAGACAACAAAAAAGCAAGTTTATCGAGAAAAGATATAAATATAACCCAAAACCACACCAATTAAAAATATAATTCCTAAAATAAACGTTAAATATCCCTCTTCGTTTTTGGCAATTTTATAGATACCCTCACCAACGAGCGTGAGCGCAAATAACATCGGCAACACAAATCCGACATATAAAAATTCTGAAGATGCAAGTGTCATTGTTTCATTTTACACCATCACATAACGAGCAGCTTTAGTTTTGCCAACTTTTCTGATGATGCCATGGTCAACAAGTTCCTTTAAATCTCTTAAGACCGTATCTTCAGACACGTCTTTAACTATCTCTTTGAAGCTCTGATTTTGTAAAAAACCTATTTGTTGAATGTATTCAATGACTTTTACTTGGCGTTCTGTTAAAAATATTTGTTTGCCCCCGAGCCGGCTTTTTAGTGTCTGGTCTTTAGATAGTTTAAGAATTTTTTGTTTTATCCGGTTAAATTCAATTGAGACTCCTAGCGTAAAGTACTCGAGCCAAGAGGTCGTGTCCCCCACCGATCCTTTCTGCAGGAAATTATAGTATGATATTGAATTTA